>WNFY01011566.1_pt2 | contig 14569 bp, 15 predicted proteins | sample 5400091 | NCBI WGS metagenome assembly WNFY01 (sample SAMN13153364, study PRJNA577476) | soil metagenome | isolation source: 60 cm soil or saprolite under grassland replicate 1 | place: USA:California | collected 2016-06-15 | reverse complement strand
GCTCGTTGCTCGATTTGATCAAGAGTGGGATCGGCGCTCCGAATCCATTCGCGCGCTTGATTGATTTCAGCCGGATTCACAGGAATGGCGCGTGGGATCTCTTGCGCCCTTGCGACCAGCCCCCCCTCATACTTCACGGGTTTCGCGCGTTTGATTGGGAATTTCCAATGGTGTCCGAACTTGTAGAGCGTGTAATACATCGTCTTGGCTTCAACGGCGCTCACGCCGCCGCAGCGCATCGCGTTGTAAAACATGCGGTCGCAATCTTGCCACGGGCGATTGCGGTGCCCGTAAGCGACATCGTGCAAGACCGAGGCGTCCCGATATTTTCCTTCGAAAGGCCCGCCCATGATTGACCAAAGGTAGCGCGGGATGGAAGCGCCATCGACAACCGATCCTGCTGGCGCGATCCAGACGACGCCCTCCGGATCAGTGTACCGCAATTCGCTTTCCAGCGTCATGGTTCGTCCATCCGGATTCCATCGCGTCACCGGTTCACCGCTGTAGTAACCCCATTTGGAGTGTTGCTCCGTGCCGGCGAGCCAACCTATTTTCTTGTTTGACGCGCACGCCGTTAGAACCGCTCCGGTGCTAACAAGCACAAATAACTGAATACCTTTCCAGTTTCTCATGTGAGAGCGAAACGCTTCAACGTCTTGCCTTGCATTTCAATGGTGAAGTGTTGCCGGAATAGCTGGCGACGCTTCACGCTTCTGTTTTGCCGCGGGCTTTGGCCCTGATAGAGTGATTAAGTTTTTACGGTGGTGGCGCTGCTGCGCGATCGGCCAACCCACGTGCTCCAGCCGTAGAACCCCAGCGGTTCCAACGCGCCCGCGGCAACCAGCGCGTCCACGTCCGCGCGGCTCGGTGCGCTCTTTGCGTTTGAATCGGCTCGGCAGTAATCGTCGATGACCATCCAACAGCCCTCAGCAAATTTATCGCGATAACACTCGATGTCGCGCCGTTTCCCGGCATCGGCGTCGAGGATCAGCAGACCGATTTTATCCGAGCCGAGTGCTCGATGAACTGCGGCGATCGTTGCCCGCTCAAACGAGCGACCCTTGACCAGGGTGACCATTTCCGAGACGCGGTGCCGGGAAAGATTGCGTTCCAAGTCGCGGAATATGTTGCGCGTGCCGAGCCGCTTGTGTTTCACGCTGCCCCCAGGTTCGATTGCGATGAGCTTCTTTTGCCGGCGCGAATCGCGCACGCCGGATGCCGCAGCGATGGTGGCCCCGCCAACAAACGCGCCGATCTCGAGAATCGATCCGGAACAAATTTTCGCAAAATGATAGATCAGGATCAGCACGTCCAGATGCAGCATGGAATATTTGTCGCGGATTTTGAGGAGCGTCGAATGAATCGGCTGCTGCCGGTAATCCATCAGCGTTCGCATCAAATTCAGGCAGTCCTTGTAGCTATGCGGCTGCAGCGTGTCGGCGTAAGTCGTTTCTTTTACAATCGCGTCACGCCGCGCGGGACAATGTTGGCCCATCACGATCAAGTCTCGTTCCACGGCTTCGAGTTGCGCAACGCCCGGCAGATGTCCCCAGCGTTGAAAGCCGAGTTGCTCGAACAATTTCAAACTCGGTTCGTTGTGCCCAAAGATCAGACCGACGAGTGCGTTGATCCCGAGCGATGGCGCACGGGCGATTGCTTCCCGCACCAGACGCCGGGCCACGCCGCGGCGCCGCAATTTTTCATCGACGTAAACGCTGATCTCGGCCGTACCGCGATACGCACAACGCGGCAGGAACCGTTTGAAACTGAGCCAACCAGCCACGCGCCCCTCAATTTCCGCGACCCAGAACGGATAACCATCCGTTGAATGGTCGCTCAACCAATGGTGTCCTTCCTCGATGTTGACCCGCTCGAGTTGCGCCGTGGCAATTCGCGTTGCGATCGCGGCGTTATAAATTGCGATGATTGCCGGGAGGTCCGCCTCGACCGCGTCGCGAATGGTCAGATCTGTAGCGGCGGTCTGCGGCCGACAATCCTCTGATATTGCGGCAGTCATAGACAGCCGCTACAGAACGGGCGCGGTTTGAAAAAACGCATTCTCGAAACTTGGCTGAAACGCGCCTGGTTTTGTTTCACCGATTCGAAATCGGGGACTGAGTTCGGATTGGGCGGCGATATGGATTTCCATGTCGATCTTCCCGCACTTTCCCAGGGATGCGCGCACGGCAGCCAGAGCGAGCTCGGGCGTGTTGCAATCGCGGCTGAGGTGACCCAACACGACGCGCTCGATTTTTCCCCGCAGCAATTCTTCAATCACGGTTGCTGCCGCCCTGTTCGAGAGGTGACCATGTCGCGATTGGATTCGTTGTTTCACCGGCCACGGCCGATGCGTATCGTTCTGCAAGAGTTTTTCGTCGTGATTGGTTTCGATCACGAGCGTTTGCGCTTGGCGCAAGCGTTCGATGATCATCTTCGTCGCGTAGCCAAGATCGGTGATGAAACCCAGCACACCCGAGCCGGCGTGAAATGCCAACCCAAGCGGATCGACGGCGTCGTGCGGTACGGGAAATGTTTGCACCGTGATGTCGCAGATCGAGAACTCGGAACCGGTCGCAAAAATTCGCCAATTTCGGTGCCGATTTAAGAGACCATTGCAACGAAGTGCTTCAGCCGTGAGTCGATTACAATAAATCGGTACATCAAATTTGCGGCAAAACACTTCAAGTCCGCAGATGTGGTCGGTGTGTTCATGAGTGAGAAGCACGCCATCAAGCTGTTCCGGCGCGACGCCGCACTCCGCCAGACGCAACACCAATTGTCGCGCGCTCAGGCCGCTATCGACAAGAATCCTGCAATGATCCGTGGCGACCAGTGCGCTGTTGCCCGCGCTGCCGCTGCCGAGCATCGTCAAGCTGAACACGGGTTTTAAGTTATCCGCGCCATTTCATCTTACGCAAACGGAAATGGCGAAGAACCCAACATTTCTCACTTACTCGAGAGGATGCGCCGAGGGGTTAGAGTCGGTCAGACAGACGCGCAGTTCGCATCCGCCCACGGTCAATTGCGACGCTCGATCTTTTATTCGTCGGGTTCGCGGTCTGGCGATATGGCAAGAGCAAATCCAGCGTTGCTCCGGCGGGCGAAATAGAAGGCCAGCGCGTCGCGGTGTAGCTGCAGGCGGCACCCATGATGGTAGCCAAACTGGCGTCACGGACCCGGCTACAACGTTTCCACCGTGAGCGCGTCCAAAAATTCGCGCGGCGTTTCCGCATGGAGAAGCGTTGATCGCACTGCGTCATCCTTGACCAAGCGTGCCAGTGTGCCGATGGAGATCAGATAATCGTTGACCAACCGCTCCGGCACGCCGACGACAAAAATTAATCGCGCGCGCTGTTGATTTGCGCCGAATGGAATGCCGGCGTGACTGCGCCCGATGCCGAGGACGATTTGGTCCACCAAATCGGTGCGAGCATGAGGGAACACCACTTCATTTTCCATCACACTCGGATGCACCCGCTCGCGTGCGAGCACTTGTTGGAGAAAAGCTTCCGGCTTGTCGATCTTGCCGTTGTGCGTGAGTAACTGAACGATCTCGCGGACCGCATTCGCCAGTTTTCGCGAGCGCAGCCGCAGGATCACCTGGTTTTCATCGAGAAGGTCAGCGAGCGCGATAGCCATTAAGGAGTGGAGAGATTTATTGGATTATCCGGCAAAGCCAGTTATCCAGTTAAGTAGCGCGCCGTGGCAACTCAAAATACAGCATTAGCTGAAAAGGAAGAGAGGACGATCTCCTTCCAGCGCAGCATTTACGACCCAGGCTATGTCAATGCGATGTCGCATTTTTATCGGGGCGAAATGGGGCGGATCATGGTGTGGCGGCAGCGGCTGGATGTAACCACAAACTGGGCTATCACCAGCAGCACCGCCATTATTACCATTGCCTTTTCCACCCGCGAAGTGCCGCACATCATCTTCTTTTTTAATCTGGCCATTGTTTGGGTGCTGCTCTGGATCGAGGCGCGCCGTTACCGTTTCTACGACGCATTCCGCGCCCGCGTGCGTATGCTCGAAGCGCATTTCCTGGTGCCGATGGTGATGGAAAATCGCGAGATGCTTCAGGGCGAATGGAAAAAACTCGTCTGCGAAGATTTGATCTTGCCCTGCTTCAAAATCAGCAAGCTGGAAGCAGTGGGACGCCGCCTGAAACGGAATTACATGTTCATTTTCATTCTCATTTTGGTGGCGTGGATCACGAAAATTTTCCTGCACGCGCCGATGGCCATGGACAGCCTGGTTGGGTTTTATCATGCACTGCGCGTGGGACATATTCCCTCCTGGCTCGTGGCGTTCATTCTTGTCGGAACGTTCCTCATCGTGATCACGATCACGATTTACGTTAGCAAGAAATCCTCCGGCGAGATTTCAGAGTTCGGTACGCACCGTTCGCTCTGGCGAATTTAACGGATGTTTGATGTTTGAGGTTTGATGTTTGATTGGTTCGAAATGGATCAATCGACGGGCGTTCACTTTGCGAAGCTCTGCGACATTGTGGCAAAGCTGCGCGCACCCGGCGGTTGCCCGTGGGACCGCGAGCAAACGCACGAGTCTCTCCTGCCGGCATTACTTGAAGAAGCTTACGAAGTGGCGGAGGCCGCGCGCGCGGAAAATGACGCACATTTTTGCGAGGAACTGGGCGATCTTCTGCTGCTGGTAATCATGCATGCGGAGATCGCCCGCGAAGCAGGGCGCTTCGATATCGATAAGGTCGTCCGGGAAGTTTCTGACAAACTGGTGCGGCGACACCCGCATGTGTTTGGAACGAGCGACATGCGTGATTCCGGCGCCGTGCTCAAGCAATGGGAAGCGATCAAGCGCGAAGAGAAACAGGCCGACCCACATTATCTGGCCAGTTTGCCCAAGGCGCTGCCCGCACTGATACGCGCGCAAAAAGCGCAATCCAAAGCCGCGCGCGTGAATTTCGACTGGACCGAGGTGCGCGACGTGATCGCGAAAGTGGAAGAAGAACTTTGCGAGATCAAAGAGGCGGGCGCGTCGCAAGATCGAGAGATGATCGAAGACGAGACTGGCGATTTGCTGTTTGCGGTCGTCAATCTGGCGCGGAAATGCAAAATCGATGCGGAAAGCGCGCTGCAGAAAGCGACGGACAAATTTGTCGCGCGATTCAATCGATTGGAGGACGAACTTAAAGCGCGTGGGAAAAAACTGGGCGATGTCGATCTCGCAGAGATGGACGCGATTTGGAACGACATTAAGAATGACGAAGCTCGAATGACGAATGCCGAATCAATCATGAAGCACGAATGACGGAGGGCTGCTTTGCTGGGCTCGCGCTACTTCGTGTTCAGTGATTTGGGCTTTCCTTAGTCATTTGTCATTCGTCATTTACCAGCGATATTTCGCGTCCCGATGAATTTGCTGATCAATTTCTGCCTAGCGCTCTTCGTGCTGGTGTCGCTGCTCATGGTGCTCGTGATCCTGATGCAGCGGCCAAAGAGCGAGGGCCTGGGCGCGGCGTTTGGCGCCGGGGTGACGGAAAATATTTTCGGCGCGCAAACGACCAACGTGCTGGTGAAGTTCACGGCCTGGCTGGCCGGTATTTTCTTCGCGCTGACGCTTGCCTTATCGATTCTCAATGCTCACAAAGGTACGGCCAACAGTGCATTCCGGCGCGAACTGATGAAGTCGGAGGGGGCGCCACAAAGTTCGCCGGCGCCTGCGGCTCCGCAGACTTCTCCATCGCCGGTAGCTTCTGCTGCGCCGAACTCTGGGGCCGGCGTTTTGCCAGCCGGTAGCGCCCCACCACCAACCGCCTCGCCAGCAGCTTCCGCGAAACCGTAAGGCTCGGCCTTTCGGAGAAATTCGTCGCAATTGCGGAGCGGATCAGGTTGCTTTGACGGAAGAGTCATGCCTGATGCCTTCCGCTGCGGCGGTGTAAACAGCGTCCTCGGCAATGTTGGTAGCATGATCGCCGACGCGTTCGAGGCAGCGCTGTCACTGGATCGTCACGCGATCTTGACAATTCGTAACCTGACGCGGCGCGTGCCCGGGTTTATCGAACGCTCAACTATGAGCGTGATTACAGTGAGAAGAAGGATGATCAAACGGACGCCAGACAGGCGATCATTGGTTCTGAGGTCGTTCCGCGAATTAACCCGGAGTTATTTCGCGAGCGAAAAGAGTTGGGAATTGGTCATCGAAGGGCTGCTCTTTTCCATCATTGTGGCCATATCGGCCTGGCCGATATTCGCTGCCGCCGATGCGCTGAACGAATTTCTCCAGCGCACCACGGGTTCATAACCGCGGCATGTGGCGCGATCGAATCTTGCGGGGAAAACTGTTTTACCATTTTTTAACCGCGCGCACTGGCGGTGTTTGCGGAAGCGATAAGGCGCGCGCGAGATCCTTTTCGTCGGTGAGATCGAGCCGCAGGGGAGTGATTGAGACCCAGTTATGCTCGATCGCCCAGCGGTCAGTCCCTTCCTCGGCTCCTTCCAGAGGCGTGATGGTGAACCAAAAAATCGCGCGACCCATCGGGTCCTTGCTCGGAACAACTTTGCCGTCGTAGTGGCGCACAGATTGCGTTTCGCTTTTGCGCCGAATGTTGCACGACTATCCACCACAGAAATGGAAGATCGACATCGACGGCGAAGAAATTTCGGATCGCTACATTCTCTGAGAAGCGATGAACATTCGCTCAGTCGGCCCCGTACTTTATCTCGCATCGCAGGCCGCGACCAAAGATGGCCGATTGGATTTCGTGTGTGTACAGGAAGAGGACCGTTCCATCTTCATGGAGTATCTCGACGCGCGCCTGGCGGGAGGGAGAATCAAGTTCCCACTGCCCCTTCGCAGGTTTCGCCAGTTAAAATTTGTTTGGGAAACCTCGACGCTTCACTTCGACGGCAAACTTTGGCCGCGCAAAAATCAAAAGGTGAAAAGTCCGAGCGAAATTGAAATAGCAGTTAAGCCATCTGCGCTTTTGATCCTGCAGCCGATGCGCTGAATAAAAAGTAGCGTAATCTACGGTCGCATCCGTCAGATCTGAATTCTCTTGCGGATAATTCTTGGCGATTCGCTTAAGAAGCGTTTCAGTCGATGAGATGCGCCGGCCTTACCATGTCTCGTCAAGCGCTCGCGGCATTACATTATCGAGCAAGGTTATCTGGCGACAGAATCCGCAGGCAGGCAGGTTCGTCTCCGTAAAAAAGGCAAGACCGCATCGCTAACTTTCAAGGTAGGTCGCAGCAGAAGTCGGGAGGAATGTGAAATTAAGCTTAGCCCGAAGCAGTTCGCCGCGCTTTGGCCCGCCACGGCGGGTAGAAGACTGCGCAAGTTGCGCTACGAAATTCCCTGGAGAAATCTACTAATCGAGATTGATATTTATCGCGGCAGACATTCCGGTTTGGTAGTGGCCGAAGTAGAATTCTCCGACCATGTAACGTGCCGCAAATTCAAGCCGCCTTCCTGGTTTGGCAGGGAGGTGACGGGAGAAAAACGTTATAGCAACGTGAGACTGGCTAACGAGTAAACAGACCGTATGGGCTACCGTTTGAAATTGCGCGAACCGTTATCGGACGGACTGACGAGAGTTTTTTGCGAACAAATCCAGTCAGCACTCGAATTGTGCCGGCACCCGGCAAAGCAACGAGGCGTCACCGTGCACGAAGTTCGCAAGTACCTTAAAAAACTGCGCGCGGCCATGCGCCTTGCCGTGGGCGAAGTCGGAAAAAATCGGCATGCGCGCGAGGATCGCTGCGTGCGCGAAATCGGAGGACTCGTCTCCGATTTGCGCGACGCGCAGGTGCGGTTGCAAACGCTGATTCACCTGCGCGGCGACACGGCAAAGGGCTCCGGAGAAAACCACTTCCCGCGCATTGAAGAATTATTGTCGCTGGAACGGGAAAGTTTCTCGGCGGCGTTTGCCGGCTGGCAAAAACAAGCGATTCCGAAACTGGAACGCGTAGAAAAGCGCCTGTCGAAATGGCCGCTGGCCGGCATTAACTGGAAGCAAATTTGCGGCGCGGTCGGGAAAACGTACAAACGCGGCCAGCGCGGACTCGCGAAAACGATCAAAAAACCCGTCCCGGAGAATTTTCATGCCTGGCGTAAGCGGGTGAAAGATATCTGGTATCAGTTGCGCATTTTGCAGCCGCTTAACGGGGTGGTTCTGGAAGAGATTGCCGCCGACGCAAAAATTTTGGGCGAACTATTGGGTCTGGACCACGATTTCGACTTTCTTCTGGCGCGCCTGGAGAACGAACGTGGCGATGAGGCGCTGCGTGATGAACTGGCGCAACTCCAGAAGCGCATTCGCAAGCGTGGTAACCGATTGCGTCGCGATGCGCTAGAACTCGGGCGGCGCTTTTACGCAGAGCCGCCGAAGGCGTTTGCAAAACGAATCTCGATCTTCCTCGAAGATTGGGCGTCCAAAAAGAAAAAGCGCCGGGGATAATGCGGTTATTTCTTCGCCAGTTTTGGCGGAAAAAGCCAGAGCAGCTTTCCTTCTTCGGATTCAGGATCGACATCGAGCAAGGCGACACCGGCCTTGGAAAGTTTGAGTGAGGCCCCGGTCAATTCTGAAATAGTTTGGGTGAAGTCCGGTTCGTGACCGACTAGCATCAAGGCTTTGGCGCGATGCCGCTTTAGCACCGTTCGCAATTTGTTCATTCCGAATCCCGGCGCGAGCGATTCATCGTTCCGCAACTTCGCTTTCAGATGGTCGGCTGCGATTTCGGCAGTCTGCGCCGCGCGTGGCAACGGGCTGGTCACGATCAAGTCGGGCCGCACTTTTAGACGCCCAAGAAATTTCGCGACGTCGCGCATTTCTTTTTTACCGCGTTTAGTCAGCGGACGTTCGTCGTCAGGTTTTTTCCAATCGGGCCAATCGGCTTCGCCGTGTCTTAGAAAATAAAGTTCCATGTCAATTTACCTCTTGTTCTTACCCTTCCTCATAGGATCTGCCATTTTGGGTGGCGGGTGCGTGGATTGATTTGCCACAGCCGCGTCCCACCCAGAAACGCGTTCCGATTATGCCCGCGCTCGACTCCTTTCGGGAGCTTCTCCAATTTTTTGGCGTTGCCTCCGCCTAAAACAACGTAATCGGCGATGAGGGATTTCTTCAACTGCACGATTGCGTGCTCGACGTCGCGCTTCCAATCTTTTTCGCCAAGCTGTGCCAGGCCGGGTTTGCCCAGATAATCTTCAATGATGCTGCCGTTTCGGTAGGGGAGATTCCCCAATTCGAGCGGGAGCACGTAATTGGCCCACACAAGAGCCGATCCGAGTCCTGTACCAAGCCCGAGGAAAAGCATCCGGCCGCCTCGATAGCTGCCAAGCGCTTGCATTGCCGCGTCGTTGATGATGCGAACCGGCTTGCCGAAGGCTTTTTCGAAATCAAATCTCACCCAGCCTTTGCCCAGGTGTTTTGGCTCGCTCATGATCCACCCATCACGCACAGGCGAGGGAAATCCCATCGAGATCGCGTCAAATTTCCAATCGCTAATCAATGGATTCATTTGCCCGATCATCTCGCGCGGCGTCAACTGCGGCCCGGATTTGAATTTTCGTTTGTCACGGCGCGACATCATCAGTTTGACGTGCGTTCCGCCGATGTCGATGACCAGGATCTTTTTATTCACGACGGCTCTTTCGACGTTGTAGCCGAGGGCGTTGAGCTTGGGTGGCGGTCGGTTCCCGATGTGCTTGGGGCGGCAGATTTTTCCTCAGGAACGGTGATCGGAATTAATTTGTCGGCGCGCAATTTCTTCTTCGAGCCGGTCAATTTTTTTGTGCGCTCGCGAGAGACCTCACGAAAATGCCACTGCGCCTGGGCACGCGGCTCCGCGCCTTCGGGTTTCAAACGCTTGTACTTTCCATCGGGCTGCAACTCCCGGGCCTTGACGCGATCGTGCAAAAAGCTCGGAAGCACTTCATTGATGATCCGATCGCGCAACGCCGAATTTTCGACGGGGAACGCCAGTTCAATGCGCCGGTAAAAATTTCGCGGCATCCAATCTGCACTGGAGAGGAAAACCTTGGGCTGTCCGGCATTCTCAAAATAAAAAATCCGGCTGTGCTCAAGAAAGCGACCGACAATGCTGATGACACGAATATTCTCGCTCAAGCCGGGAATCTTCGGCCGTAAGCAACAGATGCCGCGGACGATCAAATCGATGCTCACATCTGCGCAGGAAGCTTCATACAGTTTCTCAATAATCTCCTGATCGACCAGTGCGTTTAACTTCGCAACAATGCGGCCCGGCTTGCCCGCTCGGGCGTTATCACGCTCCCGTTCAATCAGTCGCACGAAGCGGCTGTGCATTTCGAACGGCGCGACCATCAATTTTTTCAGGCCAGGATAACCAGCGAGGCCGGTAAGGGTATTAAAAACAATTGCTACTTCCTCGGTCAATTTCGGTTCGCTAGTGAGCAAACTGAAGTCGGTGTAGATGCGGGCCGTGCGCGGGTGATAGTTGCCAGTACCCAGCTGTACATAGCGCCGGAGTTGATCCGCGTCGCGGCGAACGATCAGCAGCGACTTAGAATGTGTCTTTAGACCGACTACGCCATAGATGACATGGGCGCCGGCTTCTTCCAGACGCCGGGCCCATTGAATGTTGCTTGCCTCGTCGAAGCGCGCACGCAGCTCGACAATGGCAGTGACTTGTTTTCCTGCATTCGCCGCATCGATCAACGCCTCAACGATGGGCGAATCACCGCTTGTGCGATACAGCGTGATTTTGATCGCCAGCACTTGCGGGTCCCGCGCTGCGGCCTCGATCCATTCGACAATTTGATCAAAGCTGTCGTAAGGATGGTGAAGCAGCACGTCCTGACGTCGCAGTACTTCAAAAAAATCGACATGCGGCGGCAGCGCCGGATCGCGCGCCGGCTGAAATGGCCGGTCCTTCAGCTTGGCGAATGCATCATTAGTCACGAGAGGCATGAGATGCGTCATGGAAAGCGGGCCGTCCAGCTTGTAGGCGTCGGCCTCTGTCAGGTCGAAAAATCTGAGCAGCAATTCGAGAACATCTTTCGGGCAATCAGTTTCCACTTCGAGGCGGACGGCATTGCCGCGACTGGAGCGCCGCAGCTCCTGTTCAATGGTGCGCAGAAGATTTTCTGCTTCTTCCTCGTCGATGTAGAGATCGCTGTTGCGAGTGACCCGAAACGCGTGCACCTCCTCTAGGATCAAACCGGGAAACAATTCGCCGATGTGTTGTTTGATGAGTGAGGCAAGATAGATGTACTCCCACGGCTCGTCGGCGCTTTTGCCGCGCGGCAAGGCGATCAGGCGCGATACCGCCCTGGGCACTTGCACGATGGCATGCAGCGGCTCTGCACCGCGCTGCATTTTTGCACGCACCAGCAGATTATGGCTTCGATTCAAAAGATGCGGGAACGGATGGCTGGCATCCACAGCCAGAGGGGTGAGCATTGGAAGGACTTCCTGCTGAAAATAACGATGCGCCCACGCCGCCCGTTTCGCCGGCAATTCCGCGATCTCGCGCACGCAAATGCCGTTCTTTGCCAGCTCGGGCACCAATTCGTTCTTCCACAGCGCGTACTGCGTCGCCACGAGTTCGCGCACCACGCGCTGGATACTGTTAAATGTCTCGGTTGCACTCAAACCGTCCGGCCCCACGTCGCTGGTCTCGCTTTGTATCTGCTGCTTGATCCCGGCGACGCGAATCTCAAAAAACTCATCCAGGTTCGAGCTGAAAATGGTAAGGAACTTGACGCGTTCGATGAGGGGCTGGGTGGGATCCTGCGCTTCTTCCAGAACGCGGCGATTGAACTCGAGCCAGCTCAACTCGCGATTGATGAAATTCCGCGGATCGGAAAAACGAGTTACTTCGGGAACATCTTTCCGTAAAAGCCCGACCCCGACGGAGGGCTCGTCGGCAACACTGGTTTTGGCAACGGCTGTTGGCATTTATCGCTTTCTTGGAATCCGCGGGCCGAAAAACGAGCTCGCGCGTTGATTCACGCAACCACTGCTTGGGAAATTAGGCAAGAGCTGGACACGCTGCTACTGGCCGCGTCACGTCGTGGCCACCACAGGCTGATGCCGGATGTCTTCAGCGGCGGCCGCGTAAACAGCGTCTTCGGCGATATTGGTGGCATGATCGCCCACGCGCTCCAGGCAACGGCCAATGAAAATCAGATTCAAGTAGCCTCGCAATTGCTCCGGATCCTGCGCCATACGCTCGATTAATTTGCGACTAGCAGCGCGATTCAAATCGTCCAGCTTTTGATCGCGTGGAACGACCGCGCGCCCAAGATCGACATCCTCGCGCGCGAAGGCATCCACACTGTCCTTAAACATCGACACGGCCTGCTCGTACATCGGTCGGATCAATTCGACCTCGGCTAACGGCGGATGCTGATTTAACTTCCGCGCGCGTCGCGCAATCGTCGTCGCCTGATCAGCCATGCGCTCCAGATTCGATGAAAGTTTCATGGCGGAAACAACGCGGCGCAGATCGGAGGCTACCGGCTGAAACCGCAACAAAATTGCCACGCCATCCTTGTCGATCTGTATCTCGAGTTGATCGATCTCTTCATCATCGGCGATTGCATGTGCGCAAAGATCGTCATCGCGATTGAACAAGCCCTTCATCGCTCGCTCCAAGCTGCGCTCGGTCAGGCTCGACATCATCAGGACGTTGTTGCGCAGAGAAGCGAGCGCTTCGTCGAATGTCCCAAGAATGTGTTTTGGTGTGATCATCACATCATCAGCATCAGGCTATAGCGTGCGCTCTCATGAGCGCACCGGGCACTCGGCGTGGCAGTGCGAAATCCGCTGAGGATAGCGGACGCTACAGCATTTGTTGGACGCGTTTTAGTCATAGTAATTAGCCGAACCGACCGGTGATGTAATCCTCCGTCTGTTTCTGGCTCGGGTTGGTGAAGATCTTCGTTGTCGATCCAAACTCAATCAGGCGGCCCATGTAAAGGAACGCGGTAAAATCAGAGATGCGGCCGGCCTGTTGCATGTTGTGCGTTACCGTTACGATCGTGTATTGGGCTTTGAGCTCATAGATCAATTCCTCAATCTTGGCTGTGGCGATCGGATCAAGCGCCGAACAGGGTTCGTCCATTAAAAGCACTTCCGGTTCCACCGCGAGCGCGCGGGCAATGCAAAGCCTTTGCTGCTGGCCACCGGAAAGGCTGGTGCCGGACTTGTGCAAATCATCTTTCACCTCATCCCAAAGAGCAGCCATGCGGAGCGATTTTTCCAGACGTTCATTGAGAAATTTTTGGTTGCGCACTCCGTTCAATCGCAAACCAATGATAACATTCTCGCCAATCGACATCGTCGGAAACGGATTCGATTTTTGGAAGACCATGCCGACCCGGCGGCGAACGATCGCGGGATCGACAGTGCTCGAATAGAGATCCTCGCCTTGAAGGAGGACTCTTCCTTCGACACGCGTCTTCGGCACGAGCTCGTGCATACGGTTGAGACAGCGGAGAAACGTTGATTTCCCGCAACCGCTCGGCCCGATAATAGCAGTCACCGCATTCGATGCGATGTCGAGCGTCACATCATCAATGGCACGCTTCTCGCCGTACCAGATCGATACATTCTTCACCTGGAAAGTTAACGGTGGCGCAGGCTCGGTGGTGGGGGACGGCTCGGCCGGCCGTTCGACATGTTCGACAACCGCAGGATCCGGACTTGCCATAATTAAATTAACCATTCGCAACAAACGCTAGACGGCGGATGTCGTTCGTCCGCGCGTCAGGATTCTCACCAGTACATTAACGCAAAAAATTCCCGTGACGAGCACCAGGGCGCCGGCCCAGGCTTGGCGATGCCAATCGTCGTAGGGAGAGATTGCGTAAGTAAAAATCTGCAATGGAAGCGCAGCGATCGGTTCGCTCAAGTTATGGTTCCAAAACCGATTGCCGAAGGCGGTGAAGAGGAGCGGTGCAGTCTCGCCGCCGACTCTTGCCAACGCCAGCAGAATGCCAGTGATGATTCCCTTGGAAGCAGTCTTCATTACGATGTAAACGATCGTTTTCCAACGAGCGACGCCGAGCGCGAGGGCAGCCTCGCGATAACCATTCGGCACCAGCAGAATCACTTCCTCAGTCGTGCGCAGAATGAGCGGGATCATGATCAAGCCAAGCGCGAGGCCGCCAGCATAGGCGGAGAAGCCTTTGAAACGCAACACGACCAGCCCGTAAACGACAACACCAAACGTGATTGACGGCACACCGTTGAGTACGTCGGCGACAAAACGCAGCAGCGCATTCGCGCGCTCAGTTCCGTATTCGGCCAGGTAAACGCCGCCCAGAACTCCGATTGGAATACCGATCGCAGAGGCGAACGCGAGCAATTCCAGCGAGCCAACAATTGCGTTCACCATTCCGCCGCCAGCCTCACCGACCGGCTTTGGCAAATGCGTGAAAAAAGCCCAGTTCACCGAACTCGCGCCGTTAGCAAGAAGATGAAAAAAGATCAGACCTAGCGGGGCGATCACCAGGAGCGCGGAGACAAACGTAGTGGCCGAGGCCAGCGCATTCATGATCTTGCGCCAAGTGTGATTGTCTGCTCGGGTGGAATGCATCGTCATTG
>WNFY01003555.1_pt1 | contig 14572 bp, 6 predicted proteins | sample 5400091 | NCBI WGS metagenome assembly WNFY01 (sample SAMN13153364, study PRJNA577476) | soil metagenome | isolation source: 60 cm soil or saprolite under grassland replicate 1 | place: USA:California | collected 2016-06-15 | reverse complement strand
ATTTTCGGCGCGGAGTTTGACCTGGCGCGAGTTCACGACGACCCAATCGGGAGACGTCTTGTCTCCGGGGCCGGTGACCGGCTCGTTGCTGGTTACGGTCACCACTGGAGTGATGCCGGCGTCGCAATTGTCGCTGACCCTGTAGAACAGGAACACGTCTTGCAACTGGCGATTCACCGGGAACAGAATGTACCGGCTGAGAGCCAGATTGCTAATGGATGGCGGTGGGTTCGATACCGTCACTGCCACCGAAGCAGTATTGTTCGGAGCAACGTTGGGATCGAGCGTAGTCGAACTGACCGCCGCGGAGTTCACGATCTGCATGCCGTTCGCGGTGACGCAGGGCACACTGACCACGAGGGAGAATTGCGCTGTAGCGCCGTTGTCCATCGATGCAACGCTACAACTCACGCTTCCCCCGCTGCCGACCGCGGGAGTACTGCAGGTCCAGTTGGCTGGAACAGTCAGAGACTGGAACAAGGTGCTCGGCGGGAGAGCGTCCAGCAGAGCAACGTTGGCGGCCGCATCGTGTCCGTTGTTGGTCACGGTGGTGGTGTAGGTGATGCTGCCACCACTCAACACTGTCGCAGCATTGGCGGTCTCGGTAATTGCCAGGTCCGCTCCCGGCAAATCGAGAGGATTCACGATTGCCGTGTAGGCCAGCTTGTGCAGTAGCTGCGGATCAAACAGCAGCGGAGCATTGATCCGTCCAGACTGGTTGAGCCAAGTAGTGTCGTCCCCCAATCCCCAAAGCGAAACCGAGGAGACCTTGTCCTTAAGTTGCTTGAGGGCATTGAAGTAGTCGCGATAGTGGTACGCAACTTTGATGTGACGGTCTAACGGGATTTCGTCGTAATTCGCAATCGAGGTGTTGGCGCTTCCGCTGTAAATGTTGACGTCCATTTCAGTGACGTGCTGAACCACACCCAGAGTTGCAAATTTATTGACCGTGTCGATGAGGGTTTGAACCGGTGGAAATTCGAAATTGTCGTGCAGTTGGTGGCCCACGCCATCCACTGGAATGGAGCGGGTTTTCAGGTCCTGGACGACTCGGAAGTAACAGTCGCGTTTCGGATTGAACGTGCTGTTGAACTCGTTGATGAACAGCAGCGCGTGGGGATCAACTTCGCGCGCTGTCTGGAAGGCGATGTCGAGGAACGAAGGTCCGATGATGTTATACCAGGTGCTGCGGCGTAAACAATCTGGTTGGTTCTCATCAATGACTTCGTTGACCACGTCCCACGCGTACAACTTCCCAGCGAAGTGGCCGGCGACTCCGCGAATGTGGTTCTGCAATCTTTGGATCAGCAGGGCTTTGTTCGCATCGCTGGGTTGCATCGGCTGGCCTGTGACGGGATCGGTGAAGACCCAGGCCGGGATTTGGTTATGCCAGAGCAGGGTGTGTCCACGCATCTGGATGCCATTGGACTGGGCGAAGTTCAACTCGGCATCGGCATTGGTGAAGACGAAGTTGCCTTCAGATGGTTCGGTTGCATCCCATTTCATGTCGTTGCCGGAGGTCATGCTGTTGAAATGTTTCTTAAGCAGATCTCCGTGAACTCCCGAAATTTCCAGTTGACCGACACCGCCTGCGCCAATCAGAAAATCATTTTGCAGGACGTCTTTGAGTGATGGAATGTTCGGCTCGATGACGGGCGGAGGAACGAAGGTGATCTGGACATCGTCCAGGTAGAACGAGGCCAGCGAACTTGCGGACTCCACATACAGGGTGAGCGAGCTATTCGCGAGCGCGACATCGTAGGTGGTGGTGAGTCGTACCCATGCATCCGCCGTGACGTTGGTATTGCCGACCACGGTGTGGAATGTAGTGATAGTTCCCGCATTGCGTTGCAAGCTGACACGCAACTGCCCAGGCTGTTCACCCGGCGCCAGCTTGACCCACAAGGAAACCTTGTAGCGCGAGCCGTTGAACATGATATTGGTGACATCGATGGCCGGTCCGCGGAAAGCCGTGGTGCGGCCCATGGTCAGCAGGCTGTTGGGCAGGCTGTGGGCATCGGCAGCAGTGACACTGAGAGTCTCATCGCCAATCCGTGGTCTCCAGCCCTGGGTGGTACCGTCGTCAAAGTTGGTGCTCAAGCCGGTGGTGTTGGGCGGCGGGCCAGGAGCGTCGGCAATTTTCACGATGCTGAAGTCGTCTAAATAGAAGGACGCGGTCGCATCGGAAGACTCGACGTAAAGTAGAAGTCCTGTCGGATCATCCCCGGCAAAGGCGTACAGGCCGGTGAGCTGTACCCACGCGCTGTCGGTGACCCCAGTCGCGCTGCTAGAAGCAACGCCATCAAACTGAGCGCCGCTAGCGATATTCCGTTGAACCGTAACCCTGATTTGCGTTGCAGGTGTCCCAGTGGTCAAACGGACCCAGGCCGAGACCTGATAAGTCGCTCCCTTGGTCAGAGTACCGAGAACATTGAGACTTGGACCGTTGAACCCCGCAGTGCGGCCTGTAGTCAGCAGACTGTGCGTGCCACCGTGGAAAACGTCAGTCACATTCGTGAGTGTGACCGGACCTCTGGGAATCCAACCTTGAACTGTGCCGTCTTCGAAATCGTTGCTGACGACAGTTTGAGCGGCAGCGGGATAGACCATTACGAACAAACAAATCACCGCAAAAAGAAAAAGCCGCAAGCGGCTCGTTGAAAGCTGGTTTTGGGCTGGGGCAGAAGAATCAGCGCGAGCGGAAGCTACCATAAAGATCTCCTGAGTCGACGTGGACAAGTTTGAGTTTTGCCTGGCGTCAAGCTTCTCGGCTCAATGCCTAGACCATAATGCGTGCGGATCCAAAACCGACAGCGGGGTGTACTAACTGGGCGGGAGTATACCCCCGCCCAGGGTTGTGGGTAAATGCTAAAGATCAGAACGTGACCTTCCCGCCAAACCAGGTAGCCCGATTCCCTGGCTCTGGCCCGAAGAAGCCACCGGGCTGGAATTGCGCGGTGACCGCTCCGAATGTGCCTGAAGCGCACGGGCTACCAGCGCTTCCGGAGCACCCGGCGTTCGGGTTGGCGAAGTGGGCCGTGTTGGTGAGATTGTTTATGTCGGCCCGCACATCCAATTCGACCTTCTCCGTCAAGTTGAAGGTCCGATGCACGCTCAGGTTCATTTGGAAGTATCCCGGGCCGCGGAACTGATTCCGGTGGGTGTTTCCGAATTGGCCAGCAATGGGGTTCGCGAAAGCGGTCGGGTCAAAGTAGTGGCAACTCAGGTTGGTGGGCGGGCATTGCGCGCCTTGGCTGAGCCCTGGGTGGGCCTGCGGTGGCTTCCCATTCAGAACCTTAAACTTGCCCACCAGATCGGCCGTAGTTCCGCCGGTCACGCCGAAGACCGTAAACGGCAAGCCGGTCATCTTGCTGACAATCGGGTTGAACTGCCAGCCTCCGAGAATCGCGTTGCTGAAGCCATTCAGCACCCACCGCTGTCCCTTGCCGAAGGGCGATTGCAGCACGCCATAGAATTCGAAGTTGTGCGTGCGGTCAAAGTTGGACACCGAACGGTTCTTTTCCCAGAGCGACGGATGGGCGAAGGTCATAAATGACAAATCTTCATTGTCAGAGTATGAAGTTGCCTTCGACCACGTCCAGACGAACCCGGCCGAGGAACCGCCTGTGAACCGGCGTGTGACCTTGGTCTGCATGGAATCGTACCAATTGTTCTTGAACGGAACGGCCACATTGATACCGCCGTAATTGCAGGTGGGCCCATTTGGTGGGGCCACGGCTGCGCAGGCGCCTGCCTGGTTCAAGGCCACATTCAGGACTCCGGTGGAGTTAGGTTGTCCCGGCAGCGCCGCGTTCGCATTCATATAGACGATCGGACGAATCCCGCGCGCCCCAACGTAGCCGGTTTCGACCACCGTTCCCTTCCAGTCGTGTTGAACGATGAAGTTGAAGGAGTTGAAGTATCCACGCCGGAATGGGTTCGGAATGGTCTGGGTACCGATGCTGTTGGGCAAGTGGAGTACACCGGTACTGAGGTCTGGAGGCGGCGGCAACACTATGCCGATGGGGAGAGTAGCTAGGCCCCCACCAGCCAGTCCAGTGGCGTTTGTGCCCGTCAGGCTCGCAGCAGGAACGAAGTTCGTATTAACTTGCGCCACGTTCTGCACCAGACTCACACCCGGATATGTCTCACGGAAGCGGCGCCAGCTGCTGGGATCGGCGCTTTGACCGAAGCCGGCGCGGATCACAGTTGAGGACATCAGACGGTAAGCGATACCCACTCGCGGCAGAACTTGCCCACTACCTACATCAATGCCGTCGTTGCGTGGAACATTGCCGTAGCCGCCGACCAGGACGTTGGCCGTGTTCAGGTCAAAATAGCGAAGGCCGTGACCGTTATCACTGTATCCAAACGGGTAATACTCCCAACGAACTCCGAGGGTCAGCGTCAGCCTGGGGGTCACTTGCCACTGGTCACGCAGATACCATGCCCACTGGTTCCAGCGCAGGGCATTCGGGTTGAAGTTCTGGATGGCTTTGCCCGTCGCTGTGGGCAGGCCGAGCAGGAAATCCGCGAAGGAATTGAACCACTGCGGGGCCAGCGTTCCCGCCGGTCCGTTTTTGAGCGAAGTAGCGTAGCCGTTGAATTCGAATACACCGCGCGGGTTCTGGAAGGTTCCACCCTGGGGCTGGAAATGATTGACCTGAGCGTGGTTCCATTCAAACCCGCCACGAAATGCGTGCTTGCCCTTGATCCAGCTCAGGTTAGCTCCGGTGACATACGACCCGTCGCGGAACAGAAATGGGTTAGCAGGCTGCGCATTGCCCAGGGATGTACCGATTTGGTTATTGGTACCCGCCGGTACTTGGTTGGTAGGGAAAATAAAGCCAGGAAGGCCAAAAGTCAGGGTAGGGTCACCTGGGGCCCCCGCGTTATTCGTTCCTAGTATCCCAAGATCGTCGAGCCCTCTAGCGGAGGTGAGGTCGAATAGCGATGACAGCCGTTGGCGCGTGAAACCGAAGTTCCAGTCCAGAAGCAGGGTGGGAGTAAAGGCATAGGTCGCCCCCAGACCGACACTCTGGATCAGGCCGGGAGCGTTGCCGAGTTGCCCGCCGTTGGTGGCATTGCCTACCGCATCTCCCAGAAAAGGTGGATCAAACACTAAAGTCTTGGAGAAGCTGTAGCGTGCGAATACCATCGACTTGTCACTGGGAACATAGTTGACTTTTATGTCAGCTGTGTTGCGGTTGAAGAACGCGGTTCCGCTGCTGGTGAAATTGTTGAGGTTGTCTCCCGTCGCAACTTCCTTCGCCAGAACTGGTTGCAACAACTGGATCATCTTCCCGGCTGCGGGATCAATAAGATTCGGGCAAATTATGTTCAGAACACCGTTACAGGAAATCTGCTGCCTGCCCGATCCATCTGCGTTGCCAGTCCTGGGATCGTAAATGATGACCGGCTGTGGTCCACTGCTTGTGGTAATCGTCAGGCCCCGAAAATCACCGTTCGTCATATTGACAGTTGGCAATGTCGCGGTCACGGGCCCGGCCAATTGCCGCTGCGTGGTGCGTTCATAATCCCCAAAAAAGAAAAGTTTGTTCTTAATGATAGGACCGCCGAAAGTCCCGCCGAATTGATGTTGGATATTCTTGTTCTTATTCACGCCGGAAAAATTGGGGTCTGCATTGAAGTAGGTACGCGCCTGCAAGAGTTGACTGGTATAGAACTCGTGCCCACTCCCGTGAAAGTTGTTCGTGCCTGATTTGATCTGTACGTTGACCGCAGCGCCGCCGGCTGTGCCTTGCTCGGCATCGAATGCATTGGTTGTAATATTGACCGTTTCAATCGCATCCGAAGGCGGGACATAGGCAACGTTCGCTGGCAGCCAAGCGTACCAGTCCTGGGCGCCGTCGAGCCGCGTGTTGTTCTGTTGATTGGATTGCCCGTTGACGTTGGTATTAATCGCCCGTTGCGGATTGCCGGCAAGCGAGTTGGTCTCGGCGGTCGATGAAGTGCCGGGGACGATTCGGTACAAAGATTGGAAATTGCGTCCCTGGGTTCCCGCCGTCGGCAGATTTTCGATCTGCGTAGTCGTCAGATCGGTATGCACATCGGCCTTGTCGGTTTGCAGAAGCGGTGCTTCTGTGGTCACGGTCAGGCTCTGGGCTTGTCCCGCGACCTTCAGTTGGCCGTCCACACGAACTACCTGGTTGACAGGCACATTTACATTCTCGCTGACCTGTGTCGCGAAGTTCGCCGCAGCGATGGAGACTTTATAAGTCCCGGCTTGAAGAGCCTGGAAGCGGTAAACACCATCTTCGTTCACCGCAGCTTCACTGGTGACTCCCGTGCGAACGTTTACCGCGGTAACTCTTGCGCCGGCCACCGCCGCGCCGCTGGGATCGGTAACGTTGCCGGTCAGGGTGCCGTACAACACTTGAGCTAAGGCCGCCCCAGTAAGCAGGCAGCCCAGCAGAATAGTTAGGGTAATTTGTTTGAGACTCGTACTAAATTGGCAAGACCCGAATTGTTTGGACATATTCCCTCCCCACGAACTTGAGTTTCCCCACTACGACCCGCTGTACACGGGCTGAAGCATCTTACTGAGCACGCGCCATCGGCCGATGGAATAGCTTAGGCTCTTTCGAATCTTTGCCGGCGGGACCAAAGTGCTTTTGCAGCACCAACGCCACGGCACCCCGTAGACGCGCCATACTTGGTTCCACCGTGACTGGACGCAGACGCGGTGATTTTCCGGCCAATACAGCCGCCCCCAATTCCGCTTCGATCACGGGGCCGATACGGTTCCACATGCGCGCGCACTCTGCTGCTATCACAATTTCCTCCGGCGCCAAGCCCGCGGCAATGATCTTTAAGCCCCGGCCAATTGCATGCGCCATTTTGTCCAATGCCTTGAGAGCCAACGCGTCGCCAGACTCCGCCAGTGCGAGCAAATCTTGAAACTTGAAATCGTCGCCTGTGGAACCGGCCTCGTGGTAGTAACGGAGCGCAGCGCGGTTCGAAGCAAAAACTTCCCAGCATCCGCGCCGGCCGCAGGCACATTGAGGACCGTCGGGATCGAGCGAGACGTGGCCAAACTCGCCTGCCATGCCGTTGGCCCCGCGCACCAGTTGGCCATTGCAAAAAACGCCCACCCCCACGCCTTCGGCAACCGTGACCACTGCCAGGTCGTGGACCTGTTCGCCCGCTTGGCCAAACCAAACCTCCGCCAGAACGCATGCGTTGGCCGCGTTTTCGATTTCCACGCGGATCCCCGTGGCCTGTTCGATCGGCCCTTTGAGATCAAATCCCGACCATTTCAAATTGGGAGCAAAAACGATCTGCTGATTGGCGAAATCAAAGCGGCCAGACAAACTGATGCCGATGCCCTCAAAGTCGCGGTCGGCATGGAGTTGGATCTGGTGGCGAATGCGGGCGATCAGACTCTTGATTGCCGAGCGCGGATCAGGAAGCGTGGGCATCGCCTCCTGCGACAGGAATCGTCCATTGACGTCGGCTACCGCAATCGTGCTCTGTCCAGGCCTCAGGTCCACGACGACGATGGCGCGCTGTTCGTTCAGCCGCAAGAACGTTGGTCGCCTTCCCCGCGGTAGCCGGCCAGTGGGTCCGTATACCACCCAATTCTCACGAATCAGTTGTTCTGTGATCAGCGAGACCGTACTGCGCTGAAGGCCGGACACGCGCGCCAAATCAGCGCGGGAGATGGGCTGGCGGCGGCGGATAAGATTGAGCACGACGCCACGATTGATGTCCCGCGCGGTTTCGCTGGAGGCAACCTGCGTATTAGTGAAGTCCAGTCTTCGCATTTAATGACCAACTAGATACACGTGAACCTAGGCGCAACGCTCGGCTCTCCCACCAACTTGAGCCGAGCTCATATTAAATTTGCGCCACGAACTATATGTAGCTTTGTAAAAGCTTGTCAAGCAAAAATCGAAAAATAAGGAGGTATTCTGCCCGGGCGGTCAGTCGGGCTCAATCTCGATATAGTCTAGCGGTGCGGGTTCCTGCCCATCAGGAATTCCTTCGATCCGTATCTCGTCTCCGGGGCGCAGAGCCAAACCTTTGGTTCGGTGGCGGGTTGAAGAATCTCCGCCCATCTTGGCTCCCGGAAGAAACTGGTCAGCCGTCCACTCATCGACTAACTGCTCGCCGAGATAAACGCGAACCTTCGATTGGCCGTCATTCTGGTCGAAGTATTGAATGTTCAGCGTGTACCATCCGGCAGCCCGATCAAACTTAAACGAAGCAGTACAACCATTCGAGTTCGCGCATTGCACTCCCTTGCCCCCCGATGCGTTTTCCCAGGGAGTCACATCCACGGGTTGATATCCAGCAAGCTGCATGGATTCTGCCTCAACACGATTGGGGAAATGCCCTGCTCTTCCCTTCTGATCTGGAATGCCAGATTCCTTAAGAAACCAGTTACAGATGGCATCGCGCCAAACGATCGCGTGTCCGGCCTGGTACGCGAGCTTCGCAGTCACTTCCGCATACCGCGCATCGTCGATGTGGCCGCGCAGCGTCTTCCACTGATCCACAAAGCCAGCCACTTGCTCGGCACCGTCATAGTGGGAATCGTAGATGTGCTGAATCACCGTCTTGCCCGAATGCAGCCGGTAGGAATAAGGGACATGATGGAAGAACAGAATCAGCCCATCGGGCGTGGTCTGGAGCGACTCATAGATCTTAGCCACGGCTTCGGGATATTGTCCGGCGAATCCAGTCCCAGTCGCCACGGAGCGATCCATGCCGATCCCCTCATGATCAGCGCGATGCCATTGTCCCCAGCCATTGTTTTCTGAGGCCTCGATCCCCGGCCCGTAATGGCTGCCCAAAATGTCGGTGAGCGTCTGCGCTCCCAGCGGCCCCGTGTAGCTTTCGTAAACGTGCCACGAGGCCAGCAGAATGCCTGCGATCGTGGCCACCGTCTTTGGATCATTGCCGAATGCCAGACGAGTCCACTCGTCCGCGATCGAGGCAACACTTTGATTTGGATTCCAAGCCAGCCGCGCGTAACCATAAAGGTTCGCCATGGCCAACGGGCTCCCCAGCCAGTTCTCATCCATCCCGACATTCACTACAGCGACAAATCCTCCCAGCGAACGGTGGAAGGTCTTTCCGGCAACGATGTCTTTCACTGGACTGTTCGCGCCGTTGGCATGTAGATCGAAATCAAGGACCTCTTTCCACATCGGCGGCAGGAAAACCACGTGACGCTGCTGGCCCGTGTATTCCTGGGTCACTTGCAGTTCAACCGCACTGTTTGTTTGTTTCAGCCCTGCGAACAAGGGCGATACCGGTTCGCGTGCCTGGAAATCTATGGGACCATGTTTGATCTGAATGATGACGTTGTCATCGAACTTTCCATCGAGCGGCTGAAAAATGTCGTAGGCGGCGCGTGCCCGGTCATTCTTCAGATTGATCCAATCGAGATGGTGGTTATAGACAAAAGCTCGATAAAAGAGAATTCCGCCATGCGCTTTGAGCGCGCGAGCGATTACATTCGCAGCATCGGCCGGAGTGCGGCCGTAACTGGATGGGCCAGGCTGACCTTCGGAATCGGCCTTTACAACGAATCCGGAAAAATCCGGGATCCGGGCATAAATCTCGTCTGCCTTGTTCTTCCACCACACCGCGACTTGCGGATCCAGCGGGTCAAAACTATCCAATCCTCCTATAAGCTTTGGACTGTTCACGCTTACAGAAATCGATAGCCTCACTCCCCATGGACGAAAAGCGTCCGCTATGCGTGCCAGTTGAGGAATAAAACTCGGATCGAGAACGCGCGGGTTCGCGTTCACATTGTTCACCGCACACCCGTTGATTCCGACCGAGGCCAACAGTCGCGCATATTCACCGGCCCTGGTTAAATCTGGCCGGACATTATCGCCGGCAAAAAATATCGATGGGCCTGCATATCCCCGTTCGATCGTGCCATTCAGGTTGTCCCATTGATCCACCCAACGTAAGGGAGCGTACGGCTGCTGTACTTGATCGAGTGCGGCGACGCTCTCGTTCCGGGCGATCCTGCTCAGAAACGCAAATGCTCCATAGAGCACGCCCCGGTCGTTCGGCGAGGTAATGATCAGAACTTCACGTCCCTGCGCCTTTGCGGTAGTAATCCAGAAGGCATCGGTTGCGAGTTGCTCTGGCAGACGGAGGTCCGGGATCAAGGCCCGAACGTCATCCAGAGTACCCAGCACGATTGCCTTCTCATGCGGCAGTTGTTTTTCTTCCCGCAGAGTTTTTCCCAGCATTCCACGAATCCCGCGGGTCAGTTCCTGCTGCGCCGTACGGACGATTGCGGAATTGCCCAGCGCAACCGAAGCGGCGGGCAGAGAGGCATATTTGACTCGTTCCGTGTCATTCAAAGGCGCATAACGCAACCAGCCATCGCGTCCGGTTTCGGCCCTAAGGAATCCGGTTCCTAGAGTGAGACAGAGCAAAATCCAAGCGAGCAGTGGCTGATGACGAAAAATCATAAGTTCACCGATGGCAGCACGCGGCAACCGAGGACGGTATCATAGGCGCCTGCCTTATTCCATCCCCCGGCACAACACGGGCAAGTTGCGCTAAACCGTCTAATCCCAAGCCGGATCTCAGGCAACTTCAGCCCCGACATTCTCCTCAAAATGGAGTTTTGCTTATTTTCAGGAGCAGGTTACATATGCGAAAGACAAGTTTGGGGCTTGCTTTTTTTTCAGCCATGATGTCGGCAACCCTTGTGAGCACATTGAGTTGTGGTGGTAGCACCGCTAACACTCACCTGACTCCAGACCCTCCCCCGGCAAGCAACCAGTTCCAGGGCGTATTGATGTGGAAGGGCGATACCTCGGGTAGCGGGCTCTATGCCAAGGAGACGGTGCTCGCGCCTGCCAATGTGAATGTTTCGCAGTTCGGCAAGTTGGGCAGCTTTCAGATGGATGGCTTACCCGTCGCGCAGCCTCTCTACGTGGCCAACGTCGATATGGGCGGGGCCGGCGCCCACAATGTGATGATCGTCGCTACGGAACATGACAGCGTCTATGCGCTAGACGTTGACAATCCCGGTGCCGGTCCCCTTTGGCAACGAAACTACCTTGACCCTGCCAATGGTGTTACTCCCATGCCGGACAACTTCGGCGGTCGCACTACGCTAGGCGGTGAGGTTGGAATCACCGGCACACCAGTGGTGGACGCGGCAACGGGCGCCCTCTACTTTGTGACCGCGATAGCCCGTAATGGAGTCGCCGAGCAGTGGCTCCGCGCGATCAATACTCGCGATGGTCAGGACTTCGGCCCTGGCAGCGTACAGATTCAGGCCAGTGTCCCGGGCGATGGAGTGGGCAGCTCCAATGGCCAGATCGCCTTTAACCCCGCGATCCAGAACCAGCGTGCGGGACTCGTGAAGCTGAATGGTTCGGTGCTAGTCGCCTGGGGATCGTTTTCAGATTTTGGCGTCTACCACGGATGGCTCATGGCATACGACGCAGCAACCTTGAAGCAACAAGCTGTGTTTAACTCGGCGACGCAGTTTCAAGCCATCGATACGGCCTCAGGTCCTGCGGACCATGGCGGCGGAGCATCATTCTGGCAAGGCGGCGCGGCACCGTCGATCGATGCGGATGGCAATATCTACATTAGCGCTGCGGATGGCAGCTTTAATGCCGACCAAGGGGGAAGCAATTTTGGAGACACCGTTCTGAAATTGCGCCTACAAGGAAACAACTTTCAGGTGGTGGATTGGTTCACTCCGTTCGATCAGGCATGTGTCAATCTCGCAGATCTCGAACTGGGGTCCGGAGGCCTGGCTCTGTTACCACCGGACGCAACCGGTGGCCAAAAGCTGGGCGCGGTAGTCAGTAAAGAGGGCCGGTTGTTTGTAGTGAATACCGCCACCATGGGACACTACAACCCGGGCGGAGACCAGATTCCACAGGAATTCATGATCGGGGACCACTCCTGCACCAGCGAATCAACCGACGCTGCGGAGGGCCCAACCTGGAACCGTCTTTACGGAAACGTTTCGTACTGGAACGGAAATATGTACGCGCAACCGTCAAGCCTGGTATTGAAACAATATCAATTGCAGAATGGGACATTTAATCCAACCCCCATTGCCCAGTCCCCCAGTGCGGCAGGCTTGCGTGGCGGGAATACCGTGGTTTCCGCGAACGGAAATCAAAGTGGCATCGTTTGGGCCTATGAGAAATCGGCTTCGGGCCGTGCCATTCTGCATGCCTACGATGCCACCCTGGTGTCGAATGAACTTTGGAATAGCAACATGAACCCTCGAGACCTGATGGGAACCGGAACAGGATTTGGGGTACCGGTCATCGCGGATGGACGGGTGATAGTGACCTATGACGACAGCGTCGCAGTCTATGGAAAGCTGCAATGAGTTAGAAAAGAAAAACTACCTATAGAGATGACGATTAACGCAATCAGGTAAAAGCTGTATATCGCCGGGTAAAGAGGATGATTGCTGGAGGTCTTCACCAGGGCTAGACTAGAAGCGAACTTTTTTTGCTAGTGGATTTCGGCGAAGTCCATAACTCAGTTGGTCGGGGAAATAGTTCAACGTGTCCATCCGGATACTCATAGCAGATGACCATGATGTCGTCCGTGAAGGGGTGCGGGCGATTCTCAAAAAGCGGCCCGACTGGGAAATTTGCGGCGAGGCGGCAAATGGCCAGGAAGCGGTATCGCAGATCGAGAGCCTGCGGCCAGATGTTGTGATTTTGGACATCACCATGCCGAAAATGAGCGGACTCGATGTGGCGCGAAGAGTCGTGACTAACAATCCCCAGAGCCGAATCCTGGTGTTTACCATGCACGACAGTGACACTGTGGAACAAGCGGTGCGCGGAAGCGGCGCCCATGGATTGGTGTTGAAATTACATGCGGCCCGAGACCTGGTTAAGGCCATAAACGTGGTAGCTGCGGGTGGCACCTTTTTTGCATCCAGCCTGCCTACTTGACCCATCCACTAGGTTGAAACGCGGAGTGTCCGGTATATTTTTCTTTAGACGAAATCGAATTCTGGTTGAAAAGTAAGAATTACATGCTGGATCGAAGTCGGCTTGAATTCGGATGGTTTATTTTCACGAGGTTAGACGTAGCCTGAGTTTGGTTATTTCAGTGCAATGGGAGTCGCAGATCCAGTGGCGCCCAATGGTTCTGAAAAGACCTTGAAAGGTTTCGATAGGCCTTGCCCCTCCGGCAAGGGCCAATTGGAAAGGATGACCCTATGACCAGCTTACGGATTCTGGTAGCAGATGATCATGAAGTGGTGCGCCGCGGCTTATGCTCCCTTCTGGAGTCGCAGGCCGGCTGGCAGATTTGCGGTGAAGCGACGGACGGGCGCGATTTGCTCAAGAAGGCCGCCGAACTGCGCCCTGACATCATCGTACTGGATGTCGCAATGCCCAATCTGAACGGACTCGAGGCCACGCGACAAATCCTCAAGGCAAATCCAAAAGCAAAAGTGCTGGTGCTCACATTGCACGATTCCGATCGTTTGATCCATGAAGTGCTCACCGCCGGGGCGTCGGGGTTCGTGCTCAAATCGGATGCCGCGCGTGATTTGGTTTCCGCGGTCGAATCGTTGCGGCAGAACAAGACATACTTCACCTCCAAAGTTGCCTCCATGGTTTTGAACGGCTTTTTGAAAGGCGGGCCGGGTGGGGTGACCAGTGGGACAGCAAGTCCTCTGACAGCCCGCGAGCGGGAGATTGTTCAGCTCCTGTCCGAGGGTAAGAGCGCCAAGGAGGTGGCGGTGGCACTCAATATCAGTGTAAAGACCGCCGAAACCCACCGTTCCAATATTATGCGCAAGCTTGATTTGCACTCGGTAAGTGAGTTGGTCCTGTACGCGGTCCGCAACAACATTGTGAATGTCGAAACTGCTTCAGCGTAGGCTTTAGTTCAGCGCCTTAGCCGTTTGCAGGAATTCGTAATCGGTAGTTTTACGGTGTCTTGGGGCTGAAGGGTTTTCCGCCCTGTAGCAGAACCCAGGTAATCAAGGCGCCCACCGCAGCACCGCCCGCGCCAATCACAATCGGCGAATCCAATATGCCGCCGCCTGCGGCCGGGGCCGCTCCACCGCCGCGCCGCCGGTCTTTCTTCTTGGAATCCTCAGAAGAACGCGTGGTTTGCTGACCGGCCGCCACCGTTGATGTGCCTGCGCCATCCTGCACACTGACATCGCCCTTGCGGGCCATGATCATTACTTTCCCATCGCTTTCGCTGATTTGAAATTCAGTCCAGGTATCGGCGACGGGAGTGACAGTCATGTCGCCAGCGTGCATGGCGAGTTTCTTAGAAGTGGCTACCGTGACGCTGCCGTGATCCAATCCCAATTTACTCGTTTCAACCCTGAGCAGTGATCCGGGCAGAATGGCTATGCTCGAACCGGCCGAGCTGAGGCTGGCCACCGCATTGCCTTCGGTTTGCACCATGTCGCCGGGAAACACCGCCACCGACCCCGGCGCGGGAATTCCATTCACCCAGGTTGTGCCATTGGTGTGCAGCATGGCAACCCCCGAATCAACCGCCATCAAAGATGCCGGATAGGCGAGCATCATCAACCAGCAAACCAATTTGCGGA
>WNFY01005042.1_pt1 | contig 14581 bp, 16 predicted proteins | sample 5400091 | NCBI WGS metagenome assembly WNFY01 (sample SAMN13153364, study PRJNA577476) | soil metagenome | isolation source: 60 cm soil or saprolite under grassland replicate 1 | place: USA:California | collected 2016-06-15 | reverse complement strand
ACTGTGAACTGCATTATCTGGCCCGTTGTTGTTGGGTCGGGAGGCGAGCCTGCGGGGAATGGTGCCTTGCCGGTGTTCTTCATGATTATGTGAGTGCCGGATGGAATTGTGGAGAAGTCGACGAGGATGTCAGCTCTCTGGCCTGGGGCTATTAGGAGTGAGGTCATGGACGCTGGTGTTCTCAGATAGCCTCCTTCGGTCCCCATCTGGGTGAAAGGCACTAGGATGTCCTTCCCACCCATATGGTAGGTGAAGGTAAGTGTGTAGAAGCGAGCGTTTGACCCGTCGAGTACTCGGAATCTGTACTGGTGGGGTTGCACGTTCAAGTTGGGCCAGACTACTCCGTTCACCATGATCGCGTTTCCGAAGAACTCTGGTTGCCAGTAGGGATGGACGTCCGGGTTATCGCCTACGCTTGAGAACCACAGGGAACCGTCCTGGTTGAAGGACCGGTCTTGTATTGCCAATGGGATCTCGTACTGGCCGCTGGGTAGTAGTGGTGCTATAGGATCGTTCGGGTCACGGATCATGTAGAACCCGGCTAGTCCGGCCAAGACGTTGAGTCGGGTCATCCCGAGGGCGTGGTCATGGTACCAGAGGGTTGTAGCAGGCTGGTCGTTAGGGTAGTAGTCCACGGCTGCGTTCACTGCAGTTGGAGTGTACGTATTGTAGTCCGGTCCATGGATCCCGCTGGCCGTAAACCAGGCCTGAGGCCCGCCATCAGAGGTAGACTGATCCTCTGCACCGTGGAGGTGGGGGACTAGTGGAACCGGGCTCTGAGCCTGAGCGTAGCCAGGCGGGAATGGAGAGAAAGACTGAGTGACAGTGGCCATGTTGTTCGGGTTCGCCCACATGATGGTCGGATCCACGGCAAACATGGAGGGCTGTGTGATCTTGTTGACCCAGGTCACTTGGACAGGGATTCCCCGGACAGTTTCAAACGTAGCGGCCGGAGAATGCTCAATGTATCCTAGTTGCTGTCCTGTCAACGGGTCATAAGTCATGCCCGCATATCCCCAGACCTGCGTGGCAGGAAATCCTGCAGGCAGTATCTGCTGAGAGAACTGGACCATGTCGACTGTGTAGTCTTGCTGTACCACTGCTCCACTCACGGGGTCCACCTCTAGGGTAGGCGTGTATACTGGTGGAACGACCAGCTGACTGACGTATTTGGGTATCGTGCGAGGATCCAGAGTTGGGCCTGAGGAGGATGTGGAAGATGCGGAGGAGGTTGATATCAACACGTTCGAGAGTGTAAGAGTTGCGATTACAGCGATTGTCAAAGCTAGGGTTGCGAATTGTTTTCTCATTTTTCTTTCATTTCCAATATTCGTTCGGCTCTATGGAAGTCGAGGTCAAAGCGAATAACCTGTCCGTACACAATGCGCGTATTCACTTACAGTAAGCATCTTTCCTATCCAAACGTGCACAGCCCCAAGACAAGCACGTCAACTTCTCACTCTCGGCGCCGAACTACAGTTCCTCTCAGATGTTGAAATATGAATCTAAAGATAGATGCCTCTCTACTCGGTTCTGAACAACCTCACGGAATGGCTTTCGGATGATTATTGGAAGATGAAACTGAGGAGACTCTAGTACTGGCTCCGACTTCACATCCGGTTCTAGGCAACGAGAGGATGTTCATGTCTCCAGAGTCGGGCGATTCCCTCGGCCAATCTTTCGTTGCTTTTCTCTCGAGACAGGTGTAAGGGCGAGTGCGCTTCACAGTAAGTCTCTCCGCAATACTCGCAAGCTCTGTTCTTCAAGGAGTCCTTTCCACACTCACAGCACTTAGCCATCTCTTGTCGCCTCCTAACCTAGACTATGTCTAGATCGAGAATATACGCAGGACGTGCACAATGAGTACGGAAACCGCGTTTTGTATTGTTTTGTCCAGCGGGAAGCATAATATCTCAGTGCAGGTCGAGGACCAAAGCTGAGTAGCGCCATATGCCGCGTGAAGGCAAGACTGTAGCCAAGTCGTTCAGGGTCAATGAGAAGGCCCTTAGTGCTCTTCAAGAGGAAGCGGGCCGCCAGAGCGTCAGCGTCAACACGCTTGTCAACCAACTACTCTTAGACTATTCCGAATTCGGAAGATATCTCCAGCGAATCAGCGCTCTCCGTCTCAGCAGGAAGACATTTGCGGAAATCTTGAACTCTGTCTCGGACGACAACCTCGTCAAAGCCGGTCAGATCGCCGGGAAGAGTGCTCCAATGGCCTTGATTGCTTCAAAGTGGGGAAAGATCACTGTGAATACGGTCATCGAGTACATTCACGACCTGTCAGCCTATGCCAATCTGTTCGAGTATTACGAGAAGAACGAGAACGAACGTTGGACCATCACCCTGATGCACGAGCTGGGTCCGAAATGGTCCACGTTTCTTACCCATTACATAGGCGAAGCCTTTGTCGCGGCCGGAGTGCAGCCGAAAACAAAGACTTCGGACCGGGCCGTGATATTCAACTTCTAGAACAGTTTGTTTGCATGAGCATACGACGGCATCAGCAGATAGACCATAAGGGTTTTCAGCAATTCGGATTGGAACATCTAGCAATGATTAACCCGGTGGCTTCAGAAGTCTCGGTCTCGAAATCGAACCGCAATCCGATCCTTCTGTGCTGACCTCTCCGCGCTCGTGCGCTCAGTGGGGTTTCGCGAACTTGAGGGAAGCCTTTCATGCGTAATTGGGTTTGGGTCAGAAGCGTGGGACCACGTCTTCGGGCAGCCAAGGCCCGCGGAGTTGCACAAGTTCCACGAGATTCGCGCGGGAAAGCGCCATGCCGTCTCAACACCAGGCGATATGCTCTTTCATATCCGGGCTCAACGGATGGATCTGTGTTTCGAGCTAGCGACGCGAATCATGGCTCGGCTCGGAGCGGCAGTCTCTCCTGCGGACGAAGTGCACGGATTCCGTTTCTTTGATAGTCGTGACCTCATCGGCTTCGTTGACGGGACGGAGAACCCCAAGGGCCAGGAGGCTATTGATGCCACGATCATAGGCGGCGAGGATCCCAAGTTCGTCGGAGGCAGCTACGTGATTGTGCAAAAGTACCTCCACGACTTAGCTGGCTGGAATAAGCTGCCGACGGAGAAGCAGGAACACATCGTCGGCCGGACGAAGCTGACCGATGTAGAGCTTGACGACTCTGTCAAGCCTACTTATGCGCATAACGCCTTGACCAAGATAGTGGAGGATGGGAAGGAGATCAAAATACTCCGGGACAACATGCCCTTCGGTCACGCTGGTCAAGGAGAGTTCGGTACCTACTTCATTGGCTACAGCCGTTCTCCTCGCACCATGGAACAAATGCTGCATAACATGTTCGTAGGCAAGCCGCCAGGCAACTATGATCGACTGCTGGATTTCAGCCGCGCGGTCACCGGGAATCTCTTCTTCGTGCCATCCGCGACATTCCTGGAGAACGTTCAGTCCGACTAGCTACAAAGTCCGTCGATGTAGGATAGATCTCTAGAATACTTTTGTTCGCAGAAGAATAAGGCCGCCGGTCAATTCGGACGCTAAAGAAAAAAACGGGGAAGTTGGAGAAAGCTTAGACTTTGTTGAGGAGGGCCCTTACGACGTCCTCTGGACCCTTGTAGTTGCTGTCAGGGAGAGACTTGGTGACGAATTCCTTGTCGATTGACGGAACGTCTGTCATGTTATTGCATGCTGCTAGGACCTGTGTCTTGTTCGCCGGGTACTTGATGTGGTGCTTGATGTGTTCCAGCTCTACTTTCAGATTACTCATGAAGCTCGCGGTGCTACGAGGAGGATAAGAACCTTCTTCGTTAGACCCTTTCTTCTTCTGTTGCTAGATCATTCTGGTTGATCAATACTATATTGGTAGCCCGGGTCCCATGACGCCCGGCGCCTTCATACTCGTACTTCGTGTCAAGAGTTCTACTGGTCAGCTTCAGGAGGAGAGTTTAGTTTGTCTACGGTCTCGGTCTTTCCGAAGTAGGCGTTGAGTAGCCAGTCCCAGTTTCCTGAAAGAGTTCGCCAGTAGAATTTCTCAAATCCTCTCTTCATCAAGTGGCGAATTCGCGTTGGGTGGATTTGTTTCACGGGCTTGTCATAGGTTCCGACGACGAAGGCTGCTTTTCCTGAGCCCATTTCGAAGGGACAGTTGATTCGACCAGTGTACTTGTGCAGCTCTCCAAGGTTACGTATCGATGAGACAATGTTGCTAACGGCTACTATGGCTTCTAGATGAGCCGTGACTCCTGTCTTGGATACTGGAATGTTTGTTGAGTCTCCGATCGCGTACGCGTTCTCGTAGCCTGTTATTCTCATCGTGTGCTTGTCGGTCGGGATCCAGCCGTCTTTGTCACCGATTCCTGACTTGATTATCACGTCTGCGCCTCGATGTGGAGGAACCATGATCAATGTGTCGTAGGAGACGGTTTCACCTTCTAGAGAGTAGAGTTCTTTCTTGATGGGGTCGACTGATTCGACGTTGAAGAATGTGACCACTTCGATTCCCCTCTTCTCAAAGAGGGGCTCGACAACCTTGGACATCGGTTCTGCTGGGTAGGGGCGCGGATAGGGTGTGAGGAATGTGATCTTTACCTTGTCTCGCTTGTGGTTCTTCCGCAAGTAGTCGTCCAGTAGGAAGACTGCCTCGTTTGGGGATGGGGGACATTTGTGGGGGACCCCTGCAATTCCTAAGACTACATGTCCTTCCTTTAGCTGTTGGATCGCATTCCATGTCTTCACCGAATTCTCAGGGCTAGTGTGAAAGTTCAAGGCTCCACCATTGAAGCCTGGAATCGCGTCCGGATTCGGCACACTTCCTGTTGCAATGATCAAGTAATCGTAGTTGAGTTTTCGTCCTGATTCTAGAAGAAGTTCTTGTCCCTGGAGATCGATTCTTGCAACATTCTCTTCAATGAAGGACACGTGTTGGTTGACCAGTTCACGTTCTTCGCGGACCACCTTGTGCGGGTCCTTTCCCTCAAAAGCGATCTCCAAGTATCCTGGCTGGAACGCGTGATACTTTGCGCTAGAAACTAGAAAGACTTGGGCAGTGCCGCTTGCTAGTTCTTTGTGGAGTTGTTTAGCGGCCAGGTTAGCGGCCAGCGTTCCACCTGTGCCTCCTCCGACAACAACAATGTTCTTGGTATGCTCGCTCATGTTTCCTAGCCCTGCTGTCGTCCTTTCCTCAGGATTCGAACCTGGATGCGCACAAAGTCCTTCTCATCAGTTATCGATAGGATCTCGTTACCGCTCCTCCTCGCCCAGGTTTGCGTATCGGGCTTGGCAGCCGGGTCTGTCGCCCACAGCTCGATGACGTCTCCAATGCTAGCGTTCCGGTATGCTCTGAAAAGGTCGGTGATGGGTCCGGGGCACATTGTGCCTCTCGAGTCGACAACGGTTGCCGGCTTTACTATGACGGGGTTTTCCATGAGCGCTCGCTCTACACGAATAGTGTGATAGCGTCCTCAGACGCAAGGTCAAGGTATGTTGCTGCGCCTATGATGTCGTCAACCTCGGGGATCAGATCGTCCTTGGTCACGCCCATCACGTCCATGGACGAGGAGCAGGCATGGAAGTGCACACCGGATTCGTGTGCTGTCTTGATCATTTCGGTAATTGATGGCATTTTGATCTTCTGCATCGATCCTTTCATCATCCGTGTGGCCAGCCAGGTCATTCCTGGGATCATCCCGAGAATGTTGGGCATCGGCATGGCCGGGTTTCCTACAGGTGACACTTTCAATGATTCTACTGTCTTCTTTCGAACCATGTTGAGTCCCCAGAACGTGAAGTAGAGATGAACCTCCATGCCCATCGCGGCGCCGCTCGACGCTAGCATGAGTGGCGGATATGCCATGTCGAGACTGCCCTTCGAACAGACGATTACCAGCTTGTTTCTCTTCTCAGTATAGGGTCCTTTCAACTCCAGGGTGTCTATCTTGCTTTGATTGAGAGTCTGCATTTGCTCTTCCTCGAGATAGCAATGCACTTGGACGCATATAGTGGGGGCGTCCACAGTGAACGCAAATCCATGAATTGTATCTCAATGCGATACAAGCACTGGATTATCTCCTGGTTTGTTTCTGAGGGCCGAGCAGACTAATTTTGGACAACTAGCCAAATCGAGCCTACGACTAGCCAATTGCCCGACGAGTATCCCTTACCCGTGAGGGATAAGACTCATTCAGTCCGTCGCCTGAGAAAACAGGTTTCTATGGAAAGAGGATTTTCTATATGAAACGTGCCCTCCTAATCGTCTTAGTGCTCATCCTCGGGGTCACCGTCGTTGGGGTCGGTGCGTGGGCATATCTCACATTTACCTACCCGGGTCTGTTCAACTCGATCGGCACATCAGCGCTGCCATGCCCATCCGGCGCGACTGCCACATCGGGGCAGACCCAGTTCACTATCATAATCTCGGGCCAAGGTTTCAACGGTAGCAGATACTCGACTTCATGTCCGCTAATGAGCGTTGTGAAGGGACAGAGCGTGACCATTCACGTGGTGAATAATGATCGGGAGACACATGGCGTTGCGATAGCACACTATTTTGTAGGTGGAGTAGAGCTGAGCCCGGGACAGAGCCGTGATATTACCTTCACCGCAGATCAGGCAGGGAGCTTTGTGATCTATTGCAACATCGGCTGTTTTGCACACAACTACATGCAGAACGGCCGTCTCAATGTCACGGGCTAATTCTCTGTCTCAGAACTATCCGCGCTCTTCTCTAGATTGAGAAGAACGTGCCCTTCCCCGGGGGACAAGTCCAACGGTTGCTATGATGATTCCTATCGGATGGTCGCTCAGATACTAGAGCTCGGCTCCAATCACCATCAGAATGAGGGATAGTCCCAAAAGAGCAAGTCCCACGAACCCGCTCTTAACGGATCTTCGTTGTAAACTTGCTAGTTGTCCGCGTAGGCTTTCGCTTGGTGCTGTAGCCATCTGTTTTGTTAGCGAAAGCAATCTCTTGCTAGAAGGTCTTGAGACTGCGAACATGATTATGAGCGCTATCACTCCCAGTACAGCTCCCGCCTGGATCGAGACTAGTCCCATATCGCTTGGCGCGATGGAGGGTGCGGCCTGGGTGAAATACCAGTAGAGTACGAGCCCGGTTACTATTGCTGCGGCGGAGAATCGAGAGGCGAAGTTGATGTATCTTGGAAGAGTGGACGCCATGAAGTCGCCTCTGGAGGCGGGGGACATGGTGCGCAGCGACGGGAACACTACGGACACGAAGAGCAAAGCGCCTCCCATCCAAGCGACTACTGCGATGATGTGAAGAATGAGTAGTACGAGGAATATGATGTCAGTCATCAGAACCCACTCAAGAAATGCCAAAGGGACTGTTGAGTCGTACAGAGAATTAATAGAATGTCCCGTACGGGTAAGGGAGAAACTTCATTCATTCTGGCCAGAGGAAGGGGGAACTATGACGAAGATAGAAAATAGCGTCATAATCGACCGTCCAGCTGAGACGGTCTGGAAGTTCTACACTGATTTGTCGAACATCCCAACCTTGGACCCATATATCCGTGAAGCGAGGAAGGATTCTCCGGGAGCACTCGGGACGGGTTCGACACTCTCACTTAGGATGGATAAGTGGACCCTCGTGTTGCGGGTTACTGAATTCGAACCGAACCGGAAGCTCGCCTATGAAGCTATCAGCCCAGAATCTCTGAAAGGATCAACTGATACCTATAGCTTGGAGCCCTTCGAAGGAAAGACAAAATTTGTCGAAACAATGGACGTAAAGTCGCACGGCTTCTACAAGCTCGCGGGCTCTTTCTTCGGACGAAGAGCAAAGGAAGACAGTGGTGTCAGACTCAGTACGTTGAAACGCAAAGTGGAATCTTAAGATCCTCAGACTCCCGTTGCGACCATCGCAAGTGGGAGATCGCTAGGAGAATGCAAGGGTTGATGAAATGAAAGACCGGCAGGAATTGGGGACTCGGGCGACGATGAAGGGATGGCGTCGCTTCGCTTGGCTCATCATCGTGATTGCCGATGCTGGCTTGCTAGCGTGGGGCGCGGTGGCGGCTCTGGCGCCCGGCTACCTGCTCGGACCGGGCAACGCACCAATCCTGACCGCCGAGTTCGAGAGGTTCACAGGGGCCTCATGGTCACAACTGGCTCCGGGGACGGCCTCGTTCATGACGTTGCTCTTCAGAATGTACGGTGTATATGGAGCGGCATTCGGACTGCTGGCGGTCCTCGTCGCTGGTACGGCCTTCCGCCGTGGTGAGGGTTGGGCCTGGTGGGCTTTACTGGTCGGCAACACGATCACGTACCCCTCGGCGATGCTGTACGACTGGACCGTGCACGCCATCGGCCCGTTCGAGGCGACGGAATACGTCGCTCTTGCGGCAATCTATGTTAGTCTCGCCGTCACAGCTCCATTCCTTGAAAATCGGCGGGCTCACACATTACGGCGGTGGCAAAGCCAGCCACACGCCTGAGCTATTGTTGATTACCACGGCTGCGGAATTCGAATAAGAGAATATTAGGGGAGTGATAGGTTTCGTCCGCGGCCATCGATGAGACGGGGATCCTGATCTGTCTTTCTTGCGATATTCTATGGATGGCCTTTCCCGCCCCACCAGTCTCTTTGCTTTATCCCCCAAGAGGCCCATGTGGCTCCCATGACCGCGATGAAAGCCAGGAGAACTATGACGATGACGGCGATATTCTGATATACGCTGAAACTTCCCGCGTAGAAGAACAGCCACACGATCAAAGCTATCATTGCGCCGAAGAAGGTGACGATAGAGACGCCTACTCTCCAACCCATTCCCTCAGATCTCCTCGGACTGCTACTTACTTCGCTCCCCATACCCATGCTAAACACGCTAATTCATCCCCTCGACATCGTTCTATCGAAGACTCTGGTTATAACGTGAAGGTCCACAATGTGGTCACCATCGATACATTGTGTAACAGACCTCACGCAACAAATCGCCCTGAACTCCAGCCCCTATTCTCTCGTCGATTTGCGATTAGTATGGTAGCGAATCCAAGACTTGTATTCTCACTGCGATTCGCCCCACAGAAGAGACCAACGAACCCAACTCAGCAGCCGCTGTTCTTGACAATGCGGAATCGACATCGACTCACTGGGCAAAGTTCCTGATACAGACTGCGATTTCGCGTCCAAGCGTGGTGCTCCACCAACGATGCCTTTGAACGCTCGGATGAGAAAGTGTACAATGTATCGCATAGTGGACCTTCCTGTTATATCGCATGATAGCTGTGTGCCTAGAAGGGAGGAGGAATGCACGGATACAACAGTAAACCTGACCGTGGAGTTGTCATCTTTGACAGTAAGTTTGGAAACACCGAGAGGATAGCAAAGTCGCTTGCGGGCGGACTATTACGGGCGGGAGTTGAGGCGGTGTGCATCAATACGAGAGACGTTCAAGTCGACTCTCTCACAGAATTCGATCTAATCGCCATCGGTGGACCCACCCAGATGTTCACTGCATCTAAGCCTATGAAAGATTTCCTCCTGAAGCTCGAAGAAGGGCAACGTTTGAAAGGAAAGTCAGGGTTTGCTTTTGACACGAAATTTGGAAGTCCACTCGCCGGAAGCGCCGCGAAATTCATCGAGAAGAGACTCGAACAACTGGGACTGAACATAATCAGGCCTCGACAGTCGGCGATTGTAGAGAAGAGTGAAGGCCCGTTGGAGGAGGGTGAGATGGAAGCGTTCGAGAGAATAGGTTTCGAGATTGGAAACGCGTTGAGAAAAGATGAGAAAACGGTATCAAGCCTTACTGCGGTGCAATGACCATGGTAAAATGCGTAGAATGCGGAGCTGAACTAGCCGCTAACTCGAGATTCTGCTCATCGTGCGGAACTCAGGTCGGGCTCAAGAAAGAAGTGTTCCAGGTCTCTCCAGAGAAATTGGTCGAGAAGTTCAAAGAAATATCGAAAGACGCTAGTGTGAAGAGGATTGTTGTCAAGAACGAGAATGGAAAGACGATTCTGTCTGTTCCCGTCACCTGGGGAGCCGCAGGAGCAGTAGCAACCCTGGCCCTAGCGCCCTGGCTCGCCGCCCTCGGCGTAATCGCAGGCGTTGCAACAAAATGCACGCTCGAAGTCGAGAAGACTCCCACTGTAGCAGCCCATGTGTAAATCGGAGCGAGGACAGATCATGTCTTTGTCTCAGCCGAGATACGAAGGCCCGACTGCACCCATCATCGGTTCAATCCTCGCGTGGTCGCGTGGCTCGTCTTCATTCTGGTCTACGCCCTCTACTGGTCGAGCAGTTTCAGTCTGTTCCAGAACGTCGTAGTGAGCATCGTCTCGTTAATCATCGCCGGTCTGGTGATTGGCCTAATCTGGCTGGTCTTCTTCGACTTTTCTGGTCGTCCTCGGACCAGACACTATCATGAAACAAACTAGCAACGAGACGGATGGCAAATGACCATGCGAGTCGCGGGGTTGTCTGTTTCTTCCGCAAAGAGGGCTGTTCTTGGGGCTGTTGTTGCGATTCTGATTCTCACGGTTTTAGAATTTCCTCCGCCCATAGGGTTCGAGACCCGACCCCAGTCTGACGTGTCCGCCTTCTGGCTGGCATTTTTCTTACTCATATTAATTGCTGAGGTAGCAACAATCCCGTTGATTTTCAAACGCCCCGCCGCTGGGGGAAAAATAGGCATCCTTGCAGCAACCCTCAACATATTGCAAGTTATCGCCGACCAGACTCACCTAATGCAGCCGGAAGTAGCTCCCTTAGGCTACTCGGTACTAGAGGGCATGGTCGTTGTAGCCTCCATATCATTGGCCTATTTTTCATGGGTTGTCAGTCGACTTGCATAAACGCCAATCGTGTAACCATCGGATGGTTCTCGTTCGGAGTCCTAGGCTGGAAGTATTGAAGTGAATTGATCAGCGCGAGTCGGCTTGGATTCTGGTCCGCAGTCCTCACAACAGTGCTTACCGTTGTATTTTTCATAGCCGGCATACTTACTCCAGCAAGGTCCGGCCCTTTTTGCGGGCAGACTGGGCAAGGTTCATGCATCCTCTACCCCTATACTAGTGGCCTAGCCTCCTTCGTTCCCATCGACTACGTCTGGCTGTATCCAGGATTATTGTTAGCTCTGACATTCGTCGTGCTAATGGCATGCATCCACCACGACGCCTCTAATGACAAGAAGGTATTCAGCCAGATCGGTCTATCGTTCGCCTTGATATATGCAGCAATTATCACCATGGACTACTTTGTTCAACTTGCCGTGATTGAGCCGAGTATACTTAGAGGGGAGACGGCTGGTCTTTCCCTTTTCACGCAGTATAATCCTCACGGGATCTTCATTGGTCTTGAAGGTCTAGGATACTTGATGATGAGCATTGCGTTCCTCTTCACGGCCCCTGTTTTTGCTGGGGGAAGACTTGAACGTGCAATACGATGGCTATTCGTGGCAAGTTTTGTATTGGCGGTTGGTTCTCTCATCAGTCTCTCCCTCTTGAGCTATGATATTGTCGCATTTGAAGTGACCATTCTGACGATAAACTGGACCGTGCTGATAGCTTCGGGTGTTATGCTGAGCATACTGTTCCAAGGAACGCGGATCCTGCCTACCCAAAGCCATGACACGCAGCCGAACAGCGAAGTCTCCTAGCGTTTCTCGCAGCATAACAAAGAATACGTCAGCCTCAAACGCGATCCTTGCAAGGTTTGGACAAGAACGAGACCGGTCCAATTAGTTTGTCAGATTTTCAGGAGGAATCGAAATGACTTCTGGCTCGTCTGAGGAGCCGTCTCTTAGACGGGAAGCGGGTCTGTTCCAGGTAGTCACCTATGGTGTTGGCAATATTGTCGGTGCGGGCATCTATGTCTTGGTCGGCGACGCTGCTGGCTTGGCAGGCGGTCTACTCTGGCTAGCTTTCTTGGCTGGAGCGGTGATAGCTCTCTTTAGCGGGCTAAGTTACGCCGAGCTAGCTTCGATGTATCCTCGGGCTGCGTCTGAATATATCTACGTAGGAAGGGCGTATGGGAACAGGCTTCTATCATTCCTGACACAGTGGATCATGCTGATTACGGAGCTGGTGGCTGCAGCCGCCGTTTCAATCGGCTTCGCAGGCTACTTCTCAACCATCTTTCCTGTCCCCGAGTTGCCAGTAGCCCTCGGGCTTCTCGTCATCTTGACAATCGTGGCGATGGGCGGAATCAGCGGATCATTCCGATTGAACACAGTACTGAGCTTGGTGGCAATTGGGGGGCTACTGATCGTGATAGGTGCTGGACTCGACAGGCTCGGCACTGTCTCGTACACCTATTCCCCCAACGGTCTCACCGGAGTTCTAGGCGCAGCCGTCCTCGTCTTCTTCGCGTTCGTCGGGTTCGACAACATGTCTAACATTTCTGAAGAGACAAGGCAGCCGGAGAAAACCGTTCCACGCGGACTCTTGATAGCGGTGACGGTTACTACCGTCATCTATGGACTCGTCGGGCTAGCTGTTGTCAGCCTTGTTCCATGGCAAGAACTATCGCTGTCGCCAGCCCCTCTCGCATACGCGGTTTCCGTCGACCTTGGCCCTGTTGCGTATAGTGTGTTATCGATTATTGCCCTTCTCACAACTCTCAATACGGTTCTGGTTCTGTTGATAGTGAGCTCTAGGATAATCTACGGTATGGGCAGAGAAGGCGCGCTCCCTAGAGTTCTCGGAGGACTAAACAAGAGAACGAGTACACCGATAGTTGCATCGCTTATCGCTCTGCTTGTTGCCCTTTCGTTTCTGCCCCTTGGAAAGATAGATGTCGTCGCGAAAATAACCAGCTTCGGATCACTTCTCACCTTCACACTGGTGAACCTGTCGCTACTTCATCTCCGACGGGTTGCTCCCCACATCTCCAGGCCTTTCAAAGCGCCCCTGTCCATTAGGTGGATCTCGATAACCGCTCTGTTGGGGATGATCTCTTGTATCGTTATGCTAGCCCAATTTGACACATTTAGTGTCTTCTTTGGGCTTCTTCTCCCGGTGTCAGGAGCAATCGTTTACTCACTCATGGGCGGAAGGATGACAACTCGAACCGACCGCGCGCTGCACCAGCAGCACGAGAAATAGAACAACGCGCCGCGTTCTACTACGTGGTGACGATTATTCTTGCGTCGAGAGCTTTACAACCATTCGCGAATGCGACTAGAGGGTTAACGTCCAGATCGGCTACATCTGGAAGCTCGATCGACAGTTGCGAGAGTCGTTCGATGCACTCAGCTATGGACTTTGTATCTGCAGGCGGTTGGCCTCTGAATCCTTGCAGGATCTTGCTTCCGCGGATCTGGCTGATCATGTTGTCCGCGCTTAGTTCTCGAATGGGTGCGAGGCGGAATGAGACATCTCGATAGGCTTCGACGTATATTCCTCCGAGGCCAAACATCAACAGAGGCCCAAACTTGGGGTCACGGTGGATTCCAATGATCGTTTCTGTTCCGCCAGTGATGTATTCCTGAAGAATCACTCCCTCAATCCTTGCACGCGGGACGCGTGAATTGACATTCTTCAGAATTTCATCGAATGCTTCGCTAACGTCCTGGTCGCTGTTCAAGTCTAGCTTGACTGCTCCAACGTCGATCTTGTGAACCACGTCCGGGGAGATGATTTTCATCGCCACGGGATAGCCGATTCTCTTCGCAGCCTCCACAGCCTCCGTCTTCGATGAAGCAGTCTCCGTCTTGATCACAGGGAGCCCGTAGATGCTGAGTATTCTCAGTGCGTCGTCTTGCGGAAGATTAGTGAGACCTGAACGTTTCGCGCTGGAAATGATCTCCTGCGCCTTTCCAATGTCAACGTCGAAATGCTTGATCTCGGTTCGGGGCCTATCCGTCCAGCGCTGATACTCGTGCATCGCTGAGAGTGCCCGGACTGCGGACTCTGGGAACGTGTAGTGGGGAATATTGTTCGATTCCAGAACCTCGACAGCTGGAGTGATATCCGTCAGACCCAAGATGCTTGTCAGGATGGTCTTTCCAGATCTCGGACCGACCGAGGCTATAGTCTCGGCGACTTTCTTCAGATCGACCATCGCTTGCGGGGTTAGTAGAACGAGACCACAATCGACACCTTCATCATAGAGGGCCTGGAGGGCGAGCTCATACCTGTCGGATTGAGCGTCCCCGATGAGATCGATTGGATTGTTGACGGAGGCCTCCTTTGGTAGACCGGCTCGCAACTTGGTTTTCGTGGCCTCGGTGAACTGTGAGATTTGTAGTCCGTATCGGACGCTTGCGTCTGTCGCCATTATTCCGGGTCCGCCTCCGTTTGTTATGATAGCTACTCGGTTTCCTCTCGGGAGTGGTTGTTTTGCGAAGGCTCGGGCGTAGTCGAAGAGGTCGATTATGGATTCGACCCGGATGACTCCCGACTGTTTCAGGATTGCGTTGTAGGCTTCATCGGACCCTGCCAACGCACCTGTGTGGGAAGAAGCGGCCTTGGCTCCTTCAGGTGAGACTCCGGCTTTGACCGCGATGATCGGCTTCTCCTCAGTGACTTTGCTTACGGTGTCGACGAATTTTCGTCCATCGACAATATCTTCGATGTAGAGTAGGATCACCTTCGTCTTCGGGTCTGCTCGGAGATATTCCAGAACATCGTTCTC
>WNFY01003883.1_pt1 | contig 14594 bp, 9 predicted proteins | sample 5400091 | NCBI WGS metagenome assembly WNFY01 (sample SAMN13153364, study PRJNA577476) | soil metagenome | isolation source: 60 cm soil or saprolite under grassland replicate 1 | place: USA:California | collected 2016-06-15 | reverse complement strand
AAAAGTCCGGTCATTGGTCCGGCGAGCCATAACAGCGGCACGGCATCCGGACTGGCCCCGAGGTAGGTATAGATGCCGCTCATGTTTGCGAGCTGAAGACCCCAACCAAACTGGATGCCCATAAACCCGAAACTCATGTTCCAGATTTGCCAGAAACTCAAGCGTGGTTTTTGCATCTGTTAATCCTCCAGACTGTCCCCGTCACCGACCGTCGATTGTTCAACGACCGAAATCTCTCGACGCGCCATCGCCTCATCTCATCATTAACTGGTTATAGCTCTCGTCTATCGTGAGTAGAGGCTGACATCTTCCAGCACAACATTACGATCGAGCGACAGCGCATAGATCAGGGTTCGCGCCATGTTTGCTACATGAATAAATCCAGGTCGCGGCGTCTGGTCAGGTTGGGTGTTTTCCACATCGACAAGGCCAGGACAAAAATTGAATACACGGATATTTGCGCCAGTCTTGCGCACGTGATCTCGCAACGCTTCAGCGTAGCCCAACAGACCAAACTTCGAGGCACAATAGGATGGAACGTCCGCGTAGCCGTGCTTGCCCGCTTGAGAGGAGATGTTGACGATATCGCCAAAATCGTTCGCCATCATCTGTGGTAGTACGGCACGAACGACGTGCATAACGCCACGCAAATTGGTGTCCATCACTTCGTCCCAACCATCTTCGCTGATCTGATCGACCGTCTCTGGCACCGCGAGACCGGAGTTGTTGATAAGTAAATCGAGGGCCCGCCAACGTTCAATAATGTAACTGACCAACGAGTCGCTCTGCGCGCGGTCACGAATATCAAACACGTAAGGAAAGACTCGTTCCCATCCAACCAGCTCGTTGATTTCGTCAGCGGTTTCCTGCAGTACATCTTTTCGCCGCGACGCAATTACGACTTGCACACCAAGTAGTGCCAGCTGCTCAGCAAAGGCGGAGCCAATGCCACTGCCGCCGCCGGTGACAAGCGCAACCTGATCAGACAATTGCTTCATTTTAAATCCCATGAAAGTGGATGTTGCAATCTGACTAACTATCCCAGCAGGGTCGGAGTCAAGTTCAGTCAAGCCCAACGACGACCCGATCCAAGTTGGGACAGTAATGATTCATTTCGCCGCCAGTATCGCCGCCGAACGAGGAGGCATCGTGACGTTCAGTCGGCGATCTCCGACTCGTACTTCGCCGAGTAAGTTGAGTTGATCAGAAAGGCGCGCCCCATCTCGCAGCCCCGTTGACGCAACGCCGAATGCAAACGTCGCAGGCTTCGGATCGTTGTTGATGACAATCACCACAGCTCCGACGTTTGTCTTTCGAGCGTAGGCGTACTGCTGATCTGAGACATAGAGATTGATAAGCGAGCCGCGCTGCAACGGATCCAATGTAGTATGGAGGCGCGTCACTCTGCGAACGTAGTCGAAAAGATCCTGCTCGTCGTGAGTGCGGCCTTCCTTTGTAAAGGCGTTACGTTTGTCGCCGGGGAAGCCGCCCGGGAAATCGGCGCGCGCAGTAGGTTCGTCGGGCCCGGTCATAGCAATTTCGTCGCCATAGTACAGTTGCGGCACACCACGCGTCGTCAGTACAAAGGCATTAGCGAGTTTCAGCCCGGCGATGGTCGCGGCTTTCTCGCTCATGAAACGTCCGTCATCGTGTCCGCCCAGCAGCGTAACCAAAATGTTTGGGTTCGTGTAGAGATAGTCCTTAGCTAGCGTCTTTGGAACTTCGTCGAGATTCTTGCCCTCAGCAAAGGCGTGACGAATCGGATAGAAGAGTGGGAAGTCGAGCAATGAATCCAAACCGGAATCCGCGCTGTCGTGTACCGACCCACCTTGAAAATAGGATGTGTGGACCACGTCGCCGTCTTTGACTTCGCCTACAACGGTGAACTTCGGAAACTCACGCTTGATGCTCGCGGTCCACTGATTCCAGAAAGTGTTTGGGACATACTGCCACGTATCCATACGAATGCCATCAAGGCCCGTCGTACCAATCCACCAGAGTGTGTTTTGGATAAGGTAGCGAGCAACTTCCGTGTCGTTTTGGTTGAGGTCCGGAAGAAAGTCGAGGAACCATCCTTCCATTGTCTGGCGTTTCAATTCCTCAACCGGGCGCGGATCATGAAGCACCCACGTTTGAAACACATTCTTCAAGTGATGTTCTTTGGTTCCGTTGAACCAGGTCGGCGTGGGCGGATCATTGACCCACGGATGATAGGGCCCTGTGTGGTTAACGACTTCGTCCTGAATGACCTTTAGGCCATACCGATGCGCGGCGTCTACCAGTTCGCGCAACTTCGCAAGGGATCCGAAATGATCCTCAACGGCGTAAAAGTCCTGTGGGTTGTAACCATGAAAACCTGTGCTTGGTTTGCCTTCCTTCAACTCAATCTGATTAGGATGATCGTAGTTGTCATACCAGGGCGTAAGCCAGAGCGCTGTGATACCAAGATCCTTCAGATAGGGGAGGCGGTCGATAATGCCCTGAAGATCACCGCCGTGATAATAGAATTTGTTCTCGCGGTTGTAGATACCGCGCGATTTCTGCGGGTCGTTGTTTGCGAGATCGCCATCGCAGAAACGGTCGATCATTATCAGATACAAGATGTCAGCAGGTGAGAACCCCTGGAAGCGCCCTGGTCTGCTCAGCGGTGCCGAAATTTCAAACGGCACATCAGTAACGCCATTTGCGGTAGTGATTCGGAGCGGGTATTCGCCCGATCGCGCAGTCGGGATAATGGAGATATCCACGAACAGATAGGTTCCTCGCTCGTTTGATTTCGGGGCACCGACAACGCGAAGAGCTGGTCCGGTAGTCTTCACCTGGGCGCCTTTGAGGTTGCGTCCGCGAATCATTAGTCGCAGCGGATTGACCGTGCTATTTGTCCACCAACCTGGTGGCTCGACGCTGGAGATTTCGGGTGCGCTTTGGGCCTTTCCTGAAGCGACCGCAGCAACGGTGAACACGAGAGCCAGCAATCGCCGATTTGGTCGCAATGGATACATTGGCTTTTCAGATGCTTGCGCTCGCCGCGCTGCCGGACCGTCCATACAATTCCGTCAATTCTCTAAGACGCTCCGCGATTTCGTGTGTCAGAGCGCCTGACTCAAACCGCCATCCCCAATTCCCGGCAGTGGTGTTAGGAAGATTCATGCGCGCATCGTTACCAAGACCAAGCACATCCTGCATTGGAACTACAGCAGTGTTTGCGACCGATGCCAATACCGCACGTATAGAGTCCCAGTGAATCTCTTTCCCGTCTGTGTTCAAGTAATTCATACAGAACTTGCGCTCGTTCTGGATCTGCTCGGCCGTTCTCGTTGAACCTTCTCCCGCTACGCTGCGAAACCACCCGACGGTCGTATCGTTGTCGTGAGTGCCGGTATAGGCAACAACGTTTCGTTCGTAATTGTGCGGAAGATCGATGTTTTTCGTGTCCCCGCCAAAAGCAAACTGGAGGATCCTCATTCCCGGAAAGCCGAAATCATCGCGCAGAGCGATTACGTCCGGAGTAATCACGCCAAGGTCCTCGGCGATAATCGGCAAGTCGCCAAGGGCCTTCCTGATCGTGGTGAATAATTCCCTGCCGGGCGCTTCCACCCAACGTCCACGCTCCGCCGTCTTATCGCCTCCCGGAATTTCCCAGCAGGCAGCAAACCCACGAAAGTGATCGACACGCACGATGTCTACAACCTGTAGAGTGGCCTCAACTCGTTTGACCCACCACTTGAATCCGTCGTCGAGCATCCGACCCCAGTTGTACAACGGGTTACCCCAGAGTTGGCCAGTCGTGCTGAAGTAGTCAGGAGGCACGCCGGCAACAACCAGCGGGGCACCGTTACGGTCTAGCTTGAACTGCTCCGGATTTGTCCAAACGTCAGCCGAGTCGTGGGCCACGAAAATCGGCAGGTCACCGATTATCTTGATGCCTCGTTCATTGCAGTAATTCTTGAGCGCAAACCACTGCCTGAAGAAAAGGAACTGATAAAACATCTGCGCTTCAACCTGGTCTTGCAGCTGCTCGCGAGCGCGGGCAAGCGTTGCGGGTGTGCGACGTACCAACGCCGGTTCCCATTCATTCCAGGCAATACCGTCGTGAGCGTCCTTCAATGCACGGAATAGTGTGTAATCGTCAAGCCAGTCAGCGTAACGCTGAGCGAAGGTTTCAAATGCGCTGCGTAGATTCGTGTCAGTTGTTCGTTTGTAGTTCTCGTATGCTTTATGCAGAAGACTGTCTTTTAGTTCGTGAACCAGCGTAAACGCCACGCGCTCGGCCGGCAGTGAGGCAACGACCTGCAGGTCGGTCCTGGCTAGTAGTCCTTCAGCGATCAGCAGCTCAGGGCTGATAAGCAGAGTGTTTCCCGCAAAGGCCGAATAACAAGCATAAGGTGAATCACCGTAACCAGTCGGCCCAAGCGGCAACAATTGCCAGAGGTTTTGACCGCTCGTTATCAGGAAGTCGGCGAAGGCATAAGCTTCCGGCCCCAGATCGCCAATGCCGAATGAGCCAGGCAACGAGGTCGGATGAAGGAGGATGCCCGAAGATCGGGGAAAATTCATTTTATATTAGCTTTGTAAGCCACGGCCGTTCTTGCTGGAAGCGTCAGGGTTGCCTGTCCTTTCAGCACAGTTCCGCCAGCGGTGGTACCTATCAACGAGGCCAGTTCAACACCGTCTCTTAACCCAATTGACGTCGCCGGTACCTCTACTTTCTTCTCCCGTGCTGCGCGGTTAATCGCAATAACAACAGTCTCGCTCGGATCCTGTCTCGCAAAAATATAACAGTCGTCGTTGTAGAAAAGATCGATCAAGCGTCCACGTCTGAGCGCCGGATGCTCGGCTCGCAGTTTTATCCAGGAACGAGTCCAGTCGTACATCCGCTGCTCCGCGGGCGTCCGCCCCTCAGCGTTAAAAGCGCTGCGAGAATCACCAGGAAAACCGCCGGGAAAATCGCGACGATTGTCGGGGTCTTCCTTTCCCTCCATGGCGATCTCTTCGCCATAGTAGAGTTGGGGAATTCCACGGACGCTCAAAGTGAAAGCTATATGCATCATTGCACCTTCGAGCGTCGCACCATCCAACGACATGAAACGAACGGTATCGTGATTGTTTGCGAAGGTAGTAATCTTCAAGGGGGCGGGATAGAGTGCGTCATATTTCAACTGATCACGCAGAGCAAGCATTGGCAATTTATTTGTGAATGCAAGCAACGAGGCGTTCCACAACGGAAAGTCGAAAACAGAATCCAGCTGGGTATCGATGCCGTCCCAACCGGCATGACCGCCAATGAAGAAAGCAGTTTGCGCCGCCTCACGTTCGAACACTTCTCCCACCATCCACATCTTCGGGTATTGACGATGTAATGTGTTTGACAACTCGCGAATAAAACTGCGCGGCATATACTGGATGGTATCCTGGCGGATAGCATCGACACCTGTCGCACCGATCCACCAAAGTGAGTTCTGTATCTCATAGCGAGCGACTTCCGGTTCATCCTGGTTCATATCAGGCAGATCATCGCTGAACCATCCGTCGAGAGTGTTGCGAACTTCTTCCCGATTTGAGTGAGGCGAAAGCAAAACACTATTCTTGAATTTATTGAGTTGATGCTGGGCACGTGTGCCATGAAACCAATCGTCAAGCGGCGGATCGTCCACCCATGGATGTCGCGAGCCAACATGGTTCGCCACCTGATCCTGAACAATCTTTAGCCCCAACGCATGCGCCTTCTCGGTTAACTCCCGCAGGGTTGCCAGGTCACCAAAGTGGTCCTCGACTGCGTAATAGTCGATGGCGTGGTAGCCGTGATAATAGGTGTTCGGACACCAGGGTCTGTCGCACGTGTTCATTCCATTCCAGTTGTCATACCACGGAGTCAGCCACAAAGCAGTTACGCCAAGATCCTTGAAATAGTCCAGATGATTGATGATGCCGCGCAGGTCGCCACCGTGGTACGCGCGCGGATTCTTTCGATCATTAGCAGCAGCCGGAGACTTTGCCGGCGCATCATTTGAGGTGTCACCGTTCGCGAAGCGGTCAGTCATGATCAAGTAGATCACATCGTCGTTGGTAATGCCCTGGAAATTTGTTTTCGGATTAAGCGGTGATTCAATCGTGAATGGAATATTCGCTTTTCCGTGTGGCGTTTCCACCACCAAAGGATACGATCCCGGCGGCGCCGTTGGGCCGACGCTGACGTCCACGAAAAGATAAGTGCCGTTCCGGTTTACGAAGACTGACGAGGTTTGGAGTTGAGCCTGAAGTGCATGAACCCGCGCGCTGCGTAGGTTCCTACCGCGCACGAGCAATCGAACGGTCTTCACGTCCTGTTTTGCCCACCACGATGGAGGTTCGACTTTAGTGATAGAGGGAAGATCATCCTGCGCCGAACCGCAAACGGTAGCAATAGCCAGGAGCTTACATACAATCGCGCAGATTAGTTTGAGGACCATGGTTGAATGCGCGTCAAATAGAGGACGGTCAGTCTTGTGGAGTCGGCCTGCTTGTTTCGCCGGTTGCACTTAGAGGCAACGGGGGCAGGGCCTCCGTTTCGCTCGCTGGTCCAGTCTTCAGCGTCATGCCGAGAGGTGTTTCTGCGTGCTTGTTTGCTTGCTGCAATTGCTTAAATACTGCCAGTTCGCGGTCAGCTTCTTCTTTCTTCTTGAGCCGAGAATAAGCGAGAAAGAGTTGGTAATGAATTCCGGCATCGGTCGTATTAAGCTCTGCGCCTCGCCTCAGGATTGACAATGCTTCATCATATCTTTTCAACTTGACCAACAAGCGCCCCAGGTCGTGATAGGGGGGATAACTCTTTGAATCTAGTTCAATAGCGCGTCGCAAATAGCGCTCGGCCTCCTCGTTTTGTCCCCGCTGGCTTGCGATGTAGCCAAGACTGCTCAGCACATCCGGGTTGTCTGGCTGTAGTTTAAGGGCCTGGACAAATGCAGAGACAGCGTCGTCATAAAGACCTTCAGCGCGGGCCGCATAACCCATCAAGAAATAGAGATTCGCGTTCTCTGGAAACTTTACCAGGGCACGGGAGAAGACTTCTCGAGCGTTCGCATAGCGTTGGCTGCGGAAGTTTGCGACGCCAAGCCGGATATAGTAGAGCAACTTCGACGAATCCTGACTTAGCGCTTGCTCGTAATAACGTAGCGCCTCATCTGACATCCGCTGCTTAAGCAACTCCTCACCGAACATGAAATTTGCTTCGGCGAAGTTGGGCCGCAGCTCCAACGCCTTGGACCAGAAACTAGTTGCCGACTTACTGTCACCGCGGGCCGATGCTATGAGTCCCAGTCGATAATAGGGCTCCGCTTCACTGGGGGTAATAGTAACTGCCTCGGTCAGGACCTCCGTCGCCTCATCAAGCTGGTCCACATTATATAGAGCGATTCCGAGGTTATAGAGCACTTCAAAAGTATGCGGGCGCAACGCGTTGGTGCGTTTGAAAAAATGTATGGCACGTGTGTATTCGTGGGCTTCGGCCAGGCTCAGAGCGAGCGTGAAAAGGGTGCGAGGATCATCGCCGGCTGCTTGTTCCAATGAGTCGGCAAGAGCGATCGCATCCTTTTCCCGGCCTGCATGTGCATATGCATTTACGAGGGTCAACAATAACGGAACGTCAGCGCGCTCAGAATTGACAGTCTTAATGGCGGGCCAGCCTGAAGCACGTTCCAGTAGAGGTATCGCTTGAGGATAGTTGCCACGAGCGGCGTAGAGTGTGCCGAGATTAAAGACCGCCTGGGCCTGGGCCGGTTGGATTCTTAAGACTGCTTCAAACGTTTCAATCGCCTGATCGATCCGCTTCGTATGGGCCAACAAGACTCCCAGGTTGGCCAAAGCAGAGGTGTTTTTTGGCTGGAGCCGGAGGGCTTCCCGATATTCGCTTTCAGCCTCTACTACTCGACCACCCTGGTCGAGGATGACGCCAAGTAGAATGCGTGCGCTCGGATCTCGAGGAGCACTATCCACGACTCCACGCGCCAATGCTTCCGCCTCAGCCAGTTTGCCGGCCTTCAATAGATTGGCTGCCTCGGTAAGTGACGCAGTGAAGTCTCTGGACGCGGGTGTCGGTGTCGCAACTGTGCCGGTTCGCGAAGATCTAGTACGCGGCTGTTGGGCGCAAACACCCAATCCAGGGAAGCTGGAGAGGCCCACTCCGATAGCGAGCGCAAAGGCGCGCCAAAACCGCTGCTGTAATCCTATCCCAGCAAAACCCATCTTTGGATAGCGGCCCGTTAGACCACGCATGCTCTGCACTAGACCTTTCCAGACGCGCAGTGTTCGATTCCTTGGGTCTATTACACTCATTAACAGCCTTCAACTGATCTATACGGCTGGGAGTAAGGGTCGGGGAACTAATAGCTTAAAACAACGAGGCACGCGCAGCTAGTCGGGAACAAGTTGACCAACTCAAATATCTGCGCGCACAAACTCATGGACCGCCTGCGGCATAAACAAATTAATCGAGTGGCAGGTAAACTAACATGCCTGCCACTCGATCCTTTCGTAAATGTTGCACTATGGTTAGAAGATCAACTTGAACGAGAATTCCATTTGACGACGCCGCTGCTCGCTAGTGTCCCTGCCAAAGTCTCCCGAGTTATTGATATCGCCATTCGGGAAAGAACGATTCACGCGGTTCAGCACATTGTAGGCGGAGAACCGTAACTGCACTTTGAAATCCTCGCTGATCGACGGTATACCAATGTTCTTAAACAACGAGGCGTCCCAGTAAAACTGATTCTGACCACGGAATACATTGCGACCGAGGGAGCCAATGTGCGGACTGTTTGGATCCGTGGGGAAGATACGTGTCTGGGCGCACCTGAACGCAGCGCGATTAAGCTGCCGCCCGGCGCCTTCGTCGGCGGCTGTCGGCGTTGGATCGCCGATGAGGTCCACGCGCCCACCATTGCACGTCACATTGTAGTCGGGCCCGGTTTGCGCCGTGAGGATGTTATTGAACTGGAACCCGCCAACGACGAGGTCAAGAGCCTTCGGCATGTCGCTTCCGTAGCGTTTACCTCGCCCAAACGGCAAATCGTAAACATTCGAGAACGTGAAGCGCTGCCTCACATCTGTGTCGGAACTTGCCCGCTCAAGTTCCGGTCTCAAGGGGTCGTCAGGACCGCAATCCCGAGCGCTTGCACCGTTAGAGCAAATGCCGCCGGGAGAATTATCAATCGCATGAGCCCATGTGTAGGTCGCCAGAACAGATAGTCCTTTTGCGAATCGCTTCTCAAGTTTGCTTTGCAGCGCGTTATAACTGGCGCTGCCGACATATCTGGTCGCAGTAATTGGATTGCTCGAGCTCCCGGGTACGAGTATTACCGTCCGCGAACCGGGCCCGCCTTCGTCATTACCAGTGCCGATATTCTGCAGCACCAGCAGGTTGCGTCCAGCCGAACCTACATAAGCAACCTCGGCGAGCCACCCCGGTCTGAATTCATATTGCAAAGTTAGGTTGTACTGGTAGTACATCTCGTCCTTGCGATTAGGATCATTGAAGAGAATGAGTCCGCCGCTTGTTGGCGCGGCGAAACTCGACCCTGGCGCGGCAACCGTAACTGGCGCCAAAGGAATTCCCACATCGAAGGGATCGCGGCCGAGAAGAACCGGGAAAGCACAAGCTGCGGCGTTGGTAATCGGGTTGCAACTGTAGCTGGCCGCACCCGTGCCCGGATTCGCCGTGAGCGGTTGCGCGGCACTGATATCAGTCGCATAGAGCACGCCAAAGCCTCCGCGCACGACCACCTTGCTGTTGAATCTCTGCGGACTATAGGCGAAGCCGATGCGCGGACCGAAGTCATTCTTGTCCGTGTTTGCCAAATCGCGACCGCCGGGCACGCTATCTCCCGCCACTACTATTGTGTTCGTGTTGGGGTCGAAATTTGACTGCCGGTTGAAGCGTTCAGTTGGAGCGGTGAAAATGTCGTAGCGAAGTCCCAGGTTGAGAGTCAGATCAGGTCGCGCCTTCCAATCATCCTGAACAAAGAAAGCCAGTTCCCTGCTGGACTGGAAATACGGGCCGCCTGGATTACCACGAGTGATGAAGCCAGGACGATAGCCCAGCAGGAAGTTGGCCAACGATGAACCTGTGTCGTTCGGTCCGATACCATTGTAATTCCCCGATACAAAGCCGCTGCCCGTGGTACCGTACTGCGTATTCGCCTTCGTGCCACCATTGCGCCCGCCATCAAAGTTACTATTCTAGCGCACGCGATAGTCAGCGCCAAACTTGTATGTCGAATTACCGCGCACGACCGTTAGCGCATCGGCGAAGTTGAAGTTGTTTGATAGGAAATAGAAGGGACCACCATCTCCCGTAAACTCCGTCGCTCGATCGGTACCGGTCAGTTCATCGACGATCCCGACGAGCACAATGCCGCTCGAATTGGCATCAAGATTGATATTTCGCGCGCCGAGATTCGCTGAAACGTTCGGGCTAAAGCCGCCGGTGCCATTGACGCCAGTGTTGAAGATGCCAATCTGCACGCGGGTGACACCAAAACGCGCATCGTTAACGATCGAGGGCGTAAAAATGTGCGTGTCCCCCATTGTGAACCCTTTGGAGTTGCCGAATTCATCACCGGCAGATGGACCAGCAGGCAAATCGTTACCATTGGGTGAGGCGCCAAGCGGGAAAAAGTTATCGCGACTCCGCGCCGTTGACGACTTACTATAGCGTCCGAAAAATGTGTTCTTTGAACCGATGTGCTGATCGATTCTGATGTCGTAGCTATCGACGTTGGCGTGCTCTTTGCGGTTCGTGCTGTAGTTGCGGCCGGCTCCGGCGAGATTAGGAAGCGGAAAGGCATTGATGTAATTCAGGGCAAAGGGCGAGAAGCCGCCGCAAGTGGGACAGTTACGCAAATCGTTACCTGGGATTGGTACGCCAGCGGGGCTGAAGATCGTACCGTTGGGCGCTGTGACCGTGCCGCCGCTAGCCAACGGGTAAACACGTGCCGTACCGGGATGCAGTAATTCGCTGAAGTCGCCCACTCGCATTTTCGTAGTTGGGACAGGGACGTTTGAGGGGCTTTCACCTGAGCCGAAGATCGGGGTACTGTTTCGCTGCCCGTTTAGGGAGAAGAAGAAGAAAGAACGATAGCGCCCGTCATAGAAATACTTGCCGCCCTCACCCGGTTTTGGTAAGAAAATCGGCCCTCCAACAGTTCCATAATAGTTATGCGTCACCGTATTGGGCACTGGAGGGAATGGAGGATTGCTAAATCGGCTGGCGGCCGCGCTCAAGAAGCGCCCCTGATAAACCTCTGCTGCCGTTCCATGAACTGAGTTACCACCGGACTTAAAAGTCGTCGAGATGATTCCACCGCCAGCGCGTCCGGATTCAGCGGAGGGCACACTTGATTCAACCTTGAACTCAGCAACTGCATCGGGGTTGGGATAGATCGCGATTTGGCCAAACTGCGACTCGTTGTTATCCACACCATCAAGTCTGAAATTGTTATTCGTCGCGCGGGCGCCGTTAACCACCAGGACTGATCCGCCTGATTCGCGAAAGCGCGTCGATTCCGTATTGTTTTGACCGCCACCTCCGGCAACGAAGTTACCGCCTCCACCCAGCAACCCGAGATTGGGACGTGTTACGCCTGGTGATAGGGCCGCAAGCAAAGTGAAGTTTCTCTGCGCAATCGGCAGATCGGTAACCTGCCTTCCGGTGATGACGTCACCGCGCACGCTTGTCTCGGTCTCAAGCAGTGGCGACGTGTCAGCTGTAATGGTTACGGAGCCCGTACCTCCAGCCACGCCGGTGAATTTAATCTCGAGAGGCAAACGCGAATTCGTCTCCACCTGGACGTTTTCAAGAGTCACCGGCTGAAACCCGCTAGCATCGGCAGCCACTATATAGGTTCCGGGCTCGAGGTTCGTTACTGTAAAAGTACCCTCGGCGCTGGTTTCACTTGTGCGAACTTCCCCCGTCTTCGAACTCGTGACGGTAATCTTGGCCTTCGACACCAGGGCGTCGTTGGGATCCTTTACAGTACCGACAATGGCTCCTTTGTTGCTTTGAGCTAGAGCGCTTATCACGCAAATCAGGATTACCAGGGGCACAAAAAAAGCTCTTAGGGTGACTCGTAGAGTTTTCATGGAGTGGTCCTCGAAACGTATGTCGAAGTTGCTTACGCAACCTTGGGGAGCAAGAGTGCGTGCGGTTTTCGGTATTTTCGTTGAAGCTAAAGCCAGTGCGTAACGCCGCTTTTTTGACTCAGAATTGAACGAGAGGCGAAAAACCTTGAATGAAAAACTCATTCAAGTAGTTTGTTGTCTAAACAAACGAAGTTTTTAATACAGATACCATGGTCTGTCAAGATTTTTTTTAGTAGAGTTCCCTCAGTGCACTGGATATTTAATAGATAGGGGCTCCCCTGTTCGCATAAAAACAAAACACCCGCAAGATCGAGAGAGTCTGCGGGTGTTTCGCTTCCGATAATTTGTGGTCAGTTCACATCAATGCGTAATCAAGAGCAAGTCCCAAGCCCAACGACCGACGTGCGAGTGTGTCACGTCGTCAACCATTGCTCGGTAACGAAACTTGTTGCCGTACTGGTCAGTACGCTTCGACTCTCTGTAGTTAAGAGAAATGGAATCAACTCCAAGATCGTGTAGCGGATGCAATTCCGAAGGCTCCGAGATTCCATTGTGATTCGTGTCTTGCCACAGTCGTAACGACGGGAAGATTGCATCGCGGCTGTCAATCACGCCATCGCCGTTGCCACCTTTCTCCACCTTGTCATACTCAGCCAGGGCCAGAAATCCGTTTGGATTTGCTGACGCCGGCTGAGGAGTGGAGCCGCCGAACAGCTCGCTGCCGTTGTCGATCAATCCGTTTCCATTGCGGTCAAGCGCCAGCCACGCGTCATCTGAACCCGCAGCCGTCCACGACAGTCGTTGCGGACCGGAACTCTTGAAGCTGAAGAGTACTCCGTGCGCGGCATCGGTCATCTGGAAGCCATCGCCTGCGACATCGATGAGAATCGGAGTTGGTCTGCATACACCGCCGTCGCAGGTCAAACCCTCAGGGCATTCGCTGCCGTATGCACACTCAACGCAGAGTCCCCCGCTTCCGCCGTACGTCACACTTATGGAGTTTCAGGCCGCGAAGGCTGCGGCAAACTTGCTGGCAAGAATTAAGCTGAGCGCACCTCGCAAGGTAGGTTGCTCGCCCAAGGTTGAAGGCAGGATTTTGGCCGGCGGTAATCCGCGGCGCACGCTATGTTCGATGGTTTGCGTGAGGGCATCCACAACGAGCGGCCAGGCGCGCGCGATTTCCCCACCAACCACCACGGCTTCGGGACTGAACCCAACAACCAGGTTTGAGATTCCCACACCGAGGCACAAAGCGGTTTCCACGAGCGCTGATTTCGCCTTGTCTTCACCGCCAAGCGCGCGATCAACTAACTCCGGGAAACCAAGTGCCGGCCCGTTTGTAACGCCAGTCAGCTTCAGATAACGAGCCAGGGCCGCTCGTTCTGAAGAGAAGGCTTCCCAGCAATCGTGATTGCCACAAGAACAAGAAACCGGCGCGTGCGTTCCGATGACCATATGACCAAACTCACCCGCCGCTCCGCTCCTTCCGCGGTAGACCTGTCCGTCGAAGATGATTCCGGTGCCGACGCCTTCCGCCACCAGGACGAGTATGAAATAACAAAAACGGCTCGACCAGTCGCTGGATCGACTAGCCCTGGTAGGCTGACTCCCACTCCTTCAATCAGTCCTTTGTTTCGGGCGGAGAACTCCCGCACGAGATTGATGACATCGGCAAGCGTCTTATCGGGATCGGGATCGGTGAGAAACTCCTGTTGCTCTACCACGCGGCCTGCCAAATCACTTGTCGCAACTGTGGTACGAGTTGGAGTGATAGCAACGCCAATCGCAATTGTCTCCTTCGCTCGCAGTTTGAGCAACGTTGGCCGGCGGCCTCCTGTTGACTCCCCTTCGCCAACTTCTTCAACCAAACCTTCCGTTTTCAAGTCTTCCACAATGGCGGAGATAGTTGATCGCTGTAAATCCGTTTCGCGAGCGATCTCAGCCCGCGAAATGGGCTCGCGTTCACGAACATAGTTCAATACGATCTGCCGATTGATATCTCGGATGGTATTGAACCGAGCCGCCTGGGCCTTTCTGAGATCAAGTCGTCGCAATGATACGAGCTCCAGTCAGGCAGAGCCGTGGTTTGTAGCAAGAGTCAGGCGCAGCCAAATCGGCTGTCACAAAGTAGATATGGCCAGAATGGTTGGGTCAGACCGATCGATTCTTTCATCTAATCGCTTACAACTCAACTCCGAAAGACCCTTGCTGGTGTCCTGTCAACGTACGCCGAAGGCGCGAAAGAAGGTAGACAGGGGCGAGCGCGCTGCGCGCCGCCCCTGGGTCCAGCCCAACAAATCTCCACAGCCCTGAAAGTGCGATAGGGTTTCGGAATCATCAATATGGTTATTGAACCGTTGAAGTCGCTGGACTTACAATCCTATTCGCATTCGAGCCCAAAGCCAACTAATGGCACCACATGGAAAGACGGGTAAATGAACAAAGTCTAGAACACCACCAATCCCCAACGATGCCTTTTT
>WNFY01003543.1_pt1 | contig 14597 bp, 10 predicted proteins | sample 5400091 | NCBI WGS metagenome assembly WNFY01 (sample SAMN13153364, study PRJNA577476) | soil metagenome | isolation source: 60 cm soil or saprolite under grassland replicate 1 | place: USA:California | collected 2016-06-15 | reverse complement strand
GCGGCAAGCTGGTCGCGCTCCGGCCCAAGCTCCGGCCCCTGCTCCGGCCCAAGCTCCGGCCCAAGCTGCGGCCCCTGTCCCGACATAGGCGCTGACCCCTGCTCGGGCCGAGGCTCCGGCCCCCGCTCAGACCCCCGCTCGGGCCCGCCGCGAGGATCGGTCAGCCGCTCGCCGGGCTCACGCGCCGCCGTCATGACCGTCTCCTTCAGCCCCCGCTAAAATGAGCTGGATCTTGGCAAAGATCCCTTGCCCGAGGCGCAACCTGTCGCCGTTACCCAACGGCGCCTCGCCGCCGGGCGGCAACGCCGTGTTGTTGACGAACGTCCCGTTGGTGGAGTACGCGTCGCGAACCCACGGTGAACCTGCCCCGCTGACCCCGATCACGGCGTGCCTGCGGGATACCGTGTCATCGCGGGACAGGAAGTCCGCGTGCGGCGACACCTCCGGATCCCGGCCGAGCAGAACGTGCGCACCTGGCTGCACGTCCACCTGGTAGTGCTGGTCAGAGCCGATGGCGGATGACAGGAACGTGGCCCTCAGCGTGCGCGCCTGCGCGGGAGGCGCGCTGGCGCCCCGGATCGGGGCCGCGCCCCCGAGTGTGGCCGCCGCCCCGAACGGCGCCGTCGCCCCGAACGGCACCGCTCCTGCGCTCGGCGCCGCCCCGTCGGCCGTTTGTGTCATCGGGCCGACACCTGTCGCGGCGGTATCGGCTGAATCTGGCGTGGACGCCGCGGGGCCCAAGATGAAGTCGGCAAAGCCACAGTCTTCGCAGATCACTTCGTCCTCGGCCGGCAAACGACCGCAGTTGCGGCACTGCCGAACCATCTGCTCGGCGCCATCGCCCGTGGTGCTCATCGAAGCTCGATCGCCACTGGATCGCGGACGAGGCCGTGGACCACCAAGCGTTCGCCGCCCGCCGAATCGCGGTCGAACAGCGCACGGGCGAGCGGGTTGATGAACAGCGATTCCAGCTCATTGCCGATCCCGCGGGCCCCGTTGCTCAGATCAGCGATGCAGGACGCCATGAGCCCGGCGCGAACGTCCGGCATCAGCGTGATCGTCGTGCCGTGTTCGGCTGCGGCCAGATTCAGGATGTTGTCGAGCTGCTTTTGAAAGATGACGGCAGCAGCCGCCGGCCTGATGAAGTCGAAGATCACGATGTTACCGCCGAGGCGGTTCATCAGCTCCGGGCGGCCAATTTTATCCACGAAGTGCCGCCGCACCCCGGCTTCGACCTTGGCGCGGACCTCCGGGTAGGGCGTTGCGGGCTGAACCAGCGTGGTGCGCTCCCCGGTTTTCGCATCCTCCTCCTGGATCCCGAGATTCGAGGTGAAGATTATGATGCATTCGGAGAAATACGTCGTCCTGCCCTGCCCGTCGGTGAGCCTGCCGTCCTCAAGAATCTGCAGGAACTTGTCGAGGATGAGCCGGTGGGCCTTCTCAATCTCGTCGAAAAGGATCACCCGGAACGGATTCTGGCGCACCGCGTTGGTAAGCTCGCCGCCGGCCTCAAAGCCGACGTAACCCGGCGGCGCACCGATCAGCCGGTCGGCGGCATGTTCCGCGGCGAACTCACTCATGTCGAATCGCAGGTACGCCGACTCGTCGCCGAACACCAGGGACGCCACCGCCTTGGCGAGTTCGGTCTTGCCGACACCCGTCGGCCCGGCGAAGAACAGGATGCCGCGCGGCCGGCTCGCCGAGCTACTTGTGTGGGCGCCCGAGAGCCCGAGCGATGCGCGCTTGAGTATGTCGAGCGTCTTGGTCACCGCGGCGGGCTGCCCGATAACGCGTTCATGCAGACCCTGCTCCCCGGCGCGGATCTGATCACGGAGGTAGCTGCGCCGCCACGGATTCTCCACGACCCCGAGCTTGTACGTGCGGACCGCGTCAGGAAGGTGGAAGAAGTCCGTGCCGCGGTCCCTTGCGAGCGTTGTGATCTCCTGCATGGCATGAATGGAAAGCCCGTCAGCCTGGGCCGCGAAGGTCTCGACGACCTCGCGCGTGTCATCGCTAGCGTCGGGTTTGGGCACCCCGAGCATGCTGGCGAGCAGGCGCGCGGCGTCCTGGCGTGCGCCGAGATCCGGCGCGGGGATGCCGATTGTCCTGATGCGCACGTTTCCGGCTGTCAGCCACGGCGGGAGGTCACGCTCGCCCTCGACCAGCCAGATGACAGGGTTGTACAACCGCTCACGGCCGGGTGGGCCGGGAAGGCGGGGCGCTGTCGCCGACAGCTTCGCGCACGCGAGGAAGAAGTCACGTTCGGCCGTCCCCGGGTCGGCCGGATTGCGCGCCAGCCGTGACGCATAGTCGATGAGGAAGGCGGCCCGGTGCTGCGTGCTCCGCGCGACCGCCTCCACATGCTGGCGGAGCCGGTCAAAGCGCTGCTCCGGGCCATGCCCGGCAGCCGAGCCAATCATCGCCGCCGCGGCCTTGTGCGCGGCCTCCGCGCCGTCGCCGCGCGCGGGTAGCACGACGAGGCCGTCGACCGCGTCGTATCCGATCAGGCAGCGGTAGTCGTTCAGCCGCAGCGCCTCCCACAGCAACGTCGTGAGGGGCACGAGTCTCGGGGGGTCGCCCGGCACCACGAACCGGTCGCGGATGTTCCCGTGAAACACATACTGCGAATGAACCGCGAGCGTGCTCTCGAACTCCCGGATGAACGCAGGCCAGTTGGCTGGCAGTGTGGCGGCCTCGCGGAAGACCTGCGAGGGCGCGTCCGACGGTGGCAGGTGCGGAGGGGTCACTGTGGTCATCGCGGCAACTCCCGGTGGCGCGGCTGAATCGTTGAGTGGCGCGGCTCATGGCTTTGGTCGTCCACCGGAGCGACGTGGCTGTCGGCCAGCTTCGCCGGGACACCCGCGTCGGCCAGCTTCGCCGGGACACCCGCGTCGGCCAGCGCACGCTGCACGTCAGCGAACCCGTGCCGCCACGCGTCCACCTGCCGGTGGTTGATCCCCGCCCGGCCCGGCTGTACCGCGGCCCGCACTTCGCCGCCGTCCAACACGTCGATCCGTACCGAGCTGTCGCCCCAGCCCGGATAGGAGACGCCGAGGGTGCCCACGGCTTGCGCTTCTGCCTGCTGCCCGGCATCGACGGTGTATCCGAGCCCTTGGAGGGCGAGCTGAAGCTGCGCCGTGACGAAACAGCGGTCGGCGATCTGCTGCGCGTGCAGCACGGCGTCCTCGGCCGCGGCGCGCAGGTCCGGTGAAAGCTCCGCATCGCCCGCCACCACATCTTCGAGGCGACGGCGGGTGTGCGCATAGGGCGCGACGGCCGCTGGCGGGAACGTCGTGCCGTCGATCTCTTCGAGCCGTAGCGCCGACAGGTAGCGGGCGGCTGTTTGGGCATCATCGCGGCGGCGGGCGGCGTGCCTGGTCGCGGTCTGCGCGCGCAGCCGCATCTCGTCGAGCCACACTTTGGCGACCCGAGCCGACCGCGCGTCGCTCGCCTTCGCCGCCGCCTCCAGAACCTTGGCATAGTCATCGCCGTCGATATCGCGGGGCAACCGCGACAGGATCCGGTCGATGGCGGCCGAGGTATGCGCCGGCCCGCCGTCCGGTGTCACGCCGCTGCCCGCACGGCGCGCCCTGTCCGCGCCGACCCCGAGCACAGCGGCGCTCGCGCCATCGGCCGCGGCTTTGCCATCGGCCGCGCCAGCACCGGCGGCGGCCTTGCCGTGCGCATCGAGCGGGTGGAGCGCGGGAACAAGCACGGCGTGCCGGTCGGCCAGGGTGGCCGCGACAGGGACGAGGCCGGTGGCGCCGGGGAGCTGCGAGAGCCGGAGCAGCGCGGTCGCGGCGGTCTGCTCAGCCAGCGCGGTCTCCGCCTTCGCAAGCTGCTGGTCTGTGGCCGCGCACCACTCGGCGAGCCGGGGCAGGTGCAGTGGCCGTGCCCAGCCAGCCGGGCCAGGCGGGTCGGGCAGGTCCACGCCGGGACCGCCGTGGCCGCGTCCCCTGGCCTTGCGCAGCGCCCCACGCACCGCGGCGATGCGCGCCTGACGCGCCGCGACCGCAAGCACGGCCTCCTCCCAGGCGTCGGCCGCTTGCTGTTCCTTCTTCCAGTTCGCGGCCCCTGCCTCAAGCCGGTCGGCTATTTCGGCCATGCCGCCCATGGCCGCGCGTGTGAGGACGATCGCCGCCGCAGCGCCGCCAACGGCGAGGAGCGCTGGGGCCGCGGCGGCAAGGCCCGCCGCCAGCGCATGTGTCGCCGCATGCGCGGCAGCGGCGCTGCCCGCGCTGCTCACAGCGCCGGGGGAGATCGAAATGTAGGCGATTTTTCCCGTGCTCATGTTATGTCCCTCGGTGCGGCGGCCTGCGTCGCCGACGCTGTCGCCAGCGGCGCGCTTGGCGGCCGCAAGGCGCGTTGCCGTCGGCGCTCGTGGTCATCCCGCCATCGGCGGTACCGGACATGGACCCATCCGACGTGGGCGGGCACGAGGATGAGGGGCAGCAGGAACGGCACGAACACGGTCACCGCGAGGAGCGCCCCGACCGTTGCAGTGACGACGACCAGACCGGCCGTGCCCTGATGGCGGAACCGCCGCCCGGTGGCGCCCGCTACCCTGCCGATCCCCATCAGCAGGGAGTAGTCCGGGTGGTAGGGAGCGCCGATGATGGCGGCCAGCCATAGCTCGGCGCCGGTTTGCAGCGTCAGCGCGATCGCCATGAAGGTCCAGGCACGGGTGACGGCCGCTGGTGCGGCGATGGGGACGGCGTCGCTGAGGAGCAGCAGCACCATCCAGCCGATCGCGAAGATGCCCATCGCCGCTGCCGCCCAGCCGATGCCGACGGGGCGGTCAAGGTCGCGCCAGCGCTCGCGCCGATTCCACTGCCCGACCCGCACGGCATGCGCGGCCTGCTCCGCGGCGTGGCGGATGCGGATCCGCTCGGCCTCGGCGCGCGCGTGGCCAGACACGGCGTACGCCGCGAGCTGTGCGACCGGGTTTGTGGCGCTCGCCACCACCGCGTCGAACCAGTCCAGGCGACCGCGCACGTGCCGCAGATCGCGCCTGATCGCGCGCTGAGCAGCGTCGATCCAGTTTCGGACCGTTGCCTCCGCGCCGGCGACCGAGGCCAGCCACAGGAGCCAGCCGTGTAGCCGGGACCCCCGCCACCCAGCGAGCGCCGGGCCAACCTGCGGATGATCCTCGCTCAGCTCGGCCGTGATCCGCTGCCAGCTTCGGTCGAGGTCACGCCAGCGGCTATCGACCCCCGCCAGGCCACGCCCGCCGGGCGCGGCGTCGAGTTCGGCGAGCAGCCGATGGTCCCAGAGCTCGTCGATGATCTGCGCAGAGAAGGCGTCGCCTCTCGCAGCCTCCCGGACCAGCCTGGGAACGTCTCTGAAGGCCATACGGTAACCACGGTAGGAAGCGGGCAATCCCGGATCCATCCACCGCAGCAACAGCAGCAGGTTGACGTCGTGCGGCAGGCCGCCGCGTTCCAGCCGCGCGGCCAGCTCCTCGCTCGACGCCTGATGCCCAGGATCGTCGAACTGCCGCAGCCACTCGCGCAGCTCGAACCACGACCCGGCCATCGGGTCGAAGAACCTCTGTGCGGCCTCGCCCCAGCTCGAAGCGAGCGCCACCGCAAGCGGCGCCCGCTCGGTGTGCTCGATCCCATGGAAAGAGAACGGCTTGCGGTCCGGATGGGGTGGCGCCCGGTTGGACGGCGCCGGCGGGGGGTCGCCGGCAAGCCACCGCTTGACCTGGCCCGCGCCCCAGCGCAGGGCCCGATCCCCGACGATCAGGCCCTCGCACAGATGCCGGACTTCGGGGTCGATGTTCTCCGGTATCGGCACCGTGCTCTGAACGATCTGAAGGATGGCGGTCTGCTCGGTCATCCCATCGAAGGGATGACTGCCTGACGCCAGCTCAGCGACCGAGATGCCGAGCGACCACCAGTCGCAGGTGGCGGAGATCGCGTTGGCGAAGACCTCCGGCGCGGCGTAGGCGGTGGTGCCGGAACCGCGAGACCCGGTGCGAAAGATCACCGTCTGATCGATATGGGCGGCGATCCCGAAGTCGGTCAGCACGATCTCTGGGCGCTCGAGCGAACGCACGAGCACGTTCGGCGGTTTGACGTCCTTGTGCACGATGTCGTGGCGGTGCAGTTCGACAAGTGCCTCGGTAAGCTGCTCGACGATCGCCCGGATGGTTCGCGTGGACAACCCGTTGGGATGATCATGAAGCAGCTCGGCGAGCGAACCGCCGGGGACATACTCCATCAGCTCATAGCTCCGCCCACCCGTGCGGCCCCAGTCGATCAAGCGGATCAGGTGCGCCGAGTCCAAGCTCTCGCGTCGCGCGCTCACCTCGGGGTCCGGTTCGATTCCCGGCCAGTAGACCTTCAGAATCCGCTCGTTGCCTTCGCCGTCGCGGACAGGCCAGATCTCGGCTTCACCGCCCACGTACAGCGCCTCGGCACCGAAGTCGAACCGATCGGCCAGCTCCCGTGGCGGTCGCACGTCCCGCAGGTCGCCGTGCCCGTGGCCAGGCTGCCGCTGGCCACCGACCCGGCGGGTCGGCGGCACCGCAGAGTTGCCTGAAAGTCTCCGGGTCGGTTCGACTGGATGTCCCATGGAGGCCGCGCACCTCTCCTTCTTGCCGAGCCTGCTGAGGCTTTGATTACCGCAAAATGCGGGCTTTGCGCAATTCCACTAACCTGGGTCATTCTACGGAATGTGGCCGATTCCACGTATTCGCTAGATTCCACGGAATGCGCCGCCTTCGTAGATTTGTCTCCCCCGCGCACCATCTGATATCAGTTTGAGTGCAATGTCGTGATGGACTGTCTGGCAGGCCGGGCAGAGCCGATAGAAGATGGCAGATGGAGACGAAAAGCGCATCTATCAATAGGGATTTCCGAATAGCGCGCCTTTCCTTGTTCGATCGGCTGAGGGCCGTCTGGGAGGGCACCAGGGATGGCAGACGGGGACTACCGTTGCTGCCGCTCACCCTGACGGTGGATGGGGCGCCGCCTGCTGCGACTCCTGGCCTGCACCGCAAGGTGCAGGCCAGGGTCGAGCAGGTCTCGGAGCAGCACATCGCCTGGCTGATCGAGCACAACTCGGGGCTGGTCGAGGAGATCTACAGCCGGGCCAACGATGTCGTGTACCACAGCGATGTCGCCAAGGACCTCACGATGGCGCACAAGGGCCGGCTGCAGGCGGCGCTCGGCCGCTGGTCGGCGGCCGTTCAGCCGCAGCGCGCCCGCGCGCAGGCGGCCGTCGCCCGCGCCGACCAGCAGATCGGCTGGTACTGGGCCGCCATGCAGCGGCGCCACATCCGGCTGCGGGCGATCGCCACGCGCCAAGAAGACCCACCGAGAGCGGAGTGGCCGCCGGGGGAAGCGACGCCGACCCGCAGCGCCATCGTCGACCTCAGCGCCTGGCGCCCAGCGAAGATCACTCTCGATCCTCGCTGGGACAAGATCGAGGAGTTGCTGCGTCTGCCCGCTCCTTCCCGCGATCACCCGCACGCCCACCACTACGGCACGCTCGTGCGTGCGCTGGAGATTCTCAACGCTCAGGCCTGAGCGGAAAGGTAGCCCGATGATCAGAAAGAGCGCGCTCTTCAGCCAAGCCGCGATCGCCGTGGCCCTGTGCTCGGGGCTGACGTTCTCCGTGTCCGCGTGCAGCGCGCAGGGGGCAACCTTCAGCAGTCCCTGTGGCGTCGTCATCGACGGCTCGGCCTCGGGCGCGAAATTTGACGCCACCAAGCGGCTGAACGACCTTCTCCCGGGCTTCCTGCTCGACAAAACGTGCAAGACGCTCACGTTCGTGCCGCTCGATGGTTCGTCGCAGGGATCGGTCTGCTCGGCGCGCGATATCGACCTGAATCCTGATCTTGGCGGCGACACCGACCCGAACGCCGTGCGCACCGAGCGGCGGGCCAAGGCCCTGAGCCTTGCTGAATCGGTCCTGGCCTGCGCGCGGAAGAGCCCACTGTCCGTCGGCGGCTCGGACATACTGGGCGCGCTCGCGCGCGCGGTCACCCAAAGGCCAGACGGGACTGGGACCTATCACGTCCTCGTGGTCAGCGATCTCATCGAGGACGACGGGACCGTGAACCTCTACCGCACGGATTCCATCGGCACGCCCGAGCGGCGCGCCAACCTGATCAGCTACCTCGGCCAGCACGGCCGCATCCCCAACATGACCGACATGTCGCTTGAGATATCTGACCGTGGTCGTAACTACAGCTCGAACCCGGCCGACTCGGTCAACTTCACAGCCTTCTGGGCGGCGCTTTTCGCGAGCAAGCCTGCCGGAAACCCGCAGGTCAAATACGACTGACGCGGCTCAGGGAAGGAACCAACGATGACGATGCCCGATGGTGGCAGGCACCCGCACCCAACCCCGTCTGCTGAGCGCGCGGCGGCGCGGGCGGCAACTCGTACCCGCCGCAGGGATCGTGTCCGGCACGGACGCGGGCCGCAGGCAGGCCCGCCGGCCGCGCCATTGCCGGCCGGCGTGCGCGGCAGGGCCATCCTCGACGGGCGGCGCGCCGCCTGGGCGAAGCACTACGACGAATGGTCGTTCACGCCGGATGTGAAGATCCCCTACCTGGAGCGCCTACGCCACGAGCGCGAGCAGGCGATCGCGGCGGACCGCTCGGGCGCCTGGGCCGGCCTGCGCGAGATTCGTGCCGCGCTTCGCGCCGCCCGGCGGCAGGACCGTGCGGGCGCCGACTCCACCGCCGCCGAATTGGCCCATGCCCACCGGTGGCGCGCGATCGCCAGGGCACGAGAAGAGATCACGCTGGACGGGCTGGACATCCTCGCCGGAGTTCACTCGCCCCGGCTGGCTTTCCCCTTGGGCGATGAGGAGGAACCAGGCGCGGGCGAGCCTGCCGCAACGCAGGATGACACCGGTCCACGCGAGCACGATGACCCGGACCAGCCCGGGCCAGACGCCGCGGCGTTCGACGACCAGGGCGGCGCGGCGCTCCAGGAGACCGACGAGGCGGCGGCAGAGCCGGGCCGGCGCCCCCGGCTGCGGTGGCTCGGGCCGGCGGACGGGCATTTCGCGATGCCCATTCCGACACCGCTGAAGCTGGCGATCCTCGCGCTGCTCACGGTGGTGGAGATTCCGATCTACCTCAAGATCTTCGCCTACTTCAACGCCCGCGACCTCACGCTGACCTGGGCATTCACCCTTCCGGTCGCGGTGGGCATGGTGCTCGCGCCGCACCTGGCAGGCAAGCTGTATAGAAACAGGCACGCCCTGCCCGTGGAACGGGCCTTCCCCTACCTGTGCGCCGCGGTGATGGTGCTGTGGCTGCTTGGCGGCTGCCTGCTCGGCTGGCTGCGGCAAAAGGTGCTGCTCGTGCCACAGGTCGATCCGCTGACCGGGCAACGGGTCGGCAACATCGACAGGATCGGGGTCAGCCCGTGGACGATGACCTGCGTCTTCGCCATCATCCTGCTGCTGTCGGGGATGATCGCTTTCGTGCTTGGCGTGGCGGAGGCTCATCCCGCCGTGGTCGCCTACCGTGCCGCGGTGCGGGCGCGGGAGGACAGCGAGGCCGCGTACCTGCAGGCGGTGCGAGCGCGCGCGGAGTCGAGGGACGACGAGATGGTCCCCGAGGACGAGACGTTGGACACCTACTGGAACCAAGCACGCAGCCGACAGCTCGCGCTGTGGGAGGAGTACCAGGCAGCGCAGCTTGCCTACCTCGACACGGTCGCGCTGGAAATGCGCCAGCCGACGATCACCCAGGCCGCGAGCTCGGCGGTCAGCGGTGAGGAGCCGCCGTCGACCGGGCGCCACTCCCCGCCCACCGGGCGGCCAGGCGGATGACCTGCCGTGAGTGACACCGAGCTGCGCATCGCCCGATTTCATTTTCCGGTCACCGCGCTTGGGCCAGGGCGCCGATTCGGCGTCTGGGTGCAAGGCTGCGGGCTGGCCTGCCCCGGGTGCATGTCGCGCGACACATGGGACCGGTTGGGCGGCCGCGCGGTGCGCGTCGCGCGGCTCGCGGCGTTGTGGCGGCGGGCGGTCGCGGAGGGCGCGGACGGCCTGACGATCTCCGGCGGCGAACCGTTGGATCAAGCGGACGCGGTGACCGCCTTGCTGCGCCGCGTCCGCGCTGACAGCACCCGCGACGTCCTCGTCTACACCGGGTATGACATGAGCCAGGCGCGCACCCGTGGTGATGGCGTGCTGGCCCTCGCGGACGCGGTCATCACCGGGCGCTATGAGATCACTCAGCCCACCCGCCTGATCTGGCGCGGATCAGCGAACCAGCGCCTGACGCCGTTAACCGAACTCGGCCGAAAACGGTACGGGCCGTATGCTGGCCACGAGCCAGGTGAGCCGCCATTGCAGATCGGGTTCGACTCGGCAGGGCTCTGGCTCATCGGCGTGCCACGGACCGGAGACCTGCGGCGCGTCGAACATCGGCTACGCGACCGCGGGATCGAGCTGAGCGGCGTGTCGTGGCGTGCCGCACATGCCCGGCGACCTGCAGGCGAGGAGAGTTCCGATGGCTGAGCAAAAGCTCCAAGCGTCCGGGCAAACCGACGAGTCCGGCCATGTCCACCCGCTCGGCCCCGCAGACGTGCTCGCTGACATCGATCTCATGTCAACGGAGGAACTCTGGGGAAACCGCCGCCAGCTCATACGCGAAAGCGGGGTGCGGTGCGGCCGCCCGCTTGTTTACCCGGCGGCGGCAGACGATCTGCCCGTCTTGATCAGGCGGCGCCTCGAGACGGGAGCGCACCGCTATCACGGTGTGCTCTTCGCGTTCGACCTGGAGGGCCTGCCCGCGGATCAGCGTTACACGGCGGCCCGGTTCAGGGTGAATTTAACCGACAAGCACGTTATAGCGGTCAGCCTCGACTGCGATAAGCCGCCCCCGATGACCTCCACGCTCGACGTGGCGTGGTCGCGGGCAAGCTGGCTGCAGCGGCTGCGCGCTACCGGAGGAATGCGCGCCACGGCGTCCGGGAGCCATTGCTCCGAATTCGGCTGGTCCTTCGAGGACGCGTCGGGCGGCGCGCTCGAGCCGCGCTCCTATACCGTACACGCGCTGCTCGAAGCTCCGCCGGACACCAATGAGCTGGCCGGCGCGCTCAGTATCGAGGCGGAGATCTCACGTACGATGTTCGGCTACTCGACCCGGCATGTGGCGTCGAGCAGAGCCGCTATACGCTTCGCCGAACCACTGCTGCCTGAACGCACCGGGACCGCGTCGGTCCGGCTTTGCATCGCGGTCGACGTCGAGAAATACAGTCGTCATCACAATGACGCGGCCGAACGCACGCAGGAACGTTTGGTAATGGTCCTGGAACGCACCCTGGACCAGGCGCAAGTTAACGAGTCGCACATCGACGTGCAAAAACAGGGCGACGGCAGGTTCATCGTGTTGCCGACGGCGATCGATGAAGCCCAGGTGATTCCGGCTCTTGCGCGTGGCCTGCGGGTCGCGTTACACGAGGTGAATACCGACCTGAGCGAGCAGGCGCGCATCAGGCTGCGGGTCGCGCTCGACCGCGGCCTGGTAAAGCCCACCGCCAACGGCTATGTCGGCAGCGCTGCGATCGCCGTCCACCGCATTCTCGACGCGGCGCCGACGCGAGCCGCGCTGCGCGACCATCCGCGGTCTGATTTCGCCCTCGCCGTGTCCAACCACCTGTACACAGACGTCATAGCGCAGGGCTATGGCGAACTCGATCCGCAATCGTTCTGGCACGTCACCGCGGAACTGCCGGACAAAGGCTTCAGCGAGCCAGCCTGGCTCTACGTCCCCGTGCCGTGAGAGGCCAGCGCGGTGAGAGGCCAGCGCGGTGAGAGCCCAGCGCTGGCCTGACCGCGCGCTGGGCTCGCGGGCGTCAGGATCCGGTCAGGGCTTCAAACGTCACTCCGGTTAGCTGCTCCGAGGTAGCCCAGAGCCGGGCGGCCGCAGCCTGGTCGTGTGCGGCGGCCGAGAACTCCACCAGCTTGGGATGGTGCCCGCGCCGCTCGCCCTTGCCGTCTGGGCCGAAGTACTGGCCGCCCTGAACTCCGGGTGCGGTGGCGGCGTAGAGCACGGGCCGCGCGCCTTCGTTGGCGGGCTGGGCGAACAGCTTCGTCGCCAAGCTGATCCCACGGGCCATGAGGGTGGCGCCGCCCGACCGAGGGCCGGCGAACTGCAGGTTGGTGGCGGCGAACCCGGGATGCGCGCCGACCGAGATGACGTCAAGCCCGGCCCCGCGAAGCCGCCGGTCCAGCTCAAGCACGAACATGGCGTTGGCCAGCTTGGACTGGTCATAGGCTCGCCATGGCGCGTAGCGCCGCTCGGACTGCAGGTCGTCGAAGTCGATGCCCTTGGCGCTCTTGTGCCTGTCGCTGCTGACAGTGACCACACGGCTGCCCGGACTCCGCAGCAGGGCGGGGATGAGATGGCCGGTCAGGGCGAAGTGGCCCAGATGGTTGGTGCCTAACTGCCGCTCGAAGCCCTGCGCTGTGGTCTCGCGGCGCGGGATAGCCATCACCCCGGCGTTGTTCACCAGCAGCTCCAGGCTCTGGCCCGCGGCCAGGAACTCCGACGAGAAGCGCTGCACGGAGGTGAGGTCGGCAAGGTCAAGCTGGACAAGCTCGACCTGACCTGCTGGCGCCTCGCCGCGGAGCCGCTCAAGCGCTGCCGCGCCACGGCCGCGGTCGCGCGCGGCGAGCAGCACGCGGCCACCTTTGCGGGCTAGTTGCAGCACCGCGTGGTAGCCAAGGCCCGAGTTGCCGCCGGTTATGATCGCCGTCTTGCCCGCTTGATCGGGGATGTCGGCTTCGGTCCATCCAGCCACCGCGTTCTCCTTTCGATCGCTGGTGCGTGCGAGTAACTCTCAGGAGTACCACGTTAACTCTCGGGTGCAAGGCGGGCGCCGCCCGCCCCAGCGGCGCTCGCTCCGCACTGGTTGGCTGTGACACGGTGCGGTAGCCGTTCAGGAAAAATTTATCCCGAACGGCTGCGCTGATGTGTCACGCGACGCAAACGGGCCGAGCGAGCGCGGGCGGGCTCGTAGGATGGCCCGGTGGCGTCACCCGATGTCGGCTACGGGATGAGCCAGGCCGAGCGGGTACTGCATCGCGTCTTCGGTTACGACTCCTTCCGCGCGGGCCAGCAGGAGATCATCGACCACGTGATCGCGGGCGGCGACGCGCTGGTGCTGATGCCGACCGGTGGCGGCAAGTCGCTGTGCTACCAGATTCCCGCGCTTGTGCGACCAGGCACCGGCGTGGTTGTCTCGCCGCTTATCGCGCTCATGCAGGATCAGGTGGACGCCGTGTCCGCGCTCGGCGTGCGAGCGGGGTTCCTCAACTCCACCCAGGACCCGGGCGAGCGACGCAGGACCGAGTCCGCGTTCCGCTCTGGCGAGCTTGACCTGCTCTACCTCGCGCCCGAACGGCTGCGGGTGGACTCCGCGCTCCGGCTGCTTGACAGCGGCAAGATCTCGCTGTTCGCCATCGACGAGGCGCATTGCGTGGCCCAGTGGGGCCACGACTTCCGGCCCGACTACCTGGCCCTTTCCGTGCTGCACGAACGGTGGCCGCAGGTGCCTCGCATCGCGCTGACGGCGACCGCCACCCGTGCCACGCACACGGAGATCGCGTCACGGCTGAACCTGACGCGGGCGCGCCATTTTGTGGCGAGCTTCGACCGGCCGAACATCCAGTACCGCATCGTGGCCAAGAATGAGCCGAGGTGGCAGCTTATGGGGCTGCTGCGAGCCGAGCACCCCGCGGATGCGGGCATCGTCTATTGCCTCTCGCGGGCGTCTGTGGAGAAGGTCGCCGCGTTCCTTGTCGACAACGGCGTTGCGGCAGTGCCGTACCACGCGGGACTGGCGGCGAGCACGCGGGCCGCGAACCAGGCGCGGTTCCTGCGCGAGGACGGGATCGTCGTGGTCGCCACCATCGCCTTCGGCATGGGCATCGACAAACCCGACGTGCGATTCGTCGCTCACCTGGACCTGCCAAGGTCGGTGGAGGGCTACTACCAGGAGACGGGCCGCGCCGGACGCGACGGCCTCCCGGCTGTCGCGTGGCTCGCCTACGGGCTCGCCGACGTCGTGCAGCAGCGCAAGCTGATCGACACCTCCGAGGGCACCCAGGCGCACCGCCGCCTGCTGAACACCCAGCTCGACGCCATGCTGGCGCTGTGCGAGGCGGCCGGGTGCCGGCGCGCCCAGCTGCTCGCCTACTTCGGTGAGCATGCCGGCGCCGGATGCGGCAACTGCGACACGTGCCTGTCGCCGCCGCAGTCGTGGGACGGCACCGTCGCCGCGCAGAAGGTGCTGTCCGCGGTGGTCAGGCTGCAGCGCGAGCGCGGTCAGAAATTCGGCGCGGGGCAGGTGATCGACATCCTGCTCGGCAAGCAAACGGACCGGGTGCGCCAGCATGGCCACGACAGGATGACGGTGTTCGGCGTCGGCACCGAGTTGCGCGAGGTCGAGTGGCGCGGCGTGGTGCGCCAACTGCTCGCCCACGGCCTGCTTACTGTCGAGGGCGACTACGGCACGCTGGCGCTCACCCGCGCGAGCACGGGGGTGCTCCGCGGCGAGCACCAGGTGCTGCTGCGCCGCGAGCCGGGGCGGGCGGAGCGGCCGGGGCGGGCCGAG
>WNFY01004001.1_pt1 | contig 14598 bp, 12 predicted proteins | sample 5400091 | NCBI WGS metagenome assembly WNFY01 (sample SAMN13153364, study PRJNA577476) | soil metagenome | isolation source: 60 cm soil or saprolite under grassland replicate 1 | place: USA:California | collected 2016-06-15 | reverse complement strand
TATCTCGTATCGCGGGCGGCTCGCGAGACATTAACCGTGATGTTGTCGGGCATGGGTGGTGACGAAGTTTTTGCCGGCTATCCGCGCCAGATGGCCATGAAGATTGCTGCTGCCTTCGATCCGATTCCGAATCTACTGCGTCGGCCGTTCATGAAGACCGTAGCGCGTGCTCTACCGGGTGGGTTGCCGGGACCGCTCACAGCGCCCCTTCGCAACGCGAAGAAATTTGCCCGTAGTGCGACCCTTGGTTTCGAAGATCGCTATCTCGGGTATGGAACTTACTTTACAGATCAGGCCAAGCTGCAACTTTACTCTGACGAGTGGCGCGCGCTCACAGCGGGTTACGATCCTTACGCGATTCACCGAGGCTACTTCGCCAGGGTCAAGCATGTTGCTCCTCTCAATCGCCTCCTCTACGTTGATCTTAAGACGTTCCTGCCCTGTCTGAATCTGTCGACAACAGACAAAACTTCGATGGCTGCCAATCTCGAGGTGCGGGTGCCCTTTCTCAATCGGGAAATGATCGAAATGAGTGCTCGCATGCCTCCCGATCAAAAACTACGAGGTCTGAAACGCAAGTATGTGCTCAAACGAGCGCTCGAGGCCGTGTTGCCGCGAGATGTCGTTTGGCGAAGGAAGGCTGGATTTGGCGCGCCCATTCGATCGTGGTTGCGCGGGCCTTTACGCCCTCTCATCGGCGAGCTCTTATCAGAGGAGTCTGTCAGACGCCGAGGTCTGTTCCGTCCCAGCGAAGTGAAACGGGTGGTCGACGCTAATTTCTCAGGTCGCGAAGACTTCAATCTGCAGGTTTTTCAACTGCTCGGACTAGAGCTTTGGCAGCGTCAGTTCTTGGATAGGGCTTGATCCGAATGTCTTTACTGAGCATTGACAACTCGTTGACAATCACCTCCGCTGCGCCTTACTCTGTTTAAGCCTAGCCGCGTGGCTCGGGCCCCCTTCAAAAGCCCTCACGGCCTCGAATACTCCCAGGTTTGTCTGTTCCCAGCTCCCCAACAAATGATCAGACGAGAAGAACTTAATGTCGCAGCAGCCTCGGGCATGCACCATCCAGAGCTTCAGCGCAAAGGCGTTAGTGTGCTTCTGGCCGAGGACGACAGTGCCTTGAGGAGGTACCTGGAAGTCGTACTTCAGCGGGCTGGCTATGAGGTGTTTGCGGCGGCCGACGGTCTCGAGGCAATGAAGATCCTGCTCAATATTACCGTCGATATAGTAATTACGGACGCGATGATGCCGCATCTTAACGGCTATGAACTGTGCCGCTTCGTGAGGAGCAGTCAGCATTTGTCAGAAAAACCGATTGTCTTATTGAGCGCCCTCGATCGACAAGATGCGGGCCGTGAAGCTGAGCAGGCTGACGCGTTTCTCTCGAAGCCGATTTCACCGGAGAATCTGCTTGACTGTTTGGAGTCGCTGTTTAGTCCGGGCTGAATTCCGGAACCAACGAATCAAAGAAAACAAAGCGGCGGCCCGAAAATCGAATTCGGATCGCCACTTTTAGTTTTTACGCAAAGCCCAAAAGCTATGCCGGGATGCTCGTTCCTATTAAGTCATCGACAGGCGTGTATTTGAGTCCCTGCGCAGATGCGACTGCTTGGTATGTGCAATGGCCGGCGTACGTGTTGACCCCCGCTTTCAATCCGGGATCTCCCGCGACTGCGTGGAAGAATCCTTTGTTAGCAAGCGTCAGCGCATAGGGAAGGGTCGCATTTGTCAGTGCAAACGTAGACGTGCGCGGCACTGCTCCCGGCATGTTAGCGACGCAGTAGTGCAAGACTCCTTCGACGTAGTAAGTAGGATTGGAATGTGTGGTCGGGTGAGTTGTCTCGATGCAGCCACCCTGGTCCACAGCGACATCGACGATCACCGAGCCGTTGGGAACATCCTTGAGCATGTTTCTTGTAACCAGCTTAGGCGCGGCTGCGCCGGGAACTAGAACAGCGCCCACAATAAGATCAGCTTGCGAAATTGCGTCATGAATCATGTAAGCGCTTGACGCGAGAGTTGAGATCTTGGAAAGGAATATATCGTCAAGCTCGCGTAATCGTTCAAGATTGTTGTCGATCATGGTTACGTGAGCGGCCATGCCGACAGCAATCTTCGCTGCGTTTGTGCCCACTACGCCACCACCTATGATTACTACCCGCGCCGCCGGCACGCCGGGAACACCACCAAGCAGGATACCGCGCCCGCCGCTCATCTTTTCGAGGTAGTGTGCTCCGACCTGAATGGCCATCCGGCCGGCCACTTCAGACATTGGCGTCAGCAATGGCAGTCCGCCGCGTCGGTCGGTGATTGTCTCGTAGGCAATACCGGTGACCTTCCGCTGGAGTAACTGTTTTGTCAGTTCCGTGTCAGGCGCGAGATGCAAATAGGTGAATAGCAACTGACCTTCGCGCATGCGCGCATATTCAGATGCGATCGGTTCCTTTACTTTTACGATCATCTCGGCCCGGTTCCAAATCTCATCGGCCGAGTTAATAATGCTCGCGCCAGCGCGCTCGTATAAGCCATCTTCAAAACCGGAACCAGCGCCAGCGCTCTTTTCAACAATAATCGCGTGGCCTGCGTCTTTCAAAGCACGCACGCCGGCAGGGGTTAACCCCACTCTGTACTCGTTGTCTTTGATTTCTTTCGGCAGGCCGACAATCACAATTAGTCCTCCGGATGGATATGAAATTAGTTAAGGGAATCGCTATTGGTTCTTCGGACTGGGACCTGGGGTCGCGGGGCAATGCCTCATCCGGTTAGTTGCCGGCCAATTCAACTGTGTCAATTTGTGCCCGCTGGAGCTTGCCGCTGAAGTCGACATACACGGACTTCCATTCGGAGAAGATATCCAGCACTTGGGTTCCAGCCTCGCGATGGCCGTTACCGGTGGCTTTCGTGCCGCCAAAGGGAAGATGCACTTCCGCGCCGATGGTCGAAGCATTGACGTAGAAGATTCCTGTGTAAACCTCGTTCATGGCGCGAAAAGCCTGATTCACATTCTGCGTGTAGATTGCCGCAGAAAGGCCGTAACGAACCCCGTTTGCAATGCGAATAGCGTCTTCGATTGAGTTTGCGGGAATCACAGTGGTTACCGGGCCGAAGATCTCTTCCTGGGCAATTCGCATGTCCTCAGCAACGTCGGTGAAGACCGTCGGCTCGATAAAGTAGCCATTGGCGTAGTCTCCTCTCGTGAGACGCTTTCCGCCGCAAGCGAGTGTTGCGCCATCTTCATTACGTCCGACCTGGATGTAGCCCATGATCTTGTCGACTGCGTCGGCATTAATAACCGGTCCCATGTCGGTCCTCGGATCAGCGCCATTGCCAACGCGCAACGACTTCGCGTGGGCCACGAGCTTAGTTACAAACTGCTTATAGACTTTCTTGTGGACCACTAATCGGGATGAGGCAGTGCACCGCTGGCCCGAAGTGCCAAATGCGCCCCAAACAGCCCCCTCAATGGCGAGATCAATATCGGCATCGTCCATCACGATGATTGCGTTTTTGCCGCCCATCTCAAGCGAACAAATTGCATTACGCTCGGCGCATGCCGATGCCACGATCCGTCCCGTTTCTGTAGAGCCGGTAAAAGATATTAATCGCAGGGCCGGATGATTAGTCATTGCGGCGCCGACGGTGTCCCCATGACCGGTCACCAGATTTACAACGCCGGGAGGGATTCCGGCTTCTTCGCAGGCCTTAACGAGGTTGTAAGTAGACAGCGGAGTATCTTCAGCAGGTTTGATTACGACTGTGTTGCCGCAGATGAGCGCCGGAATCAGTTTCCACGATGGTATTGCCATCGGGAAGTTCCACGGTGTGATTAGACCACAGAGGCCCACCGGCTGGCGCGTACACATCGCAAACTTGTCCGGCATCTCGGCCGGAGTAGTGAAGCCGTGAAGCCGGCGTCCTTCACCGGCGGTATAATAAGTGCAATCGATTGCCTCCTGAACGTCACCGCCCGCCTCTTTCAAAACCTTTCCCATTTCCCGAGTCATATCGGCGGCAAATCTATCTTTGTAGCCGATGAGAATCTCACCGAGGCGGAAAAGCACTTCTGCACGTCGCGGCGCGGGCGTGCGACGCCACCGGTCGAATGCTTCCTGCGCCGCATTGACTGCGGCATTTATGTCGTCGCTGGTTGAGAGCGGAAAGCGGCCGATAGTGTCGCCAGTGTCGGCGGGGTTAATGTTTTCAAACAGCTCGCCTGATTCGCTGGCGACCCATTTGCCGCCGATGTAATTCTGGTAGGTCTTAACGGCAGCGCGAACTGTGGTTCGCGCGGTCTGTTTCCTGCTGGTCTTTGCGACAGCCTTTTTTGCCTGAGCCATGGAATAGGTTCCGAGTGTCGAGTAGCGGTGTCAGTTCTGTCATTCTTTCTTACTGGCACCTGACACCGGGTACCCGAGACCTAAGTTTTATTGATAGGTAAACTGCACAATCACCTGCGACAGGCGGTCACCGACTCGTTGAAAACGGACCAGGTTAAGCACGATCGGATCGCCGGGCTTTAGACCATTCAGCACTCGTTGGAAATCAGACAGAGAATTGACCTGTTGCCGATTGATGCGAGTAATAACGTCGCCTTCAAACAGAGCCGGCTGTCCGGATAGCGGCACACGTACTTCAGCAGCCAGACCGTTAGGATCGATTTCCTTGATGTAGAGTCCACGGACGCCCGTCAGGTGCTTGTCGCCCACGAGTTGCGGTGTCAGTTCTGCCAGGGTGATTCCAAGATGCAAACCGTTGCCCTTCGGGTCAGAATCCCTGTGACTTGGCTTTGTCGGTTCGGTCAGATCCTTTGGCGTTGGCGGTCTCTCCATCAGCACCACGTTTACGGTTCGCTTGTCGAGCTTGCCATCAACATCCCGGAGGAAAACAATACTGGCCGACTGTCCAACCGGTGTGCCGGCAACTCTTTGAATGAGATCCTGCGCACTGATCACTGGCTGTCCGTTATAATCAACGATGATGTCGTTGGATTGAAGACCTGCCTTGGCAGCTGGAGTCGCGAGGCCGTTTATTGTCGGCTCTATTTCAGCAATCATGGCCCCTTTCGCTTCCGACAGACCGTAAACTCTCGCAATCTCTTCGTGAACAGATTCCAATCTGATCCCCAGATAACCGCGCTGCACTTTGCCCTGAGAGACAAGCTGTTTGTAAACAAAACTGGTCTCGTTTGCGGGAAGGGCGAACCCGATGCCATTGTAATCGCCCGTTGAGGTGGCAATCTGTGAATTCATTCCGATCACTTCACCACGCATGTTCACCAGTGGTCCACCGCTGTTGCCGCGATTGATTGCGGCATCCGTTTGCAAGAAGCGCTGGAAGATATTGAAGAACGGGCTTTCGCGTTCTTTCTTGGAGATGATTCCTGCCGTCACTGTCTGGTCAAGCCCGAATGGCGAACCCATGGCCAGCACCCAATCGCCGACCTGCGCCGCATTCGAATCGCCCAAAGTCACAGTCGGCAGATCTTGTGATGACTCAATCTTGATGACTGCTACATCTGTCTCGGAATCAACGCCCACAACCTTGCCGCGATATTTTTCACCTGACTGCAGACCAACGATGATACGCGTCGCATCTTCAATGACATGGTTGTTGGTGAGTATGTAACCCTTCGGGCTCACGATAAACCCGCTCCCGACCCCGCGCGTGGGCCGGTGTTGTTGTCGCCGAAACATATCGAGCAGAGGGTTGTTGGAAGGCTGTTCGTCCTTTTGATCTTCATCGTCCTTCTCGGCAACCTCACCCGTAGTTTGCATTGTTTCAATGTTGACGACTGCCGGCTCGACGCGTCGGGCGATCTCAGCAAAGGATGCCGATAACGCTTCGGGCGCCCGCGCGATTTGGGCCTCATTCTGCGCGACAGTGGGCCGTCCTGAGAGCATCGCGCCAATTCCTATTCCCGCCAGGAGACAAGCCACCCCCAGGGCAGCAATCCAGACTCGCAGCTTCCTTAAAATCGTCTTTTCTTGAGCCGTAGTATTGTCGTTAGAGAGCTGAAACATAACTCACCACCTTCGAGATAACCGCAGTCAGGCGCTACCGAGAAATGCCACCATGCAATTCGGTGACAAATTGGAGCACAGGAGAAAGGTCTAGAGTATAGCTAAAGGTCACGCTGGGGGAAAGCAGGACGGTCTGGAGGAGGGGGAAGAATGGTTGGGAGGTAGCAGGAGGGCCGGTTTCAATGCTCTTTTCCAATCTGCGTATCGGTGTGAAGCTGCATCAAATCATTGGTTATATATCATCGCGACAGTATTGATTTGTCGTTTGCATTGTCACTCTGAAGTTCGTATAGACTCGGAATCCCACGCAAACCGGAAATGAAAAATGAGAAATGGTCAATTGATATATGACCAATGATGCCATTTACGAATGAACGGGTGCCGTGACTACGGTCGCAGCAGGACCTTAAGTATTCCCTTCTTGCTGGCCCGTGTCATGGCATGTACGCCGTCAGCGAGCAGGTATTCTTCACTGATCAGACTGTCAACATCTATGGCGCCCTTTTTTAAGAGATCAAGTGCCGGCGAGAAACGGCCGCAGCGTGAGCCAACGATGCTGATCTCATCCACAACAACTCGGGCTGCGTCAACTTCGGTCTTGTCGTGAAAAGTCGATTTCAAAACTAGTAGGCCTTGAGGAGACAGGAGATCAAGAGCCAGCGAGAAACCGGAGGCTGCGCCTGACGATTCAACGACGACATCAAACTCTCGTTTTCTCTTCGCCGCCGCCTTTGCAGTTGAGGTTTCAATGCCGCGTCGCTCTGCGATCCGCAACTTCGTGGAATGTTTCCCTATGAGAAGCACGGGCACTCCCGTTAGGGCGAGTACCTGCGCACAAAGTAGTCCAAGCTTGCCATCGCCGATTACGGCCACACTATCTGACTGAGTGATAGAGACTCGTTCAAGAATTCCGCAGGCGGCAGCGAGCGGTTCTGTAAAGACTGCGTGCTCATCCGGAATTCGTTCGGGTACCGGTATCAGATTTTCAACAGGCAGTCGGAGAAATTCAGCATGTGCTCCGTCGCGCTTTACAATTCCGAGTACTGTGCGCGAGGGGCAATGCCTCGCATCACCTCCGATACATAGTTTACATTTCCTGCACCCGGCATTGATTTCCCCCACCACTCTATTACCCACGAGTGCTTCGTTTGAAGCTTCCTCCACCACTCCCACAAACTCATGTCCGATGGTGCCCTTGAAACCAGCGTAACCCCGCGCGATTTCGAGATCGGTATTGCAGATCCCGGAGAGCAATACGCGGACAAGTGCTTCATCTCCGGGCCGAGGTTTCTCTATATCGCGTACCGCAAGTCGGGTTTTGTCGACGCGAAGAGCTTTCATTTGATTGGGGATTGTCAGTAGTCTGTTGTCAGTGATCAGCGTCAGTGATTGTACTTTGAGCTTTGTACCTGGTGCTTTGCACGTCCGGATTGAACGAGTAAAGTCCTCTTCAAATAGAGATCAAAACACAAAACACAAAGCTCAAAGTACAAAGCCCAAAGTACAAAGCTCAACCACTGACCACTGACTACTGGCAACGGACCACTGACTCTTCAGAAACTCCTACTTCTCGTGTAAGCGTTTTGCGGCGTTAGCTCGACTATTTGCTTTACTCCGGCAACGCTGACGGGCAGTCGCCACTCGAGATCTTCATCTCCCGATAGTTTCGCATGGAGCCACCAGTTTCCGGGTGTCACTACGATGCTCCCGCGTCCTTCCTTGTCGAGCTTGCCACTAACCGGTGAACGCCCCTTCATTCGCTCCTGAAGGAAATCCTCAAAGCGCTTACCGGCGCGCGGTTCGGTGAAAAACTCGTGACGGACGGCAACAATATCCACTGGATAAAGCTCCACGGTTATGTCGCGGCTCGACCGGCTGAAGTCTGTCTCGCCGAGTACGATCTGCACTGTTGTGCTGCTGCTGCCAGGATTTGTATCCGAGCTACCCGTCGGAAGCCGCTTATAGATCAACCATCCAGCACCGATCAGGACAACGATCATGCCGGCGCGCAGCGCGAGAATTGCCAGACTGCGATAGTTGCTTGTGATCTTCACCTGGAATATCCAGTGCGAGTTAACGGCCTAGCCATCTTACATTCTGAGCCCACGCACGTAGGTCACCAGCGACTCGGCCTCCTGCTCGGTAATCTTCTTACCAAACGCGGGCATACTGCCGCGTACATTGCGGCCATTCATTATTGAGTTGAAGATACGCTCGTCGCTAGCATCATCCTGCCACTTGGAATCGGTAAGGTCGCGCGCGTGGTTGAACTTCGCTTTAGTCGTTTTGGCCCGACCGTCTTTGCCATGACAGGAAACACAATACTTGCCATACAGTTGTGGTCCGCTGCGAGCACTGTCGGTGGTTTTGCGACCGACGCTTGCTCCACGTACACCTGCCGTCAAGCAGGTTACAAATGCTACAGCAAGAAAGGTCAGCAGCGAGTTGGTTCGCATGGCAGGACATCTCCGTATTCCCAGATGCATAGGTCGGGCAGTGCGTTGCTGAATTCTACTATGTCAAAATGCAGTTCAGGTTTCAAGCATGCCTAAGGCATATGTTCTTGTGTATAGGCTGCGAACAGTCTAGCGTCGCACAGCTACGATCGGTTGGTGGCGCAAGGAGTTGCAGCCCCCGCACTAAACTCCGACCGGTGCTCGTAGGTTTGAGGTTGAAAGCTTTGGGGATGCGAAGTAAGCTCGACGCGTAATCTCAAAGCGGCAACCGCAGGACAACTAATATTGACTGAAATAGTGCTAGACAAACTTGGCGAAGAGTGCGGCGTATTCGGCATCTACGGTCATATCGATTCGGCGCGATTAACTTATTTGGGCCTCTACGCGCTGCAGCATCGGGGGCAGGAGTCGTGCGGCATCGTCGCATCCGATGGTTCTGAGCTACGTCTCGAACGTGCTATGGGTCACGTCTCGGAAGCCTTTGATCAATCGCACCTGGATCGTTTGCGAGGCGCAAGTGCGATCGGCCATGTGCGCTATTCGACCGCCGGTGATGTCTCTATTCTCGAAGCGCAACCGTTCTTAGTTACTTGCCAGCATGGGCAGATCGCCGTCTGCCACAACGGAAATCTGCCGTTCGCCAAAGAAGAGAGGTTGAAACTGGAGCGCGACGGTGCAATCTTTTCTTCAACTTCAGATACGGAAGTCGTGCTTCATGGCGTGGCTCGATGTCATGCGCCTGTGCGCGAAGCGATCCCGCAGGTGTTGCGCGAAACGGAAGGGGCATTTTCAATGCTCTTCTTAACGCCGTCGGAATTGATCGCGATTCGTGATAGCCGCGGTTTTCGACCGCTGGCCCTCGGACGACTGGGTGACGCCTGGGTCGTCGCCTCTGAGACCTGTGCCTTCGATTTAATCGAAGCCCAATATGTTCGTGATGTCGAGCCAGGCGAGATGATCGTCATTGATCGCGACGGGTTGCGTTCGTCGCATCCGCTGCCTGAGCAGAAACATTCCATGTGTCTTTTCGAGCATGTTTATTTCGCGCGACCCGATTCGCTGATCTATGGCAAGTCAATCAATGAATCACGACACAGGATGGGACGCCAACTTGCCATTGAACAACCGGCCGATGCAGATGTAGTCGTTCCCGTGCCTGACTCGGGCGTGGCGGCGGCCATTGGCTATGCGGCGGAGAGTGGGCTCAGTTTTCGTTTTGGCCTGGTCAGAAATCACTATGTGGGCCGTACGTTTATTGAACCGAGGCAGTCGATTCGTTCATTTGGAGTTCGCATCAAACTGAATCCCGTGCGCGAGCTGATCGCCGGGAAACGCGTCGTTCTGATCGACGATTCGATAGTCCGCGGCACGACTTCAAAAAAAATCGTCCGCATGGTGCGTGAGGCCGGTGCTAAAGAAATACATGTGCGCATTAGTTGCCCGCCGACAATTAGTCCCTGCTACTACGGAGTCGATACGCCAAACAAGAGTGAACTCATTGCCGCGCAAATGTCAGTAGAAGAGATTCGAAGTTTTATTGAGGCTGACTCGCTCGGTTATCTATCGCTCGAAGGAATGATTGAAGCAACCGGGATCGGCGCCGATTCTGCCTGTGTCGCTTGCTGGAATGGGAAGTACCCAACGCGTATCACGCGGAATGCTGAAACATTTTGGGAACGCGATCATGAACCGTCGACTCTGGGATAGTTGTTTCAAGACTCCAGCCAGAGAACATGGCCTGAGTTGAAACTTGTGAGACACGCCAACGAACAATTGAGGCATGACCGGCTAAGTCTTCGTTTAAGAATTGCAGCAGTTGTCCTATCGCTTACGCTTTGTTCCTGGGCGGAAACGAATGACGCAGCAGCTTTGAAAACTCAGAGTGTCGCTGAGCAATCTATCGCGGTGGAAGCGTTTCAAGTTGTCGATTTGCCTTTGAACATTACCAATGTGACTCTAACGCATTCGGAGAAGGGCGATTTGCTGAGATGTTCACTGGCAAACAATTCAGACCGAAAGATCCTTGGTCTGCGCTACTTACTTCTTCTGGTCGATCAGGCGAACAAAATTCGAGCGACGATCAGCAGGATTGAGGGAGTCCGGTTAGCCCGCTATGGGAGCAAGACCCTTACGTTTGGCACTCCCATGAAGCTGAAGCTGAAGAGAGGCTATCGTGTGGAGCTAATGTTGGAACAGGTTGTCGGCGAAGAATCGATTTGGGAAGTCGTGAAGGCGAGAGACGCGCTCGAGGCGTATGTGTCCGGCGACTATTCCGTAATTCCCCAGGTGCTTCGAGTCAGTAATCAAGTCGATGTACCTCAGCGAATCTATTAGAACAACTGCGCAGAGGTCATTCTGAGTGGGACGAGCAACCCGAGGCTGTGGCTGCGCTGTAGCGGTGCTCATAGTGCTTGCTGCGGCTGCGGGATTCATCGGCTACAGGTTTGTCTATCCCTGGTGGAAGACGAAGCCCTTGCCTCCGTCCGGAGGCGAGCTGCAGGTCCATGTCCTTGATGTTGGCCCGAGCGATGGCGACTCGATCTTGATTATTTCACCGGCAGGAAAGACGGTCCTCATCGACGCGGGCGACAAGAGCAAGACCAAGATCAAGATCGTGCTCGACGCGCTGAAGCGTTACAAGGTTGAGCAGTTGGACTACTTCATTGGCACGAACCCGCATTCCGATCACCTGGGTGGCGCCGCTGAGGTCTTTAAGGCCGTGAAGATCCTCAATGTGATCGACAATGGCCAGGGACCGAGCGTGCCCGCAGATCTGGCGCCGCCGCCAAAGTCCGCAAATTCATCGACTGACAAGAAGCAATTACCGGTCAAACAACCGGCAAATAAGAAGCTGAGTAAGATGGCTTCGATCACAAAATTCTACGACGACTACAAAGACGCCTTGAACAAGAGCGGCGCCCACTATGAAAAGGCCCAGCCGGGAACTAAATATGATCTGGGCGGCGGCACGCTGCTGACTATTCTTGGCCCGCTCGAGCCGTTCTTTACGAAAGAACAAATGAAGGCCGGCGGCAACGAGACTAATGCAAACTCAGTAGTAGCGCGTTTGGATTATGGGGTCTTCTCAATGCTATTACCGGGCGATGCGGAGGAGCAGACGGAGCATCGCATGCTCTCGAAAGATCTCAATGTGCAGGCAAGGATCTTGAAGCTTGCGCACCATGGCTCCAAGTACGCTTCAGCCGATGATTTTCTTAAACGCGTTAAGCCTGAGGTGGTAATTATCTCCTGCGGCGAATGGAACCGCTATGGTCATCCCGCACAGGCTGTCCTGGATCGCCTGCGCGCTGCCAACGTAAAACTCTATCGCACTGACTTGCAGGGGGAAATTACGATAACGACAAGAGGTAAAGAGAACGACTATGCAGTAAAGGCCGCGAAAGAGACTACTGCGGATTTATGGACCGGACGCACCGCACAGAAGGACGACTCGTCTCGATCCGGATTTATTGCGTATGGCGACTTTGGGCCACCTCCGAAGACAGCGAAAAAGCCGTAGACAGTCGATAGTCGCTCTTTGTGCTTAGTTCTTTGTACCTAGTTTCTCCAGGTTCAGATAGTCAGATAAAGACACAGGCGAACGAGGGACTAAGTTCAAAGCACCAAGTACAAAGCACAAAGTACAAACGCATGACCAAACCCATTTCCTACAGCGACGCAGGCGTCGACATTGACGCCGCGACGCGAGCCACACAGAGAATCAGAGAGCTGGCTGGTGCAACATTCAACGAACGCACGCTGTCAGATATCGGCAGCTTTGGCGGCATGTTTGATGGTGCGTTTCCTAATATGGCGAAGCCGGTGCTGGTCGCCTCAGCTGATGGAGTAGGTACAAAACTAAAAATCGCATTTATGACAAGGGTCCACAATACTGTCGGCCGCGACCTTGTCAATCATTGCGTCAACGATATTCTCGTTCAGGGTGCGCGCCCGCTTTTCTTTCTCGACTACATTGCTATGGGAACGCTTTCGACGAATGTTGTTGCCGCCATCATTGAGGGAATCGCACACGGGTGCCGGGAGAATGGCTGTGTCCTTCTGGGTGGTGAGACGGCCGAGATGCCCGGCTTCTATCAGGAGGGCGAATACGATATTGCGGGCTTCATCGTGGGAATTGTTGATCGAGAAAAGGTGATCGATGGGAGGCGGATCAGCGCCGGAGATGTGCTGCTCGCGCTTCCTTCGGTAGGGTTGCACACCAATGGTTACTCCCTTGCTCGCAAGCTCTTCTTCGATGTCGCAGGATATACGGCAGAGACTGAGCTTCCGGAATTAGGTATTACGGTGGGCACTGGACTGCTGCAGCCACACTTAAGTTATCTGCGACCTCTACAAGGCTTGCTTGATACGGGATTGATCAAAGGGTTGGCCCATATCACCGGTGGTGGTCTGATGGACAATATTCCCCGAATACTTCCCGAAGGGAGTGCTGTCAGGATTGATAAGGGATCATGGCCAGTGCTGCCGATATTTGAACTCATGCGCGAGATAGGCACAGTCTCCGAGCGAGAGATGTATCGCACGTTCAACATGGGAGTGGGAATGGTCATCGTGTGCTCGCGGGCAGACGTCGATGCCGTAGATGGGTATCTGCGAGATTTGGGTGAGAAGTGTTACGAGATTGGTGTCGTGGTGCATGGAAACCGAGAGGTGTCGATTTCCTAAGCAGCTCGATTTGGAGCAAGAAACTGCAAGACCCGAGTAAGACACGAATCGCAATTCTTATTTCAGGGCGCGGCTCAAATATGCTCGCGCTGAGCGATGCGATTCGTGATGGTCGTATTCAAAAGGCCGAGATTGTGTTGATAGTCAGCGATCAGCCAAACGCCCACGGCCTTGCGCGCGCCCGGGAACGGGAATTGAAAACGATCGTCATCGAACGTCGCGGCAGAACACGAGAAGAGCACGACGCGGAAATCATCTGTGCGTTGCAAGATCATCAAACTGATTTGATCTGTCTGGCAGGCTACATGCGATTATTGTCGCGAGCGTTTGTGGAAGCTTATCGCGGGCGAATCTTAAACATTCACCCCAGCTTGCTACCTTCTTTTCCCGGTCTCGACGCTCAGCGACAGGCACTGGAGCATGGCCTAAAGTGGAGCGGATGCACTGCTCATTTCGTTGACGACACGGTGGACGGCGGGCCGATCATTGCACAACGAATCGTGCCGGTTCTGGATGCCGACTCTGAGGAAACACTGGCTGCGCGAATTCTCGAACAGGAGCATCAACTTTATCCCGAAGCCGTCGCCGTGGTTGTGCAGGGAGACTATGAAGTGATCGGTCGGCGCGTGATAATTGCCCCGCCAAAATCAGAGTAAGGTCCGATGATCTTTCGGGTGTCGCGCTTTAAAAACTGCAGCTGAAAAATTACACACGGTTTGCCACGAAAATCTAAGCATCAGCCCTTTGCCGATCCAATAATGACGATAGACGAACAACTTTCTTACCTTCGCAAGGGAACGATGGAGATTATTCCCGAAGCCGAACTGCGCGCGAAGCTCGAGAAATCAGCGAAAACTGGAAAACCATTGCGCGTTAAGCTGGGGGCTGATCCGACGGCGCCTGACATTCATCTGGGCCACACCGTAGTCATACGAAAATTGCGCGCGTTTCAGGAACTGGGCCACACTGTGATCTTTCTGATCGGCGATTTCACCGGACTGATCGGTGACCCGTCAGGAAAGAGCGCCACTCGCCCACAACTTACTCGCGAAGAGATCGCGACAAACGCGGAAACTTATAAGGCGCAAATCTTCAAACTGCTGGATCCAGCTAAAACCGAAATACGTTTCAACTCCGAGTGGATGGACAAGCTGGGGTCAGATGGCTTTATTCGTCTTGCCTCGCATGTAACTGTGAAACAGATTCTTGAGCGCGACGACTTTGCCAGGCGCCTCGCAGAGGAGCGGCCCATTGCCCTGCACGAACTGCTCTATCCGCTGACGCAGGCTTACGATTCGGTCGCGCTCGAAGCTGACGTTGAACTGGGAGGCACGGACCAGAAGTTTAACCTGCTCATCGGGCGCAACCTGCAGCGGGAATACAACCAGGAAGCACAAATCTGTGTCGTTATGCCGTTGCTGGAAGGTACTGAC
>WNFY01008465.1_pt1 | contig 14601 bp, 8 predicted proteins | sample 5400091 | NCBI WGS metagenome assembly WNFY01 (sample SAMN13153364, study PRJNA577476) | soil metagenome | isolation source: 60 cm soil or saprolite under grassland replicate 1 | place: USA:California | collected 2016-06-15 | reverse complement strand
CCTGAATGTTTTTATTCTTTCGCCCTTTATGTTATATTGTGTAACAGGTTTATACCGCCTTTGCAAATCCTTTTGTGCAATGGCTTTCATATCAAGCCATGCAAAACAAGTTATAATTCTTTTGCGGTTATAAATTCTCTTTTGCTTATCAGTAGCATTTATAGCACTCAGATTTTTGTAATAGCAATTCAAGCCATCCCCGTCTTTTTGTATAATGAATACAGAATGATCCTCCAAATTAAACTGTCCCTTAAAACAGTAATATACCAGTCTGGCTATTGAAAAATGATATACCTTTTTATTAACTGTCAGGCAAGCCTGAAGTTGATAAGTAAAGTCATTAGTAAAATAATTTGGTGCGGGTGAAATACCGGCCATTATGATTCTTTCTTTTTTATGAATTATTTTGCCCGTACTGTAATGAATCTCCCGGCTTAAAGATTTTATTCTCCCATAATTTGAAACACGATAATATTCTTCAAGATCGGGTATCTCTGCCCATCTTTCATTTAGCAGATTTTTAAGAGAGGTATTCCGACAGGGATATTTGTCAATACCAACAAGAAATTTTTTTTTCATTAACAAATTGGATAAGCTTGGTTTTTGAAAATAATGATAATTATTATTTTTCACTTCACTTAATCAGAGGCGGTTAATTGTCGAGCCTCTTGGTATCTCTGCTCCAGAATTTGGGAATATTTTCGTCCGCATATATATTCTGGATCACAAATCCATATTGCGGGGCACTGGTTCTTGTTGTAAGCATTTTATAGATACTGTTTGCTTTAAAAAAGTCTTTGCCCCCTTGTTCAGGACAGGCCTGAATGATCAGTACAAATTTGTTTTGGTAATTGGGATAATTTGTCTGTAACACCTCAAATTTCTGAACGATTGCAAAGGCAAAATTTTGCATGACGCGGAAGTGCGTACTGTCTCCATGAGCTTCCCTGTAAATTCATACACTGTGTCTTTACCGGGGTCAGTCTGCTTACAAGTTGCGCTCGGCACAGTATCGCTGCTGTCTCTCATTGCAGTTGAAGTAAGGGCTACAGTTGCTCCTAATAACAACAGGATTTGTTTTAATATCATTGGTATTGACTAGTTTTTAGGATTGAATAGCAAGATACAATGGTTAGAAGCTTTTGGCGTTGAACGCTGATTAATTTACACTTATAATTTTTACGCAAGCTTACCATGGACCTCCTTCTTTTCATTTTCATCCTGCCAGCACAAGTTCTTCCGACAAAATTATTTTTTCATAAATCAAAGATATATTCTCATAAAGCTTTTCGCTTCATCTCATAAGAGATTTGTGCCCTCATTACATCATTACTAACGCATGATGTAAGTTAAAAAAGCATAGTATGATGGCACAAATTTCCTGGAGTGATTATTTCGGAGCGATTGCAGCGATAACAGGACTATATTATTTTGTTATCATACTCGGATTCTACCGCAGGGATATTTATGACTTATGGGAAAGAAATAAAATTCCGAAAAATAATTCGGGTCCCCGCCATCAAATTGAAAGCACCACTTCTCCAATTGAGGATAACAATAACCGCTCAGAAGACGAACTGCTTTTCTCATTGGTGCATGATCTCCTTGAAGATACAAAGTTGATATTTCAGAACTCCACGCTTATCAATTCTTCCAAAGAGGATTTGCTAAAAGCGCTTCAACAAAAGCTGAATAATTATTCAAAAATAAAAGGTACAGCGTTCCAGGCTGCAGTGAATAATCATATTGCGGGTGAATGCAAAAGTAACTGTGGTATTCATTTAAACAATGATGAACTGATGGAACTCTGGAATTAGCATCAGCACCCATTTTTAAACTTATTGCTTCTTTCATTTATGTAGTGCAGGAGAACCGGTTGCGAATGAATCATAGTGATGGAAGCATGTACAAACTCCGGTTTGACACCGGAGTACGTCCCCTGTATGCTTAAAGCCTGTCCGAATCGTACGCCACTTTAAGGGCAGGCTTGCTGCAGGGTTAATGAAGTTGAGAAAAAAAATTGAGAACAATGACTTAATCAATATTCAATAAAAAATAAAGCAAAGTGAAGTATGAAAAAGTGGAGAGTGAACTGCTTTATAAGAAGCAAACGGGGAATGCTGTGCGCATTCGTAATGACTATTTTGTTGGTTTCAGCATTAAGCGCTTCCGGGCAGGACGGTAATGCGGGTGCGCCCGTAATGGTTGCTTAGTAAATGTACCCCTTGGCAAGGTACTGGATTAGTGTTCTTTGAAATCCATCATCAACCGGCTTATCCGTGAGGGAAACCATAACGGGGAGTGTAGCATGCCGGAAAAGTCGAAAGTCAACCAGTTATCAGGTTGCGACTGAACGATCAGATGAAAAGACAGATATGAGGATAAAGTCCATACTGACTGAATGATAGCCTGAGTGGTCTTTACCGTGCCTATGACGTAAGATAACTAAACTCGTCATATTGTGATACTCTCTTTTAGGCCGCGCATTAAGAGAGAGCAATGAACTTATCACAGCACAACTACAATATGTAGAAAAAGGCGGAAGTCATATCCGACAATCTATCGAGCCAATAGTTATTAAGCAACTAAACGGGGATTACCTAAATCGGAATGCCAGTAATGGCTATGAAACGATGAGGTTTCTGAATATCCGACATGGTAACGGAGTTTCCGTAGTAGTCCGAGCAAGGGAAAGCCTTGTACATGGCGAAGGGAAACAGTTAGTATCGTTTAGTACAATTAATGGAAAATGTGTGAGACATTATGAGAAATCCAGAAATCGTATTAAACAGTCTATCGGAACATAGCAAACTCCCGAATTACAAGTTCGAGAGGCTATACCGGATTCTGTTCAATGAAGAAATGTTTTATGCGGCCTATCAGCGCATTTATGCAAAAGCAGGCAACATGACAAAAGGTTCGGACAATAGTACAATCGATGAAATGAGCCTGTCTCGCATTGAACAATTGATTGGTACACTTAGAAATGAGACGTACCAACCAAACCCGTCCCGAAGGACATACATTCCGAAGAAAAACGGAAAGAAACGTCCATTAGGGATACCAGCTTTTGATGACAAGTTGGTGCAGGAGGTAATCAGAATAATCCTTGAAGCCATCTTCGAGAAGCAGTTTGAACACAGCTCTCATGGCTTCAGACCTCAACGAAGTTGCCACACTGCACTTGCCCAAGTCAAAACCACTTTCAGAGGCGTGAAATGGTTTATCGAAGGCGACATCAAAGGATTTTTTGACAACATCAATCACGATGTATTGATTGAAATTCTAAGAGAACGCATCAACGATGATCGTTTTATCAGGCTTATCAGAAAGTTTTTAAACGCAGGTTATGTTGAAGATTGGGTATTTCATAAAACATTCAGCGGAACTCCGCAAGGTGGCATTGTTAGCCCCATCATGGCTAACATCTACTTGGACAAACTGGATAAGTATATGAAACAATATATCTCAAACTTCGACAAGGGTGAAAAACGAAAAGTTAATTCGGAAGCCGGCTTATTGCAAAGAAGGAGAGTTATGTTAGTTCAAAAACTAAAAGTTGTAAAGAATGAAACTGAAAGAAAAGCGTTCGTCAATGCGATAAAAGCGATTCACAAAGAGAGAACACTGATTTCTTACGGGGATGAAATGGATGCGAGCTACAGAAAGCTCAAATATGTACGATACGCAGACGATTTTCTGATAGGTGTGATCGGTAGTTTAAAGGAATGTGAGCAAATCAAAAAGGATATCAAATCTTTCCTTACTGAAAAGCTAAAGTTGGAATTAAGTGAAGAAAAGACATTGATCACCCATTCAGAAACACCTGCTAAGTTTTTATCGTATGACATTCTGGTTCGTAAAAACCATTTATTGAAACGTGATGAAAAATCAGGTACTCTCTCTAAGATTTACAACAAACGAGTTGTTCTGAAAATGCCAGAAGATGTGATGAAAAATAAATTGATTGAATACGGAGCTGTGAAATTCACACATCATAACGGGCAGGAACAATGGAAACCTTTTAGCAGACCATATTTGTTTCAACAAGATGATCTCGAAGTGTTGATGCAATACAATGCAGAAATAAGAGGGTTGTATAACTACTATTCGATTGCTGTAAACGTTGGCACAATGCATACCTTTTATCACTTTATGAAATACAGCATGTGCAAGACGCTTGGTAGAAAATATCAAATGTCAGTCGCACAAATCTGTAGGAAGTTTTACAAAAATGGAGACTTCACAATTTTCTACAAGAATAAGAAAGGTGAACAACGAAGTCAAGTTTTTTACAACGAAGGTTTCAGGCAACAAAAAGAGATTATTGCGTATTCGGTGGATTACTTTCCTAATCTCGTATTCACATTAGGTTCAACAAGTCTTATTGACAGGCTGAAAGCTGGAAAATGTGAATTATGTGGAGCTACTGAAGACTTGCAAATGCATCACATAAGAAAGATGAGTGACATTAAACAGGGCAAAGAGCCTTGGCAAGTACAAATGATAGCAAGGCAAAGAAAAACAATGGCTGTTTGTCAGCCATGCCATCGAAAAATACACAATGGTGAATAGATGGACTGAATGGTATTAATGGAGAGCCGTATACGCCGAGAGGTGTACGTACGGTTCGGTGGCGAGCTCAGGGAAACCTGTTGTAGCAATACGATAAGGCGCCAGGTGCTTAGCCCAACGGATAGATGAAGCAACCGACATGGTGAAAAGTTATTTTGATTCGGGCGCGAACCTCATGTATGCTGTAGGAGCCCTGGTGGGGCTTATTGGTGGAGTGAAAGTTTACCAGAAATGGAACAGCGGTGATCCTGATACAGGTAAAGTCGCGGCAGCATGGTTTGGCAGTTGTGTTTTTTTGGTAGTGGTAGCTACAGTTATAAAAAGTTTCTTCGGTTTATAAGCCCCCATCCCCTAAAGGGGAGTAAAAATAGAATATGCAAGAGATACTGGTAAATAAGCTTTACGAATATATCAGGCAAAATAATCCTGATGTTCTCTTTTCCTTGCAGGAAGAAGCTGCAGTCACTAAATATCTCCAGCAAAAGATAGAAAGCGTTGCAAATCTAATTAGGAATTTACAATCTGAAAATAAACCTGCATACATCATCGAAGAGCTTTGCCTGGATGCGATGACAACTGATCTGCGTCCTTCCAAATTCAATTACATCTCCGCGGTTTTGGAAGAAGAGTTTGAAACTGACTATTACAAACTGAAAGAAAACGGAACCTTGACCTATGAAGTCATCAATATGATAACAGTCTGCAACCCCGTTTTTGAATCCTTTGGATTTACTGAAGAAAATGAAGGTGACCGGCAATTGAAATATGCTGTAACAGGAACAATTCATGAGTATTTAACAAAGAAAGTAGAAAGTAAAGAATTGTGAAGTATGGGATATAACGTGCATCAAAAATTAGTTGATAACATCGAAGCCATTCGCATTGCACTTGAGTGGAAGCAAGGTGATAAACTTCACATGACACAATTAGAGACGCTCAAAAAATATGCGGGCTTCGGTGGTATCAAAGCAGTGCTGTACCCCAATAAGAATATAGAAGAATGGATCAATCAAAATGCGACAGAGAGTGATCTGAAACTTTATCTGAAGATGATAGAGTTGCATGAACTCCTCCAACAACATTTTAATGAGCATGAATATAAACAAGTGATTGATTCAATCAAAAACAGTGTGCTCACTGCATTTTATACACCTGTTGTTGTTCCGCAAACTTTATACGATGTTTTAAAAGAACATCATGTTCATCCAAAAAATATCTATGAGCCAAGCGGTGGTGCAGGAATATTTATTACAGAAGCAGTCAATCATTTTAAAGATATAGAACAAATCACTGCGGTAGAAAAAGATATACTGACAGGTCGCGTATTGCAGGCTCTGCGCAGTTCACTTGATGTTCCTTCAAGAGTTTACATCAAAGCTTTTGAACAAACACCGACAGAAGATAATGGCAAGTATGATTTGATTGTCAGCAATATTCCTTTTGGTAATTTTTCTGTGTATGATCCCCATTATAAAGATGAGGCACTATCAGGAAAGATCCACAATTATTTTTTTGCGAAAGGATTGGACAAAATTAAACAGGGTGGATTACTTGGGTATATCACAACAGATGCTTTTCTAAACAATCCGTCCAATCAAGCAGCAAGAGAATATTTGTTTACTCATGCTGATTTTATAAGCATATCTGTAATGCCTGATAATTTAATGAAGGATACGGGCAACACAGAAGCGCCCAGCCATCTGCTCATCGTTCAAAAGAATACTGCTAAAAAAGATTTTTCTTCTGAAGAACAGCTATTGATTAAAACAATTGAACAGAAAAATGAATATGGCAAATATCAAGTTAATCATTACCTGCATTTGCATCCTGAAACGATTACAGGTAATGAAGTCAAAGCTGGTAAAAATCAATATGGTGATGCAAATCAGACAGTATGGCAACATGGAGATATAAATGCAATCAACGAGAAGTTAGCAGCAACAATCAATGACGGCATTACTCATCGTTTTAATAAAAATGCATTTGCATTATCTATAGCTAAACAATCAATACCAACCGGGAAGAAATTGACCTTTCTCTCGATGCCGGAAAATAAGGCAGGCGATAAACCTGTTCAATTGGGTTTGTTTGATATAGCTCCCGCAGAGAGCATCAACAGGGCAATGGGTTATATCAGTGATCTTGATGCTACTTTTATTCAAAAGCAAACGGCAAGGATGATAAATGTAATCAAAGCTGCCGATAAGCCAGATCATGAAGCATTTGTTTTAATAACAGCTAAAGCACTTTCCTTAAAACAATATGTGTATAAACTCTATTCAAACGTTGAAGAAATAGATTTTCCTGCTAACTGGATGAATGCTTCGGCGGTGAACAATGAACTAGGTAATTTATCAAACAAACTCAAACAATATAATCACCGTTTCTTTAATGACGGAGAAGCTGCATATCATATATTTCCGAATAAAGAAGAAAAGTTACAGCCATTACTGGACATTAATCCTTATCACAGGGAAGGAACACTTATCATACAAAACGATCGCGTTGGATTTGTTTCCTATGTTGATGATCATCCTGTTTTTGTACCATCTATTTATGAAAAAAAGGACCTGGCATTCTATAAACAATATGCACTTATAAGAGACGCTTATCTTGAATTAACCGACAAGGAATCAAAACAAGAGATGGAATATTCTCCGTTAAGAGAGCATCTTAATGAAGCCTATGATCAACTTGTATCCGGATATGGTCTTTTAAATTCATCCGTTAATCGTCAGCGCATCTTAAAAGATGAGGTATTTGGCTCCATAATACTTGCTTCACTGGAAAGAGAGGAAGGTCAGCAATTTGTCAAAGCTGATATTCTTACGCAATCGCTGACACAAAAACAGGAAGCGTTTCATACGGACAATCCTGTTGAAGCACTCGCAAGAAGCTTGAATGATAAAGGCCGGGTGGATATTGAATTCATTGCAGCAGCAACGGAACAAACCGAAGCGGAAACAATTCAATCGTTAGGCAATCATATTTATCTGAATCCCGTAAATAATCGTTGGGAAACGGCAGATCAGTTTTTAAGCGGGAATGTGGTGAGCAAATTAAGCATTGCTCTTGAGAGGCTTAGTGAAAGAGCGGATGACGCACAATTGCAGCGAAGCAAAGATGCACTTGAAAAAATACAGCCGGAAAAAATTCCTTTTGAGTTGCTCGATTTTAATCTTGGCGAACGGTGGATACCGCAGGATTATTACAACCGTTTTGCTACACATCTTTTTGAACTGGATACAGAGGTTAATTATTTTTCTTCAGTTGATTCGTTCAAGGTAAAACCACATGGCAGCAATGCAAAGGTAAACCAGGAATATGCAGTTACTACAAAAAGTGGCAGGACAACCTATGGATATACTTTACTTGAACACGCTTTGGAAAACACCACACCATTTTATACTTACGAATTAGAGATCGGTGATAAAAAAATAAGGGTTCCGGATAACGATGCGATACAATTAGCACATCAAAAGATTGAATCCATACGCAATGGTTTTGGAACCTGGCTAAAGGAATTGCCGCAGCAGGATAAAAAAAATCTCGAAGGCTTATACAACAACACTTTCAATTGTTATGTGCTGAGAGAATATGATGGGAGTCATTTAAGTTTTCCGGGTCTTGATAAAAAGAATTTAGGGATAGCAGATTTATACAGTTCACAAAAAAATTCTGTATGGCGTATCATTCAAAACAGGGGTGCATTGATAGATCATGAAGTAGGCTTGGGCAAAACGCTTACGATGATCGTCGCTGCCCATGAAATGAAAAGGCTCGGCATTGTAAACAAACCGATGATCCTTGCTTTAAAAGCAAATGTCAACCAAATAAAAGAGACGTATCGTAAAGCTTATCCGCATGCGAAGGTACTGGCACCGGGAGAGAATGATTTTACGCCGTCAAAAAGAAAGCGATTATCGCATGAGATCAAAAACAATAACTGGGACTGCATCATCCTTACGCACGACCAGTTTGGCAAAATTCCGCAGTCGCCGGAAATACAAAGAGATATATTTCAAACGGAACTGGATAATCTGGAAAGAGACTTATTTACATTAAAAAATTTTGGAGGAGAAATTTCCAAACGAATGCTCAAAGGTCTGGAGATACGCAAGAACAATTTGATAACAAAGCTTAGCGGCATACTGCGTGACATTGAAGAGAAAAAGGATTCGGGTATCAGCTTTAAAGATTTGGGTATTGATCACTTATTCGGTAACGTTTCTTTCAGGCACACCTATTTCCAACAGCCTTACAGAAATGTATCTGTTGTTTAAATACCTGCGTCCAAATGAAATGGAACGTCAGTGCATTGAAAACTTCGACAGTTGGGCTGCTGTATTCGCGAGGAAAACAACAGATTTTGAGTTTTCTGTTACCAATGAGATCATCGCAAAGGAACGTTTCAGGCATTTTATAAAAGTACCTGAGCTCGCTTTATTTTATAACGAAATAACTGATTATAAAACTGCAAAACATATCAGTCTTGATAAACCTGAACTGGATGAAAAACTGATTAATATTCCGCCAACGCCGGATCAGCAGGAGTTGATTGAAAAACTGATGGCATTTGCCAAAACAGGCGACGCCACACTGATCGGAAGATTGCCTTTAACGCTGGAAGAAGATAAGGGCAGGATGCTCATTGCGACCAATTATGCAAAGAAGATGGCAGCAGACATGCGTTTAATTGATCCTTTTACATACGCTGATCATCCGGATAACAAAGTAAATGTATGTGCAAGAAAAGTTTCGGAACTATATCAATCAAGTAATGAACACAAAGGCACACAAATTATATTCAGTGACATCGGAACCCCAAAGACGGGTGCATTCAATATCTATGATGCGCTCAAAGAAAAACTGGTGCGTGATTTTGATATACCCGCAAACCAGATCTCATTTATTCATGACTGGACGGATAAAAATAAACATGAACTGTTCCGCAAGATGAATAGTGGTGAAATAAGAATACTGATGGGCAGCACAGAAAAAGCAGGCACGGGTCTGAATGTTCAAAGAAGGGTGATAGCGATGCATCATCTCGACATTCCCTGGAAACCTTCTGAGCTCGAACAAAGAAATGGCCGTGGTGCAAGACAGGGTAACATACTTGCGAAGGAAAGCTATGGTAATAAAGTACAAAACTTTATTTATGCGGTCGAGCAATCACTTGATAATTACAAATTCAACCTGCTCAAGAACAAGCAAACATTTATCAGCCAGATGAAGAATTGTGAACTGAATGTAAGAACGATTGATGAAGGCGCCATAGATGAAAAAAGCGGGATGAATTTTTCTGAATACATCGCTATCCTTTCAGGTGATACTTCACTGCTTGAAAAATCAAAACTGGAAAAAAAGATAGCAGTACTTGAGAGTTTAAGAGTAGCACATCATAAAGAAGTATTGAAGGCAAGATTTCAATTAGAGAATCTTAAAACCGATAAAACAAACGCCGAGCAAACGTTGCAAAAATTAACCGTTGATGAAAGCTTGTATAAAAGCAGGTTGCAGTTTGATAAGGATGGTGTAAAAGCAAATCCTTTGCAAATAAATGATTGCAATTCTTCTGATGCAGAAACAATTGGCAGACATCTTATTCAATTGAATGCTTCATGGGAACCAAAGACGGATGAAAATGACACACTGAATATCGGCAACCTTTATGGTTTTGATCTTTTTATCAGAAGACAAAAAGAAGCTTTAGAGAATAAAGGTCTCTTTGAGTATCGTTATCATAACATTTATTATGCTGAAGGAAAAGAGAGTGGTATAAAATATTTCTGGAACCAGGGATACATCAATACAGATAATCCAAAGCTCGCAGCGAGATATTTTTTGAATGCAATTGATCGCGTTGAGTCTTTAAAAGAGAAATATCAAAAGACAGTGCATGAACTGGAACAGCATATTCATGTGCTGGATCAAATCGCTAAAAAACCTTTTGAGAAACACGCAGAACTGGCTCAGTTGAAGACAGATGTAGCGAAGCTTGAAAGGGAAATATCCATTAAGATACAGACTAACCAAATGAAGCAGCATGCGCCGGAGGAATTAAAGGTAGCGCCGGTTATACAGATGAATACAAAAGAAGTGAAAGAGCAGGAAGAGGAGGATCCGCCATTCATAAAAAAAAATCTTCTCAAAGAAAACGAAGAGGACTTGGAATGTAAAAGTTATGGCAAACAGTGTTTATCAAATCAACAAAGGTATCAACAAGCCTGTTGAGTTTCGCGGACTTAAAGCGCAGTATATCTGGTATCTCGGCGGCGGACTGGTTACACTGCTGATATGCTTCGCTGTTATGTATTTCATCAGCATAAACACCTATATCTGTCTTGGTATTATTCTGATTGCGGGAGCAGCTTTATTCACGAAGATTTATAAACTGAGTCATAAGTATGGAGAATATGGCATGATGAAAATGACGGCAAAGAGAAGTATTCCAAAGGTTATTAAAAGTTATTCAAGAAAAACATTTACACAACTGGCATGGAAAAAAATCTGAAAGACATATTACCAATTATGAGCATGGAGCATGACTGCATCTTATCCAAGATGGGCGATATAACAATTGTATATGAAGTAACGCTTCCTGAATTGTTCACTTTATCCAATGATGAATATGAAGCATTTCACCAGGCACTTATTAAAGCAATTAAAGTATTGCCAAGACACACTGTTTTTCATAAGCAGGATTGGTTTACAGAAGCAAAGTATAAGGCAGATTTTTCCAAGGATGATACAAGTTTTCTTACACGCAGCAGTGAACGTTTTTTCAATGAGCGTCCCTATCTCGATCACCAGTGTTATATAATGCTTACTAAAAAACCACTCAACCGTAAATCATCAAGCTCTGTGCTGTCAAGTCTTGTGCGGAGATCCATTGTTTCTGAAGAAACTTTGAAGCCACAACTGTTGCAGGAGTTTTCAGATTGTGCGGGTCAATTTGAAAAATGATGAATTATCGGGTAATAAAAATTATTGTGGTTTGATCGAGCGTTATATGAATCTTCAACCAAATGAACATTCCTTTTTGTTGCGCGACATTTCTTTCAACGAAGGAATAAAAATCGGTGATGCATACTGCCAGCTATTTACACTTGCAGATGCACAGGATCTTCCTGCCTATTGCGGCTCACGGATTAACTATGATAAATATTCAACAGATAAAACAAAATTCTCGGTGGGCTTTGCTTCCGGTCTTGGACAATTATTATCCTGCAATCATATTTATAATCAATACATCTTTATTGATGATGCGCAGACAACAATCAAAAAACTTGAAAGCAAAAGACTTCGGCTTCAATCTCTCTCTGCTTATTCAAGAGAAAATGCAATCAGCCGCGATGCGACAAATGAATTTTTAAATGAAGCAATCGCTTCACAAAGGCTTCCTGTAAAAGCACATTTCAATGTACTCGTATGGACTGATAATAAAGAAGAGTTAAAGGAAGTACGCAACCTGGTCTCCTCCGCTTTAGCACAAATGGATGCTGTGCCAAAGCAAGAGCTTGATGGTGCACCACAAATATTTTGGGCAGCCATACCGGGTAACGCAGCAGACTTTCCGATGAATGACACCTTCGACACATTTGCAGAACAGGCCTGTTGCTTCTTAAATCTTGAAACAAATTACCGTTCTTCTGTTAGTCCCTGCGGAATAAGATTAGGAGACCGGTTAACTGGTAAGCCCGTGCATGTTGATATTAGTGATGAACCAATGAAGAAAGGTATTTGTACCAATCGCAACAAATTTATTCTTGGTCCTTCGGGCAGCGGCAAATCTTTTTTTACCAACCACATGGTACGCAGTTATTATGAGCAGGGAACACACGTGGTGCTGGTGGATGTAGGGCATAGCTATAAAGGATTATGCGATATGTTGAAGGGATATTATTTCACGTATGATGAAAAGAACCCAATCCGCTTCAATCCATTTTACGTTGGTGAAGGTGACTCGCTTGATACAGAAAAAAAGGAAAGCATTAAAACACTGTTGCTTGCACTTTGGAAAAAAGATGATGAAACTTTTAATCGCTCCGAATATGTTGCTTTATCCAATGCACTCCAGTTATACTATGAACGCAACAAAGCTTTTCCCTGCTTTGATTCCTTTTACGAGTTTCTTCAAAATGATTTTGTAGAAGTACTCAAAACGGATAAAGTAAAAGAGAAGGATTTTGATGTAAGCAATTTTTTGTATGTGCTCAGACCTTATTACAAAGGAGGTGAGTTTGATTACTTGCTCAATGCTGCTCAAAATTTGGAACTATTGAATCAGCGCTTTATTGTTTTTGAGTTGGACAACATTAAAGATCATCCGATTCTTTTTCCTGTTGTTACCATTATCATTATGGAAGTATTTATTTCCAAGATGCGCAAACTAAAAGGTATGCGTAAAATGATTCTCATTGAAGAAGCATGGAAAGCAATTGCAAAGGAAGGAATGGCAGAATATATCAAATACCTATTTAAAACTGTGCGCAAATTTTTTGGTGAAGCCGTTGTCGTTACGCAGGAAGTCGAAGATATCATCTCCTCTCCTGTTGTAAAACAGGCAATCATTAACAACAGCGATTGCAGAATATTGCTTGATCAAAGTAAGTATCAAAACAAGTTTGACCAGATACAGGAATTGCTTGGACTCACAGAAAAAGAAAAAGCACTTGTGTTATCCATTAATAAAGCCAATGATCCTACAAAGAAATACAAAGAAGTATTTATATCGCTTGGCGGTGTTTTATCTAAGGTGTACCGAACGGAAGTATCGACCGAAGAATACCTCGCTTACACAACAGAAGAAAGTGAAAAAGTAAAGGTATTGCAGTATGCGATCCAGTATGGGAGTATGGAAAAAGCTATAGCGAAGATGGCGAAAGAAATGAAAAACTAATGTGCAAATATGCAAATGTGCCAATGAATTATTGAGGACACTGATTTAATAAAAAATAATGCACATCTTGAGAATAACTAAAATTATTAGCAAAGCAGAACGGCATAAAACGTGATCAATTGTGGAGACTAAAAAAGAATTATTTATGAAAACACTATTTAAAGTAGCTGCCATCGCAGCATTCATTTTTGCGGGTTGTAAAAATTTTTCAGCAGAAAAGATTACTGATTTTATTCCCGGTGTATATGTAAAGCATATCCAGGGTGAATACAGTGAAGGGTATGATACACTACAGATAAGTAAAGTAATTGATGATGCTGATTCTTATACCGTCATCCGCAATACTACTTATCAAAGAATGATCAACGGAAAGATCAAACCACCAGAACACAAAACAGAAAAATGGTTTACGCTGTATGATGAAAAAAGCAAAGTGCTGGTGGAACAGAAGAAAGGAAAGATACTCTCTTTTATTCCTGAAAAGAATCAACTGCTTGTTGGAAGCAGTGCGTATGAAAAAATAAAAGCCCCTATCCCCTAAAGGGGAACTAAGCCCACAACCTCTAAAGGGGAACTAAGCCCACAACCCCTAAAGGGGAGCAAAAATTTATTGTAATTATAAAATGATCCTGATGAAAAAAATATGTGTGATAGGGATAGTGATAGTGTGTGCAATGATGCCAGTGAAAAATGTGCATGCGCAGATTCCGGTATTTGACATTATTAAAGAAGGTATAAAAAAAGTGATCGTTGCGGTTGATCTGCAAATACAACGCCTGCAAACAAAAACAATCTGGCTGCAGAATGCACAAAAGGTGGTAGAGAATGAGATGTCGAAATTAAAGCTGACAGAGATCACCGATTGGGTACAAAAACAAAAGGACCTGTACCAGGATTATTTCGATGAACTCTGGCAGGTGAAGGAAGTCATTACTTATTACAACGGCGTAAAAGATGTTATCAACAAACAAGTACAGTTGGTAAATGAATATAAACATGCTTTTTCACTCTTTCAACAGGATGAAAATTTTACACCTGAAGAGATTGATTATATGTTTAAAGTATATACAGGCATCATGGATGAAAGTGTAAAGAATCTTGATCAGGTTTTGCTTGTTATT
>WNFY01004565.1_pt1 | contig 14605 bp, 10 predicted proteins | sample 5400091 | NCBI WGS metagenome assembly WNFY01 (sample SAMN13153364, study PRJNA577476) | soil metagenome | isolation source: 60 cm soil or saprolite under grassland replicate 1 | place: USA:California | collected 2016-06-15 | reverse complement strand
CCGGCCAGACCGTCCGCCAGGTCGTGGTCGGGCCGCGCCGGCCGCTTGCCGACGGTCCCTATGTGATGACCCGGGAGGTGTGGGTCGACACCGACCCGGCCCTGGCGCTGGACCTCGACGGCGAGGTGCGCGGCACCACCCCGGTCCGGATCGTGCTGCTGCCCCAGGCGCTGCGGGTGCTGGTCCCACCGACCTTCGCCGACACCTGACCCGGGCCGCGCCCAGCCCATCGCGCCCGGTCGCCGCGACTGGTGCCGGGTCTGGCCGGCACTGCAGCCACATCCGCCGATCAACGGGGACGTTCGATGTACCTGAGTTCAACCTTGCAGTCCGCGCTTGTTCACTGGTCGTTTTCCTTGCGCTGTTAGCTTCCGCGAGTTGACGGGTCTCACAGGCGCACGGGGCTGGTAGCTTCCGCGAGTTGAGAGAGATGGGCACGAGGCAAGGAGAGGGAGACCATGAACAGGAAGAGATTGTTCAGCCTCGCGGTCGTCGCGGTTGTCGCGGTCCTCGCGGCTACGGTGTCCGTCGCGGGGGCCGCGCCTGGGACGGAGACAGGTCCGAGCAGTTCGCAGTCACCGTATCTGTTGCCCGCTGCGTCGGGGGTTGTCACACGGTCGATCCTCACGGTCGGGGATTCGGTGAACACCAAGCCGGACGGGATCACCCCGTATCGGATGGTGGGGATTCCCGACGGTCTCGGCGCGTTCGCCAACGGTGACGGAACCTTCACCGTCCTGATGAACCACGAGCTTGGCAGCTCGCAGGGCGAGGTTCGGGCCCACGGCGCCCGCGGGGCGTTCGTCTCCAAGTGGACCGTCCGCACGTCCGACCTCACGGTGCTCAAGGGCGAGGACCTGATCCGGAGGCTGCACACCTGGAACCCGACGCTCAACGCAGGCGCTGGGGATTGGGAGGTGTCCAGCAGCGACACCGGTCCCACGCGCCTGAACCGGCTGTGCTCGGCGGATCTGCCGCCCGTCTCGGCGTTCTTCAACGCGGCGTCTGGCAACGGGTATGCCGGGCGGCTGTTCATGGACGGGGAGGAGGGAGGTACCGGCGGGCGGCCGTTCGGGCATGTGGTGGCGACCGGGGACAGCTTCGAGCTCACGCCGTGGCTGGGCAACATGTCGTTTGAGAACGTGGTGGCCCACCCGAACACGCGTAGCGACGCGACCGTGGCGATGGGGCTCGACGACGGTGACGCGACGGTCGGTCAGCAGGTGTACCTGTACCGGGGCACCAAGACCGGCGTGGGCAACCCGGTGCAGCGTGCGGGCCTGACCAACGGCAAGCTCTACGGCGTGAAGGTGCTCGGCGTCCCCCAGTCGGAGTTCCAGACGGACTGGCAGGTCGGTGGCGAGTCCCGGTTCGAGCTCGCCGACGTCTCGCAGTACGCGGGCGTGGGAGGGACGACCGCCAACGGGACCGTGGACACGCTGGAGGAGGACAGCCAGGCGCGTGGCGTGACGAACTTCCAGCGGCCCGAGGACGGTGCCTGGGACCCGAATAACCCGAGCGACTTCTACTTCGTGACGACCTCGTCGTTTGGTCCGCTTCCCGGTGAGAGTCGGACCGGGCAGACGCGCCTGTGGCGGCTGCGGTTCGAGGACCCGACCGATCCGAGCAAGGGCGGAACGCTGAAGCTGCTCGTCAGCGGCCCCGTCGGGACCGCGGATGACCCGTCCTCCACGGGCACGCAGAGCGCAAGCTCACCTGGACCGCAGATGTTCGACAACATCACGGTCAACGGCGGCCGGGTTGTGCTGCTGGAGGACGTCGGCAACCAGGCCTACCTCGGCGGCGCCTGGGTCTACGACATCGCACGCGGCGGCCTCGCGAAGATCGCCGAGGCTGGTACCTCCTGGACGTGCAGGCGCACTATGCGATCTCGGGGGAGCTCGTCCAGGGCGGCCAGCTGCTCGCGATGCACCTTCCACCAGGCAAGAAGCTCACCTAGCGCAACCACGGCGGCATGGCGGGCGCCAGCCGGACGATCGTCCGGCTGGCGCCCGTCGTTCTCCGCCCCGAGACACAGTCGAAAACCAAGATGCGTTGCGGACACCGGGTTCGCGAAACGCATCTGGGTCCCGCATGCTGAGTTCCCCAGCGCGATCGACCAGCGCGTGGACAACGGCGTCTGGTACCGACCTGGACGACTTCTTCGACAACCACGACCCGCTCACGCAGTTCTTCGCCAAGAGCATCGAACAGGTCCAAGGCGACGAGCGTGATCACATCATCTTCAGCTTCAGCCTCGGCTACGGCTACGACGAGCATGGCAAGCTGCCCCAGCGGTTCGGCCCCTGATCAACACCCAAACCGGCTGGCGGCGCCTCAACGTCGCCATTACCCGGCGCCCGCTACCGGCTCGACGTGGTGGCCTCCTTCGCCGCCGAGGAGCTGAACACCCGCAACTCCAAGAACCCCAGCCTGCTGGAGCTGCAGCGCTTCCTCGACTACGCCCAGCGTGGTCTGCGTGCTCTGGCCGTCCAGCGCGGCCACGTCCCGTCCCAAGCCCCACCCGAGCCACCCGACCAGTCCGTCACCCACGCGGCGCTGGCAGGCACCGTCCCCACGGTCGACCTGGACCGGCCATTCGAGTGGACAGTGCCCTACCGAGCCTTCACCGCCCACCTCGACCATCCTGTCCATCCCGCCGACTACAGCGAGCACCAGCGCCTGACCGCCCTCATCCAGCGCGTCCTTGCTGCCGAGGCCCCACTCCACCGTGATCTGCTCGCCCGCCGAGTGGCCGAGCTGTACGGCGTTTCGGGCAGCCCCAGGGTCCGCGACGCCATCGACCACCACACCGTCGTCCGCGTGCCCGACCCCAGTGACCCTCGCACCAACCGCCAGGTCGACCACGTCGCCCCCGCCGAGCTTGCCGCCGCGATCCGCAATCTGGTCAGCGACGCCTATCTCATCGACCAGCAGGAACTCATCACCCGCTGGCCGATGCGGCGGCGCAGCGCCGTGATGGCGAGCGAGAGGATCGTGAACCAGGCGAACGAGCCTACGCCGATGCCGGCCAGCATCGCCGAGGTCGTGCCGGTGCTGGTGGCGACGCTGGCCGCCGTGGCGGCGGCGAACACCGCTCCCCGGGAGGCGACAGTCAGCGGGTTCGACGCGGTCGCGGCCAGCGACACGCGCAGCGCCTGCAGCGACGAGGCCAGCTCCGCCTGGGTTCGCCGCCGGCGCGCACCCGAAACGCCGACCACAACGTGCGGGCGCCAAGCGCCAGCAGCATGGTCGTGCCGAGCAGCCCGAGCGCCAGGCGGAGCGCCGGCACCCACTGGCCTAGACCACCTATTGACCGATGCGTCCATGTGGTCTATACCACTGTGGACCGCATCGACGCTCACGAAAACCGCCGTGATTACCGAGCCGAGCCGGTCCGGTGCCGACGCCTTGCGCGATTCCGTCGCCCCCCGGTGGATGCCCAGGCCCATCCGCAGTGACTCGCGGGACGCAGGATGGGGCCTTCGTCGGTCGCCAGTATCGATGGCGACCAGGGTCTTGCCATGAGACGGCAACCTTCGCGCCCGGCCGCGGCGACCCGTGACCGCACCAGAGTGGAGCAGACCACCCGACCGGCGCAGGGAGGGGAGCCGACATGAGAATCCCGATGCCGTCCGGACTCAGCGGGCACGACACACGCGCGTCGTGGCGTGGCATGTGGCGGCTCGCGCGGATGCTGCCCGCCGTGGCAGTCCTCCTGCAGATGACGTTCATCGGTGGGCAGGTCGCGCGGGCCGATGTCGCTCCGGTTACCCCGCCACGGCTCGTCCCGGTCCCGGTCTCGATGACGACCGTGCCTGGCACATCCTTCACCCTCGGCCATGGCGCGCGGATCGTCGTCGCACCCGGGGCGAACAGCGGCCTCCCGGTGGCACAGCAACTCGCCGCAATCCTGCGGCCCTCCACCGGGTACCCGCTGCCGGTGCTGACCGGGCGCGGCGCCGGCGCGGCCCCTGGCGACATCGTCCTGTCCCTTGCCGGCGATTCGGCCCTGGGGAGCGAGGGCTACCGCCTCGATGTGGCTCCTGACGGCGTCCAGATCCGGGCCGTCGCGCCGGCCGGCCTCTTCTACGGCGTGCAGACGCTGCGCCAGCTGCTGCCGCCGTGGATCGAGAGCTCGGAGGTGCAGCCCGGTCCCTGGACGGTGCCCGCGGTCCACATCACCGATCATCCCCGCTACTCCTACCGCGGGGTCATGCTCGACATCGCCCGGCACTTCGAGCCGCCGGCGGCGGTCAAGCGGCTGATCGACGACGCCTCGGCCTTCAAGGTCAACGTGCTGCACCTGCATGTGAGCGACGACCAGGGCTTCCGCATCGCGATCGACGGCCGGCCGGAGCTCACCGACATCGGGTCCCAGTTCTCGGTCAACAACGACCCCGGCGGCTTCTGGACGCAGGCCGAGTACGTCGACGTCGTCCGCTACGCGGCTGCCCATTACATGACCGTGGTCCCAGAGGTCGACACCCCCGGCCACAACAACGCGATCATCATGTCCTACAATACAGGGCCCACCCCGCCGTACCCGGTCTTCCCGGACATCAACTGCGGCGCCAACCACCCGCCGGTATGGAACCTGAGCTTCGACGTGGGTTACAGCGCGCTGTGTCCCGACAGCGACAACACCTGGGCGATCCTGACCGACATCATCACCCAGCTCACCGCGATGTCGCCCGGGCCCTACTACCACTTGGGCGGCGACGAGGTGCCGGCCTCGCTGCTGACGGCGGACCAGTACAACGCGTTCATCGATCGGGAGGGCCAGATCATCAAGGCCCGGGGCAAGATCGTGATGGGCTGGGCGGACATCTCGTCGGCCGGCTTCGACCGGCCCGGCGCGCCGCGGGCGGTCGCCCAGTTCTGGAACAACGCCAACCCCGCGGGCCCCGGCGGTGACACCGCCCGCGTCGCGGTCCAGAAGGGCATGCAGGTCGTCATGTCCCCGGCCAGCCACACCTACCTCGACATGCAACAGTTCTCAGGCAGCCCGCTGGGGCTGAACTGGGCTGGCATCCTCGACGTCTCGGACTTCTACAACTGGTCGGGCTCGACGAGCGATCCGGGCACCTACATCCCGGCTCGCACGTCCGGCGGTGTGACGTTGCCCGCGGTGACCGACGCCAACATCATCGGCGTGGAGGCCCCGATCTGGTCGGAGACGCTGCGGACCATCCAGAACATTGAGTTCCAGGCCTTCCCGCGCCTGCCCGCGACCGCGGAGCTTGGCTGGTCGCCGAAATACGATCCGGTGGCCGCGCCGGATCGCACGCTCGCGTCGTTCGAGGCACGGCTGGCCTCACGCGGGGCCGCCTGGCAGATCCGCAACCAGAACTTCTACGCCTCCACCCAGGTGCCGTGGCGGGTCGACCTGGCCGCCCCGAACATGATCCGCAGTGACTTGGCGTTCAGCGGCGCGGTGGCGTCGGTCGCCGCCCCGGGGGCGACCCTCGCCGGTCTGACGACGACGATCGACTGGGGTGACGGCACCAGCTCAGCGGGCACGCTTACCGGCACCGAGGCCACGAGCACCACCGTCAACAGCCTCTACACCGCCAATGGCAGCCACACCTACGCCGCCGCCGGGGTGTACCACGCAAGGATCACCGTCTCGAGGCCCGGCAGCAGCGCGACGGCCACCTTCACGGTCGTCGCCGGCGGACGCCGACAGTGACCCACCGGTCCGACCGCACGGAGGCGTCATGAAGCTCCGATCTCGCCGTTGCCGCTCCAGCCTGGCCGCTGTGTTCGGCGCGACACTTCTCGTCTCCGGTCTCACGGGTGGCGGGACCGCCGTTGCGGCCACCTTGTCACCTCAGCAGCGCACGGTCGGTAGCGAGGTGCAGGCCGTCCTTGCGTCGATGAGCCTCGAGGACAAGGTGGGCCAGTTGTTCTTCACGTACGTCCACGGGGACAGCGCGACGACGGAGAACCCAACCTACACGCAGCAGAACCAGGCCCTGTACGGTGTCGACAACGGCGCCCAGCTGATCGCCAAGTACCACCTCGGCGGGGTCATCTACTTCACCTGGTCGGGCAACCTGCAAAACCCGGCGCAGATCGCCTCGCTGTCCAGCGGCCTGCAGCAGACCGCAATGGCGCAACAACCGGCCGTCCCGCTGCTCATCAGCACCGACCAGGAGGGCGGAAACGTCACGCGGATCGGAGCGCCCGTCGCTGTTTCGCCCGGAAACATGGCGATCGGCGCGACGTTCTCACCGGCCTCCGCGTTGCGCGCTGCGGCGGTGACCGGACAACAGCTGCGGGCGATGGGCATCAACGAGGACGACGCGCCGGTTGTCGACGTGAACACCAACCCCGCCAACGCGGCTGACGGGCCGCGCTCCTTCGGCGACCGGGCCGGGATGGTCTCGGCGATGGCGGGCGCGGCCGTCAGCGGCTACCAGAGCGCTGGCGTGGCGGCGACGGCGAAGCATTTCCCAGGACTCGGCAGTACGACGGTCAATACCGACACTGGCGTCGCGGTCACGGACGAAACCCGCGCGGAGATCATGGCCAATGACCTCCCACCGTTCCGCGCGGCAATTGCCGCCGGCACCGACATGATCATGAGCGCGCACATCATCGCGCCCGCGCTGGACCCGTCCGGGACGCCGGCGAGCATGTCGAAGCCAATTGTCACCGGCCTGTTGCGCGACCAGCTCGGTTACCAGGGCGTTGTCGTCACCGACGCGCTGAGCGCGGCGGCGCTGGAAGGCATCCCGACCGCGCAGCGGGCGGTCGAAGGGGTCGAGGCAGGCGACGATCTGCTGCTGATGCCAGATAGCCTGCCCGACTCCGTGCAGGCCGTGCTCGACGCCGTGCGCGACGGCGCGATCAGCGAGCAGCGCATCGACGAGTCGGTCACGCGCATCCTCACGCTGAAGGACAGGCTCGGCCTGTTCGCGGACCCGTACTCGACGAACGACGCCGTCGGCACGCCGGGCCAGCTCGCCACGATGGCGGGCATCGCGCAGGATTCCATGACCTTGGTCAAGAACGATCACAGCGTGCTGCCGCTGGCGGACGGCTCTGGGAAGCACCTGCTGGTGACCGGCTGGGGCGCCAGCTCGACGCAGACCCTCGCGGCCGCTATCGCGACACGCGGCGTGACAACGCAGCGTGTCTACACCGGCTCGTCGCCGAGCGCCGCGACCATTGCCGCCGCGGTCGCGGCCGCGCAGCAGAACGACATCACCGTGGCCACGACCAACAACGCCTGGGGCGACACCGGCCAGCAGCGCCTGATCAAGGCGCTGCTCGCCACCGGCAAGCCAATCATCGTCGTCGCGCTGGGCGGGCCGTACGACATCGCGTATTTCGACGAGGCGCCGACGTTCCTCGCGGCGTATGGCTACCAACCCACCTCGCTCACCGCAATCACCAACACGCTCTTCGGCACCAATCCAACCGGACGGCTGCCGGTGACCATCCCGGTGGCCGGTCACCCCGACCAACCCCTGTACCGATGGGGCACCGGTCTGAGCTACGAGCACTGACCGGCACCGACATTCGGCGCCATGCCCCATCGCTGTGTGTGACTGTTTGTTCGAAGCAAGCCTTTCGGGCATGGACACGCATGATGGCTGCGTGGCCGTAGGACTGGGATGGAGGTTGGCGCGATGGGCTCGATGTATGGGAACAGGCCAGGCATTCGCCACTGTCGGTGGAAGAAGGTGGGGCTCGTGAGGAGACACGTCCTGGGCGCCCTTGCCGGGGTGCTCAGCCTTGCCCTTGTCCTTGCCGCGTGCGGCAACGAGCAGGGCGGCGGGGGAACCAGCGGTGGGACCGCGGCGCACAAGATCAAGATGGTCGCCGCCTCGTACAGCGACAAGACCCAGGGCTACTGGCAGGACCTCATCAAGCGATTCGAGCAGCAGAACCCCGGCACCACAGTCGAGCTGCAGGTCATCGACTGGAACAACATCCATCAGCAGGTCAACACGATGATCCAGACCCGGCAGATGCCGGACGTCCTCAACATCGACGACTGGGTCGCATACGCCAACCAGGGGCTGCTCTACCCGGCGCGGGATGTGCTGGACCCGCAGGTCCAGTCGGACTTCCTGCCGTCGTTCACCAAGAACGGCGAGCTCAACGGGACCCAATACGGCATCCCGTTCATCGCCAGCGTCCGGGCGCTTGGCTACAACCAGAAGCTCCTCTCCGAGGCCGGCGTCCAGAGCCCCCCGAAGACATGGCAGGAGCTCGAGCAGACCGCGCAGAAGGCGAAGGCCAAGGGAATCATCGGCTACGGGCTGCCGCTCGGTTCCGAGGAGGCCCAGGCGGAGTTCTCGCTCTTCATGTGGGGCAACGGCGGCGACTGGAAGCAGGGCGACAAGTGGACGATCAACAGCCCTCAGAACGTCGCGGCGCTCCAGTTCATGAAGAAGCTCGCCAGCGAGGGCCTCACCGAGCCGAACCCGGGCAAGACCAACCGCACTGACGGTGTCTGGAGGCTGTTCGCGCAGGGCAAGGTCGCCACGGCGGCGATCATGCCGCTGGGCACCTTCGCGAACAGCACCATGCAGGGCGCAAACTTCAAGTGGGCCTCGACGCCGTTCCCGGTCAATCAGGGCAACCCGGAATTCACGCTCGGCGTCATGGACTCGCTCATGGCCTTCAAGAAGCCTGGCAACCAGGAGGCGGTGAAGAAGTTCCTCTCCTTCGTGTACCAGAAGGACAACTACCTGAAATTCAACCAGATCGAGGGGTTCCTTCCGGTGACCGCGTCGGCGAGTGAGGCGATGAAGAGCGACCCGATCGCCGGCCCGGGCATCGCGCTGCTTCCGAAGGCGAGGTTCTACCCGCTGACCGACCCCAACTGGGGCAAGGTTCGCGGCGCCGTCCTCAACCAGCTCGGGACGGCGCTGGAGCCGAACGGCGACCCGAAGAAGGTCCTTGACGCCATCCAGCAGGTCGCCGAGCAGGGTGGCTGATACGGCCCTGCTGGACGGCCGCGCTGCAGGGTCCGGCCCGGAAGAGAGCCCATGGCGAAGACAGCACGTGGACGCGGCGGCGCCGTGTCCGCCCGCCGAGCCTCGGTGACCACGGCCGCCGGGCCCAAGCTCCGGCACGCGCCTCCCCGCAGGGGGCGTGGCCTGCGGGGCGGGCTCGAGCCGGTCGCGTGGGTCGCGCCCAGCGTGCTGCTCATTCTCGTGGTGATCGCGTTTCCCGCCGTGGAGATGGTGCGCTCCTCGTTCCTGCGCATCACCCAGACGGGTCTCGCCACCGGCGGCAACGGCCTTGGGAACTACCAGCGGCTCCTGCGCGAGCCTGCGCTGCCGAGCGTGGTCTGGCACACGATCCTGTGGGTGGTGCTGGTGGTGGGCGTGACGGTGCTCGTCTCGCTCCCGCTCGCCCAGTTCCTCGACAAGCCGTTCGTCGGACGCCGGCTCGTCCGCCTCGCGGTCGTCGTGCCATGGGCGGCGTCCCTGGTCATGACGGCCACGGTGTGGCGCTACATCTACGAAGGCGCCTACGGCCCCCTCAATCGGCTGCTGATGGATCTCGGGCTGCTCAACCAGCCCGTCGAGTGGTACAAGGACGCCCGCTTTGCCTTCTGGGGCCTGATCGTGATCGCGATCATCGTGTCGATCCCGTTCACGACCTATGTGTTCCTCGCGGGCCTGCAGACCATTCCCGGCGAGCTCTACGAGGCGGCCAGGATCGACGGGGCCGGGCCGTGGCAGGTCTACCGCCGCGTCACGCTTCCGCTGCTGCGGCCCTCGCTCCTTGTCGCCGTGGTGCTCAACGCGATCTATGTTTTCAACTCCTTCCCGATCATCTGGCTCATCACCGGCAAGATCCCCGGCTATGACACCGACACGACGATCACCTTCATGTACAAGGTCGCGTTCGGCCCCGGCCCGCAGCTCGACGCCGGCGAGGCAGCCGCGCTCGCGGTCCTGAACGTGCTGTTCCTCCTCGTGGTCGTGACCGTCTACCTGCGGCACATCACCTGGGATGAGACCAACGTCTCAGTCGGCGTGGAGCGGGAGGGCGCGCTCAGCCGGCTATCCCGGACGGCCGCAGGCTTGCTTCGCCGGGCGGCCGGCGGAGCGGCCGCGGCGCTCCGCCCGGCGGGGCGCCTCCTCTCGGCGCTGCGAGTTCCGGGCCGAGGCATCGGCGCGGCATGGCGGCCGCTCAGGCCCGCCGGCCTCCCCGCCATCGGCGCCGTGGTCGCCCTGTTCTTTCTCGCGCCGTACGCCGTCATGTTCCTGGGCGCGCTCAAGAGCGACCAGGACCTGTTCAGCATCCCCGCCCGCTACCTGCCGACCCGGTGGGAGTGGTCGAACTTCGTCGGCGTCTGGAGCCAGATCCATCTGCTCGCCTATCTCAGGGCGACCCTCGTGATCGCCGGGGTCACAACCCTGATTGTCCTGGTCGTCTCGGTGCCAGCCGCCTGGTTCACGGCACGGCACCGCTTCCGCGGCAGGAGCCTGTTCCTCTACCTGATCCTCGTCACGCAGATGTTCGCCCCGGTCGCGCTCGTCGTCGGGCTGTACCGCGAGTACGCGCTGGTCGACAACTTCTTCGCCAACCTGGGCCTCGGGCTGCGCGCGACCTCCTCGTTCTGGGCGATCATCCTGGTGTACTCGGCATTCAACCTGGCCTTCGCCGTGTGGATTCTGTCCGGGTACTTCCGCAGCATCCCCAAGGAGATCGAGGAGGCGGCGCTCATCGACGGCCTCGGCCCGTTCCGGGCTCTGCTCAGGGTGGTGCTGCCGCTGGCCAAGCCCGGTGTGGTCACCGCGGTCATCTTCACCTTCATCCAGGTGTGGAACGAGTTCGTCGTGGCGCTGACGCTCTTCAACGACCCGACCCGCAACCGCCAGACGCTGACCGTGGGCATCCAGCAGTTCGTAGGGCTGTACGAGACGCACTACCAGTACCTGTTCGTTGCCTCGCTCATCGGCATCGTGCCGGTCGTGGTCCTCTTCACGACGATCGAGCGGTACCTCATGGGCGGCCTCACCGCCGGCTCCGTGAAGTAGCGGGGTGTGAGCGCATGCGGTCCGAGCGTGGAACCAGCGACCATGGCAGAGGAAGGCACGGGGTGACCGCGGGGTCCTTTCTGAAGGCCGAGATCGCCAGCCAGCCTGCCTGCTGGCGGCAGGCGCTCGGGGGACTCGGCCGGTGGCGGGAGGCGCTGCCGCGCTCGCGTGAGCGGGTCGCGGTCGTCGGCTGTGGGACGTCGTGGTTCATGGCCCAGGCATACGCCGTCCTGCGCGAGCAGGCCGCCCTCGGCCTTACCGACGCGTTCCCGGCCTCGGAGATGCCCTCCGGGCGCGGCTACGACCGGCTGCTGGCCATCACCCGGTCGGGGACGACGACCGAGGTGCTCGACCTGCTCGCCGCCCTGCGGGGCCAGTGCCCGACGGTGGCGATCACCGCCGGGCCGGCCACGCCTGTCCAGGAGATCGCCGGCGACAGCGTCGTGCTCGACTTCGCCGATGAGCACGCCGTCGTGCAGACCCGATTCGCGACCGCCACCCTCGCGCTGCTCCGCGCGCACCTCGGCCGGGACCTCACCGGCCCGCTCGCCGAGGCCGAGGAGGCTCTCGCCGCCGACCTGCCCCCGGGCGCGCTGCGGCAGACCCAGTTCACGTTCCTCGGACGCGGCTGGTCGGTGGGCCTGGCGAACGAGGCGGCGCTGAAGATGCGCGAGGCGGCGCTCGCCTGGGCCGAGTCCTATCCGGCGATGGAGTACCGCCACGGTCCGCTGAGTATCAGCGGCGAGCCGCCGCGGGGCCTCGCCGACGAGGCGGCCCGCACCGGCGCCCTGGTCGTGGCCGAGTCCCGCGACCCTATGGCCGAGCTGGTGCGGGTGCAGCGGCTCGCCGCGGCCACCGCACTGGCAAAGGGGCTGGAGCCCGACAACCCGCGTCACCTTGCCAGGTCGGTGGTCCTCCAGCCCTGGACGGCATCGCGGCGTCGGGTCCCGTGACTGGGTGGGCCGGCGCGCTGGCCGAGGCGACCTTCGGCGCCGCCCGCGACGAGCGCGACGTGCTGTTCCTGCCTGTGGGGGCTGGCATCGCGGGCACGGCGCTGGTTGACGGGAGGCTGCTCGTCGCCGCACGCGTCCGCGAGGGCGACCCTGACGCCGTGGCCGTCTGGGACCAGGCCGTCGCGGCGCTCGCCCACGGGCTCACCGCCGCCGTCGCCCTGCTGGCGCCGCGGCTCATCGTCGTCGGGGGAGGGCTCGCCGACTCCGGTGACCTGCTCCTCCGCCCGCTCTCCGAGATCCTGCTCGCGCGGCTGTCGCCGCGCTCGGCGCGGATGCCGCGGCTGGTCCGTGCCGCCCTCGGTGACCAGGCCGGATGTCTTGGCGCGGCGCTGCTCGCCAGGCGGGCCCTCGGTGCGGGGCCCTCCCCATGACCGTGCTCCTGGAGGGGGCCCGGATCGTTACGCCCACTCGCGTCCTGGACCCCGGGTGGGTGGAGGTGGCAGGCGACCGCATCGCCGCGGTCGGCCCCGGCGGGACGTCCACCGGGCTCACGGTCGTCCCGGGCTTCGTCGACATCCACGTCCACGGCGGCGGCGGCGCGTCGTTCCTCAGCGCGAACCCCGACGAGGCCGCGCGTGCCGTGGCGTTCCATCGCCGCCGCGGGACGACCACCACGCTGGCGAGCCTCGTCACAGCCCCCCTCGACATCCTCGGGCGTCAGCTGTCCGCGCTCGCCGACCTCTGCACCGACGGCCTGCTCGCCGGGATCCACCTGGAGGGCCCGTGGCTCAACAGCGTCCGGCGCGGCGCGCACGACCCGGCGTTCCTGCGCCCGCCCGCGCTCCCCGATGTTCGGCGGCTGCTCGCCGCGGGCGGGAGCGCGCTTCGTATGGTGACGCTCGCGCCGGAGCTGGACGGCGGCCTGGACGCGGTCCGTGCCGTCGTCGCCGCCGGTGCCGTGGCCGCGGTCGGCCACACTGACGCGACATATGAGGTGGCCCGCGCCAGCATCGACGCCGGCGCCCGCCTGGGCACCCATCTCTTCAACGGGATGCGGCCGGTGCACCACCGCGAGCCGGGCCCCGTCGTGGCGCTGCTGGAAGACGATCGGGTCGCCGTCGAGCTGGTCAACGACGGCACACACCTGCACCCGGCCATCGTGCGCGGTGTGGTCGCCGCCATCGGCCCGGACCGCGTCGCGCTGGTCACCGACGCCATCGCCGGCGCCGGGATGGGAGATGGCGAGTACGAGCTGGGCGGGCTGCGCGTGCGGGTCAGCGGTGGCGTGGCGCGGCTGGCCAGCACCGGCTCGATCGCCGGGAGCACGCTGACCATGGATGCCGCGTTCCGGCGCGCGGTCGTCGACGCCGGCCTGCCGCTGGAGGTCGCCGCCCGGCTCACCTCGTCCAGGCCCGCCCGCATGCTCGGTCTCGACGACGTCGGCGCCATCGAACCCGGTCGGCGGGCGGACCTGGTGGTCCTCGACGAGAAGCTCGAGGTCGTGGGGGTCATGGCGAGAGGGGCATGGGTGGACGGATCGCCACGATGATCGTCACGGTGACCCTCAACGCCGCGCTCGACGTGGCCTACGACGTCGAGGCGCTCGTCCCGCACGCCACCCACCGCGTGCTCGAAGTCCGCGCGCGGGCGGGCGGGAAGGGCGTGAACGTCGCCCGCGTGCTCCGCCAGCTCGGCCAGGACGCGGTGGTCACCGGGCTGGCCGGTGGCCACACTGGCACCCTGATCCGCGCGGATCTCGCCGCCTCCGGGCTGCCAGACGCCCTGGTGCCGATCAGCAGGGAGAGCCGGCGGACGCTGGCGATCGTGTCACGGCGTGATGGTGGCGCCACGCTGCTGAACGAGCCCGGCCCCCAGGTGCGCGAAGAGGAGTGGGCGGGCCTCCTGGCCCGCTTCGACCGCCTGCTCGCGGCGGCGCAGGCGGTCATGCTCTCCGGCAGCCTGCCGGTCGGCGTGCCCACAGCGCCTACGCCGAGCTCGTCCAAGCCGCACACGACCACGGACTCCCAGCGCTCGTCGACGCCGAGGGCGAGGCGCTCCACGCCGCGCTCCTGGCGCTCCGGACGTGGTCGAGCCGAATGCCGCGGAGCTGCGCGCCACGACCGGCCATGACGATCCCGCCCTGGGGGCCGGGGCGGTCCTGCGGGCCGGCGCTCGCGGCCGGCCTCGCCGGCGGCCATCCCTGGCCGGAGACGTTGCGCGAGGCGGTTGCCGTCTCCGCTGCTGCCGTCCTCCTCCCCTGTGGCCGGAGGCTTCGACCACACGGCCTACCGGCGGTTCCGCGACGCCGTCACGGTCCGACGGCTCGGTAGCTGACCTGTCGCCAACCCGTTCGTTTGTGAGCGAATTTGGTCCAAGAAGACGATAAGCTACAGAAATAGAGCTCATCTATACTTGTGATCATGAGGCGAGCGGAACGACTGCGGAATGTGCTGGAGGCGCTGTCCGCCAGCGGCACCATCGACGTGACAGGGCTAGCGCCAATGCCGGGTAGTTAAGGTCCGGGGCCGGTTGTCAAGGGGGTCGGCTGTTGGAGGATGTCGATGCTGAGGGTGGCTTTGTAGCTGGTCCGGTTGATGTTGGGACCCCTGGCGTTGTACTTGGAGATGGCCCGTTTGA
>WNFY01004754.1_pt1 | contig 14606 bp, 18 predicted proteins | sample 5400091 | NCBI WGS metagenome assembly WNFY01 (sample SAMN13153364, study PRJNA577476) | soil metagenome | isolation source: 60 cm soil or saprolite under grassland replicate 1 | place: USA:California | collected 2016-06-15 | reverse complement strand
CCTATTACAATTCGCTGGGTTATCGTGATGCACAGATTGTAGATACAGCTATTTATAACTCAACCAATGGCAATCTCAATGTTGCCTTGAAAGTTGAGGAAGGAAGAAAATATTATTTTGGAAATATTACCTGGAAAGGCAATGCCAAATATTCTGATTCTTTGCTGAGCGTCATTCTCGGCATTCACAAAGGCGATATTTATAATATTGGAACATTAAATAAAAAATTGGGGAAAGAGTTATCACCGGAAGGTGGTGATATCAATAGTCTGTACCAGGATGACGGGTATTTGTTTTTCCATGTTGATCCTGTTGAAACAGCTGTATATAACGACACCATTGACTATGAAATAAGAATTGTAGAAGGCCCGCAGGCAAGAATAAAAAATGTAACGATTGCCGGCAATGAAAAAACAAAAGACTACGTCATTCGCAGAGAGCTGCGCACTGTTCCCGGCGAACTGTTCAGCCGTGCTGATCTTATACGTTCCATCCGTGAGCTATCAAATCTTCAATATTTCAACCAGGAAAAAATAAATCCCGTGCCCGTTCCCAACGCTGATGATGGCACAGTAGATATAAATTGGAATCTTGAAGAAAAATCTTCCGACCAACTGGAGCTTTCCGCGGGCTGGGGGGGTGGAATTGGTTTAACCGGTACTCTTGGTGTTTCTTTTAATAACTTTTCCATCAGGAATATTTTTCACAAAGAGGCCTGGGATCCTTTACCGCAGGGCGATGGACAAAAACTGAGTTTGCGCTATCAATCCAACGGCCGGGCATTTAATTCTTATAATGCTTCCTTTACCGAACCATGGCTGGGAGGAAAGAAAAGAAATTCTTTAACGCTTGCATTTTATCACAGCAAATTTTCCAATGCATTCAATCCCTTAACAGGCTTACCTGATAAGCAAAGATCTGACAGCCAGTTTTTAAAAACACTTGGTGTTTCAGTATCTCTCGGTAAACAATTGAAATGGCCCGACGATTATTTCAGCCTTGTTTATTCCGTCAACTATACACAATACATTTTACATAAATACCCGATATTCCAGGGTTTAGATAGTGGTACATCAACAAACATCAGTTTCAAGATCGCATTGCAACGTTCATCTGTGTTCGATCCGATCTTCCCGCGCAGTGGTTCTAGTTTTGTTGCCAGTGTGCAATTCACTCCGCCATATTCTTTGCTGAATCCAAATCTTGTTAACTCAAGCAATCCATACAAAACACCGGAGTATCATAAATGGCGTTTCAATGCCGAATGGTATGTTCCTATTGGAAAACCAACCGGTGAAGATAAGAACAGGCAGCTTGTTTTGAAGATCGCTGCTAAGTATGGTTTTATGGGTCGCTACAATAGTAAGCTTGATTTTTCACCGTTCGAAAGATTTCAATTGGGCGATGCGGGGTTAACCAATAACTATGGTTTATTGGGGTATGATATTATTGCCCAGCGAGGTTACCCCGTTTATGAAAGTTCTGATCCTACTGTAAACCCCGATCAGAGTACTGCATCAAAATTCTTTACCATTTTTAATAAATACCAGCTGGAATTGCGTTATCCTTTAGTTACTAACCCAAGCAGCACTATTTATGGTCTTGCTTTTTTTGAAGCAGCTAATGGTTGGTATAATTTCAAAGATTATAACCCCTTCCGTCTTCGCAGAAGTGCCGGAATTGGCATGCGGTTCTTTTTACCTATGTTTGGCTTACTTGGTTTTGATTATGGAGTTGGTATCGATCGCCTGGGCCCTAATGTCAAGCTCAAAGATGCATCACGTTTTACCTTTATGCTTGGTTATGAACCTGAATAAAAATTTTATGTACCCAGCGACAAAGATGGTCCTCATTATCCCTTGTGTCTTTCCCGTACACTTGCAATTCTATTCATCATAAATTGAACAATATGAAAAAAATTTTGCTTGTAGCGTGCAGCTTAGGGCTTATAGCTTTTACCAGTCATGCACAGAAGTATGTCATTATTGATACACGATATATATTGGATAAAATGCCGGAATATAAAGCTGCCCAGGGAAAATTGGATGGCATCGCCGCAGACTGGCAGAAAGAAATAGACAGTATGCAAAATGATCTCAATAAAATGTATAAAGATTATGACGCAGAGCAGGTAATGCTGAGTGAGGATCTCCGCAAAAAAAGAGAAGCCCAGCTTTTTACAAAAGAAAAAGATCTAAGAGATATTCAGCGTAAACGGTTTGGTTTTGAAGGCGATCTGTTTAAAAAAAGACAGGAATTAATAAAGCCCGTACAGGATAAAGTGTACAATGCTGTGCAAAAAATTGCCACCACAAGAGGATATGATCTTATCCTTGATAAAAGTGAAGGAATTACCGTTATCTTTGCCGACCCAAAACTGGATAAGAGCGACGATGTGCTTCGGGAATTAGGCATTAAGTAATAAATATTTAGTTGTGGGCAACCAATCATTGTAAAAAACAATCTTTTAAAAACATGACCTACAGCCACCAAAAACGAGCTGTAAAATTCGAAGTTCAAAAATTAAATCATGAAAAAAATCATTTCAGTAATAATCATTGTTTGCGGGTTACTGGTTGCCGGAATCAATGCTCATTCACAAACCAAAGTCGCATATATGAGCGTGGATGCTATGGTGAGCCTGATGCCCGAAACTGCCAAAATAGATACTCTTTTGCAGAAGTATCAGGCTGATTCTCTCAATCAAACCTTGGGCAATATTGTACAAGAATACCAGTACAAAGATAGTATGCTCACGAAAGTGGATACATCAAAAACACCCAAACAAGTATTGAACCAGTTACGTACCGATGTAAATGTATTGTCTTATCAGATCCAAAACTGGCAAACACTGGCAGGACAAGCTTATCAATCAAAACAAGAGCAATTATATGCGCCGGTTTATAATAAAGTGATAACTGCACTAAGAACAGTCGCCAAAGAAAAAGGATATTTGTATGTTCTTTCTAAAGATGTATTTCTGGTAGCGCCTGATGGAGATGATCTTTTACCGGCAGTAGCGGCTAAGCTTGGAGTTAAGCTACCGGCTAATATGACCCAAAAGCCGGTCGGGAAACCAAATCAATAAAATTTATTTAAAATAGTATAAGAGGCTCTGCTAAGCGGGGCTTCTTATTTTTGTATATGCCTTCACAAAATCCTATTGGTGTTTTCGACTCCGGTTATGGGGGATTAACTGTGCTTAAAGAAATTATCAAAAAGCTTCCCGGGTACGATTATATTTATTTGGGCGATAACGCAAGAGCTCCGTATGGCAATCACTCCTTTGAAACAGTTTACCGTTATACACTGGAATGTGTAAAATGGTTCTTTTCCCGGGATTGTCATTTGGTAATCCTTGCTTGCAATACAGCTTCTGCAAAAGCTCTGCGCACTATCCAGCAAAATGATCTTCCAAAAATTGACAATGAAAAAAGAGTGTTAGGTGTTATAAGACCAACTGCAGAAATAATTGGTAGTTTCTCTGAATCAAAACATATTGGAATTTTGGGAACGACGGGAACAGTTGCATCGAACTCTTATGTATTGGAAACGAAAAAATTTTACCCGGATATAAAAGTGTATCAGCAGGCCTGCCCCTTATGGGTTCCTTTGATTGAGAACAATGAATACAACAATCACGGCACAGATTTTTTTGTAAAAAAATACATTCATCAATTACTGCAACAGGATGAAGCCATAGATACGATTTTATTAGCCTGCACCCATTATCCACTGCTTCTCGATAAAATAAAAGAATATTCCCCGGCAGACATGAAAATTCTGACGCAGGGAGAAATAGTGGCCGAAAGTTTTGAAAATTATTTGTTGCGCCATCCTGAAATTGAGGGCAAATGCAGTAAAAATAGGGGCAGGGAATTTTATACAACAGATTCGATTGAAGATTTTGATAATCACGCCAGCATATTTTTTGAAGGTCAGGTGCATTCAAAACATTTGGATCTAAGTATTCGATAGAGGCAGGAACATTGAAGTGTGCAACGCAGACCCGAATGTACCTTTCGGTACGCGCGGGCCACGGCAGCTTAATCAGGGGGACAGCTGCCAGTACCTGAAAACAATCTCAAACGTTTCGATTTTAAACCGTAAAACCCTACCTTTGCCGTCCTTTCACAAACCATGGGTGTGGTGACCCGTGGGAAAGAATGAAACCTGGTCCGCTTCTCCGGATCTTATTTCAAAATCCCGGTAAGCGGGATAAACAGTGAAAAAGAATTTTTATGAAACGTACATTTCAGCCACATCGCCGCCGCAGAAAATCTGTTCATGGCTTTCGTAAACGCATGCAGACTGCAAATGGCCGTAAGGTATTGGCAAGTCGCAGAAGAAAGGGTCGTAAAAAACTGAGTGTTTCCGATGAAAGAAAGTTAAAGTGATACTTTTTGCTGCCGAAACGACGACTGGTTTTAATAATTTTGTAGCCCCGGATAAAACATCGGGGCTTTTTGTTAAATTTTTGTGGCGAAACAATTCACACTGGGAAAAAATGAAAGACTAAAGAGCCGTAAGCAGATTGAGCAACTGTTCACTGAAGGAAAAAATTTTGCCATCACACCATTGAAGATCTATTATTCGATTGGATTCAATAAAGATCCAAATGTACCATTCAACCTGCAATTCGGAGTCGGAGTTTCAGGAAAGAATTTTAAAAAGGCTGTTGACAGAAACAGGATAAAACGATTGATAAAAGAATCGTATCGTTTACAAAAAAATGAATTGAAAGAAAATTTGAGACAAAAAAAACTGCAGCTAAATATTTTCTTTATTTATACCGGCAAAGAATTACCGGATTTTGATGCAGTGAAAATAAAAGTAAATGTAGCTTTGAAAAGGCTACTGCAACTTGTAAAAGAAATTCAAATTTCCTGATAATCCTTTTAAATCATGTTAATCATGATTCTGAGAATTCTTAGTCTTCCTTTTATTGCATTGATAAAAATATATCAATGGATTGTTTCTCCATGGATGGGACCGAAATGCAGATTTACACCCAGCTGTTCACAATATGCCGTAGAAGCCCTAAAGAAACATGGATTATTTAAAGGAATGTGGCTGGCCATAAAAAGAATTTCACGATGCCATCCATGGGGCGGACATGGATATGATCCTGTGCCCTAAAATCCTTGTGGGAATAAATGCCTGAGACTTTCTGATTGTTGAAACAACAAGAAAACGAAGCCAACCTACCTTCCGTTAGTGATACAACTCAAGAACCTGGTGGGATCAAATTTCATATTTTCTTTTTATAAGAGCCATCCCGCTTTGGATGGCTCTTATTTAATTTTTCAACGTTTCAACTTTTGCTTTTTAGTGTGTAACTACCACCTGAGACTTTTCATAATGTTTTGCTACATTTTTCCAATTAATCACGTTCCAGATTGCTTTTAAATAATCCGGCCTCTTATTTTGGTATTTTAAATAGTAAGCATGTTCCCACACATCGACTCCCAGGATGGGCGTACCTTTTACTTCTGCTACATCCATCAATGGATTATCCTGATTAGGAGTCGAGCTAACTTCAAGTTTACCGTCTTTTACAATTAACCAGGCCCAGCCGCTTCCAAATCTTGTTGTGCCTGCTGTATTAAATTTTTCCTGAAAAGTTTCAAAGGACCCAAATGCGGAATTAATGTCATCGGCTAATTTCCCGGAAGGTTTACCGCCGGCATTTGCCGAAAGAATATTCCAGAAAAAAGAATGATTCCAATGACCACCCCCGTTGTTACGAACAGCGGGAGAAATTTTACCGGCGCTGGCAATCAATTGTTCCAAAGTTTTATTTTCATGTTCTGTGCCGGCAATGGCTTTATTTAAATTGTCAACATAAGCCTGGTGATGTTTGCCATGATGTATTTGCATGGTTTGACTGTCGATATGCGGTTCCAATGCATCAAAAGCATATGGTAACGCAGGTAAGGTAAATGCCATAACAAAAGATTTAAGATTAAAAATTTAAAATTGTTCTAAAAGACTACAAAATTAGCCTCTTAAAGTTTATGGCGGGATGAATTGTTTCTTATATCGAAAATAGTAACGGGAATTCAATCAGTGCTTTTTTAGTAACTTCCTTTTTTCTTCCACTTTAAAAAACAATAATATGCGGGACAAATATTCTTCGGACCAGACACGCAGAACATTTATCAATAAAGTTGCTAAAGGGGCATTAGCCTATTCATTTATACCCAATATTATTTCAAAATCAAACAACGAACAGGATATAGAATTTTTAAAAAGGACTGAGAAATATTCTGCAAACGACCAGATCCAAATTGGTTTGATTGGTGCCGGCGGCATGGGAAATGCCGATGCAGATACTGCCGGCACGGTGCCCGGCGGAAAAATTATAGCTGCCTGCGATCTGTATGATGGAAGGCTGGAAACCGCAAAAAAGAAATACGGTAATGATATTTTTATTACCAAAGATTACCGGGAAATTCTATCAAGAAAGGATATTGATGCAGTCATTGTAGCTACTCCTGACCACTGGCACAAGGATATTTCGGTTGATGCAATGAATAATGGTAAGTCAGTTTATTGTGAAAAGCCAATGGTGCACGATATTACCGAAGGGCCTTCGGTGATAGAAGCGCAAACAAAAAATAAAGTGGTGTTCCAGGTTGGTAGCCAGGGCATGAGTTCATTGGGAAATGAAAAAGCTAAAGAATTGCTTGCAGCCGGTGCGATCGGAAAACTAAATTATGCTGAAGGTTTTTGGGCACGTAATTCACCGTTTGGAGCCTGGCAATATGATATACCGGCCGATGCTTCAGATAAAACAGTGGATTGGAAACGTTTCCTGCATAATGGTCCTGACCGTCCGTTTGATGCCAAAAGGTTTTTCCGGTGGAGATGTTACCGGGATTATGGTACCGGCGTTTCGGGAGATCTGTTTGTGCATTTATTCTCCAGCCTGCATTTCATTACAAACTCGGTTGGTCCGCAAAAAATAATAGCAATGGGTGGTTTGAGATATTGGAAGGATGGGCGTGAAGTTCCGGACATATTGATGGGAATGTTCGACTATCCTGAAACAGAAAACCACCCGGCATTCAATTTATCATTACGTGTAAATTTTGTAGATGGCACTGCCGACAGTACCTACCTGCGGTTGGTTGGGAATGAAGGAAGCTTGAATGTGGAATGGGATAAGGTAACACTCACAAAAAGTAAAACCTATGCCGCAGCTGACGATCCCCTCATGAAAACTAAACAAAATAAAACTGTGGAAACGGAATATGATCGTAAAAAAATGCTACCGCCCGACAGTACAGTCTATAAGGCTGAAGAAGGATATAAAGGAGCTCATTTCGATCACTTCTATAATTTCTTTGGCTGTATCCGGAGTGGGAAAAAACCTTCAAGGGAAGATGCCCTGTTTGGCTATCGGGCCGCTGCTCCTGCCCTATTGTGCAACGACAGTTATTTCCAGGAGAAAGGCATTAAATGGGATCCTGTAAAACTAAAATTGATCAGTTAAAAATATTTTATGATTAAAAAAATTCCCTTACCCCTGTTTATTGTATTGAACTGTTTTATATCTCTTTCCTGTATGGCGCAGGAAAAAAATAATATGCTGACTGAGCAGGAAAAAAAAGAAGGGTGGCAATTGCTGTTTGATGGTAATAATATGAATGACTGGCGTACTTATAAAAACAAACCAACCAATAGCTGGGAAGTAAGCAATGGTGAACTGCATTGCAAAGGGAATGAAACAGATAAAACTGATAAGCGATCTGACCTGATTACAAAAAAACAGTATGATAATTTTGAATTGAGTATAGAATGGAAAATCTCAAAAGCGGGCAATAGTGGTATTATGTATCATGTAACAGAAAACTATGATGCACCCTATTTAAGCGGGCCGGAATACCAGCTTATTGACGATGACGGCTTTCCTGGTAAACTGGAAGAGTGGCAAAAAACGGGTGCCGATTATGCTATGTATACAACAAGCTCAAGACCAACTAAACCCGTTGGTGAATATAACATGACAAAGATTGTTGTTAATGGAAGCCACAGGGAATATTGGCTGAACGGAGTGAAAGTGCTGGAATTTGAGGCATGGACCCCAGATTGGAACAAAAGAAAGATGGAAGGTAAATGGAAAGATGCACCCGGCTACGGCATGGCAAAAACTGGTTTCATTTGCTTGCAGGATCACGGAAGCGAAATATGGTTCAGGAATATTAAGATAAAGAAGTTATGATCATTTTTTTAAGCGATGTAATTTTTTCCCCTTCTCTGTAAAAGTTTCAATTACGCCGGTTGCTTCCATATCATGCTTTACAGTTATTACATACCATCCGATTGATCCTACAAAAACAGTTCGCTCTTCTTGGAAACATTTCTTTATGCCATCGACGATATCGGTATAAGTAATACCTTCTTTGTTTTCTTTCAAAGTATGATAAATTACCTTACTGAAGGGCTCATAAATTTTTCCATTAATTTTCATTTTTCTGCCTGTATTTGGATTCAGGCATTCAATTTTTGCAATGGATTTGATCGTCATACTTATCGTTTCTTTTTGAAAAAATCTTTCATCAGTTGTCCGCATTCATCTTTTAATACGCCATGCACAATTTCGGTTTTTGGATGAAATGGCCAATTAGCCGCGGTAATTCTCCTATACCCATTTTTTTCATCTTCAGCACCCCAAACGATTTTTTTTAATTTCCCCCAATACATAGCTCCGGCACACATCAGGCAGGGTTCCACCGTTACATATAAAGAAGCACCAGGTAAATATTTACCCGCAACATAATTAAAGGCTGAAGTCAATGCAATCATTTCGGCGTGCGCAGTGGGATCATTTAATTTTTCGGTCATGTTATGCCCACGGGCAATTACGCGATCATTAAGGACTACAATTGCACCAATTGGAATTTCATCTTCTTCATAAGCCATTCTTGCTTCTTTCAAAGCCAGCATCATAAAATATTCGTCAGTCATAATTATGATAGGGAAACCGAAATTACGCAGAATGCTCTTTATATTTTGACTGTGAGTGAAACCCCTTTTCAAAAAAATTAGTGCAGGCTGGCAACTTTATTGCGGCCGCCAACGAATAGTAATAGACCCGTTATAGTTCCTGTCCTGAAAGTACTCCGCCCCGGATAATCCTGACTCCAAAAATCTAAAATCAGTTTTTGTAAAAATTTCTGAACGGGACTTCTATTTTTTCATCTTTAAATCAATTGGTATGAAAACAAATTCTCACAAATCAAACTATCTCAGCCGGGCAGTTGCATATGCATTAGTGTTTACGTTGGTAATCAGTTGTCAAAAATCCATTGATCGAACATCAGCGAATAATGATGCAAATGTGGCAGGCAAGGATACAAAGTCATTAAAAGATTTTCAGCAGGTAAATCTTGTAGGTGATAATGATGAGTATAGCCCTGCGCACATTGATGCTAATCTCGTGAATGGCTGGGGAATATCATTCCCCACCTCAGGGCCGGCCTGGGTTTCAGCTGAAGTCACCGGTAACGCTTTGATATTTTCTGGTGATGGCGTCGCTTTAGGTATATCGCCCGTAAGCATCCCCGGTGCCGGTACTTCAGCAGTTGGGCATCCGACCGGGCAGGTATTCAATGCCGGCCCAGGTTTCACTCTTCCCAATGGGAAACCTGCCCGATTTATATTTGCAGGGTCTGATGGAGCAATCTCCGGGTGGAATGGAGGTAGCACGGCAATAAGAAAAGTTGATGATTCTCCAGATGCTTCTTATCTCGGCATTGCGTTAGCTTCTGACGGTACGGACGATTTTTTGTATGCAGCCAATTTTGCAGAAGACGAAGTTGATGTATACGATACTTCATGGCAGGAGGTAAGTAAACCATTCACAGATCCCAATCTTCCATCAGGCTATTCACCATTTAATATTCAAAACATCGGAGGACAATTATATGTCATGTATGCAAAGGTTGGACCCGATGGAGATGAAATCCACCATGAAGGGTTTGGTATTGTTGATATTTACAATCCCGATGGATCTTTTGTAAAACGTTTTGTTTCAAACGGGCAATTAAATGCCCCCTGGGGCGTAGCATTGGCTCCCTCAGGATTCTGGGGCAATGGCAGCGATCAAAATGTAATTCTTGTCGGCAATTTTGGTGATGGGCACATCAATGCTTTCAATTCTGATGGTGCATTTTTAGGGCAGCTTCGTGCCCATGGGAACCCAATCGTAATTGAGGGTCTGTGGGGTATCGCTTTTGCGCCTGCAACCTCAACTGCTATCGATCATAACTTTCTTTATTTTGCTGCGGGCCCTGATGATGAAACACATGGCTTGTTTGGATATATCAAAAAATCAGCAGAATAACGAGACTGCAATGAGAAAAGTCAAAAAGAAAGGTCAGAAATTTTTCTGGCCTTTTGTTTTAAACATAAGTTGATATTTAGATTGAAGTGCTATTGCAATGAAGGATCATGAAAAGTATCACCCTGGTTCATATCACCGGTATCAAATCCCTTTTTAAACCAGTACATTCTTTGTTTTGAGGTGCCGTGGGTAAATGATTCAGGTACTACATACCCCTGAGTCTCTTTTTGCAGCCTGTCATCACCAATAGCGCTGGCTGCATTCAATGCTTCATCAATATCGCCAGCTTCTAAAATATTTTTCATTTGTTGCGCATGGTGGGCCCAAACTCCTGCAAAAAAATCTGCCTGTAATTCCAGCTTTACCGAATATTTATTGTATTCTCCTTCACTTAATTGTTGTCGCAATCTTTCCATTTTATCTGAAATACCAAGGAGCTTTTGTATATGATGACCAACTTCATGCGCTATAACATATGCTTCAGCAAAATCACCGGGCGCCCGGAAACGATCTTCTAATTCCTGGTAAAAAGAAAGATCAATATAAACTTCCTCGTCAGCCGGACAATAAAATGGTCCTGTGGCTGAACTTGCCATTCCACAAGCTGATTCTATACTATTATTGAATATTTCCAGTCTTGGCTTTACATATTGTTTGCCGTTCGCGGTAAATAATGAATCCCATACATCTTCTGTATAAGCCAGCACTACTTTTACAAATTTTACTTTTTCATCCTGTGCTGCTTTTTGCTCAGGTGTCAATTCCTGGGTTTGGCCGGGTAATTGAACCTGGTCAGTGGAATTACCACCCAATAATAATTTTATTACCAGGAAGATGACCCCGATAATACCGCCGCCAATGGCCACACCGCCACCGGTAGAAAGACCGCGCCGGTCATCTACATTTGAACTTTCCCTGCCACCTATCCAACGCATATAGAAAAATTTAGAGTTTATAAAATTACTGGTCTTAATCGTAGAGGAAAAATTTTGCCAGCTTTATTTACCTCCACGTCTTTTTTAAAAATTTCTTTTATACTGATGAATATCATTGTACAGCCGGTTTCCTCTCGGGAATTTTGCAGTATGAAAAAAGAAAAGTCACGACTGAATAAAGAATGGCACCTGGCTCATTCCATGCCAAAGAACCCATCATTACAGCAAAGAATTGAATGGCATACTGAGCACTTCAAAAATTGCAACTGTCGTCATGATAATCCTGAAAAGTCGAAAGAAGAAATGAAGAAATTAAAAATTAAAATACCGTCATCATGAAAGGTTTGGAAAATAATACTTATTTGATTCTTTATGTCATTTCTAATGTTGTAGCATTAGTTATGCTATATGCAGCCTGGAAAAATCATCGCATTTTAAGGCTGATGTTTTTTATATTATTTGCCTGGGCAAGCTGGACAAATTGGACGGAAGCGATTAAGACCCCGCAGTTTTACCTGGATTATGCTGATTTAACCTTCTTTGGTTTTTATTATGATTTCATACATGGTTGGTTTAGTCATCACATTACTTTGGCAGTTGGCTTTATTGCCATTTGCCAGGCATTCATTTCGATTTCTATGTTTTTAAAAGGAAGGATATTAAAGACCGGCGCTATAGGTGCTATCATTTTTCTTCTTGCGATTGCACCGCTTGGCGTGGGAGCAGCGTTTCCATGTACATTGATAATGGCAGTGGCTATGTCGTCATTGCTTCGTGAAAAACAGATTGATTATTTGTGGAATGGCAAGAAGAAAAAAGAGGGAAATGAAACGGCTAAGAAGGTTTGTTAATCTACTGAAAACTTTTAAGGCAACCAAATGGCAGATTGCAATAGATACTGACGATTATGTTGGAAATGCATGGCTCTACGCTCTGAATTTTTTTCCGTACACAAGACAACATCTGTATGTAAATTTTGCTGATGAAAACTACCTCGTATTAAAAATCCGAAATGCTCCATGGAAACTGGCTTATGCTTTTATGAGATAATTATTTTTTTATTCTTAAATCAAATTTTATGACAGTTAATTTAGAAGAAGCAGTAAAACAGCTTACTGATTTTCTTAAAACAGAGGCAAAAACAGAAACGGTAGTCGGGCAATCGTTTCAGTTAGGCGAGTTTACCTGTATGCCTGTTATTAAGTTCGGGGTAGGTCTTGGCTATGGAGGTGGCGAAGGTCATGGCGATATGCCGGGAAAGGGCAAAGGAGAAGGCGGAGGCAGTGGTGCCGGAGGTGGCGTTGGTGTTGCTCCCATTGGTTTTTTAGTAACCCGCGGCGACCAGATATCTTTCATTCCAACCCGCACCAGCAAAGGATTAGGTGCTGCTTTTGAAAAAGTACCTGACCTGTTGGAAAAATTTCTCGAAAAAAAGAATCAGCAAAAACCAGAGCCAGTAGCTTGAGTAATGAGAAAATGGTTATTAAAGTGCCAATGAAACGGGATCTTTTCCAGAGGTCCCGTTTCATATTTATCATACTATGTGAAAAGATTAAATACCAAACAAAAATGGTTGCTCGCGCTGCCCGTACCATTAACGATTTCCTGCTCGGCCATTTTTTATTTTCTGGCACAGCAGTTGGGAAATAGAGAGGGTTATCTTATTGGGTTTCTTTTTTACTGGATAGGGTGGTGCATAATTGGTTCAATATTTATTGCAGGGAAAAAAATATTCTGTCTCTTTTTCGTTTGTCAGGAAAATTTAATTTACCCATAATTCTTTGCCTGCTGACTCCTTTGATTTTTGCTTACACCTATGCTTTTCCTGTAGCAATAAAGCAGGCTGATCTTTTAATCATAGCGGTATCATTCCTCATTTCTATTGTAAATGCTACAGCAGAAGAAATTTTGTGGCGGGGAGTTTATTTAAAAATCTTTGAGAATAAACAATCAGCAGGAATTATTATTTCTTCTATTGGATTTGCTGTGTGGCACTACGCACCGCAATTTATTTTTTCAAACCGTCGTCCAGGCCGTGCTCATTCATTTGTTGCATTTGCATTTGTGCTGGGGTTACTATACGCATATGCAGCATCGAAACAACAAAGCATTTTATGGACGGCAATTGCTCATATTCTTTTTGATTTCGCAGGTCTGGGAGCAATGATTTATTTCCATTAAATTTTCTTTCAAATCAGATCATTACTATTTTTTCCCAATCTAGCCGTCTCTCCTTCATCAAGGTCATCATTCTTACTATGGGCTGTCAATTCAGCATCATCGATCATGTCTTTATCTGCTTGCCGAAGTGCATCTTTGTTCTGTCTTTTTTGTTCAGCATTAATTTGACCAGGCAATGGATATTCATGATGCGGTCTCTTATTGCCGTCTTTCTTATTTTCTTTTATCCGTTTCATATATACGATTTAACCTCAGTACAGAAAAATTTATGCCGTAATGAATTAAATGATAAGCTGAGTTGAAACATCAATTGAATTTTTTATATTAGTGATCTTCTTCCTCCTGAAAACTTAGCTTTTCAAACGTTAAAAATCTTTTATGGCAAAATTATATTTAACCGTTACTTTTTTAATTGTATGTATTGCTGGCTTTCGTAAACCACAAAGAGGAACAAAAAATTTTTCTATTCAACAACTGGCACCCGGCGTATGGGCTGCCATTCAAAATGATAAGGGAGGGCATGCGATTTCTAATGCCGGGATTGTTGATCTTGGAAATAAAACATTAGTTTTTGATGCTTTTATCAATCCGGATGCAGCCAGGGAATTAAAACAAACGGCAGAACAGTTGACCAAACATCCTGTAACATTTGTAATCAACAGTCATTATCACGATGACCATATCCGGGGAAACCAGGCCTTTGTTCCCGGGGCTTCCATTATCAGCACAGAATGGACAAAAAATGAAATGCAAAAATCAGAACCTGAAGAACAGGCCTGGGCAAGAAAAAATATTGGCGCCAGTTTAGAAAAAGCAAAACAGAAATTAAAATCAATTACGGGAAGCGAAAAACAAGAGGCTATCATGTGGGTTGGATATTATGAGGCTATTTCTCAATCATTGCCTGAATTAAAAACCACTCTGCCAGATGTTACATTTAAAGATTCCATGTGGATATATGGCTCAAAGAGAACTGTACTGTTGGTAGAATGTAAGAATGGGCACACAGGAAGTGATGCGGTAATGATATTGCCAAAAGAAGGGATCGTATTTATGGGAGATCTATTATTCGTGGGGCGGCATCCCTGGTTTGGTGATGGCAATCCCCAAAGTTTGAAAAAGCATCTTGAAAATTTTTA
>WNFY01003870.1_pt1 | contig 14608 bp, 15 predicted proteins | sample 5400091 | NCBI WGS metagenome assembly WNFY01 (sample SAMN13153364, study PRJNA577476) | soil metagenome | isolation source: 60 cm soil or saprolite under grassland replicate 1 | place: USA:California | collected 2016-06-15 | reverse complement strand
CTTTGAAGTCACGGGGTTCGCTGGTCGGTGGGTGGTGTGCCGTGGTTGCGGCCATAAGCCCCCCTCTCCCACAACCTGGGCTGCTGAGGGGATTATGGCATACGAGCGTGTCGCCCTATTCGGAGAAGCTCCTTAGCCAGCCGCAGCACCAAAGCGCGGATCTCGGCCGCTATGGCCGGACGCCACGCCGATGGGGATAGGTCCACCGGCGCCGGACCAGCTCCCGATGCCACCGCAGCAGCGTAGCTGGCTGGACCAACAACCCGCACCAGCTCGGACGGGGCAGCAGCCGCGCCAGTCCGGCCAGCACCGCCCGGTCTGCCCAGTCGACCCGCGGCCGGGCCACCCGCCGGCGGAGCACGGCCACCTCGTGGCGCAGCATCAGCAGCTCAGCCTCCTTGGCCGCCGAACTTCGCGCCAGCAGCGCAAGCATCGCACGACCTGGCAGAACAGCAGGTAGAGCAGTCGAAGGGTCATACGCCCCGATCATTGCGGCCGCGTGACTCCCTGGCGAACTCGCAGCTCACGCGTACAACCGAGTTTCTGGCACCCCACAGGCACCGGCGGGTCGGTCTTGGTGTCGCAGCCGAGCCGGAACCAGCACCGCCTGGCGGCTCAGAGGTTGGCCAGCCCGTTCGGCCTGACGACCCCACAGCCCCGTGGTGGGTCGCTGGCCAGGATCAGCTCGTGGGCGGCGTCGATGAACCCCCACCAGCGGTGCCTCAGCCGGCACGAACATCACGCGCACGGCCGGGCTGCGGCTATGTTGAAGGCCACGTGACCATGACCGGTGGAAGTGCTCGGCCACGACCACCGCTGGGGCCATGAGGACCAGCAACGTCATGCCGGCAGCACCTGATCCAGCTCCAGCGTCAGCCGGCCGATGACCCGGGCCCAGGTGCGCTATCGGGTCGCCGAAGGCTGCTGGAGCGGCTGCCCGAGCGACATCGCCAGGGTGGTGGGGCGGGGCAGGCCTTTAGGGTGACCGGCACCGGTCACGGTGACGGCGTGAGGATACGACGGTCGCCACCCATCGGCCTGTGTACCGAGGAGCCGGCTGGATCCCAGCTCAGGTGACGTCAAGCTCGGCGTGCATGCCGGCCGCATAGTGGCTGGGCAGGTTGCACACCAGCTCGTAGCGGCCCGCCTGCAAGCTCAGCGTGACCCAGCCTGTCGCGCCGGCGGCGATGCCGTCCCCTTCGCCCGCGGCGCAGCTGCGGGACGCCTCCCCCAGACTGCCGGTCTCATCGACCCGGCCGTCCGCTCCGACCGCCCGCGCCCCGGCCGCCTGCCCGGCCGGCAGCGGGAGCACGATCAGCTCGTGGGTGGCCGCGCCCTGGTTGACCACCCGCAGCGACACCGTCCCGGCCGCCAGCACGCCCGGATTTGCGAACACCCGCGCCACGCCCATGCCCCGCGAGCCGCCCATCATCGAGCCGGTCCCAGACGGGCCGCCCATCATGCCCCCACCCATGTCGGCCAGGGTCACATCGACCACCGCGCCGGCAAGCCGCGGCGCGGTGCAGCGCGGCCCGCTGGCCGCCCGACTGGTCGGCGCCCGGGTTCCAGTGGCCGCCTGGCCACGGAAGGCACCGCTGACGGCCAGGCCAACCGTGGACCCCACGGCCAGCACGACCGCGGTCAGCATCCCGGCCAGCAGCAGCCGCCGGCTGGGCCGGCGCCGCCTCAACGGGCCGCCCACAACAGCTGGCGCCGCCTGGTGTACTCGTCCTGGTCGATCTCGCCGCGGGCGAACCGCTCGTCGAGCAGCTCCTCGGCGTTCAGGCGCCCCGGTCGGCGGGGGAGGAGGCCGGCGGGCCGTCCTGGCGGGTGCCGCCCAGATAGCGGACCAGCGCGATGATCGCGGCGATGACCAGCCCCCAAAACAGCAGCAGCAGCACGCTCATCACCAGCCAACCCCCCCAGCCCCAGTCATAGCCCCACATCATCGCCATCACCCGCCTTGGTGTCGTCGTCGACAGCCGGCCGGGCGTCGGTGCGGCGCCCGGCGGGTCACCTGCCAGTGTCCCTGCCGCCTGCCGTGCCGCCTCAGGGTCATTGGCCCCATCCGACCAGGGCCAAGGGACCCCACAGCACGGACCGCCCGGTCACCGGCGCCCCGTGGCGCCTGGCGGGGTGCGGTTCGGCTACCGCCAGCTACCCCGGCAGTGCCCGTCACGGGAGCACGGCAGAAAGGGCGTACGCGCCTGGCCGGCGACGAGCAGAGCGGGGGGTCGACCCTGCTCGCCACCGCGCCACCCCGGCCAGGCCCGGCTCCGATGGCCCGTCACGGCCTGCCAGCCTGGCCAGGCCTCCCACACAATCCCGGCAGATCGGTGAGACGACTTTGGGAGTCTGCTTCGAGGAGGGAGGACGAACCGGAGTCGAAAGTCCCGCACCGCCCGGGACCCTCGACCCTGCCCGGGTCGGTTGCCCGCCCGAAGAGTCGTCAGCATGGATCGTGCTACCAGGGACCACTTGGAGGTGCTGTCCCGGGAGGAATGCCTGGCGTTGCTCGGCACCCGGCCGGTGGGGCGGCTTGGGGTCAGCATCGAGGCGCTGCCGGCCATTCTCCCGGTCAACTTCTGCCTGCACGCCGACCGGATCATCGTGCGGACCGTGCCGGGCACCAAGCTCGACGCCGCCACGGCCCAGACGGTGGTGGCGTTCGACGACGACTACGATCCCGCGGGGCGCTGGGGGTGGAGCGTGCTGGTCCGGGGTGTCGGTGTCGAGATCACCGCGCCGGACGAGCTGGCCAAGGCGCGGGCGCTGCCCCTGCGGGCCTGGGCGTTCAAGGCCGGTGACGCGAACCGGTTCCTGGCTATCGATACTACCGTGGTCACCGGACGCAGATTCAGCCGGCCGGGTGGATCCGGCGGGGGTCTGCAGTAGCAGTGACTGGATCCAGCGTCCGCGGCAAGGTCGGCGAGGATCCAGGTTCGCGGAGGTGACCGCGAGAATCCCTACGCCTACTGGTCGGGGACGAGACCGACGAGATCGCGGGGGCGCTGGCCACGCGGCCAGAGCAAAAGAGGCGCTGTTCACGTCCGCAGCCTCCTGGCGCTTCCCGCTCGTCTTTTTGGGTGCCACTCGCAGCTTGGAACGGCGACCCTGCCGGCCGGCGGCTGGCCCGAACACGGAAAGGACGCAAGCGATGCCAAGACGACTCTCGCGGCGCGTGTTCCTCGCCGCCGCTGGGGCCGGCGCGGCCGGCGCGGTCCTGGGCGGGTGCAGCGACAGGCCCGCCCTGCGGGCGACCGTCACGCCCGCCTCCGCTGCGGTCGCGCCCGCGAGGCGCGCAGGCACCGGCGCGGTGCCGTTGTGCGGGATGTCACGCTGGTCGCGGCGCCGGCCGCCGTCGACCTCGGCGGACCGACCGCGGCGACCTGGGCGTACGGGGACACGCTGCCGGCCGTCGAGATCCGCATGCGCGCCGGGGAGGTGCTGCGGGCGCGGCTGCGTAACCGGCTGCTGGCGCCCACGACGATCCACTGGCACGGCATCGCGCAGCAAACGACATGGACGGCGTGCCGGGGTCACCCAGGCGCCGGTCGCCCCGGGGGGCGGAGTTCACCTACCAGTTCGCCGTCCCCGACCCTGGCACGTACTTCTTCACCCGCATGTTGGCGTCCAGTTGGACCGGGGCCTGTACGGGGGCGCTGGTTGTGGAGGACCGGCCGAGCCCGGCGGCTACGACCGTGAGCTACTGGTGGTCTTGGACGACTGGACCGACGGGGTGGGCCGCACCTCCGAGCAGCTCCTCGCCGACCTGCGCAGCGGCATGGGTGGGATGGGCATGGGTGGGATGGGCATGGGTGGGACCGGGACGACCATGCGGGACGCGGGCGGGATGGGCATGATGGCCAGCAGGGTGCTCGGCGGTGACGCCGGGGACGTGCGCCCGCTGTACCTGCTCAAACGGCCGCGACGCCGGCGCGCCGCCCATCCCAAGCGCACCAGTTGACTGAGAGGAGAGGCTGATGGTGAAGCAGAGAAGGGCGGCCGCGGTCGTAGGTCTGGTCATGGTGGCCGCGGTCGTCCTCGCCGCTTGTGGGAGCTCTGGGAACTCCTCGGGGACAGACACCGGCCGGACGCTGCGCGACAACGGTCAGCAGATGGCTGGCAATGGTCAGACGATGCGTGACGGCGGGCAGACGATGATGACCAACGGCCAGATGACGCAGGCCAATGGCCAGAAGATGATCGACGCCGGCAAGGCCATGATGGCCAAGGGCCAAGCCGTCAACGACGACGATATGGCTCGCCTCGGCCAGGAGATGATGACCAACGGCCAGACGATGATGAACGCCGGGCGCCAGATGACCGACAGCGGTCAGACGATGATGAAGAGCGGGCAAGCAATGATGGACGCTGGCAACGGCATGATGGGCACGGGCACCCAGATGATGGACGGCAAATAAGGAATAAGTGTCCCGCAGTGTGGCCGAGCCTGAAGGAGCGGGCCAGGGCCATGCTGTGGCTGCTCGCCGCCGACCGCCCGCGTCTGGTCGGCGGGTACAAAATCTTCCAGAACAGCCCGCATTCCAACCGAGCGTCGACCCCGCCACCGAGAGCGTCACCTCCTACTCCTCCCACAACCCGATCCTGAGCCCTGACCTGGCGCTGATCGCGTGGCACTCCGGCGCGAGCTGCAGGCGATCGACATCGCCAACCCCGCGCAGCCCCAGCCCACTGGCAGGCATCGATGCAGGCGGTGGCGGTGTACTCGCTGCCGCGGTCGGCGTCGAAGATCGTGTCAGGCATGCGTGGCCGACCGCGAGTGGCGACCGCAGCCTCAAGCAGCACGGGTGACCAGTCGGGCGTCGTGATGGTCGCCCATGGACCAGCCGACCAGGTGTCGGGAGGCCAGGTCGAGCACGCTGGCCAGATACAGCCAGCCCTCGTCGGTTGGGACGTAGGTCACGTCGCGCACCAGACGACATCGGGCCGGTCGGGGTCGAACAGCCGGCCGACCAGGTCCGGTGCGGGTGCCGCTGCGGTGTCCACCGTGACAGCGACGGAGCCCGGGCTGACCGAGCCCACCCGTACGATGGAACGGCTGCTCAAGGCCCTGACAGTCCCCGCCCGATACTCTTATGGCCGCAGCGGTTGGCGCACCGCATTCCACCCCGGTCGTCGCTGTCGTGGTGCGCCGACGTGCACGCCGGGACATTCGTCCCGAGCACGGCAGGGCTTGCGGCTCATACCCCTCCCGGGTTTCCAGGACATGCTGGTACGGATCGAGGAGAGCCTTCGAGCAGTGGCACAGCCAGGCCACTGGAGCAGGTCCTGGCTGCTGCGAGAGCGGCTGGCAGGTTGCAGTGTCGGAGCCGTGGGCAGGTTGGGAGGAGGTTGCGATGCGCTCGCGATTGCGCGTGAACATCACCCCCTGGGAGCGCGTGGCCCGTGTGGTGGTGGGGCTGACCGGAGTGGTCGGCGGGCTGCTGTTGCCGCTGGGCGCACCGACGGCGCTCAGCGGGACGCTGGAGGTGCTGCTGGTGCTGGCCGGGCTTGACCTGATGGTCACGGGCGCACTGGGGCACTGCCCGCTGTACCACAAGCTCGGCTATGTGCCGAGGTCGTTGCGGAGGTCGACATGACCCAGATGCAGCTCCCACAGCGTCCCGCCCAGGAGCCAGATGACCACCACGGCGGCCACGGGCATCGTGGGCACCGCTGGATGATGCTGGCCTGCTGTGTGCCGATGCTGGTCATCGCGGTAGTGCTGGTCGCGACCGGGGTCGCCAGTGCGGGGTTTCTGCTGGTGGCGGTCGTCTGCACGGTGATGATGGCGATGATGATGGGCGGCATGGGACACGGCGACGACGACCAGCAGGGCCGCTGACCATCGGGTGAGTCGGCGACCGGCGCACCCTCCCGATCCACCAGCGGCCCGCCCCGCACACCCTGCGCAGGGTGGCAGGAGCAGCACGGGGCTGGCGCCTTCGGGTGTGGAGTGACGTCGGTTCGTCTTGTGTATCGGGCCCTCGTGCCGGAGGAGGCGGAGAACGCTGATGAGCAGCCAAGCGGTACTCATCGCGGGTGGGTACGGCGTCGTCGGTCGCCGCATCGCCACAGACCTGGCATCCGACTACCCGGACCGCGTCGTGATCGCAGGCCGGAACCCCGAGCGAGCCAACGCCACAGCGGCAGCGATCGGCCATGGTGTCCGCGGCCGCTCGCTCGACATCAACCTTCCATCCTCGATCGCGGCGGCACTGGATGATGTCGCGGTCGTCGTCAGCTGTATCGACCAGCCTGAACGCGGCCTGCTGCACGCGGCGATCGAGCGCGGGCTGCGGTATACCGACATCACCCCGCACCTGACCGAGCTCGGGCGCGACGCCGCCTACGAACAGCTCCACGCTGCGGCCAGAGCGTCCGGCTCGCGCGTCCTGCTTGGCGCCGGGCTGGTGCCCGGCATCTCCAACATGATCGTGGCTGCCCTCACGGGCACGCTCGGCGGCGCGGAGACGATCGAGACGACGCTGCTGCTTTCGGCGGGCGATGTGAGCGGGCCGGCGTCGTTGGACTACTTCTTGCAGGAGCTTGCGATGCGGTTCGACGTGCACGTGGACGGCGCCGACCGTCCGGCCCAGGCGTTCAGCGACCCGCGCGTGGTGGCGTTCCCCGCGCCGGTCGGACCTCGCCGCGCGTACCTGTTCCCCTTCTCCGACCAGGTGTTGTACCCGCGGACGCTGCATGCCCGCACGGCGCTGACCCGGCTGGCGCTCGACCCCGCGTGGCTGGCGAGGGTGCTGGCGCTGCTAGTGCGCACCGGGGCCGCGCAGGTCGTGGCGCGGGAGCGCATCCGCCGCGCGATCGCCTCGGCACGCCGGGATCGCGGGGCACGTCCGGCTGCGCCGTTCGCGCTGCGCTTGGACGTGACACGTGGCGAGCGTTCGAGCCACGCGACGCTGGTGGGCCACGTGTAGGCAGATGCGACCGCCGCCGGCGCGGCGGCGCTGGTGCGCGCGCTCTTTGATGGCGAGGTTGCGGAGCCCGGCGCGTAGATGCCAGAGCAGGTCATCGACCCACGAGGCTTCTTCTCCCGTCTCGCGCGACGCGGGCTCCGCGTCGAGTTTCCTCACACGTGAGGGGTGCGCTCGAGTGGACGGCGTCGGTCAGCCGGGCGTGGTGTGCAGCGTGGCGCCCAGCCGCGGGGAGGACGCGCTTTGCAGGCCGCTATGGATCGGCTTGGTCGCCACGGACAAACGCATCGCTAGCGGACAATCGTCTCCCGGTCCGTCCACGCTGAGATCGCGCAGCAGTGGCTCTGTGAACGTAGGGTCTCCGCCATTCCCAGCCAGCCGTGTGGTGGCGTAACGTGCAGCCTCACGCGTTGTTCGGGGAACGGCCGGCGCGTGCAACTCGGCGACGACGCCCGCGCCGCAACCGGACCTGGCCGGCGTCCCGGCGCTGTTTGCCCGAGCTCCATGCGTTGTAGCGTGCCGGTCACGCTCCCCGGTCGCGGCGAGTCGCGAACGTGTCCGGCCGTGTCGGTGAGCCGCCGCGCCGCGGTCGTGTCGGCGGGTGCCGGCGGGGGATGAACACGGGGGTGTGGGCGGCATAGGCGGCCCACGCCTTGCCGAACCGGGCGGCCACCTCGCGCTCCTCGGCGCGGGCCAGCCGCGCGTACACCACCACCAGGATCGGGAACATGACCAGGGTGGGGATAGTCGGCCACTGCAGCAGGAAGCCGACCATGACCAGCAGAAACCCGTCGTACTGTGGGTGGCGCACGCGCGCGTACGGCCCGGTGGTGGCCAGCCGGCCGGACCGCGCGGCCTCGTGCAGCACCCGCCAGGCGGCCGCGAGCAGCCAGAACCCGCCGCCGATCGCCACGTAGCTGGCGAGATGGAACGGGCTCAGGTGCGGGTCGCCCTGCCAGCCGATCAGGTCATTCCACAGGTGCCCGCCCGCGTGCGTGGCCCGCAGCCCGGGGAACCGCGAGCCCAGCCAGCTGCCCAGCAGGTAGACCGTCAGTGGGGTGCCGTACATCTCGGTGAACAGTGCGACCAGGAACGCCGAGTAGGCGCCCATCGCCCGCCAGTCCCGCGACGTGCGGGGGTGAAAGAAGCTGACCGCGAACACGATGAACAGCGCGGTGTTGACCACCACCAGCGGCCACAGGCCGTAGGCTGCGTCAGCCATCACACCTCACCCTCCCAGAGTGGGTGACCGCTTCGGTTGGACCAGCACCGCCAGGCGGCCCGCTCATGGCGTGCCGCTTGACGAGGACGCGTGGTAGCGGTGCGGGTCGGCGTCGAAGGCGGCGGCGCAGCGTGCGGAGCAGAACCACACCGGTTCCCCACCGATGTCGCGGCGCTGCGGACCGGTCACCGGCGACACCTGCATGCCGCACACCGGGTCGGTCACCAGCCCATCGCCGTGGTGGTGGCCGAGGTGCTCGTGGAGGTCGCCGGCTGGTGCGTGGCGATGGCCTGCAGCCGGCACGTGCGGGTGTGGCGCCCGCGCGGCGGGCAGTCCCTGCAGCGCCACCGGCTCAATGCTGGCTTGCGCCCCGGTCTCGACCCGCGGGTCGACGCGCACCTGTGCGGCTGGGGGCAGCGGCGGGCTGTGGTAGCGGCGCAGCCGGTTGGCGTTGCTGACCACCGACAGCGACGACAGCGCCATGGCGGCAGCGGCCAGCATCGGGCTGAGCCGGATCCCAGCCAGCGGATACAGCACGCCAGCGGCGACCGGGATGCCGACGCCGTTGTAGACCAGCGCGAAGAACAGGTTCTGGCGGATGTTGCGCATGGTTGCCCGCGACAGCCGGATCGCGGTCACCACCCCGGCCAGCGAGCCGGAGATCAGCGTGATGTCGGCGGCCTCGATCGCCACGTCGGTGCCGGTGCCAATCGCCAGGCCGACGTCGGCCTGGGCCAAGGCGGGCGCGTCGTTGATGCCGTCGCCGACCATGCCGACCCGGCGTCCCTCAGCCTGCAGGCGGCGGATCTCTTGGGCTTTGTGCTCGGGCAGCACCTCGGCCAGCACCCTCCCCACGCCCACGCTGCGGGCGATCGCGGCGGCGGTGCGGGCGTTGTCGCCGGTGAGCATCACCACGTCGACACCCAGCCCCTGCAGGGCCGCGATCGCCTGGGCGGAGTCGGCTTTGACGGTGTCGGCGACGGCCAGCACCCCGGCGGGCCGGCCGTCGAGGGCGGCCAGCACCGGGGTCTTGCCCTCGGCGGACAGGCCCGCGGCGATCGTGTCGAGCGTGCTGGTGTCGATGCCGGCGCCGGCGAGCAGCCGGGCGCTACCGACCAGCACCGCGCGGCCGCCAACGCTGGCCCGCACGCCTTGGCCGGTGACCGACGCGAATCCGCTGGCCGACGCAACGGTCAGGCTGCGAGATCGAGCGCCGGCCATGATCGCGGCGGCCAGCGGGTGCTCACTGTCGTGCTCGGCGCCCGCGACGAGTGCGAGCAGCTCGGTCTCCCCGAGGCCGCCGACGGGGCGGACGTCGGTCAGCGCCGGCTTGCCGGCGGTGACGGTGCCGGTCTTGTCCAGCACGATGGTGTCCAGCTTGTGGGCGGTCTCCAGCGCCTCCGCCGAGCGGATCAGGATGCCCGAGCGGGCCCCCTTGCCGGTGCCGACCATGATCGACAGTGGGGTGGCCAACCCGAGCGCGCATGGGCAGGCGATGATCAGCACCGCCACCGCCGACACCAGCGCCAAGGTGAACGCCGGGGGTGGGCCGAGGGTGAACCAGACCGCGAAGGCGGCGACCGCGACGGCGATGACCGCGGGCACGAAGTAGGCGGAGGTGGCGTCGGCGAGCCGCTGGATCGGGGCCTTGGACGCCTGGGCCTGCTGCACCAGCCGGATGATCTGCGCCAGCACGGTGTCGGCGCCGACCTTGGCGGCGCGCACGCGCAGCGACCCGGTGGTGTTGATAGTCGCGCCGATCACGGCGTCGCCAACGCGTTTGGTCACCGACATGGGCTCGCCGGTGATCATCGACTCGTCCACCGCCGAGGCGCCGGCGAGCACGGTCGCGTCGACCGGGACCTTTTCCCCCGGCCGGATCACGACCTCGTCGCCGACCACGACATCCTCGACCGGGATCTCGGTCTCGAGCCCGTCGCGGACGACCCGGGCGGTGCGGGCCCGCAGGCCCAGCAGCGCGCGGATGGCCTCGCCGGTGCCGGCCTTGGCGCGGGCCTCCAGCAGCCGGCCCAGCAGGATCAGGGTGAGGATCACCCCGACCGCCTCGAAGTACACCTCCCGCACGCCCTCGGGCAGCAGCCCCGGGGGGGCCAGGGTGACCAGCAGGCTGTAGCCGTAGGCGGCCACCGTGCCCAAGGTGATGAGGCTGTTCATGTCCGCGGAGCGGTGCGCCAGGGTCAGCCAGCCGGTGCGGTGGATCGGCCAGCCGGTCCAGACCATCACCGGGGTGATCAGCGCCAGCTGCAACCAGTGGTTGAGCAGCACATCCGGCACCCAGCCGCCCTTCAGCAGCGAGGCGGCCATCACCGCGAACAGCACGGGTGCGGTCAGCGCCGCACCCACGACCACCCGGCCGGTCAGATCGGCGATCTCGGCGCGCCGCTCGGCGGCCTGCGCGGCCTCCACCTCGGCTGCCGCGGCCTCGACCGGTGGCCTGGCCTCGGATTCGGTGATCGGTGTGGCGTGGGCCGCCCCATCGCCGGCGATGGCTTCCTCGGCCGGCTCGACGATCAGGGTGCCGTGGATCATGTTCATCCCGCACGCGAACCCGAACGACCCGACCCTGCTCGGGGCTAGCCGCACGGTGGTGCGCTGGAAGGCGGGCAGCGCCGCGGAGACCTGCAGGTCGGGAAAGACGACCCGGGAGGTGCAGTCGCCGGACTCCTGCCGATCGAAGGTCACCTCCACCGGCACGCCCTGGCGGACCCGGATCACCTCCGGGCTGTAGCCGCCCCGCACCGTCACCGCCACCCGCTGGACCCCATCGGCCAGCTCGGCGGCGCGGGCACGGCGCGGGCCGAAGAAGAACCAGCCCAAGGCGACTAACGCCACCACGGCACCGACCAGCACCAGCGCATCAGCCACGTCCACGGCAATCCCTCTTCCCAGGTCACACTGCACGTCATCCCAAGCCCAGCCTCCTACCCCACACCCCTACCCGGTAGGGACCTTCCGACCGAGAGGACGGGGTCCTTCGGTCCCACATGGATCATCACTGGCCGGCGGTGGTGGCCGTGGGAGTGATGACGCCGCGGACGGTGTCCAGCAGTTGGCTGGGGGGACGAACATGGCGGGGTACTCGCCCCGCCAGGTGATCCGGCCGGTCGGGTCGATGAGGATGAAGGTGTGGCCGGGCGCAGGTTGGTGTGCATCGCGGAAGCATCGCCGACCGCCTGGTAGGCACCCGCGACCACCCTGCCGGGTCCGTGAGGAACGGGGTGCGCAGGTTGAAGCGGCGCATCTCCGCACGGGTGGCGGCCGGGTCGTTGACGACCACGGGGAGCACGGTCAGTCCGAGCCGCTCAAGGTCGCTCTAGTGGGCTTCGAGGTTGGCCATCTGGGACCAGCCGTCACAGCCGACCCCTTCGCTGAAGTACAGCAGGCGCTGTTGCATCTGGTTGGTCCGCGGCATGCTGAAGTCGCGACAGCGGCTTGAGGTCAGATCGTCAACGCGAGTTCAGCGAACGCGACTGCCAGTCCCTGGGTCACTGGCGCCTCGATTGCCAGCTCGTAATGGCCTCGGCGAGGGTTCTGCACGAACGCATGCCCAGCGATCACGACTCTGGCGCCGGGATCCTGCTTCCGACCCTGCATCGGCCGCAGCCTCGCCTTGAGCCGGCCGTGGTCGGCCTCGATGCGGTTGTTGGCATACCTGTCGGTGCGGTGCCAAGCCGCCGGCAGCGACTCCTCCAGCACCAAACGGATAGGTCGAGGCCCGGTCGTTCACGACCTCCGAAGGCTTGATCTTGGCCGTGGCCATGGCCCGCTCGAAGAACCAGCGCGCCGCGCTGGCGTCCCGCCGTGGGGTCACGAACACGTCGAGGACCTGCCCCTTGCTGCTCGATCGCCCGGTAGACAGAGCCCCCAGCGTCCAGCGACCTTCACGTACGTCTCGTGCACCCGCCAGCGATCCCCGGCGATATGGCGGCAGGGTCGGGCGGCCTCGGCCAGCAGCGTCGTGAAGCGCTGCACCCACCCGTAGACCGTGACCTGATCGACCTCGACGCCGCTCGGCGAGCAGCTCCTCCACGTCCCGGTAGGACAGCCCGAAGCGTCGCTACCAACCGCCAAGACGATGACGTCGGGCGGGAAGCGGAAGCCGGCGAAAGCGGACCGCGGTGGGATCGCTGGGCGAAATCGCGAGTGCTCATGTTGACAGTCTGCCTACCCGAGGCTCGCTGATCGCAGATGCAACAGCGCCAGACAAAGGTCCCGAGCCTCGAGGGCTGCCCTACCCGCCCACCGTACCGTCTCTGATCCGGGCCGAATGGCCGATGTTCCCCGGGTCAAAAGCCCCTGCCGCTCACTACCCATGCATCGGACCATCCGCAGGACGAGTTGCACAAACAAGGGGATCGTCATGCGCACCGCCGGCAAGCTGACATGGTCGCTATGGATCTTTATCGCGGTCGTCACCGTCGCAGTGTTCCTGGTAGCGGCACGCACCGGGCCGACGTCCACGCCGGTCCCATCCGGCTACTCGCACGCGCAACTTCAGGCGGATTCGCAGATGACCCAGCAGATGTCGGTACCTGGCGCGAGCGGGCCGATGTCCAGCGGCGCTGTGGTGGACGACCAGCTGCGCCGCTCGCAGGACCCTGCCTACGTCGCCGCGCTTGAGGCACACCAGCGCGAGATCGAGCGGATGCTCGGCGGTGGGACACCATGAGCCCGCGCCAGCCGTGCCGCTCGGCGGAGCCCGGGCGACGAGTTGTTCGACCGCCCCCTCCGACCGTACGTGCCGAACGGCACAGCCTGGCACCCGGTCCGCAGGTGTCTTGTTCGGCGGCCTCGCCTGAGCTGCGATGGACGCGCGAGGCGGAGCGTCGCGGCCCGGGAGGGGCCGACCGGGCGCTGCGCATCGTCCTGATCGGCCCGCCCGGGGCCGGCAAGGGAACCCAGGCGGTCCGGCTCGCGGCCCGCTTCGGCGTACCGCACATCGCCACCGGCGACATCTTCCGGAGCAACGTGGACCGGTGCACCCCGCTCGGCCGGGTGGCCAAACGGTACCTGGACGGCGGGGAACTCGTGCCAGACGACATCGTCATCGACATCGTCTCCGAGCGGCTTGCAGAGCCCGACTGCCGCCACGGCTTCGTGCTCGATGGCTTCCCCCGCAGTGCGCCGCAGGCTAGCGCGCTCAGCCGCCGCCTCGACGAGCTCGGGACGCCGCTGCACGCCGCCATCAGCCTCGAGGTCCAGGAGGAGGAACTGTTCCAGCGGCTGGCCGCCCGCGCACGCGCCGACGACACCGAGCAGACCATCCGCAACCGCCTGCGCGTGTTTGCCGCCAGCAACCACCCGCTGCTCCGCTACTACGAACAGCGCGGCCTGCTGGCCCGCATCGACGGCGTCGGCAACCCCGACGACCTCACCGAACTCGTCGTCGCAAGGCTGAAGGACCTCATGGCACGCCCGATCACCGAGCGCCGCCGCTCGACGGAGGTCGCCCTGGCGTCCATCGTCGGCCGGTAAGGGCATGCAGGCTGCCCTACGTCGCGGCCCCCGCTGGTACGAGACAATCCGCTGCAGCCGCGCAACGGCGCCGGTGCCCACCAAGGACTATGTCCGATGGGAAGCGGTCGGCGCCGATGCAGTTGTGGCAGCTCGATATCACCGGCGAGATCCTGCTCGCCGATGGCCGGCCGGCAGCGCTGATGCATCCTGCGCGACGCGGCGGAGCGGTCGGCGCCGATGCAGTTGTGGCAGCTCGATATCACCGGCGAGATCCTGCTCGCCGATGGCCGGCCGGCAGCGCTGATGCATCCTGCGCGACGCGGCGGAGTAGTACCAGCCGCTGCGGTCTGCCCGCCTATCGGCGGCGAGCGCTGAGCGGCAGGGGCGGGGCAGGGTGCTCGACTCGCACGCGCACGTCGACGATCATGACGCCGTCCGGGCCGACCACGACCGGGTTGCAGTCCAGCTCGGCGATCTCGGGACGGTCGTCGGCGAGCGCGCCAATGCGCAGCAACAGGTCCTCAAGGGCCGACAGGTCAGCCTCGGGGGCGCCCCGCCAGCGGTCCAGCAGCGGGAAGGTCTTCAGGGACCGCAGCAACTCGCCGGGTCACGGTCGGTCAGCGGGGCCAGCCGCACGCCCACATCGCCCAGCAGCTCTGCGCTGGTGCCGCCGGCACCCACGACCACCACAGGACCGAAGGTGGGGTCGTGGACCACTCCGACCAGCAGTTCGGCAACGCCAGTGGCCATCCGCTGCAGCAGGAAGCCCTCCGGTGGGTTACCGCTGGCGGTCAGGACCTCGGCGAGCTCGCCCGCGGCGCGGGTGACCTCCTGGCCTCCCTTGAGGTTCAGACGGACCGCGCCGGCCTCGGTCTTGTGCAACAGCCCAGGCGCGGTGGCCTTCAGCGCCACCGGCCCGCCCAGCTCCTCGGCCATCTCCCCGGCCTTCTCGGTCGTGTGGGCCAGGCGCCAC
>WNFY01011424.1_pt1 | contig 14611 bp, 12 predicted proteins | sample 5400091 | NCBI WGS metagenome assembly WNFY01 (sample SAMN13153364, study PRJNA577476) | soil metagenome | isolation source: 60 cm soil or saprolite under grassland replicate 1 | place: USA:California | collected 2016-06-15 | reverse complement strand
CCCCATCGCGGGCACGGTCTTCATCGCCGGCGAGGCGACGACGCTCGGCGCGGCGGGGACCGTGCACGGCGCGCTCGAGAGCGGCGAGCGCGCGGCGCGGCAGGTGCTGGAGAGCATGGGCGGCCAGGGCTCGTCCCCTGCGCTGGTCGCGGGACCGGCCCGTCCGGGAGCGGCCCGCCGGCGCCGCGCCGCCCATGGAAGATCTTCTGGGAGGTAGCGATGCTGCGCGTGACCGAAGACGTGCTCGAGGTGCGCCACTGGGCGGAGGAGCGCGGCGGCAACCCATGCAGGCGGCCCGACGGGCACCTCACGCTGTGCTTCGGCGCGGATCCGAGCCCCGCCGTCCCGGTCGGCTGGGAGGAGTTCGAGCCAAACTTCATGCTCGGGCGCTGCGTGCTCGTCTACGACGACTCGCCGGGCTGCAACCACTGCCTCGTCGGCACGATGGAGGAGGCGCGCGCCTACGTCGCGGCGGCCGACCCGCGCCTCACAGGGGCGGCGACGCCGGACGTGGGCTGACCCGCGGTTGACGTGCGGTGCGCGGAGCGGTACTCGACCGCACCGATGAAGAGCACGAACCGTCCCCTCACCGTCGTCGCGCTGCTCCTCGGGCTCTTCCTCGCCGCGATGGAGATGACGGTCGTCTCGACCGCCATGCCCACCGCCGTCGGCGACCTCGGCGGGATCCACCTCTACGCCTGGGCCTTCGCCGCCTACATGCTGACGGCCACGGTGACCGTCCCCATCCACGGCAAGCTCGCCGACCTGTACGGGCGGAAGCCCGTCATGCTGGTGGGGCTGGCGCTCTTCCTCGCGGGATCGTTCGCCTGCGGCCATGCGGGCTCGATGACGATGCTCATCCTCTTCCGCGCGCTGCAGGGGCTCGGGGCGGGCGCCATCCAGCCCATTGCGCTCACCATCGTGGGCGATCTCTTCGACGTCCGGGAGCGGGCGCGCTGGCAGGGATTGTTCGGCTCGGTCTGGGGCCTCGCGGGCCTCGTCGGGCCGCTCCTCGGCGGCGCCATCGTCCACTACCTGTCCTGGCGCTGGGTGTTCTACGTGAACATCCCGCTCGGCCTCGGCTGCGGGGCCGTGCTCGTGGTCGCCTACCACGAGCGCGTCGAGCGCCACGAGCACCGGCTCGACCTCGCGGGCGCGGTCCTCCTCTCGGCGACGGTCCTGGCGGCGCTCCTCTCGGCGCGCTCGCGCGCCGTGGGCGCGGTCGCGATCCCGGTGGCGCTCGCCGGGCTCGCCCTCTTCGTGTGGGTGGAGCGCCGCGCGAAGGAGCCGCTCGTGCCGCTCGACCTGTTCCGGCAGCGGGTCATGGCGGTGTCCTCCGCGACGGGCGCGCTCGTCGGCGCGGCCATGATCGCGATGGTCACCTACGTCCCGCTCTACGTGCAGAGCGTGCTCGGGGCGACGCCCACCGGCGCCGGCAGCGCCATCGCGCCGATGGCGATCGGGTGGCCCATCGCGTCGGCGCTGAGCGGCCGGCTCCTCCCGCGCGCCGGCTACCGCCTGCTCATCCGCGGCGGCCTGCTCCTCACCGCCTGCGCCGCGGTCGGCATCGCGCTCTTCCTGAGGCCCGGCGCGAGCCTCCTCGTCCCGCGCGTGCTCACCGCCGTGTACGGGGTCGGGCTCGGGCTCGCGAACACGCCGCTCATCATCGCGGTGCAGTCGAGCGTGCCCTGGAACCGGCGCGGCGTCGCGACCGCGAGCATCATGTTCTTCCGGACCATCGGCGGGACGCTCGCGGTGGGCATCCTGGGCGCCGTCCTCGCCGGCGCCCTCGCGTCGAGCGGCGCCCCCGCCGGCACGGTGGACCGGCTGCTCGGCCCGGAGCGGGCCGCGCTCGATCCGTCGATCGTCCTGAGCGTCTCGGGCGTGCTTCAGGCCGGGATGACCCGGATGTTCTGGGCCATCTGTGCCATCGCGTTCGTGGGCTTCGCGGTGAGCCTCGCCTTTCCGCCCTTGCGCATCGCCGCGGAGGGCGCGCGCGCCCAGGCGAGCGCCGCAGCCGCCGCCCCCGGGGAGGGCGGGGCCGGCGCGTAGCACGAGGGCCTGGCCGGGCGCCCGGCGCCGCACGAGGAAGTATCGCGGCGCCGGGACCTCGACTAAAGTCACCCTCGAACCTCAACTTTTCTCCGGCGCTTCGCCGCCGCCAGACAGAGGAGCGACGACATGGCACCGCGCAACCCAGGGTCGCTGAAGCGGCAGAAGGAGCTCGCGCGCCAGCAGAAGCAGCGCGAGAAGAAGGCCGAGCGCGACGCTCGCAAGGAAGCGGCCCGCGATCGGCCCAAGGCGCCCGACGGCATCGACCCCGACATCGCCGACATCGTCCCGGGGCCGCAGCCGAAGCTCGAGGAGTGACGCCGGAGCGTCACTCCTCGGCCGATCGTCACGGCAGGTAGAACACGCCCTTCAGGTCTTCGGTCTGCGAGAGCTGGTTGCCCGAGCCGTCGAGCGCGCGGATCCGGAGCTGGTAGTACATGCCGCTCGTGAGCGCCGCGCCCGCGTAGGTGACCGTCATCGAGTTCCCCGCCGCCTTCGGCGCGGTGAAGATGTCGTTCCCGAACGCGTCGAACACGTCGAGCGTGTAGCTCGCCGCGCTCGAGTAGGACGAATCCTTCACCCACGTGAAGGCCGGGGTCGCGCTCGTCAGCTTGACGGCGCTGCCGCTGCCGTCCACGGCGACGCCGTCGATCGTCGTGAGAGCGATGGCGCCGACCAGCTTGAACTGCCCGAGGGTGCTGCCGCCGACGACCGAGCCGCCCTGGACCTCGACCCCGACCGGCGCGGTGTTGCCGCCGCCCGACAGGTCGCGGACGTCGCCGTCGATCCCGAACGCCGCCAGGGCGATGTAGCTGCCGTCCGGCACGCCGGTGAAGGAGTACGTGCTCCCGGACGGCACGGCCGCCACGAGCCCGGGGGGCGACTCGCCCCGGTCGAGCGCGGCCTGGTACGTGGACTTCAGCACGAGCGCGACCGACGTCGGCGTGGTGGCCCCCGAGTTGAAGATGAGCCCGCCGTCGACGGTCGCGGTCGTGGCGTTGGCGATGGCGAGGTCCACCGCGAGGTCCTGCCCGGCCTGGAGCGTGGCGGTCGCCGGAGCGTAGTTCTCGCCGTGCGCGTAGGCGGTCACGGTGTAGGTGCCGGGGGCGAGGTTGAAGATCGCGTACGCGCCGGTGCGGTCGGCGATGGCGGTCGCGCCCTTCGCCGGGCTGCCGGTCTCCGCGACCACCAGCACGCCGCCGCGATCGGACGGCACCGCGGCGTTGCCGTGGAGGGCGGCCGTGCCCGCGCCGGCGTCCTTGATGAGCCCCACGTCCGTGAGCGACGACTGGAGGGTCCAGCCGGACGTGCCGTGCACGGCGACCGAGAGATCGAGCGGCAGCGCGACGCGCACGCCGCCGGGGAAGCTCTGGTACGTGGCCGCGTCGGCGCGCAGGGTCACGGCGCCCGCGACGGGCGTGCCGTCGCTCTTGCGCTCCGCCCTCACGTCGAGCGCGTAGGTCCCGTTCTGCGCCGACGTCGCGACCAGGCTCACCGGAGCCCGGTTCGGATCGAGCGCGACGAGCCGCGCGCCCGCGATCGCGCCCTGCGTGGCGCTCACCGGAGCCCGGTTCGGATCGAGCGCGACGAGCCGCGCGCCCGCGATCGCGCCCTGCGTGGCGAGATCGAACACCTTCCCCTGCACGACCACCGGGTCGAAGCACGCGGGCGCCCCGCCGTTCTCGACCGCCTCGCAGACCTTTCCGGTGGCGCAACCGCTCTGGGCGGTCGGGTTGCACTGCTTCTTCTCGTCCTTGCCGCACGCGACGAGCGCGATCGCGAACAAGCCAAGCATGGTGGAGCGACGCATGGTGTTCCCTCCTCGGATTTGAAAGTCCGGGGAGTAGACCCCACGAGCGGGTGACAGGTCACGCCCACATGGTGCGCGCCTGTCTCACTCCCGCGCGCGCGCCGCCGCCGTGAATCCGCGCTCGAGATCGGCGACGAGGTCGTCCGCGCTCTCGATGCCGCACGACACGCGGATGAGCCCGTCCGCGATCCCGAGCTGCTCGCGCGTCTCCTTCGGCACCGACGCGTGCGTCATGATCGCGGGGTGCTCGATGAGGCTCTCCACCCCGCCCAGCGACTCGGCGCAGGCGAAGATCCGCACCGTCTTCAAGAAGGCGCGCGCCGCCTCGAGCCCGCCCTCCAGGAACGTCGCGACGCGGAGCGCGTTCTCGGCATGGCGCGCCATCCGCACGTGCAGCGTCTTCAGGCCGCGCAGGACGAGGAAGGCGTCGAGTGGGCCGGGCACCCCGCCCACCGCGTTCTGGAGGAAGCGCAGGCGCTCGAAGAGGGCGGCGTCGCTGGTCATGACGGCGCCGCCCACCACGTCGGAGTGGCCGTTCAGGTACTTCGTCGTGGAGTGCGCGACGACGTCGATGCCGTGCTCGATCGGACGCTGGAAGAAGGGCGTGGCGAAGGTGTTGTCGACCACCGTCTTCGCCCCGTGCGCGCGCGCCAGCTTGGAGACCGCGGCGAGGTCCACGATCTTGAGCATGGGGTTCGTCGGGCTCTCGATCCAGACGAGCTTCGTCCTCTCGCGCAGCCCGCGCTCCACGTTCCGCGCATCGCTCATGTCCACGTAGCTGAACTCGACGCCGAGGCGCCGGTACACCTTGTCGAAGATGCGGAACGTCCCGCCGTACACGTCGTCGGAGGCGAGCACGTGGTCGCCCGCGTCGAGGAGGTGCAGGATCGCGTCGGTCGCGGCGAGCCCGGAGGCGAAGGCGAGCGCGTGCCTCGCGCCCTCGAGCGCGGCGAGGCAGCCCTGGAGCGCGTCGCGCGTCGGGTTCTGCGTCCGCGAGTACTCGAAGCCCTTGTGCTCGCCGGGACCGTCCTGGACGTAGGTCGAGGTCAGGTACACCGGCGTCATGATGGCGCCGGTGGTCGGATCCGGCCTCTGCCCGGCGTGGATGGCGAGCGTCTCGAAGCGCAGCTTCTTGTCGTCCATGGTCAGACTCGTCTTTCGCTCTTCCGCGCGATTGCGGCTGGGGGGTCTGGGGGGAGCGGCCCCGCTCCCCCCAGGTCGAGGGCTTGCGAAGCGAAGCGTAGCAAGCCCGGAAATCCCTCTGACTCGCGTCCGAAGCGGTTGCCGAGCACGAGAAACGGCGAAACGCGAGTCAGACCTACCTGAGCTTGTGTCCGAGGAAGTCGATGAGGTCGATCTTGGTCACGATGCCGGTGACGCGGTCGCCCTCCTTCACCACCGCCACGTTGTCGTCGTTGAAGATGTCGCGCAGCTTGCCCACCAGCGTGTCGGGGCCGACCACGCCCTGCAGCGGCTGCACGAGCGGCTCGACGACCTCGGTGAGCCGGTGCTTGCCCTCGATGAGGAAGTTGAGCAGGTCGTACTCGTGGATCATGCCGATGCAGCGCCCCTCCGCGTCCACCACCGGCATCTGCGAGATGTCGTGCTCCTTCAGCTTCTTCACCACGACCTCGACCTTGTCGGTCTTGCGCGCGGTGATGACCTCGCCCCGGCGGCCGCCGAGCACGTCGCGGACGGTCGCGGAGGCGAGCCCCTCGCCGTTGCCGGAGACGGGGAAGCCGTTGTCGCGCATCCACTCGTCCGAGTAGAACTTCGAGATGTAGGCGCGCCCGCCGTCCGGCAGCGGCACCACCACCACCTTCCCGCGCCCGAGCTCGCGCGCCACCTGCACCGCGACGTGCACGGCCGCGCCCGAGCTCCCGCCGGCGAAGACGCCCTCCTCGCGCGCCAGCCGCCGCGCCATCACGAAGGCCTGCCGGTCGTCGAACTGGCGCACGTCGTCGAGGACCTTCAGGTCCATGGCGCCGCACATCATGTCCTCGCCCACGCCCTCGACCTTGTAGACGCGCGGCTCCGAGAGCTTTCCGCTCTTGAACATCGAGTGGTAGACCGAGCCGATCGGGTCCGCGCCGATGTTCAGGATCTTGGCGTTCTTCTCCTTGAAGAAGCGGCCGCAGCCGCTCATCGTCCCGCCCGTTCCGATGCCGGCCACGAAGGCGTCGAGCTTGCCCCCGGTCTGCTCCCAGATCTCGGGCGCGGTGAGCCGGTAGTGCGCCTCGACGTTGTCGGGGTTGTGGTACTGGTTCAGGTAGAAGCTGTTCGGCGTCTCCGCCGCGATCCGCTTCGCGACCGAGTAGTAGCTCTCGGGCGAGTCGGCCGGGACGTTCGTCGGCGTCACCACCACCTGCGCCCCGAACGCCTTGAGCGTGTCCTGCTTCTCCTTCGACATCTTGTCGGGCATCGTGAAGATGCACCGGTACCCCTTCACCGCCGCCGCCATGGCGACGCCGACGCCCGTGTTGCCGCTCGTGTTCTCGACGATGGTGCTGCCGCGCCTGAGGAGCCCCTCGCGCTCCGCCTTCTCCATGATGTGGATCGCCATCCGATCCTTGATGGAGCCGCCCGGGTTCAGGTACTCGAGCTTGACGAGCACCGTCGCGTCGTCGGGACCGACGACCTTGTTCAGCCGGACGAGGGGCGTGCGGCCGATCGCGGCGAGGACGTTCTCGTGGTAGGGCATGCGGGCTCCGGGCCGGCGAAGAAGCTGAGGGAATCGAGGGTTATAGGCGTGCCGGATCAGGGGTGTCAACGCAACGGTTCGGGTGGGCTTCGCCGGCGGTGACCGGGTGAGCGGCCCCCCAGAGGAGGACGTGATGGCGGAGCCGACGACCGAGGAGAGGGTGCGCGCGGCGGTGTCGCGCGCGACCGGGCGCGACGCCGGCGCCGCGCCGGTGAGGCGGCTCGCCGGGCACGCCTCGATGCGGAGCTACTGGCGCGTCGGGAGCCCGCCGGCCTCGCATGTGGTGATGGTCATGCCGCCGGACTCGAAGCCCGAGGAGGTGACGAAGGGCGGCAGGCCGGCGGTGGACCCGTTCGTCGACGTGCAGCGTTACCTGCGCGGTCTCGGCGTGCGCGTCCCGGAGATCGTCGCCTTCCACGAGGACGACCCCCGCGGCGGCCTCATGGTCCTCGAGGACCTCGGCGACGTGACCCTCGAGGAGGCGCTGCGAGCGGAGGGGCAGCCGGATGAGGCTGCCCCGGAGCGAGCGCAGCTCGCGCGCCTCCGCGCCGCGGCGGAGCGAGCGCCCGGCGGGTGCATCGCCTTCACCCGCAGCTTCGACCGCGATCTCTACCGGTGGGAGCTCGACCACTTCCGCGAGTGGCTCCTCGAGGCGTGGAAGGGCGCGCGGCTCTCGGCCGAGGAGCGGGCGGTGGTGGAGCGCGAGTTCGACCGCGTCGCGGGGGCGCTCGACGCCGAGCCGAAGGGCTTCACGCACCGTGACTATCAGTCGCGCAACCTCATGGTGCTCCCGTCGGGCGAGCAGGCCGTCATCGACTTCCAGGACGCGCTGCTCGGGCCGCGGCAGTACGACCTCGTGGCGCTGCTCCGCGACAGCTACGTCGAGCTGCCGCCGGAGCTCGTGGACGCGCTCCTCCGCCGCTACCTCGAGCGGCTGGAGGCGGCGGGCGGGCCTCGCCTCGCCTACGACCCCTTCCGCGAGCTCTTCGACCTGCTCACGGTGCAGCGCAAGCTCAAGGACGCGGGGAGGTTCGTCTTCATCGACCGCGTGAAGAAGAACCCGGGGTTTCTCGTCTCCATCCCGGCCTCGCTGCGCTACGTGCGCGAGGCGTTCGCGCGCCGCCCCGATCTGGCGGAGCTGCAGGCGGTGCTGGGCAAGCACGTTCCGGAGCTGTCGGCGTAGGAAAAGACGGAGGGGGTGGAGCGCGGACGCCCCACCCCCTCGGATTTCGGAAGCGGCTCTCGACTACTCGGCGCCGACGCCGAGATAGGTGCGGAGCTTCTCGTCCTCGAACTTCGCCTGCGCCTGCGCGTCGGGCGAGAGGAGCGAGACGATGATGCCGGCCGCGAACGACGCGGTCATCGAGATGACGCACGGGTTCTTGATGGGGATGATGGCCGCCGGCATGTGGAAGATCTGCACCCACACCGTCTCGGAGAGCATGATCATGCCCACCGAGAGGAAGGCGCCGGTGAGGATGGCCGCCACCGCACCCTGCGTGGAGAAGCGCTTCCAGGTGATCGACAGGAGCAGCGCCGGGAAGTTGGCGCTCGCCGCGATGGAGAAGGCGAGGCCGACCATGAAGGCGACGTTCTGGCCCTTGAAGAGGATGCCGAGGGCCACGGCGAAGACGCCGAAGATCACGGTGGCCGTCTTGGCCGCCTTGACCTGCTCCTCCTCCGTCGCCTTGTTCTTCTTGATCACGTTCACGTAGATGTCGTGCGAGTACGCGGACGCGCCGGCGAGCGTGAGCCCGGCCACGACGGCGAGGATGGTCGCGAAGGCGACCGCCGCGATGAAGCCGAGGAAGGGCGTTCCACCGAGGGTGAGGGCGAGGACCGGCGCCGCCATGTTGCCGCCTGGGTCGATCGCCTTGATCGCGGCCTGACCGCCGGGGATGAGGATCGCGGCGCCGAAGCCGACGATCGGGATGATGATGTAGAAGTAGCCGATGAGGCCGGTCGCGTAGAGCACGCTCTTGCGGGCGGCCTTCGCGTCGGGGACCGTGTAGAACCGCATCAGGATGTGCGGCAGGCCGAGGAGGCCGAGCATGAGCGCGAGGCCGAGCGAGACCGCCTCGAGCGGGTTCTTCGCGAGGGCGCCCGGCTCGAGCATCTTCTGGCCGTACTGCGTCGCGACCTGCTTGTAGAGGTCCGTCGGCGCGCCCACCTTCACGAGCACGAGGATGGTGAGGAGCGTCACGCCGGCGAGCAGGAGGCAGGCCTTGATGATCTGCACCCAGGTCGTGGCGAGCATGCCGCCGAAGAGCACGTAGGCGAGCATGACCACGCCGACGATGATCTCGGCCCACAGGTACGGGATGCCGAACATCAGCTTGATGAGGTTACCGGAGCCGACCATCTGGGCGATGGTGTAGAAGAGCACCGTCAGGATGCCGCCGATGGCGGAGGCGATGCGGACTGGCGTCTGGCGGAGGCGGAACGCCACCACGTCGGCGAAGGTGAACTTGCCGAGGTTCCGGAGCGGCTCGGCGACGAGGAACATGAGCGCGGGCCACCCGACGAGCCAACCCGTCGCGTAGACCATGCCGTCGTAGCCCTTCATGGCCACCATGCCGGAGATGCCGAGGAAGCTCGCCGCGCTCATGTAGTCGCCGGCGAGGGCGAGGCCGTTCTGGACCGCGGAGACGCTGCGGCCGGCCGCGTAGAACTCGGAGGACGTCTTCGTCTTCTTCGCCGCCCAGTACGTGATGATGAGCGTGATGACGACGATGACGAAGAAGAAGGAGAGAGCGGTGTTGTTGCGCTCGCCGAGCTTGTATTCACCGGCTTGGCCAAGCGCGAAGTTCAGCAGATCGTGGGCGCGGGACAGCATTCGTGTGCCTCCAGAGACAGGGGGTGCGAGTGGCGCTCGGGCCTACTTGCGGAGCTGGTTCTTGAGCCGGGTGACCTCGGGGTCGTAGCTCGCGTTCGCCCAGACGACGTAGATGGCCGTGAGCACGAACGCGATGACGATCACGCCGATGCCGAGGGGGATGGCCATCGTCGTCACTTCGCCGATCTTCTGCTTCATGAAGTCGGGCGCGTAAGGGATGAGCAGGATGTAGCCGTAGTAGGTCACGAAGAGCAGGACGAGAAGCGTCATGCTCACCGACCAACGGCGCGCGACGAGGTGCTTGAAATCAGCCGACTCGATGACCTCGGCCACCGACTTCGTGAGCTTCGGCTCTGGCTTGCTCACGGTTCTTGCCGTATCCGCCATGCGTCTTCTCCTCCGGGTTCCGGCGGGCGTTTGGGGGAACGCCCACCTCGAAAGTACGGGAATCGCGACTTGGGGTGACGTGCCAGGTGTCCGGCCGCTTCGTACGTCCCTGCGCCGGTCTAAAGCATTGAATTGACGCGGATCAAACTGCGATGACTGTTGGTGAGAGGATTCATGCCATGTCGCGAGGTCGGCGTCATGACGCAGCGGGTCGAAACGCAAAATTTTTTGCGGAGGGCGCGCAAAACCCGTCCAGGACGCGTGAATTGCCGGACGGACGCGAGGCCGGCGGTTCCGCCGAGCCGGTGCGCCTCGGCGGTGTCGCGGAACCGAGACGCGGCCTCGGCAAGTGTCGCGGAACCGAGACGTCTTCTACTCATCGTGAAGCAAGCGCCGTCGAGCGCGAGCGTCGGGGGCCGCGCTCGGCGCGCCGCGCGACGCACGGTGAATTCGGGAGGGGCGATGGCGGCGCCGGCTCGGGTCCAAGCGAGGGCGCGACTCGCGAACGCGAATCGCGAACCCTCGTGGACGCGGCGTCTACGCGTGAGCGCCCGCGGCGGCCGCCGCCAGGGCGTGCTCGGCGTGGATCTTCACGTTCTTCGTCTCGTGGAGGAAGAACGTGCCGACCACGAACGTCACCACCGAGACGATGATGGGGTACCAGAGGCCGGAGTAGATGTTCCCTTCCTTCGCCACGATCGCGGTGGCGAGCAGCGGCAGCATGCCCCCGAACCAGCCGTTGCCGATGTGGTAGGGCAGCGACATCGACGTGTAGCGGATCCTCGCGGGGAAGAGCTCGACGAGGAACGCGGCGATCGGCCCGTACACCATGGTCACGTAGATGACCATGATGAACAGCAGCAGCTCCGTCATGACCCAGTTCACCTGGGCGGGATTCGCCTTCGCCGGATAGCCGGTCGACGCCAGCGCCGCCTTGTACTTCGCCTCGTCCCAGCCCCTGATCTCCTGGTTGCCGATGCGCGTCACCACGTCCGCGCCCTCGACGGCCGGGAGCGACGTGAACGAGATACCGGCCTTGCCGAGGAAGTCCTTCGCCCTGTCGCACGCCGACTGGCGCGACCACGGCCCGAGGAAGATGTGGAAGTTGCAGTCGCTCGCGGCGACCGACACGGGCGTGCTCTCCTGGTAGCGCTCCAGGGCCGGGTTCACGTAGTGCGTGAGGCCCCTGAACAGCGGGAAGTAGGTCACCGCGGCGATGAGGCAGCCAGCCAGGATGATCTTCTTCCGGCCGATGCGGTCGGAGAGCGCCCCGAACACCAGGAAGAAGGGCGTGCCGAGCGCGAGCGCGATCCCGATCAGCGTGTACGTCTGGAGGTAGTCGAGCTTGAGGTAGATCAGGAGGAAGAAGAGCGCATAGAACTGGCCCGTGTACCAGACGACGCCCTGGCCGGCGGTCGCGCCGAGCAGCGCCAGGGCCACGTACTTGTTGTTCGGGTACCTGAGGAAGCTGTCCTTGAGCGGCGACTTCGACCGCTTGCCCTGCGCCTTCATCGCCTGGAAGATCGGCGACTCGTTGAGCTTGAGCCGGATGTAGATCGAGATGGCGAGGAGCGGGATCGAGAACCAGAACGCGACGCGCCAGCCCCAGGTCGAGAAGGTGGCGGCGGTCGACACCCCGCGCGTCGTGCCGATGACGATGAGGGCGAGGAACATGCCCACGGTCGCGGTGGTCTGGATCCAGCTCGTCGCGTAGCCGCGCCGGTGATCCGGCGCGTGCTCCGCCACGTAGGTCGCCGCGCCGCCGTACTCGCCGCCGAGCGCGAGGCCCTGCGCGAGGCGCAGCGCGACGAGGATGAGCGGGGCCGCGAAGCCGATCGTCTTGTACGTCGGCAGGAAGCCGACGAAGACGGTGGAGAGGCCCATCACGATGATCGTGACGAGGAAGGTGTACTTCCTCCCGACGAGGTCTCCGATGCGCCCGAAGATGAGGGCGCCGAACGGACGCACCAGGAAGCCCGCGGCGTAGGCGCCGAAGGCGCCCAGGAGGGCGGCCGTCTGGTTGCCCGGCGGGAAGAAGAGCCCGGCGAAGAACGGCGCCAGGATCGCGTACAGGTAGAAGTCGTACCACTCGAAGACGGTGCCGACCGAGGACGCGAGGACGACCCTGCGCTCCTCGGCCCGGGTGATGATTCGCTCGCCCGGCGCTGCGGAGACCACATCCGTGGCGGTACTCATCCCTTCCTCCTGTCGATCCACGACCCATGCCACGAGCCCATGGACCTTGGTTCACCCGCAGTCTCACGGGACCGGAGCGTCGCTTCCAAGTTGTCCATGCGAGGGGGATGGCAACAACTCGAGTACCCCCTCGTAGTTGCCCCACGCGCGGCGCGGTGCGGCCGCGGCGGCGTCTCGAGGCGGGGAGCGCCCGATCGCAGCCCGCCAAGCCTTGCGTGGGCCATCCCGCCCGAGGAGTCAGCCGTTGCTTGCGGCCTGGCCAGGTGGTGCCGCTCGCGCAGGCCCGGGAACGGCGAGCGTCACGACGAGCAGGACCGCCTCGACCGCGCCAGCCACGCCGAAGAGCGGGCCCACGCCTCCGAACCGGTCGTAGCCGATCCCGGAGAGCTGGTATCCGACGGCGTTGCCGCCCCCGAAGACGACGGCGCTGTAGAGCGCCTGTCCCGTGGAGCGCAGCGCGGGCGGCACGCGCTCGGCGAGCGCGCGCATGCTCGCCCCCCAGAAGACGCCGAAGGTGAGGCCGTGGAGGAGCTGGAGGAGGACGATCGGCGCGACGCCGTGCGCGCGCGAGAGGAGGAGCCAGCGCACCGCGGTGCCGGCGAAGGCGAGCGCGAAGAGCGCGCGGACGCCGAGGCGCCGCTCGAGGCGCGGGAAGGCGAGCAGCCCCACCACCTCGGCGCCGACGCCCACGGCCATGGCGATGCCGGTGACCTTCGAGGGAAGCCCGAGGTCGCGGATGAAGACGCCGAACATGAGGTGGAAGGGAGCGCAGCTCATCCAGTGCACGGCGCAGGCAGCGAGGACGAGGGCGAGCCGCGGGTCGCGCGCCAGCGCGAGCGCTTGCTTCGCGCTGGCGCGGGCGACGTGGAGCGGCGGTGCCGGGAGGCGGCGCGCCGCGAGCGCATAGCCGGCGACGCACGCGAGCACCGCCGCCGGGACGGCCACGTCGCCCGGGCGATCGCCGCGCGCGGAGAGGAGGAGCCCGAGCCCCTCCGCGAGCGCGATGAAGCCGAGCGACCCGAAGAGCCGCACGCGCGCGTACGACGTGCCGGGGTGCGCGCGCGTCCACTCGAGGGTCACCGAGTCGACGAGAGGCACGACGGCGCGCTCCCCGAGCGACTGGAAGAGCACGACGGCCGCGAGCGCCAGCGGCGCGCGCGCCACGGGCAGGAACGCCGCCGCCGCGACGGACCAGAGCGCCGCGAACGCGAGCGTCCGCGACGGCGCCCCGAGGCGGTCCGCGACCGTGGCCCAGGCGATCGCGACCGGCGCCGCCACGATGGGCCCCATCATCTGCACCGTGCCGATCTGCTCGCCGGAGAAGCCGAGGCCGCGCAGGTACGCCGCGAAGTAGGGGAGGTTCGCGCCGACCGCGCCGTAGTAGAGGAAGTAGAAGAGCCTGAGGCGCGCGGCGGGCGACATTCGGTTAGAGTCGCCCTCTACCATGGACGAAGTCGTGGGGATCGTCCTCTGCGGGGGGCTCGGCACGCGGCTGCGCCCGCTCACCGAGCGCGTCCCGAAGCCAGCGGTGCCCGTCTGCGGCATCCCGCTCGTGCGCTTCTCGCTCGCCCTGCTCGCCGGCGGGGGCGCCCGGCGCGCCGCCGTGAACGTGCATCACCTGCCGGACGCGATGGCCGCCGCCGCGGAGGCCGCCGCGCGCGCGCTCGGGGTCGCGCTCTCCGTCTCCCGCGAGCCCGTCATCGCCGGCACGGGCGGCGCGCTGCGCGAGGCCAGCGCGGCGCTGCGCGGCGCGGAGGCGATCGTCGTCGTGAACGGCGACATCCTCTTCGACCTCGACCTCGGGCGGGCGCTCGCCGCCCATCGCGCCTCCGGCGCGCTCGCGACGATGGTCCTCATGCCGATGCCGCCGGGCGGCCGCTACGCCGCCGTGGAGACCGACGGGTCGGGGGCGGTGCGGCGGATCGCGGGCCGGTTCGGTCCCGGCGGCGAGGGGCTCACGCCGTGGCACTTCACGGGCGTCCACCTGCTCGCACCGGAGCTCCTCGACCGCGTCCCGGCGGAGCCGTTCGAGCTCGACGTGAACCGCCACCTCTACCCGCCGCTCATGAGCGCCGGGCTCGTGCGCGGACACGTCGCGCCCGGCTACTGGAACGACCTCGGCACGCCGGAGCGCTACCTGGCCGCGAACGAGGACGTGCTCGCCGGCCGCGTCCCGCTCGCGCGCTTCCACGGCGCGGATCCGTTCGCAGGCCTCGACCTGTTCGGCCACGCCGGCGTGTGGCTGGCGCCTCGGGCGCACGTCGACCCGGGCGCCGCGCTGCACGCGCCCGCGATCGTGGGCGCCGGCGCGCGCGTGGAGGCGGGTGCCACCGTCGGCCCGTTCGCCGTCGTCGGCGAGGGGGCGCGCGTCGCGGCCGGCGCCCGCGTGGCGCACGCGGTGCTGTGGGACGGGACGGCGCTCGCGCCCGGCGAGGAGGTCTTGCGCGCGGTCGCCGCCGGCGGCGATCGGGTCCCGGCCGCCCCTTCCTAAAACGGGCGAGCATGATTCGCGAACACGCGAGCGAAGCGAGCGCGCCGGGGCGCTGCCGGAGAGGCGGCGCATGCCGCCTCCGGCAGCGCACGGGACCCGGCGAGCAGGGAGGGGCCCCGACGAGCTTTGCTCGGCGGG
>WNFY01009194.1_pt1 | contig 14615 bp, 12 predicted proteins | sample 5400091 | NCBI WGS metagenome assembly WNFY01 (sample SAMN13153364, study PRJNA577476) | soil metagenome | isolation source: 60 cm soil or saprolite under grassland replicate 1 | place: USA:California | collected 2016-06-15 | reverse complement strand
ATGTACGGCCTTGCTCATCTTTTTTCCATATCCATCCACCATCCCAGGGGGGACGAATTGCTTCACGTGGTTTACCGTGGTAGTAAATGGTGATTTCATTTTCTTTATCAGTCATACCTTTGCCACCTTCAATTTTATCAATGTAGTGTTTACTTTCAATGTTTTTTAAAAAAGCATAGTAAACATTTGTATCAGTTTTTTTATATGCTATTTTTCCCTCTTCATTTATAATGCTATCTATAATTAATGGCTGCTGTAAATCTATTTGCATGGTTTTATTGCCATCAGCAGAAGATTTAAATGAAATAGTAGTTTTTCCGACAATTGTTTTACTCCCATAATCCGGCTTCACTTCAATATCATATCGCAACACATCCCACCATGTTCTGTTTGGATTTAGTGAACCACGCAGCGTATCTGCATGTGTAAATTTTTCTTTAGGGTGGCCAAGTTGTGCTATTGAAAAATTAACGAAAGCACAAATGCATATTATAAAAATAACAGTGTTCTTCATGCGATAAAAGTAGGATATTCGAAGCCCCTATCCCCTAAAGGGGAAATATTTTTTTATGAATGGTTATAAATTTTTATTGTTGAATTTTAGAAAGGCGTTGAAGAGTGCGACGCAACAAAACTTCATACATATTCAAAAACCCGGCACCATAAAACAAAAAATATTTATTGCTATAATTATAATTTTACTATCGGCATGCAATCACACAAAACATACCGACAAACAAGTTTTTTATTACAATGAATCAACAGGCGTTGCCACGCTTGATCCGGCATTTGCAAAGAACCAATCTGTCATGTGGGTGGTGCATCAACTGTATAATACTTTGGTTGAAATTGACAGTAACTTAAATATTGTTCCTTCACTTGCAAAAAGCTGGGAGATAAGTGCAGACAGAAAAATTTATACTTTTCATTTGCGTAATAATGTGTGGTTCCAGAATAATGATGCATTTGCAAATAACAAAGGCAGAAAGCTTGTTGCAGGTGATGTTGTATATAGTTTGCATCGCATTATTGATAAAAGCACAGCGAGTAGTGGAGCGTGGATATTTAACAATCGTGTTGATAGTACAAATGATTTTGTTGCTTTAAATGATTCTACTTTTCAATTGAAATTGATTCGTCCATTTCAACCGATACTTGGCATATTGAGTATGCAGTATTGCAGCATCATTGCGCACGAAGCTGTTGAAAAATATGGAAAAGATTTTCGCAGTCATCCATGCGGCACCGGTCCGTTTCAATTGAAATATTGGGATGAAGGTCAGGCACTTGTTTTAGAAAAAAATCCGCATTACTGGGAGCATAATGAACAAGGAAAATCATTGCCATATCTTGACGCAATACGAATCAGTTTTTATGACAACAAAGCAACGGAGTTTCTTGAATTCAGACAGGGAAGATTAAGTTTTATAAATGATATTGATCCATCTTTCAAAGATGAAGTGCTTACAAAAAAAGGAGAGTTGCGTAGTGACTGGAAAGGCAAAATTATTTTACAGAAACATGCCTATCTCAACACGGAATATTTTGGAATATTGGTTGATAAAAATAACCCGCTCGTGCCGCAATCACCGTTAAAAATAAAAGCGGTGAGGCAAGCTATAAATTATGCAATCAACCGAAGACAACTTATGATGTATATGCGCAACTCAATCGGTACACCTGCTGAAGCCGGAATTGTACCGGATGGGTTGCCTTCAAAAAATGCAGAGCTTGTTAAAGGATACGCATACAACCCGGATACAGCAAGAGTTTTGCTGCGGGGAGCGTCAATTAATCAAAACAATTTAACTGCAATCAAATTGCTTACTATTCCGATATATGCAGACATTGCCAGCTTTGCCGCAAAACAAATTGAGGATGTTGGTTTAAAAGTGCAGGTTGAAGTGGTGCAAAAAAGTTTGTTGCTCGAACAAACGGCCAAACAACAAGCCTTATTTTTTCGCGGTAGCTGGATTGCAGATTATCCCGATGCTGAAAATTATATGGCAATGTTTTACAGTAAAAATCCATCACCGCCTAATTATACACAATATAAAAATCCGGCTTTTGATAAGTTATACAATAAAGCTCTCCAGGAAACAAATGATTCATTGCGTTATGCGTTGTACAGGCAAATGGATCAAATGGTAATCAATGATGCACCTGTTGTTCCTTTATGGTATGATGAGGCGATTCATCTTGTAAATAATCATGTGCATGGCTTTACACCAAATGCATTGAATTTGCTGGAGCTGCGAAGAGCAAATGTGAAATAAGAATTTGGAATTAGGAGTATGATGTTTTATGTACTGTTGTATTTCTATTAATCTTTTGTTGCGTCGCACTTTTATACGTTCACATCTATTTTCAACATTTCATCTTCAAAATTATAATTATTTGATTTTTATTTTATATTTATCAATACATAAAAAGCCACAAAGAAATTCTGTATGCTTTTTAAAACATTTTTTATAGAACTACACAGATGACACCGCATGAGTTTGCAAAAAAAATATTTATTTAGCCTACTTCAAATTACAAATTCAAAATGGCTGACTAATTACAAAGGCATTAACCACGGCTGGGGAGATTGACAAATTATTACAGCAATTGTCCCACAATTAGTTTATCTTACTAGATTCCCTATGCTATGATAAAGTCCGTCCTTTTTATTGATGATGATGCTGATGAATTACATTTTTTCAGTCAAGCAGTTTCAGCAATAAATCCATATTACCAATGTATTGCTTCGAGTCATCCCGTGGAAGCCTTAGAAAAATTGAAGAAGGAAGAAATAACTCCAAATTTTATTTTTCTGGATTTAAAGATGCCTGTCATGAACGGTTGGGACTGTTTACGTGAATTAAAAAAAATTCCTTACCTGGGTGACACTCCTGTAATCATTTTCACTATATCTACATTTGAGAAGGAAGCTGAAAAGGTCTTTGCACTTGGGGCTGATCTATTTTTACAAAAGCCCAACACAATCCAGGGATTAATAGAATCTATTAAGAAGATTATTGGAGAATAATTTACTTTTTTTGCTCCGCAAGCCTGTCCCGTCCTGAACATGCTTCAGGATCGTTTCAGGATTCCTTCCTGTTTCGCAAAAAGAAAGTAGCAAAGAAAAAATAGGTACAAATTCATTCCACAATTTGCCAACAATTCATTATCTTAGGTAAAACCCTTAAGAAATGAAAAAGTCTGTACTTGTCATTGACGATGACCCTGATGACTTGGAGCTTTTTTTTGAAGCCCTTTCACAAATTAGTTCTTACCATGAATGCTTTACCTTCAACAATGGGAATGAAGCCTTAGAAAAATTGAAACGCCAAAAAATAAGACCACATTTTATAAAAAAAATCCTCCGCTCGGTGAAATTCCTGTAATTATTTGGAGTACTTCCCGATTAAGAAAAAAGGTTGAAGAGGTTTTTACTCTTGGGGCAAAATCATATTTATGTAAACCTAATTCACTTTATGCTTTAGCTGACTCTATTAAGAAGATTATTGGAGAATAATTTACTTTTTTTGCTCCACAAGCCTGTCCTGTCCTGAACATGTTTCAGGATCGTTTCAGGATTCATCTCTGTTTTGCAAAAGAAAGTAGCAAAGAAAAAAAAGCATTAAAGAAAAATATGGGGATAAGTTATGCCAACAAATTGTCAATAATAAAACTTACCTTACGTTAAATTACTAAAGTAAGGAATTTGTCTCACAGCCGTATCATATCAGTTTTATAGAACCACTGATTCCCATCACTTAAGCCCAATATTAAATTTAAAAGGCCGGCCGCTTCTAGTCTATAAACATCAAATAGGATAAATCGTCTTTGTATTTCAAAAAATTGTACAATCTATTAACCTAAATAATTATCCTTATGAAAAAGTTCCTCTTCCTTGTTGATGATGATCCTGATGAGTTTTTTTTCTTCCGCGAAGCTATAGCAGAAATAAACCCCGATTATGAGTGCTTTACCTGTTCTGATGGACAGGAAGCCTTACAACAACTGATACAAGAAAAAATAAAACCAAATTTTATATTTTTAGATTTAATGATGCCGCGCATGGATGGAAAGGATTTTCTACGTCAAATAAAAAAAATCCCCCGGCTCTCTCAAATTCCTGTAATAATTTACACTGATTCTAAATATCGCAATGATATTGAAGAGAGTTTGAAATTTGGCGCTTTTTCAGTTGTAATAAAACCGTTTGGTATTGATGGGATAGTAGCGTCAATTAAGAAAATTATCGAATAATATTCTGCAACTGTGCAGTTGAGTTCGCTTAAATAAGAATGCCCAATTCCGTTATAAGCTGTGCCGGTAAGTTTATTTTCTACAGAATTGCTCCCAAAAATGCTTGTTGCCAGTTTAAAATTTTTTGAATAATTCTTTTCATAATTAAATCTTGCTGAATACCTCTTAAAATCAGTAGCCAATACAATACCTTTTTGATCAAAATAATTACCTGATATGGAATATCTTGATTTTTCATCACCGCCATAAATGGTAAGTTGATGATTTTGCATAGTTCCGGTTCTTAATGCCGCATCCACCCAATCTCCGTTAACTCCTGCGGCACCTAAGGAATCTGTTAATTTTTTATTGGCAGCTAACCCGGCCTGAATTGTTGGTGTTGCATTATACAAGTCATCAAATAATTTTGCCCATTGCGGACCATTGAGTACTAAATTTTTTTTTGCTGCTTTCTGAATGCCATAAGAGGCGCTATAGGCTATATTATTGCTGCTTTTTGTGCCTCTTTTGTAGTAATAATTACAACTCCATTGGCACCACGTGATCCATAGATAGCAGTAGCGGAAGCATCTTTCAATATATCTATTGATTCTATATCGGATGGATTAATAGTTGATAACCCATTTGATGATACACCGGTTACTGATGGAACCGTTCCGGAATCAAGGCTAAATTGGTAAGGCTGTTATCATTATAATAAATAAATCCATCAATTACTTACAATGGATCATTTCCAAAACTTAAAGAGTTACCACCCCGTATCCGGATAGTTGCAGTAGCACCGGGTTGCCCGGAACTCTGACTTGCAACAACACCGGCAACAGCTCCCTGCAAAAGATTATCAAAAGAAGAAGATCGCTTGTTAAGGTTATCTTTTGGAACAGTTGCAACTGAGCTCGTAACGTCTTTTCTTCTTTGTGTACCATAGCCTAAGTCGCCGGAAAAAGATAATACTGATCACCAGCTTTTTTTGCTCGTGTGCATATGCATGCACGTAAAATGCACCCGTGTAATTTATGTTTTGGGATTATTAACACTTGCTGGTGGTGAAACAAGTGCATTTTAAAATACTATAATTCCTATAAGATTAGTAGGATAGAGATAAGAGAATTATTTTTCCACCAAAAAAATCTTTTATTTTTTTAAAAAAATAATCGGGCATTATTCTTTTATTCTGTTGCTTTCTATTTTTCTCTGTTGGGATTGTGTATAAATTTTTAAAGGGATGAAAAAAATAACTTAAAAATTTTTGTTCTTCTATTGAGATTTGCGTGTGAGAGAAATTTTACTTATCCCCATCATAATGAATACCGGCTTTTTCACGTATAGCATCAAGCGTTTCCATAAGCAATAACGTATCTGCAAAATTCATAACAGGACTTTCTGTTCTGCCATTTCTCAAACACTCGCCAACATGTCTTGCTTCATATTGATAACCCCAGCCTTCTTCTTTTTCAACAATTATTATTTCACGACTATCTGTCATTTTGGGATAATATTCTATTGTGGAATCAGGCGCATAAAAACGATGACTCAATCTTATTCTTCCGTTAGTGCCACATATATCCGCTTCTGTTGCAAGATTGGATGAGAATGTAGAAAAAAGATGTGCTATAGCGCCATTATCATAAAGCAGTGCGACAGAACATTGTTCATCCACACCAGTTGAGGCCGGCGTCATTACAGCATGAACAGCATCCGGTTTACCAAGACAACTCAATGCGATAAAAACATTATAGATTCCAATATCGAGCATTGTGCCACCGGCAAGTGCGGGGTCAAATAATCTTGCAGGAACAGGTGCCACAGGTTTAAAACCAAAATTTACCAATACGCTTTTTATTTCTCCAATCATCCCACTGCGGATCATCTGTTGCAATTTATTATAATGCGGAAGAAACTTTGTCCATAAAGCTTCCATTAAGAAAACTTTTTTCTCGCGTGCAAGTGCAATCATTTCTTTTGCTTGCTTCGCATTTACCGCAAAAGCTTTTTCACACAGCACTGCTTTATTGTGCTGCAGGCAAAGTATAGTATGCTCATAGTGATGGCTGTGTGGCGTGGCAACATAAATAACATCTGCCTCATCATTATTTACCAATGCGTCATAACTGCCCTGAATATATTTGGCAGGGAAATCATTTGCAAAGTCGTGAGCAGTTTGAAGATTTCGTGAAGCCACTGCAACCAATTCTGCATCTTGTACCAAACGCAAATCAGAAGCGAATTTGCGGGCAATGCGGCCGCAACCAAGTATTCCCCAACGTATTATTTGAGCCATATTTTTCAATCAAAATAAAGAAAAGGAAAGAACTTTTTTAAAACTAATTACATAAGATTGTTGCAAAAAGAATTTGAAAAATCTAATTCATCATCATTATCGTAAATAATAAGCATGAAACAGATTTTTATTACGGGTGGCACGGGCTATATGGGAAGCAGATTAATAAAAATGCTTCTCGAAAAAAACTATTCTGTAAAAGCGATTGTGCGCAACGGTTCTGAAAATAAATTACCTAAAGGTTGTGATTATATTATTGCCAATCCATTTGATGCTAAAAGTTTCGCAAAAAAAATTCCATCTGGCGCAACCTTTATACAATTGCTGGGTGTTGCACATCCGGGACCAAAAAAGAAAGAACAATTTAAAACCATTGATCTTGTTTCTGCAAAATCTTCTGCAATAGCCGCAAAACAAGCAGGCGTAAAACATTTTGTTTATGTGAGCGTGGCGCAAACATCAACAAATATTATGCATGATTATCAGCAATGCCGTGCAGAAGCAGAAGCATTTATACGCGCAACAGAAATTCCCGCAACGTTTATAAGACCATGGTATGTGGTGGGGCCGGGACATTACTGGCCATTATTATTTTCTCCGTTGTTTAAAATTTTAGGATGGATACCCTCTACTGCGCAAAAAGCAAAGGCTTTAAGGCTGGTCACTTTAAAACAAATGTTGTACACCTTGCTTTATGCTGTAGAAAATCCACCGGAAACAGGTGTGAATATTATAGAGATTGAAGAGATAAAAAAAATGTGAGTGACCTTATAATAAATCGGCTATTGAGTTCCGCCATTGTTCATCCTGTTTCGCATTTGTTCTCTCATCCGTTGTTCTTTATCGGCTAACTTGTTCACCTGGTCATCAGTAAGACCTGCAGTTTTATACCTTGCATGCATTTGTGTTCTTATATCGCCTAATTTAGATTCTTTATCCGCCTGGCTCAAAGATTGATCCATAAATATTTCTCTCATTTTGGGCATGTACTCCATTCGAATAGCCATTACAGAATCTCTCAGCGCATCTGATAACTGCAAAGAATCCTTTAAATATTGCTTTAGCTCTTGTTGCATTTTCGCCCTTTGATCATTTTGTGCAAGAACCGGTGAAGCAGCAGCGAGTGATAAAGTAATCACCAAAAAGAAAACGATTTTTTTCATGGTTTTAATTTTTGAATGAGAAGGTTAAATAATTTCATTTTTGATAATCAAAAAATATGCTGGTTTTTCCCGCCCCGCAAAAAATAGACAAAATGAAAAGTAAATAATAAGTTTGGCAATAGAATGGCATAACACATTCAGTTAAGAAAATATTTTAATGAAACAAAACACACCTCTTCATCCGCGCCGAAAATTTCTTAAAGCTGCAGGAAGTGTAACAAGTGCACTCATCTTAAACAGCCTGGCGAATAAATATTCCTTTGCTGAAAAAAATTTTTTTGCCCAGGTCCCTTTGTATGCACATTTGTGGGTGTATGCAAGCAGGTATCCTCCTGACTGGGATTGCACGCCAATACTCGATGATGTTTTCAGTGATTTGAAATATGCAGGTTTGCAGGGCGTGGAGCTTATGGAAATTCTTCTTCGTCACAATGATGCAGTAGCAAGGCTCACTGATCTTATTCAAAAACATGCATTACCTGTAACGGGTACTTCCTATTATGGAGATATGTGGGATCGTAATCAACAACAAAAAATTTCAGAAGATATAGAACTGGTAGTTGAACGTTTACATCTTGTGGGAGGGGCTATGCTTGTAATAAATTTAATGTAGAACCAAACCTGCATAATCATACGTTTGAAGTAACCAATAACCTTCATGATCTGAAAGGAACATTGGCAAGGATTCCCAATATAAAATTGGGCCCTGATCTTAACTGGTTAATTCGTGGCGGCGTTGATCCTGTTTGGTTTATCAAAACCTATGGTCATCAAATGGTGTATATGCATATACGGGATCAAAAAGCAAATGGTAAATGGACAGAAGCAGTAGGTGAAGGTGTTACTGATTTTCCTGCAATAGCAAAAGCATTACAGGAAAGAAATTATAAAGGAAAAGCTGCAATAGAATTAGCTTTTGATGAGCCTCCGGTTAATTCTGTAAGAGAAGACTGGAAAAAAAGCAGGGAATATGTGAGAAAGGTTTTTGGATGGTAAAAAGGAGAGGAGTACCTCTCCCGACTCGGTAATTAATTTTAGATTAATAAGAGTATTCTTTTTTCAATTTATTTGCCAGTTGAATTTGATTTTTTAAATTGCGTACTCTTAAACCCGACAACTATGAAACAAATAAATTATGGCCCTTCCGAAATTGATCAGCTTCTTGACACCATAAGAAACTTCAATACTGCAATTGGCAGTTATGAACAACATGCATTACTTACAGATGACTTTACTTATTCAGTTAAATTAACCAACGGAACCATTCGCATATATCTTGAAGAATTGCAGGATAAGAAAGCTTTACCGCTTGAACGTTTAAAAGATATTGCTGCAAGATTTAATGAAAGAATATAACCAATGCAAGAGTTATAACTTTCTTTTCACGTACATGCTATAAAACCTCCTTCGCTAAATCAATACCTCTTCTTGGTTTTTTAAAAACGATTTATAATTCTGGTAAAGTAATCCTATCTAATTTTTATGTTTGCATGCCTTAATAAATGATTTAACCGTCGTTTGATTAACTATTCATCGTATTCTTTGTGAATTATGTGCTCTAAAAAGAGGTCACGAAGAAGAGGAAGCAGGCATAAAGCACATGTGTTCGAATCATATTTGAGTAAAGAGCATATTGCTTTATCATTTGTTTATATTTTTTCTTTAATCGCACAACGGGTTTATTTAATAAGAAGATACTTTCGTTACTTTTCGGCGTAAAAAAATTAATCACAAGAAATGATCCCATTACTTAAAGACCAGGTAGCTGTAATTACAGGCTCTGCTTCAGGATTAGGCTGGGCTATTGCAAAAAAATTATCTGAACAAAACGTAAGTGTTGCTTTGCTTGATAAAAATATTGACCAGTTAAACCACTTAAGCAAACAATTAAAAAAAACAACAGCGTACGAAGTAAATATTACTGATGAAAATATGGTGGCTCAAACAATAGAAGCAATTGCAAATAATTTTGGAAGAATTGATATTTTAATAAACAGCGCCGGCATAACTGGTGTTACCAATATCAAAAGCCATGAAGCTTCTACAGAAAATATTCGTTTGGTTTTTGATGTAAACTTTATGGGTTCTTACTATACTTCAAAATATATACTTCCTATAATGTTGAAAAATAATTACGGACGCATTTTACACATCGCTTCCATTGCCGGAAAAGAAGGCAATGCAGGCATGCTTGCATACTCGGCCTCAAAAGCAGCAATAATAGCCATGACTAAGGTGCAGGGAAAAGAATATGCAGAAACAGGAATAACAATTAATGCTCTTGCTCCTGCAGTAATAAGAACTGCATTAGTAGATGCCATGCCGGATGAACAGGTTAAATACATGACCGATAAAATTCCTATGAAACGTTGTGGTACTTTGGAAGAGTTTGCAAACATGGCAAGTTTTATAGTATCTCCCGAAAACAGTTTTATTACAAGTTTCACCTTTGATTTATCAGGAGGAAGAGCAACCTATTAATTTAATTTTTATCACTCATATTTTCAAAATTAAAATCATAATAATGAAAGAAACAATAGACCCAACAAAAGTTTCAGTCGGCGTTGTAGGACTTGGATTAATGGGATGCAGCATTACCACTTGTTTATTAATCGCAAAGCATCCTGTTATGGCAATCGCTCCTGTTTCTGCAGATCTTGAGCATGCCGAAAAACGTATAACAGAGCATTTAAAAAGATCGAAAGAAGAAGGAATGATAAATGAATCGTCTTCTTATTATTTCAAACAATTAATCATATCAGAAGATTATAATGATCTTGTAAACTGTAAACTTATAATTGAATGCACTCTTGAAAATATTGCTATCAAACAATCAGTATATGAAAAAATTGAAGCAGTGATTTCAAAGGATGCAATACTAACGAGTAATACTTCTGCTATACCTATAAGCATTTTACAAAATCATACAAAACATCCGCATCGCTTTTTTGGATTACATTGGGCCGAGCCTTCACACACCACGCGTTTTCTTGAAATTATATGCGGAGAGTTGAGTGATATAAATAAGGGAGAATACCTGTATGAGCTTTCGCATCATTGGGGAAAAGAGCCAACATTGGTTCGCAAAGATATAAGAGGTTTTATCACCAACCGGTTAATGTATGCAATGTATCGCGAAGCATTTTATCTTGTTGAAAACGGTTATGCTACTGTGGAAGATGTTGATAGAGCATGCCGTAATAATCCCGGTTACTGGATGACGCTTGTTGGTGTTTTTCGCTGGATGGATTTAACCGGTGTGCCTGCTTATCATACAGTGCTCAAAGATTTATTTCCTACGCTTTCCAATTCAACTGAAGTTCCAAAGCTGATTGATGATATTGTAAAAGCAGGAGGCCGCGGCGTTGCTAATGCGCATGGCTTTCATGAATATACTCCTGAAGAAGCAAAGCTATGGGAAGAAACATTTACGGAATTCAGTTATGAAATAAGAAGGCTTGCTTTAAAATATCCTTTCGATGTTGTGAAACGAAAACTGCATAGCGAAAGGATAAATGATAGTGAGAAAAAAGTTATTGAAGAGTAATATTTTAGTTAAGAAATTCATTTTGGACCATAAGCCTGTTTTATTATTAAGCTTTTGTTCCCGTATGTACGGGACTCTTGTACGTTTGAATGCTGAATCGGCAAGGCGTTTACAGAGGATATTTACGTTCAGTAATATTATTGAACGTAGAAAAAATTTTTTAGAATATAAAAGATAGCTCCGTAGGAGCGACATATTAGTAGAGCAAGAATAATTATCGCGTAAAAGCTCCCTAGGAGTGGCATATTAGTAGAAGCAAAGGAATAAAATATGCAAACAGCTCCCGTAGGAGCGATATATTGGGTAGTAGTTAAAAAATTAATTATCACGAAAAAGCTCCGTTAGGAGCGATATATTTTATGAATAATTCTTGATGTGGGTTCATAAAAAAAAGTAAAAGTGTATAGAAATAGCTTTTGTTCTCCTGCTGAAACACAATCTGCAGTACAAGTGTGCGACGCAACAGAGGTCTCATAGTAGTAATGCAGCCTGGCCCATAAAAAATATCTACATACAAAAATCAAATAAAAATTTTTTCATGAAAAAACTTGCCATTATTCTTTTTACATTTTTTTGTTTCCATAGTATAAATTTCGCGCAGCAAAAAACAGCTACTGTAAAAGAATATTTACAAACCTTTACTACCTATCCTTTTTCTGACCCAAATCCCATTCCGCTATTTACCCCTGTGTACCCCTATTATCGTTATGATGGATTTACAGATAAGTCAATTCAAAAACAATGGAAAGTAGTGCAACTGGAAAACGATTATATCAAAGTGATGATATTGCCTGAGATAGGAGGAAAGATTTGGGCTGCCATTGAAAAATCAACCAACAGACCATTTATCTATTATAATCATTCAGTAAAATTTCGTGATGTGGCCATGCGTGGCCCCTGGACGAGTGGGGGATTAGAAGCGAACTATGGTATCATTGGCCACACACCAAATTGCGCAACACCAGTTGATTATATTACTAAAACAAACGAAGATAGCAGTGTGAGTTGCATTATCGGTGTGCTTGATTTGCTTACAAGAACTAACTGGCGGGTAGAAATTAATCTTCAAAAAGATAAAGCCTATTTCACTACACAATCATTTTGGTATAATTCAACAGTAGAGGAAGAACCCTATTATCATTGGATGAACACCGGCATTAAAGCCAAAGGAAATTTGGAATTCATTTACCCTGGTAATCGCTATATAGGGCATGAAGGAGAATACTCTGATTGGCCGGTAAATAAATCTAATGGAAAAAAAATTTCTTTTTATGAGCAAAATAATTTTGGTGGATACAAATCATACCATGTGTTCGGAAAGTATGCAAATTTTTTTGGCGGATATTGGCACGATGATGATTTTGGTATGGCGCGATATTCTGCACATGATGATAAAGCGGGAAAAAAAATATGGATATGGGGTTTATCGGGGCAAGGAATGATCTGGGAGAAATTATTAACTGACACAGATGGTCAGTATGTAGAAGTGCAGTCGGGAAGATTATTTAATCAAAGTGCGCCGGGCAGCAGCTTTACGCCTTTTAAGCATCGCAGCTTTGCTCCTTATGCTACAGATACATGGAAGGAATATTGGTTTCCTGTTTTGCATACAAAAGGTTTTGTTGAGGCTAATGAATATGGCGCTTTAAACACAAAATATGAGAACGGCTGGTTGAAAATATTTTTTTCTCCTACTCAATCTCTCACTGATACTTTAAAAATAAAAGATCATGAAAAAATTATTTACAACAAACAAGTTCAGTTATCTCCACTAAAAGTTTTTACTGATTCTGTAAAGACAGATGCTGACACACTTAATTTAACGATAAGCATAGGTGTAGATAAGTTTATTTATGAATCAAATCCAAATGCTAATGTGTTGAGCCGGCCTGTTGAAAGTCCAAAAAATTTTGACTGGAACAGTGTGTATGGTTTATACATGGCGGGAAAGGAATTGATGGATCAAAAAATGTATGCACAGGCCGAAGAAAAATTGAGTGCTGCTTTACAAAAAGATTCTAACTATTTACCTGCATTGGTAAAGATGAGTGAATTGTTGTATCGCAATATGCGCTATGGTGAGGCTTTGGCATTAGCCAAATATGCATTGAGCATTGATACACATGCCGGTGATGCAAATTATTATTATGGATTAATCAATGCAAAATTGGGTAACACCGTTGATGCCAAAGACGGATTTGATATAGCAACACTTTCTGCAGAGTTCCGCAGTGCCGCTTATACTGAATTGAGTAAGCTATATCTGAAGGAAAAGAATTTTGATAAGACAATTGCCTATGCAGCAAAGGCAGTTGATTATAATCGTTACAATATAACTGCCTTACAGTTACAGGCCGTAATTTATCGTTATCAAAATGATTCTTCAAAAGCAGAAGAAGTATTGAAAGAGATTTTGTCTTTTGATCCGCTGAATCATTTTGCAGGGTTCGAAAAATATTTATCTCACTCTTCCGAAGAAAACAAAAAAAATTTTTTAGCACTCATTCAAAACGAGTTGCCACAGGAAACTTTTTTGGAATTAGGGATTTGGTATTATACAATAGGTTGTAAAGATGAATGTGAGAAAGTATTGCTATTAATTCCTGAGTCATCAGAAGCGATATACTGGTTAAGTTTTCTGCATCATACAAAAGTTGATTGTAATAATATCAATCCAAATCTTGTTTTTCCATTTCGTTCTGAAACAGCAGCAGTGTTGGAAGAATTATTAAAGAACCAAAATGACTGGCTGCTGAAATATCATCTCGCATTAATTTATAAAGACAGGAATCGTATTGATGAAAGCAAAAAACTTTTTATCTCTTGCGGTGATGAACCCGCATATGCTCCTTTTTATGCTGCAAGAGCAGAAATATTTAAAGACAGCATCTCGATGGCAATTGCAGATTTGCAAAAAGCGCTTTCGCTTGACAACCAGTGGCGATACCATAAACTCCTTGTCGAATATTACAATAATCATCAGCAATATGAAAAGGCGCTGCCTGTTGTTGAAAATTTTTATCATGCACATTCCGACTATTACATTATGGGTATGTTGTATGCAAAAACTTTATTGTTAAATAAACTCTACAAGGAAAGCGATGCTGTACTATCAAAATTGCATATCATCCCCTTTGAAGGCGCAACTGAGAGTCATGAATTATACCGTGAGGTAAAACTTATGGAGGCAGTTGAGCGGATGCAAAAGAAAGATTACAGCAAAGCGGTATCATTTACAAATGAAGCAAAACAATGGCCTGAAAATCTTGGTGTAGGCAAACCTTATGATGAAGATATTGACGATCGTTTGGAGAACTGGATGGATTATCTGTGTTATTCACATTTAAAAAAATCTGAAGATGCACAT
>WNFY01004898.1_pt1 | contig 14618 bp, 16 predicted proteins | sample 5400091 | NCBI WGS metagenome assembly WNFY01 (sample SAMN13153364, study PRJNA577476) | soil metagenome | isolation source: 60 cm soil or saprolite under grassland replicate 1 | place: USA:California | collected 2016-06-15 | reverse complement strand
GATGCGTTGGCTCACGGCGCCGTGGGTGACGTGCATCTCCTCCGCGGCGTGCGTGAAATTCAAGTGCCGGGCAGCCGCTTCGAAGAAGCGAAACGTCTCGAGCGGAGGAAGTGTGCGAACCATACGGAAATGATAGCCGTGCTAACGGCTGACGTGAAAAACCATCGATGGCAATCGTCGCATCAGCACTCCATCATCCGGATTCCTGGCGCTCAGCACCATGAACGAGGCCGCAGTCCGCGTCGGAGGAAGCGATGCGGCTGAAGACGACATACTAACATTCCCCCACGCCAACCCAACAGAAGGAAGCCCCATAATGAGGAGCGACAGATGCCACATACGCTGAGAATCAACGGCAAAACCCGCAGCGTCGATGTCGACGACGACACGCCGTTGCTCTGGGTGCTGCGCGACGTGCTCGGGATGACCGGCACGAAATTCGGCTGCGGCATGGCGCTGTGCGGCGCGTGCACGATCCACGTCGACGGCAAGCCGGTGCGCTCTTGTATCACGCCGGTCTCCGCCGCGGCCGGCAAGCGCATCACCACGATCGAGGCCATCGGTGCCACCGCCGCAGGCAAAAAGATTCAGCAGACCTGGATCGCGCTCGAGGTGCCGCAATGCGGCTATTGCCAGTCCGGCCAGATCATGTCCGCGACGGCGTTGCTCGCGGCCAAGCCCAACCCGACCGATGCCGATATCGACGCCGCGATGTCGGGGAACATCTGTCGCTGCGGTACGTATGTCCGAATCCGCGCGGGAATCAAGCACGCGGCGCACGGCAAGAAAGGGGCCTGACATGATTTCTCGTCGCCAGTTCCTAAGTGCAAGCGCCGCGCTGGGCGGAGGTCTGTTGATCGGGTTCAGGACATCTGCCGCGGCCGAAGGCGCTGCGGGCGCGCCGTTCACGCCCAACGCCTTCATCCGCATCGGCAGCGACGGGCAAATCGTCCTCACCATGCCCTATGTCGAGATGGGGCAGGGCACCTACACTTCCATCCCGATGCTGATCGCCGAGGAGCTGGAGGTGGATCTGAAGCAGGTGCGGCTGGAACATGCTCCGCCCGACGAAAAGCTGTACGCCAATCCCCTGCTCGGAGTGCAGGCGACCGGCAACTCGAACGCGATACGCGGGGCGTGGCAGCCCCTGCGCCAGGCCGGTGCCACCGCGAGGACCATGCTCGTGTCGGCGGCGGCGAAGCGCTGGAATGTCGATCCCGCCTCCTGCCGCGCGCAACGCGGTGAAGTGCGCCACGCGCCGACGGGGAGACGCCTCAAATACGGCGAGCTCGCCGCCGACGCGGCGCGCCTTCCGGTCCCCGAAAAGGTCGTGCTCAAACGGCCCGCGGATTTCAAGCTCATCGGCACGCCGGCCAAGCGTCTGGATACACCGTCGAAGGTCAACGGATCGGCCGTCTATGGCATCGATGTTCGCCCGCCGGGCGTGAAGATCGCGACTCTCGCACAATCGCCCGTCTTCGGCGGTCGCGTGAAGAGCGTGGATGATGCAGCGGCCAAGACCGTGAAGGGCGTGCGCCAGATCGTGCGGCTCGACGACGCCGTCGCGGTCGTGGCCGACCATATGGGCGCTGCGAAGAAGGGGCTGGCGGCGCTGGTGATCGAATGGGACGAGGGTCCGCACGCTCAGCTTGACACGCAAAAGATCGTGGACGAGCTGGAAAAGGCGACGCTCAATTCTGGAGCGGTCGCGCGGAACATCGGCAATGTCGAAACGGCCATGGCGAGCGCCGTCACCAAGGTCGAGGCGGCCTACCAGGTTCCGTTCCTCGCGCACGCGACCATGGAGCCGATGAACTGCACGGTTCATGTCCGCAAGGACGGCTGCGAAGTCTGGGTCGGCAACCAGGCCCTCGCGCGCGCCCAGGCCACTGCAGCGAAAACCACCGGACTGCCCCTGGACAAGGTCGTGGTTCACAATCACCTGATCGGCGGCGGGTTCGGTCGCCGGCTCGAGATCGACGGCGTCACGCGCGCAGTTCAGATCGCCATGCAGGTGGACGGTCCGGTGAAGGTCGTGTGGACGCGCGAGGAAGATATCCAGCACGACATGTACCGGCCCTCTTTCTTCGACCGCCTCTCCGCCGGTCTCGATGCGAAAGGAATGCCGGTCGCCTGGAACAATCGCTTCGCGGGCTCCTCGGTCATCGCGAGATGGCTTCCTCCGGCGTTCAACAACGGCCTGGACCCCGACACCACCGAGGGCGCGATCGATCTGGTCTATGCGCTGCCGAACCTGCACGTCGAGTATGTGCGGGTGGAACCCCCGGGCATTCCGACGGCGTTCTGGCGCAGCGTCGGGCCGTCGCACAATGTCTTCGTAACCGAAAGCTTCATCGACGAGCTGGCGGCAGCGGCGAAACAGGATCCGGTCGCCTATCGGCGGGCTCTCCTCGACAAGGCACCCCGCGCCAGGGCCGTCCTCGAGCTTGCGGCGCAGAAGGCCGGCTGGGGAAAGCCCTTGCCTGAGAGGGTCGGCCGCGGCGTCTCCCTCCAGTTCGCCTTCGCGACTTATCTGGCGCAGGTTGCCGAAGTCGAGGTGGCTAGGGACGGAGCGGTTCGCGTCCGGCGCGTCGTCTGCGCGGTCGATTGCGGCACCGTCGTCAATCCCGATACCGTCCGGGCGCAGATCCAGAGCGCGGTCATCTTCGGCCTCACGGCTGCGCTCCGTGGCGAGATCACGCTGAAGGGCGGTCGCGTCGAGCAGAGCAATTTCCACGATTACCCGATGCTGCGGATGAACGAGGCGCCGACGATCGAGGTTTACATCGTCAACAGCGGCGAGCTGCCGGGAGGGATGGGCGAGGCCGGAACCTCGGCGATCGCTCCGGCGCTGACCAATGCGATCTTCGCGGCGACGGGCAAACGCATTCGCAAGCTGCCGGTGGCAAATCAAGCTGCGCTGACTTGAACCGACGTACCTATGCATTCGCCGGCGTGACGGCGATCTTGTTTTTTTTTCTGCTCGGGTCCGAGGCCGCGCTCGCAGAGGACGCTGCGCAGCCTGCGCCGCCGGAGTACCCGAAATTCGGCCTGCTGCGCGAGCGCGATCTCACGCCGTTCGGCTTTCTGCGCCTGGACATGCGTCCCGCGCACGCCGTCTGGGCTCCGCCGGGCAACTGGGCCGTCGAAGTCCTTCTCGGCTACCAGAACACCTGGGCGATGAGTCCGAACGTGGAGGAATACCTCAAGTCGCTGCCCGGACGCCGCCGCCTTGGACCCGCGGACGTCGCGGCGATCCGCGCGCTGCCGGGCGAAGCCTATCTCGTCGATCTCGAGCTCGGACTGGTCGACGTGGCCTTGCACCGGAGGCTGACCGAGCATTGGAGCGTCAATGCCATCTTCAGCGGCGTGAACTACAGCGGCGGTTTCATGGACGGCGCGATCGAGGGCTTCCACAAGACTTTCGGCCTCGACTCGTTCGGCAGGCCTGCGGTCGAGCGCAACACCGTCAACGTCATTCTCGATCTCAAAAATGCGCAGACGGTGTTTCTGAATGCGCACCTGGACGGGGGACTGCTCGATCCCACGTTCGGTCTGCGCTATTCGGTCGCGGCGGCGCCCTCGCCCTGGAATCTCGTGCTGGAAGCCGCCGTAAAGGTCCCGATAGACGGGCAGCGGGATTTTCTGTCCACCGGCCATGCCGACATCGGCCTGCAGGCGACGCTGCAGCGCTTCGCCGGACGCCACGCGGCTTACCTGAGCGTGGCCGCGGTGCGCACCAAAGGCAGCGTCCTGACGGCGAGCGACCGGACGGAGGTGGTGCCCACCTACATACTCGGCTATGAATACAGCTATAGCCAGAAGACCAATATCGTCGCTCAATTCTACGTAAGCCCGAGCGTGTTCACGCACGAGGACACCGATCTGGAAGGGCTGCTCAAGACCAAGTATCAGATCTCGATCGGTCTGCGCCATCGCATCGACGCGTCGGTATGGACGTTCGCGATCACGGAAAACACGTTTAACTTCAACAATACGCCGGATATCGGCTTCCAGATCGGCTGGGCCTACAGCCCGGCGTTCATGCGCTGATATTCTTGCTTCGCCTCTGTCGGGCCGCTCTCGTCAACATTCCGTATGATGGTGGTCCGATGGACCACTCGGATGTCCTGCTCCTCGCCCGCGCCCAGTTCGGGCTGAACATCGGGTTCCATATCCTGTTCCCGAGCCTCACCATCGCGCTCGCGTGGATCCTTCTCTACTTCCGCATCCGCTACGCGCGCTCGGGCGACCCGGCGTGGCTCGCGACCTACAAGCTGTGGACCAAGGTGTTCGCGCTTTCTTTCGCGATGGGCGTGGTGAGCGGCATCACCATGTCGTTCCAGTTCGGCACCAACTGGCCGGGATACATGCAGAAAGTCGGCAATATCGCCGGGCCGCTCCTCGCCTACGAAGTGCTCACCGCTTTCTTCCTCGAAGCGACCTTTCTCGGCGTGATGCTCTTCGGCATGAACCGCGTGCCGGGCTGGGTGCATATCTTCTCCTCGGCGATGGTCGCGATCGGCACGACGATCTCGGCGTTCTGGATCCTCGCCCTCAACTCGTGGATGCAGACTCCGGCCGGCCACGTGATGGACGGCGGCCAGATCATCGCCGGGGATTGGCTGCAGGTGATCTTCAATCCGTCGTTCCCGTACAAATTTACCCACATGCTCCTCGCGTCCGGGCTCACCGCGTCCTTCGTGGTCGCAGGGCTTTCGGCGTGGCGGCTGCTCCACGCAGGCGAAGACGCCTCGGCGAGGAAGACCCTGCGCACCGGGCTCGTGCTCGCCGCGGCGCTCGCTCCGCTGCAGATCTTCGTCGGCGACCTGCACGGCCTCAACACGCTCGAGCACCAGCCGGCGAAAATCGCGGCCATCGAGGCGATTTGGAAGACGGACAAGGGCGTACCGCTCGTGCTCTTCGCCGTGCCGGACGACGAAAAACGCCGCAACGATTTCTCCATCGAAATCCCGAAGGGCGCGAGCCTCGTCCTCAAGCACGATACGCAGGCCGAGGTGAAAGGCATCGACGCCTTTGCGCCGGATGCCGCGCCGGTGGCGCCGGTGTTCTTCGCGTTCCGGGTGATGGTGGGGATGGGGATGCTGATGCTGCTCGCCGCGTGGAGCGGCGTGTGGGCGACGCGCCGAGGCACGCTGCCGCAACGATGGATGCTGTGGGTCTTCTCGGTCTTCACCTTCGCGGGATGGATCGCGACGCTCGCCGGCTGGCTCGTCGCCGAGATCGGCAGGCAGCCCTGGCTCGTGACCGGGATCTTGAGGACCGCCGACGCTGCGGGCGGGGTCTCGGGGGCGCAGCTCGGCGCGAGCCTCACCGCCTACATCATCACGTATACAGTGATGCTGCTCGCCTACATGGTGGTGCTGACGCACCTCGCGGGCAAAGGCGCACACGCATGAGCCTGGACCTGCCGCTCGTCTTCGCCGCCCTCATGGGATTGGCGATCCTGATGTATGTCGTGCTCGACGGCTACGATCTGGGCGTGGGCATGCTCATGCCCGCGGCGGATCCGCGCGAGCAGGAACTGATGGTCGCCGCCATCGGGCCGTTCTGGGACGCGAACGAGACCTGGCTGGTGCTGGGCGTGGGCATCCTGCTCGTCGCCTTCCCGGCGGCGCACGGAATCGTGCTGGGAGCGCTCTACCTGCCGGTCGCGGCGATGCTGATCGGGCTGATGCTGCGCGGCGTCGCGTTCGAATTCCGCGTCAAGGCCGAGGGCTGGCACCGCGAGCTGTGGAACTGGCTGTTCTGGTTCGGCTCGTTCCTCGCTTCGTTCGCGCAGGGGCTGATGCTCGGCCGCTACATCACCGGGTTTCATCCAGGATTCGGCTACTACGTGTTTGCGATGCTGGTGGGCGCGTCGCTGTGCGGCGGCTACGTGCTGCTCGGCGCGTCCTGGCTCATATTGAAAACCGAAGGTGAGCTGCAGAAAAAGGCGCTCGCCTGGGCGCGCTGGGGTCTGCTGTGGGTCGCCCTCGGCGTAGCGCTGGTGAGTCTCGCCACGCCGCTGGTGAGTGTCACGGTGCAAGCGAAGTGGTTCGACTTTCCGCGCACGCTCGCGCTGATGCTGCTTCCGCTTGCGACGCTCGCCGCGGGCATGTTCGTGTGGCTCACGACGGGGCGAATGAAACGCGGCGCGCGCGAACCGGACTGGACGCCGTTCGCGGCCACGGTGGCGATCTTCGCTCTCGCCTTCGCGGGGCTCGCCTACAGCCTGTTTCCCTACGTGGTGATGGACCGCATGACCATCTGGGAAGCGGCCTCGCACCCGTCCGCGCTCAAATTCATGCTCGCCGGCGTGATGATCGTGGTGCCGTTCCTGATCGCCTACACCGCGTTCGCCTACCGCGTGTTCCGCGGCAAGGCGCGCGCCGGGCTGTACGAGTAGATCCCGCCGGCTCAGCCTTCCTTCAGCGGCGCGAGCGTCACTTCGACCCGCCGGTTCGCAGCGCGGCCCTGCTCGGTCGAATTGCTCGCGATCGGATGCTCCTCGCCGCCCGCGGCGGTCATGATGCGCGGTTCGGTGACGCCTTTGCTCATCAGGTACTGGGCGACGGCGCTGGCGCGGCGCTGCGAGAGCTGCCTGTTGAAATCCGCGCCGCCGACGTTGTCGGTGTGGCCCGCGATCTCGATGATGGTCTTGTCGTATTTCCTGGCCACCTGCGCGACGCCGTCGAGCACTTTGAAGAACTGCGCGTTCAAGTCCGCGCTGCCGGTGCGGAAAGTGACGTTGCCGGGCATGTTGAGGACGATGTCCTCGCCCTTGCGGGTGACCGTCACGCCGCTGTCGCGCATCAGCGCCCGCAGCTCGGACTCCTGCCTGTCCATGTAGTTGCCGACCGCGCCGCCGGCGAGCGCGCCGACGCCGGCGCCGACGAGGGCCCGCTGCCTGCGCTGCTTGGCGTCGTGGCCGGAAATCATTCCGATCGCCGCGCCGGCTCCTGCGCCGATCAGCGCGCCCAGGGTCGTGCCGGTGGTCTTCCTTTCTCCGGTGTAGGGATCGGTGGTGGTCTGGCAGCCGGTGCTGAGGCTGGCGGCAAACGTTGCGACGAGGGCCGCTTTTACCGCGGGGTTCGTAATGAACATGTCTTGAGTCTCCTTTAGCGCTATTGCACGGCCTTCCTGTAGAAGCTGTCGTCCACGTACTTCATCGGGTCGGTGAGGTTCTTCTGCGGCTTGGCGAATTCGCTGCGCAGCTTCAGCACCGTGCGGCAGCCTTCGATGTCGATCTTCGCCTTCTTCTGGAAACCTTCCTTCTCCCCGAACATCACTGCGTAGGCCTTCTGCGCCGCGGGACGTGGGGCGCCGGTGATGTACTTCATGTAGATAGCAACGGCCTCGTCCTTGTTCGCCGGCTGCTGCAGCCAGTCCATCGCCGCGACGTACGAGCGGATAAAGGCGGTGAGCTGGTCGCCGTTGTTCGCCGCCCAGGCGCGGCGCGCGACCCCGATGGAAGCCTGATACGGACCGAAGGTCGTGGTCGTGTCGCCGAGGCGCGTGTAGCCTTTGGACTCGGGCAATATTTCCGATGGAGAGCTGATCATGGTTCCGGCGATCTTGCCTTCCATCATCGCCTGCACGCGCGCGGGCGTTCCGCCCAGGCGTTCGATCTTGTAGTCGGCGGACGAAAGGCCGTTCAGCGCCGCGAGCTTGTAGAGGATGAACGCGAATCCGGTGGTCGCCGCGTCCACTCCGAGAGTCTTGCCCTTGAGATCCGCATAGGTCCTGATGTCCGGCTGGGTGACGAAGCGCAGCGACCCGGAGTAGCCGCCCATGAAGGCGAACAGGTCGGGCTGCGTAGTCAGCTCGGTCTCCCCTTGCCCTTCCTCGTAGGCGACGACGTTGTCGTACGCGGTGGTGCCGAGGTCGTAAGTCCCGTTCATCAGGTTGCGGATCTGCTCGACGGAATTCGGCGTGAAGGAAAGCTTTACGGCGATGCCGTTCTTTGCGAAGAGCGCTTTTTCCTGCGCCGCCCAGATCGGCCAGTTGCCGCCGCCGCCGAATGCGATCACCTCCAGCGGCTTGGATCCCTGCGCCGGGGGCGCGCCGGCCGCGGCGAGCAGCGCTGTCGCAACCGCGATTTTCTGCAGTACTCTCATGGTCTCTCCTCCTGGGTGTCCACAGTATAAGGCTCAACGCAGCTTGCGCGGATCCAGGACGTCGCGCAACCGGTCGGCGACCAGATTGATGCTGACGACGGCGAGGAGCAGGGCGATTCCGGGGAAAACGCTGATCCAGTAATGGCCCGAGAGCAGATAGTTGAAACCGTTCGAGATCAGCAGGCCGAGCGAGGGCTGGGTGATCGGCAGCCCGAGGCCGAGGAACGAGAGGGTCGCTTCGAGCGTGATCGCCGCGGCGACCTGGACGGTCGCGAGCACGAGGAGCGGCGGCAGGCAGTTCGGCAGCAAGTGACGGAAGATGATGCGCGCGTCGGAAAACGCGAGCGCGACCGCGGCGTCGATGTATTCCTTCCTGCGCTCGACGAGCGCGGCGGCGCGCGCGGTGCGGGCGTAATACGCCCATTGAACCGCGACGAGCGCGACGATGATCTTGTCCAGGCCCTGCCCGAGCACGGCGAGCAGGACAAGCGCGATGAGGATCGAAGGGAACGAGAGCTGGAGATCGGCGAGGCGCATGATGAGCGCCTCGAGCCAGCCGCCGAGCCAGGCCGCCGCGAGGCCCAGGCTCACGCCGATCGCAAGCCCGAGCGTCGTGCTTGCGAAGCCGACGGCGACGCTGGTGCGAAGGCCGTAGAGGATCGCCGAGAGCATGTCGCGGCCCTGGTCGTCGGTGCCCAGCCAATAGATCGCACCCGCGGCCGAGCGCGCCCCGGGCGGCAGGCGCGAGTCGAGCAGGTCGAGCCGCGCCAGATCGTAGGGATTCTGCGGGGAGATCCACGGTGCGAACGCCGCGGCGAGCAGCACCAGCGCGAGCAGCGCGAGGCCTGCAAGCGCGAAGCGGCTCGTCGCGAACTCGGCGGCGATTCGCCGGGCCGGCGTCACCTTGTTTCCCCGAGCCGCACCCGCGGATCGAGCCACGAGTAGAGCAGGTCGACGAAAAGGTTGATGGCGACGAACAGCGTCACGACGATGCACAGATAGCCGACGATCACCGGCCGGTCGAGCATGTTGATCGAATCGATGAGGAGCTTGCCCATTCCGGGCCACGCGAATATCGACTCGGTGACGACGGCGAACGCGATCAGCGAGCCGAACTCCACGCCCACCACGGTGACGACCGGGACGAGCACGTTCCTGAGCACGTGTACGCCGACGATGCGGGTCTCGGTGAGGCCCTTGGCGCGCGCGAACCGGACGTAGTCCTGCTCGATCGCTTCGCGCGTTCCCGAGCGGGTCAGCCGGATGAGGAGGGACAGATTGAAGAGCGCCAGGTTTGCGGCGGGCAGGACGAGGTGGCGCAGGCCCTCGAGCGTGAAAAAGCTCAGCGGAATCCCGATGAGACTCACGGTCGGTCCGCGGCCCGACGTAGGCAGCCAGCCGAGCCAGACCGAGAACACCATGATGAGCATGAGCCCGACCCAGAAAGTCGGAAGCGAGAACCCCAGGATCGAGCCCGCCATGATGGCCCTGCCGGCGGCGGACCGGGGCTTCAAGCCCGCCCAGAGCCCGAGGGGGATTCCCAACAGCACCGCGATCAGCATCGCCGCGGTCGCGAGCTCGAGCGTCGCCGGCATGCGCTCGAGGATCAGGCCGATCGCCGGCACGTTGAAGGCGAAGGATCTCCCGAGGTCTCCGGTTGCGGCATGCTTGATGAAGATGAAATACTGCTCGTGGAGCGGCCGGTCGAGGCCCAGCGCGGCGGTGGCGCGCGCGATCTCGTTCTGGTCGGACTGCGGGTTGACGAGGATGTCCATCGGGTTGCCGACGGCGTACACGCCGGCGAACACCGCGAGCGACATCACTGCAAGCACGCCGAAACTCTGCAGCACGCGGTGAACGATGTGAGAAAGCATCCGGAGCTATCGGGCCCGGAAGTGGTGCGCGAAGGTGAATTCGTCGGTGCGCGGCGCGTAGGCGAGCGGTTTTCGCATCGCCCAGGTCGTGACCTGGTGGTGCAGGGGGATGACGGCGTAGTCCCGCATGGCAAGGCGCATCGCATCGCGCGCGAGCGCCTCGCGTTGCTTCGCGTCGACGCTCGCAAAAGCGCGCTCGAGCAGCGCGTCGACGCGCGGATTCGAGTAACCCGACCAGTTGAACGCGCCGAACCCCTTGTCCGGACCGGCGGTTGCGACGAGCGCGCGCAGCGCGAGGTCTCCGGAGAACGAGCCCCAGCCGAACATCGCGAACGCGAATTCTCCCTTGCGCCCCTTGGGCAGGTACGCGTTCACGGGCAGCGCCTCGACGCGCGCGCGCACGCCGACCCGCGCGAGCATCTGCGCCACGGCCTGCGCGATCTGCTCGTCGTTGACGTAGCGGTTGTTGGTCGCGGAAAGCGTCATCGCGAATCCGTCCGGATACCCCGCTTCGGCGAGGAGGCGCTTCGCCCCCTCAGGGTCGTAGGGCTCGGGCGCGAGGTCCGGCGCGTGACCGAACACGGGCGGAGAAACGAGGTTCGAGGCCGGCAGCGCCGCTCCGTCCATCAAGCGCTCGGCGATCGCCTGCCGGTTGATGGCTTTGGAGAGCGCGCGCCGCACCCGGAGGTCGCGGAAGGGATTGCGTGCCAGCGGCCTGCCGGCGTTGTCGGTGAGCCCGGGCGCGCGATCGCGATGCTGGTCGAGATAGAAGAAAATCGTTCGCCACGAGACCTTTTGCGTTATCTGCATCCCGGCGTCGCGCCGGATGCGCGGCAGGTCCGCCGTGGGGACCTGCTCGATCGCGTCGAGCTCTCCGGAGAGGAGGCCGGCGAGCCGCGCCGGGTCGGTGGGCACGATGCGGAAAACGACTTTCTCCCAGGCCGGCTTCGCCCCCCAGTAATCGTCGTTGCGCGCGAGCTCGACGCGATCGCCGCGCGCAAAGCGCACGAACCTGAAGGGACCGGTGCCGATCATCGCCTTGCCCGAGTCGAAGTCCTCCGGCCCTGAGCCTGCCGCGGCCTTTCTCGAAGCGATGAACACCGAATTGAGGTCGTAGGGCACCATCGCGTAAGGGGTGGCGGTTTTGAGCCGCAAGGTGTACGGATCGACAATCTCTTTTGCGACGATACGCCGCGTGAAGGTTCCGAGCTGGCCGCTTGGCACTTTGAGTGTGCGCTCGATCGAGAACACCACGTCCTCCGCGGTGAGCTCGGCTCCGTCGTGGAAATGCACGCCCCGTCGCAGCCTGAACTCCCAGGTGGTCGCGTCGATCGCGCGCCAGGAAACCGCCAAGCCCGGAATGAGGCGCGCGTCCTCGTCAACGTGCGTGAGCGCGTCGAACACGTGCCAGGCGATGTTGATGTTCGGCGCGATGCTGAGGAAATGCGGGTCCATCGAGGTGACATCCGCGGCGAGGCCGATGCGCAGCTCTGCCGCCTGCAAGGGCAAGGTCCAGGGGATCGACCCCGCGACGAGGATCCGGAGCAGGCGGCGTGCGGACTTCACTGCTTCGCGGCGAGCGGCCCGATGACTTGGAGCATGTGCGAGAAGATCTTCGGGTTGCCGCAGACGATGCGGCCCGAATCGAGATAGCCCGACTCGCCGCGAAAGTCCCCGACCAGGCCGCCCGCTTCCTGCACCAGCAGGGCGCCTGCCGCCATGTCCCACGACGAGAGGCCCATTTCCCAGAATCCGTCGAGCCGCCCGGCGGCCACGTAGGCGATGTCCAGGGCCGCGGCACCCGCGCGGCGCAGGCCGGCGGTGCGAAGCGTGAACTCGCGGAACATGGCGAGATATTCGTCGAGGCTCTGGAGATCGCGAAACGGGAAACCGGTGCCGATCAGCGCCTCGTTGAGTTGCACGCGCTTGGAGACGCGGATGCGCCGCTCGTGGAAAGCCGTGGATGAAATTGGTCGTGCCGTCGAGCGGGTCGATGATCCAGGTGTACTCGGACTCGCCCGCGTTCCCGGCGGAGGCGCCGGACTCCTCTGCTAGAATCGCATGGTCCGGATAGGCGCGGTGCAGTATCTCGATGACTGCCTGTTCCGCGGCCTTGTCCACTTCGGTGACGAAATCGTTGTGCCGCTTGCGCGTTACCGGCAGCAAATCCACGTCGCGCGCGGCGCGGTTGATGATCGCGCCGGCCCGCCGCGCGGCCCTGACCGCGATTCCGAGCATCGGGTGCATTTTTTCGTCCGGGAATTCAAAAGAGCGGTGCTGCTGAACGCCGGATTCTAGTATGAAAACCGGCGGTCCGCTGTCTCGAATCCGGGTCGTTCTACTGCGACCTTCGCATCCCGGCAACATCGGCGCCGCGGCGCGCGCGATGAAGACCATGGGCCTCGCGCGGCTGGTTCTGGTGCGGCCCAGGAAATTCCCTGATGCGGAAGCACGGGCAATGGCATCGGGCGCGGCGGATGTGCTCGGCTCGGCCCAGGTTTTCGCGGATCTCGACGCGGCTCTCGAAGGCACCCGCTTCTCGGTGGCGATGAGCGCGCGCAGCCGCGCGCTGTCGCATCCGCAGCTAGCCGCGCGCGCCGCGGCTCAGGAGCTGGTGCGCGCCGCGCAGCGCGACGAAGTCGCTCTGGTCTTCGGCAATGAGACGGTCGGCCTGTCCAACAAGGAAGTCATGCGCTGCGGCCGCATCGCGCGCATTCCGAGCGACTCCGCATACAAGTCGCTGAACCTCGCGCAGGCCGTGCAGGTGATGGCGTACGAAGTGCGCATGGCGGCGCTCGATCCGGGCGCGGCGGCTCCGCGGATCGAGTACGCGACGCATGAGGAGATCGAGAGCTTCTACGTGCACCTGGAGCGCAGCCTCCACGCGAGCGGCTTCCTGGACCCGCGCAACCCGCGCAAGCTCATGCATCGTCTGCGCCGGCTGTTCGCAAAGGCGCGGCTGGAGACGGTCGAGGTCAACATTCTGCGGGGCATGCTCGCGGCCTGGGACGAGTGTGGCTCGCCCAGGAAATAGTTGACCAATTCACTAAGGTTTCCGATAATGCCGGGCATCAATCTCCGGAATCCCGATGCTCGACCGAATTCGCGAAGACATAGCCTGCGTGTTCGAACGCGACCCGGCGGCGCGTTCGACCTGGGAAGTCATGACCTGCTATCCGGGTTTTCACGCGCTCCTGATCCATCGCCTGGCGCATGGGTTCTGGCGCATGAAAATGCGCTGGCTCGGGCGATTCGTGTCGCACGTCTCGCGTTTTCTCACCGGAATCGAGATTCATCCGGGCGCGAAGATCGGTCGGCGCGTGTTCATCGACCACGGCATGGGGGTGGTGATCGGCGAGACCGCAGAGCTCGGCGATGACTGCACTCTGTACCACGGCGTGACCCTAGGCGGGACCACCTGGAACAAGGGCAAGCGCCACCCGACGCTCCGGCAGGGCGTCGTCATCGGTGCGGGGGCGAAGGTGCTCGGGCCCATCGTCATCGGCGAGGGCGCGAAAATCGGTTCGAATGCCGTGGTCGTGAAAGACGTTCCCGCAGGCGCGACCGCGGTGGGGACCCCGGCGCGGATCATTCTGGACGAGCAGGACAAGACCCGCGAGGAGAAGGCGGCGAAGCTGGGGTTCTCCGCCTACGCCGTGACAGCCAAGGCAGGGGATGATCCGCTCGCCAAGGCAGTGCAGGGCCTGCTCGATCACAGCGTCGAGATGGATGAGCGTATCGAGTTGATTCTGAATCAGATTGAGGAGCTTCGGGCGGAGCGCGAAGACACGCAGACGCAGCTTCGCCTGGGGCCCAAGGTGGTCAATAAATAGTTGATCAATTCAGTCGGGATTGGGTATACTTGACCGAATTTATCAGGTATTCGAAACCGTTCAGGGTGCAACCATGAGACTGACGACCAAAGGACGATTCGCAGTGACCGCGATGCTGGACCTCGCCATGCACGGCGGCAAGGGTCCGATAACGCTCGCCGGCATCAGCCAGCGACAAAGCATCTCGCTCTCGTATCTGGAACAACTTTTCGCGCGACGCAGTGCGGCGGCAAGGAAAACTGCCACGACGAGCAGCGCTGCATGACCCACGACCTGTGGGCGAAGCTGAACGACAAGATGTACGAATACCTGGATTCGGTGAAGCTCTCCGACCTCGTCGCGCAGCAGGCGGCACGCAAGGAATCGGTAAATGTGCTTCAGGACAAGCGCGGCAAGGAAGCCGCGGTCTCGGCCTGAACGGGACGCGCACGAGATGAAATTTCCGATCTACCTCGACTATTCTGCGACCACGCCGGTCGACCCGCGCGTGGCGAAGAAGATGATTCCCTTCCTCACCGAGCAGTTCGGCAATGCGGCGAGCCGCTCGCACGCGTTCGGCTGGGAGGCGGAGAAGGCGGTGGAGGAGGCGCGCGAGCACGTTGCTGCTCTGCTGAACGCCGACCCGAAGGAGATCATCTGGACTTCCGGGGCGACCGAAGGCAACAACCTCGCCATCAAGGGCGCGGCGAATTTCTACAAGGGCAAGGGCAGGCACATCGTCACGATGAAGACCGAGCACAAGGCGGTGCTCGACACGGTGCGCGAGCTCGAGCGCCAGGGCTTCGAAGCGA
>WNFY01008655.1_pt1 | contig 14627 bp, 16 predicted proteins | sample 5400091 | NCBI WGS metagenome assembly WNFY01 (sample SAMN13153364, study PRJNA577476) | soil metagenome | isolation source: 60 cm soil or saprolite under grassland replicate 1 | place: USA:California | collected 2016-06-15 | reverse complement strand
GAGGAGCGAAATTCATGGGAGTAGGTCTGAAACTCGCCCCACTTCAAGTGCATGTAGTGGATGCAAAGGGCAGATGAAACATACCTTTATCGAACTATATCGAGTGACAAGTGTCATTGACTTCTGGTATGATTTGTGATTATAGCCTGTAATGCCTGTAACAAGGAGAGTGAGCATGTCAACGAACGCTTATAAAGAGGTGCTAAATCACGCTAGCCAGCTTCCGACTGATGAGCTGCTTTTACTATTGCAGGAGTTAGCTGCTCTTATTCGTCAACAGATTACTATTAAAGAGGAAACTCTCCATAGTTTCTTAGAACTAGAAGGCTTAGGTAAAGAAGTTTGGGAGGGTATTGACGCACAAGAATACGTTAATCAGGAGCGTGATTCATGGAATGGGTAGCCTCCTTACGAGGGAAGACGGTTGGATTGGATACAGCACCCATTATTTATTTTATTGAGGGTAATCCGCTTTATGTAGAGATGATGCGCACCTTTTTTCTAGCAGTACAAAAGGACGAATTCTCAGTAGTGACATCTACAGTCACTCTACTTGAGACCCTTGTTGTTCCATTGAGACACGGAAATATAAATTTGGCTCAACAATATCGTGATATTCTGCTCAAGACTAAGGGCCATACAACTATTTCGCTTTTCCCAAACATTGCCGAAGAGGCAGCGCGGCTACGAGCATCTTACAATATTAGCACACCGGATTCCATTCAAATGGCTACAGCTATATTTGGGGGTGCTTCGTTCTTTCTAACGAATGATACTCATTTACCATCTTTGCCAAATCTAAAAACGCTAGTGCTAGACGACCTGAAAAAAGGATCTGAGGGTTAAACTATGTCATTTGACATTATCAAGGGTATGGCAACAACCCTGAAAAATATAGGTAAGAAACCAACCACTGTCTCCTTTCCGGAAGAGGAGCGTGTGTTGCCTGCGCGTTTTCGTGGGCTTCACGTGCTGCACCGTTACGAAAATGGCCTGGAGAGATGTGTTGGCTGCTATCTCTGCGCAGGGGCCTGCCCTGCTGATGCGATCTATATCGAGGCAGAAGAAAATACTGAGGAGAATCGGGTCTCACCGGGAGAGCGTTACGCCAGGGTCTTTGATGTGAACTTACTGCGTTGCATCTTCTGTGGCTATTGTGAAGCTGCCTGTCCTACAGGAGCTATTACATTGGAACACGAATATAAACTGGCAGCTTTTTATCCAGAAGATATGGTGTATCACAAAGAAAAATTGCTTGAAGCAGAAGGACAGGCAACAGTTGGTTCGAGTGCTGTATGGTTCGAACCACCTCCGTCCGAAGCTGCTCAACCAATACCTCAGTCACGACACATGTTTGATGGATCGCAGGCAAGCGCCGCTGCTGTTGGATTGGGCGATCTTCCAACTGAGGAACCAGTCTTGTTAATAGATGAGGAGCAAGATGAGGACAGGAGGAAGTTACAGCATTAGAAGGATAGGGAAGATATATGATTGACCCACAACTACTCTCATTCTTTGTGCTGGCGGTTGCCAGCATCGCATCTGCTTTAGGGGTAATAATTTTTAGGAATGCCATACACAGCGCATTGAGCTTGATCCTTACTCTGCTGTTTCTTGCACTCTTTTATTTGCAATTGGGAGCGATGTTTATTGCTGTGGTACAAATCCTCATCTACGCAGGTGCGATCATGGTCTTATTCCTCTTTGTGGTTACAATGCTGGCCACAGAAGCGCGTGATACAGAATTGCCAGATAGGATACCCTGGCAACGTGGTATTGCCGCTATTCTTGGCCTGTTACTTGTAGGCGCATTGAGCTACCTACTCTTCACAGGCGCCAAGATTGATGCTAACGCAAAGGCCAATGGAGCGAACAGCCTCTCTCATGTAGTGGCAACCCAGGGCGATACGCAAGCATTTGGTCTTGCACTTTTCCACGGTTTCGCTTTCCCATTCGAGGTAACTAGCCTGTTAATTGTTGTGGCGCTTCTGGGAGCAATGGTGTTAGGCCGAAAAGGGTAATGTCTCTTATGCAGCTTGCCAACGACGCTAGCGCGTCTACTGCTGCGCAGTCAGGCAAGCTGAAAGGAGTGATGTCTCTTATGCAGCTTGCCAACGAGGCTACGCATCTACCTCCGGTCAGGCAAGCTGGAAAGAGTAATTTGGAGGAATCGCATGTCAATAAACGTGACCTGGTATCTCATTGTAAGTGCCATCATTTTCACTATAGGTGTGACGGGAGTACTTGTTCGACGTAACCCATTGATTATCTTTATGTCGATTGAACTGATGTTAAATGCGGTTAATCTTTCATTTATAGCTTTCTCTCACTATCTTGACTCGGTGGATGGGCAGATGTTTGTCTTCCTTGTACTGACGGTGGCCGCTGCAGAAGTAGTTGTCGGTCTGGCTATCATTGTCTCTATTTTCCGCACCCGCCGCGACATCGATGTTGATGATATGAACGTACTTCGAGGCTAGTTGATTATGACAAATTTGACTCTATGGGTGCTGTTGATGCCCTTGTTCGGGTTTATTATCCTGGGCTTGCTCGGGCGAGTTATGTCGCAAAGAGGAATACAGTCAGTAGCCCTTGGAGCCTCGGGCCTGGCCTTTGTATTTGCCTCCATCAGCTTCTTCTCCATGCTGGGCACAACTCCAGCATCAGCGCGCTTCAGTGATCAAGTATTCTATACCTGGATAAATTCTGGTGTGGCAGTAGGTATAGCTCCGCTCACCATTAGTTTTGGATTGCTCTTCGATCCGCTGTCAGCAACCATGCTAATGGTGGTTACGGGTGTCGGCTTCCTTATTCACATTTATTCAGTAGGATATATGGAAGACGACCCAGGTTTCTGGCGCTTTTTCTGCTATATGAATTTTTTTATTTTTGCGATGACATTGCTGGTTAGTGCAGACAACTTTCTCTTCCTGCTCGTAGGTTGGGGACTGGTTGGCCTGGCTTCGTTTCTGCTCATTGGTTTCTGGTATCAACGTCGCGCTGCTGTTGCGGCAGCACAAAAGGCCCTGGTCATCAATGTCATCGGTGACTTTGGCTTGATGATTGCCATCTTCCTCATTTTCAAGCATTATGGGGCACTTAACTACTTTACGAATGGCGATGGCAACATAGGAGTCTTCAACCAGGTGACGGCTGGAGGCATCCCAACCATATCTACAACCATCATTTGCCTGCTGCTCTTTCTCGCTTGTACCGCCAAATCTGCGCAGTTGCCCTTGTATATGTGGCTTCCAGATGCAATGGAAGGCCCAACGCCTGTTAGCGCGCTCATCCACGCGGCAACGATGGTAACGGCTGGTGTATACCTTGTAGCTCGGGCTAATCCACTTTTTCAAGTATCGCCTCGCGCATTGGTTGTTGTCGCCGTCATTGGTGGCATTACTGCGCTTTTCGCGGCATCGATAGCTGTATTCCAGTTGGACATTAAACGCGTACTGGCCTACTCAACCATCAGCCAGCTCGGATATATGTTTATGGGCGAGGGAGCTCATAATTATAGTGGGGGTATTTTTCTCCTGATTGAGCATGCTTTCTTCAAAGCGCTACTCTTCCTGGCTGCGGGTGCGGTTATCCACTCGCTTGGTGGAGAGCAGGATATGCGTAAGATGGGAGGATTGCGCTACCGCCTCAAAATAACCTTCTGGACCTTCTTGATTGGAGCATTGGCGATCAGCGGAATACCGCCTCTTGCAGGCTTTTGGAGTAAAGATGATATTCTCAGCTCGTTATTGGCCAATGCTACTTCAGGTGGAGGCGTAGTTTTCTACCTGCTGTGGGGTATAGGCATATTTACAGCGGGATTGACAGCTTTTTACATGTTCCGGCTTTTCTTTGGTATCTTCGAAGGTGGTTATCGAGGAACTGGACCTGTTGAACATGCCCTGGACGGTGAGGAAGAAGAGGAAGGCATAAAACATGGTCACCAGCCTAGAAGCGATTACGACATCCATGAAGCTCCTCCTGTGATGACGGTTCCGATGATGATCCTGGCTGCGCTTTCTATAATCGGTGGCTTCATTGGTTCATTCGCGCTGTTTAACAACTCTTCCTGGCACCCCCTGGCAACGTTTTTGAATCCTGTTTTTACGAATCCAAAATGGACAAACGTGCCTGTACAGGTTCCTGTAGATACATTATCGGTTGAGTGGATATCAACAGGTTTAAGTGTCGGGCTTGCGCTATTGGGCATTCTTGGCGCCTGGGCTTTGTATCGAAATGGCTTCTTCTATAAAGAAAACAAAAACCCATTCTACCAGTTGGTGCTACATAAGTATTATGTTGATGAGTTCTTGATCCTGGTACTCATCCGGCCAATTCTCTGGATAGGTCGGATGGCATCTCGCCTGATTGAGCGCGATGTGCTTGATGGTGGCAGTCGTGAGGTGGGGAAGGCTTTCATAGGTACGAGTGGATTACTGCGCCGTTTGCAAACGGGCTATGTGCGCAATTACGCTCTAGCAATTATGTTTGGAGTTCTCTTGATTATCGTCTACTATGCGGTGAGGGGGTAGAGGTATGTTTCCATTGTTATCGCTCATCACATTCCTACCTTTGCTAGGCGGCATAGTTGTTTTGTTCTTTCCTAAAGAAAGACTGAATCTCATTCGCTGGACAGCTTTGAGCGTTGCATGGGCTGAACTTTTAATTGTTCTGGGTTTGATGCTAGCCTATTCACAGGCTAACCTGGCTGTTGGATCTACTATCGTAGGTTCAAGCCCAACCAGTACATTCTTTTCCAATGTAAGTGAGCAAGCAACCTGGATTTCTACGCCTGGATTCTCACTCAACTATGGTTTGGGAGTCGATGGCATTAGCCTGTTGCTCCTGGCACTCACTGCTTTGCTAACAGTTGTATGCATTGGGGCTTCATTCAGCATTGAGCAGAAGGCCAAGAACTACATGGCCTATATGTTGCTTTTGGAATGCGGCATCACCGGCGTTTTTCTTTCCACCAATCTCTTTCTTTTCTATATTTTCTGGGAACTCATGTTAATACCGGCATATTTCCTGGTTGGAAGCTGGGGAGGCGAACGCCGTGTGTACGCAGCAATTAAGTTTGTATTGTACACCTCGGTCGGAAGTCTATTGATGCTTGCTGGCATTATCGCCTTGGGCTACTACCACCAGCAGTTAGTAGGAGGCCCCTACACACTGGACCTGGCAGCCTTACTTAACGGTAAACTCGCTCCTACCATTCAACTCTGGTTATTTCTAGCCTTTGCCGCGGCTTTCGCTGTAAAGGTGCCATTTGTGCCATTCCATAGCTGGTTGCCAGATGCTTATACTGAAGCGCCTGCCCCGGTAACAGCTATGCTGGCAGGAGCAATGTCAAAGACAGGCGCGTTTGGTTTTTTGCGCTACTGCATTCCGCTCTTTCCCGATGCAGCGCATACTCTTGCTCCACTTTTTCAAGTTTTAGCAGTGATTGGCATTCTCTACTGTGCGTTGCTGGCACTTGTGCAAATCGATATCAAACGCTTGCTCGCTTACGCCAGCATTAGTCATTTAGGCATAGTCATGTTAGGTATGTTTGCTTTCAATATACAAGGTGTCGAGGGGTCAGTCTTGCAAATGGTGAACCATGGCATCATAATTACCGCGCTGTTCTTGATTGTAGATTTTATCGAGGCACGTGCCGGAACTCGACGCTTGAGCGATTTTGGAGGGCTTGCCACGCGTATCCCAGTTATGGCAACTATTTTATTGATTGCTTCTCTTTCGGCACTTGGTCTGCCAGGACTGAACGGTTTTGCGGGGGAGTTCCTGGCGCTGATTGGTGTCTTCCGCGCTAGCACAGTCTTTGGCATTCTGGGAACAGCCGTAATTATACCTGCCGCCTGGTATATGATTCGCTTTTTCCTGGGCATGATGGAGGGACCGCGCCAGCAGGAAGGCGTGGTAGCCTCTCTAATACGTAAAGGCACACTAACAGATATCCAGTTGAGCGAGTTTATGACGATCTTGCCACTGCTTCTCTTGATTTTTTATATTGGGCTGCATCCAAACGCGATCACTTTTTTGATGGAGCCATCAGTTGTGAATACACTGCAAAACGTTTCGAGTGCCTTACTAAAGTAAGAGTTTTATCGTTGTATGATAGGGCGTCTTTTGATATCCACCACTGCGGGGCTACTGCTACGCGGTAAGTAGTGGTGAATGGACTACCCTCGTAGTCGCTCTGGGACTGGAGCTGATAGCCATCCTGGGAGTTTTTCTATGTCGTTCACATATACAGCATCTGCCGCCGATTGGGGGCGTATCGCACCAGAGTTGGTACTGGTAGTTGTTGCGCTGCTAGTACTGATGGTCGATTTACTGCTACCTCAACCAGGCAAAAATCAAAAAGGCAGAACATACTTCTTACCATTGCCTCTATTGAGCCTCCTTGGATTGGGAGGAGCAATTATTGCAACCACCTTGCTTATTATTTTCGGAGATCATCTGCCTGCCTTTAATTCGATGATTGGCTCTGATCAAGGATCACTTTACGCTTATATCATCATTTTAAGCGCGAGCTCCCTTGGAATACTGCTCTCTCCCGCTTATCTAAAACGTTTGAATCTCGTACACCAGGGAGAATACTATGCCTTGATGCTACTTGCTACAATTGGTATGATGCTTATGGCAGCGGCAACCAGCTTCCTGACCATTTTCCTGGGCCTTGAAATGCTCTCACTGGCATTGTATATCCTTTGTAGCTTCGTCCTACGGCGTAGCAGCTCCCAGGAATCTGGAATGAAATATTTCTTACTCAGTTCGTTTGCGTCGGCATTCTTACTTTATGGCATTGCCCTGACTTATGGTGCGACGGGCAATACTTCATTTGTTGGTATACATCGTTTTCTTGTAGGGAACTTATCCACAACACATTCTCTCAATCCAACAGTAATAGCCCCCCTACCTACACTCCTCCTTATAGGCATGGGCTTGCTAATCGTTGGATTCGCCTTCAAGGTCTCAGCGGTGCCATTCCAGGCCTGGACACCTGATGTCTATGATGGTGCACCAGCGCCTGTCACAGCCTTCATGTCCGTTGGTACTAAGGCAGCCGCGCTCATTGCCTTCGCGCGAGTCTTTGATGTTATGCTGCTCACAGTCAGGCCAGACTGGGAACCTGTGGTGTGGGCTATCACCATTCTGACAATTGTTGGCGGCAACTTAATGGCGCTTGTACAGAGTAATGTTAAACGCATGCTAGCGTACTCTAGTATCGCGAATGCTGGCTATCTCCTGATAGGTGTCGTTGCGGGAGGCGCAATTGGGCTTTCGGCCATTCTCTTCTACTTGTTGTGTTACACATTTATGAATTTAGGGGCATTTGGTGTTGTTGCAGTGCTGGAGCGTGCTGATAACACAGGTAGTAATTTGAGTGAGCTACGCGGCTTATGGTATCATCAACCTGTGCTGGCTGGTCTCATGGCATTCTTCATGCTGGCATTGGCAGGCTTCCCCCCAATGGCTGGTTTCGCTGCAAAATATTACATGTTTTATGCTGCATTGCAGAGCGGCCATCCTGATCTCATGATTATTGGCGTACTCGCCAGCATCCTTGGTATGTATTACTACTTGCGTGTTATTGCTGCTATGTTCATGGAGAAAGAAGCTGCCCCAAGCGCTGCGCCAGTCACACCCACACTTGTTCCTGGTAAGCGCATCTCTACAAAGTTGAGTGAGACCGGTGCGGGAGCATCTACAGCCGTAGCGGTAAAGGTGCCATCAAAGACAGTTGGTGCGGTTGAAAGGGCAGTTGAGCAAAATCTTCTTGCGAAGGCAGGCTGGGCTACGTGGACAGCGCTTGGCATAGCTGCACTGGGAACACTGGCGATGGGGACATTGTTGCCGTTCTGGCTGGTTGACCTGGCGTTACAAGCGGCAAATATAATACTGATCCAGGGAAGATAATAATCCACGTTCTTGGAAAAGGTAAAGTCTAATACCCATATGCATTCAGATACATGGAGCAAAGGCTACTCCTCCAGCAATTACGCAAACAAGGAATCTCTCCGGTGTTGCCGGAGAGGTTCCCACTCTAATACCAGAAGGTTACTACATCATACCACCCATGCCACCCATACCACCCATGCCACCGGGCATAGCGCCAGCACCTTCTTCCTCGGGTGCATCGGTGATGAGTGTATCGGTAGTCAAGAACATACCGGCGATACTGGCTGCATTTTGCAAGGCAGAGCGTGTCACCTTCACAGGATCGATGATGCCTGCTTTGAACATATCCACATACTCGCCCTGCAATACATCGAAGCCGTGTCCACGAGCCATTGTGCGTACATCGTTGACTGTGACAGCCCCATCGCGGCCAGCATTCTCGACGATCTGGCGCAGGGGCTCCTCAAGTGCGCGACGCAGAATGTTCACACCCGTCTGCTCGTCGCCAGGAGCGACTTTTACTTTGTCCAGCGCGGGAATCGCGTGGACCAGCACAGAACCGCCGCCTGCCACAATGCCTTCTTCAATGGCAGCACGTGTAGCAGAAAGAGCATCTTCAACACGATGCTTTTTCTCTTTGAGTTCTACTTCGGTAGCTGCACCCACTGAAATCACGGCGACGCCACCTGCCAGTTTGGCCAGTCGCTCTTGCAGTTTCTCGCGATCGTAGTCACTTGTAGTCTCATCGATCAAAGCGCGAATTTGCCGTACACGAGCCTGAATAGCCTCTTCTTTGCCAGCGCCTTCCACGATTGTCGTGGTATCCTTATTGGCTAGCACCGTGCGTGCCTGGCCAAGGTCGCGAAGTGTAGCGTTCTCCAACTTGAGGCCGGTTTTCTCAGTAATGACGCCAGGACGTTGAAGGTGCCGCGCAGTTTGTTGACTACCAGGGTTGCCAGCGCTTCACCATCCACATCCTCCGCAACGATAACCAGTTCTTTACGACCTGTCTGCACGACGCGCTCTAACAGCGGTAGGATGTCCGCAATCGCGCTAATCTTTTTGTCCGTGATGAGGATATAAGGGTTCGAAAGCTCGGCCTCCATGCGATCCATATTTGTAGACATATAGGCAGAGATATAGCCGCGATCAAACTGCATGCCTTCGGTGTATTCTCTCTCCATGGCAAGGCCACGGCCCTCTTCTACAGTGATTACGCCGTCCTTGCCGACCTTGTCCATGACCTCAGCGATCAGCGCACCAATTTCGGGATCAGCCGCTGAGATCGATGCGACCTGGGCTATTTCTTCCTGCGTTTCAAGCTGTTTGCTCATCGACTTAATCTCATCAACGACCGCCTCGACGCCTTGCTCCAGGCCTCTGCGCAGAATCATGGGATTCGCTCCTGCAGCCAGGTTCTTCAGGCCTTCGGTAATAATCGCTTGTGCCAGGACAGTAGCGGTTGTGGTTCCATCACCTGCCACATCGTTCGTCTTGGTTGCGACCTCTTTGAGCAACTGTGCACCCATGTTCTCGAAAGGGTCGGGCAATTCAATATCACGAGCGATGGTGACACCATCATTTGTGATTGTCGGTGCGCCGAACTTTTTGTCTAAAACCACGTTGCGGCCCTTTGGCCCAAGTGTAACTTTTACTGCACCGGCCAGCACATCCATACCCTTCTTGAGGGATTGACGCGCTTGCTCATCAAATAGCAGTTTCTTAGCCACGAAACATACTCCTAATTTCTAATGAGGCGTGCTTTATTGCGCCCATTTCTACTCAACAATACCCATAATGTCGCTTTCGCGTAGAATTAAATACTCTTCGCCTTCCAATTTGATTTCGGTACCGGCATATTTAGCAAACAGTACCTTTTGCCCAACGCTCACCTCGAGAGTCGTGCGCCTGCCATTATCCAGTACCTTACCTGGCCCAACTGCCAGAATTTCCCCTTCCTGGGGCTTCTCTTTCGCGGTATCGGGCAACACAATGCCACATGCGAGTTTAATCAAAACTCATTCCTATTTTTAGCACTCTCATGTTGAGAGTGCGAACATGCTATATAATACACCATTGTAAGCAAGGCTGCAAGAGGATTTTTGGGACTATTGAATGCTGAGCATCTCTTGTAGCTCATTCCAGGCATACATCAGCGGCGCCTGATCAAATCCTACCTCTTTTGGTCGTACATTTAAGATGGTTTCAGTGACTGTTGGATTCCAGGTGTGATGTCCTGCGCGATGCACCAGCCCCTGACGAGTAGCATACTTCAGGAAACCTGCCGCTCTTTTACGCGTACTGAACGATTGGAGCAGTTGCTGATCTACATGGCGACCCGCCTCAAAGAGCGTTACTGCAATATGATGCAGATCATCTGTAAGGTCATCCAACGTGAATGACGATAGTCCTTGACGACTTGCTTGCACTAGAAAACCGCTGGCAAGCTGAGTACAGGTGAAGTGCGCGCTGCGTAGCCACGCCATACGCAGCCTGGAGTCCAGGTCTTTCGGCGGCAGCGCTGGAGCATTTTCAATGGTGGGAGCCAGATCTATAAAGATGCGTAATTTTTGTACGGTCATGAAGTCATAGATAATACATATTGGGACGACCCTGGTATCATGCGGGGCTGCTTTCAGCAGGCGATGTAAACCAGAATTTATAGGGCTAAGTCTACCATCTGGTGAGAGTCGTCCCTCGGGTGAACCATAGAGCGAACCTCCATGTAACAACCATCCATCAAGTTCAGACAGATCCTCTTTAATCCCTGATACGATACGTTGTTCTAAAGGACGACGAATAGTTCCTACAAGTATTTCAGGAGGATAAAAATGCTGAAGTGCATATTGAAAGCGCCAGTCCAGTAGATGTGAGAGTTGGTAAGCCTCAATCTCTTCATAGAGTTTACCTGTAACAGTGGCCAACTCTTCGATAAACAGCGGAGCGAGTGCATCTCCGACACGCCCATTATACCCTGAGATCAGCAAATCGCGGATCCACTCTTCTGCTGGACGATACAGGTCATGGATTGGATGTGCACCCAGCCATCGCAGAGCTGGCCCTATATTAAGTGGACGTATGAGACGCGCGAACCCACGCGGATTCATCGTAATACGCGCAAGATAGCCCGGCATAAAGCCATCACCTCGGAGCGCGAAATGCACATCTCCTGCCAGCCCACGCCATCCCCGGTGAAAGACAATCCTCGGAACGATTACAATGGGGTCCAGGTCGCGTTTATGAGACATGCCATAGTAGGTTTGTGAGGCTCTAGTATCATACTCTAATCCGTGGACTTCAACATCAAAGAGTAGGCTCGTTGAGACCCAAAATGCGCCTGCTATCGTTGCTCTGGCGATAGCGAGCAGTGTTGACTCAAGACGCTTCATTGCACACCTTTACTCACCAAACCCACTACTGAACGGGTTCTTCGGGGCTTGATATGAGAATATGCAGAAAACGTCTTAGCGCATAGAAAAGCAAAAAGTAGACAGCCATTGCAATAAGTGTCGACCACTCAATAACTGCATACCCGCTTCCCAACTTTGTGCTGGACACGATCCCGTTAAATGGATAGAGTGGAATTACAGTCAAGGCATACATAAAGCCTGCGAACAAGTTGTTTGGGTCTGCTCCGATAAGCTTCAAGAAGAACTGTATCAGCAAGGTTACCTCTAAAACCATCAGAAACCATAGAAGATAGTCGTTTAGCTTCCCGATGGCGAATCTGATAGTGAGCGCTTCTTCCTGGCCCGTCTGGGGAATCTCTACTATTTCTGGCCCTTGTTGAGGGGGTTGAGCTACATTTTCACTGGTGGGCGGAGTTTGCACTGGATACTGCTGAGATGGAGGCTTGAGCGGCAATGCTTCCATGGTTGGATATGCTTCAGCAGGTTGTGCTCTTACCATTTCGTCTGGAAAAGGATTACTGGGATTATACATCGTGCTCTTCTCCAAAGGCGCTTTGATTATGTAGGTCGCGACTGATTACGCCTAACACGATTATATCATGATCTACCCGTTAAATGCTACGTCGCTCTAATAAAATAACCCCCTCTGCACGTGCTACGATACGAAATAGTTTTGAAAGTCCATTGAGTTCACTGGTTGCTTCTGCACGGTTTTCTACAGTTAAGCTATTAAGATCAACAACCACATACTGGACAGTTTGGTTACACGCGGCGTCAAGGCACACCGAGGGAAATACAGCCAGAAGTTGGCGCTCGCTCAGATGAGGATTGAGGTTGGTTCCTGCTGAGACAGAGGCATCAGGAGGGATCAACGCGAGCAGGCGTTGAATATGTTGTTCGCGGCCACCTGGCTCATGATCTGCCCAGAAGGAATTGAGTTGAGGCACGGCAATCAAGTAGTTAAGCCCGATCATCCACATGATACAGGCAATTAGTATCCATTGCAAATGGAAAATTGAGAGCTTTTTAGCAATAGGCATCATGCGTTCACTGAATCTTTGCCATTGTTCACGTCGCCATGCAGGCAACGTCAGGCGAATGAGACGAGGCCGCCATGATCCGAGTAAACGATTAGGTAGAGTGAGTAAGGTCGCAATGGATTGAGTATTGAGAAACGGGATAGTAGTATGCAGAGAATACAAAGACTTAGTGTTGGTTGGTAAGGCAGCAGGGGCAAGAGGGTCAAGGGCGGGGGCAAGCCCCGCCCCTACCATATTACGATTAGCGTTCCGTTTTTGGGTGAAGGTTGGTTGTTCGTGACGCCAGACCTGCCAGATGAGAATTAGGCGACGCGCGCCGTGTATGGCGGCCAGCATGATGAATGGAATAATTGCGGCGTTATAGTGGTATGGAGCAGAAGATTCGCAACTGCTGCTCCTGGCGAACTTCCCAGGGCTTCATAACGATACCAATAGTTGTTGGCCTGAATGCCAGGATAGAAGTGTGGGATAATGACTTTAAATGCAAGAAAACTCCAGAGCAATCCACCAATAATCAACGTAGCACCCAATCGTGGAAGCTTATATTTCCATATGAGCAAAATGCCTGATAGAGCTACGGTAAGAGGGATATCTTCTTTGCACATGCAAGCCAGGACACAGGCAACCAAAAACCATACATAATGTTTGTACGTAAGTGCCAGTATGGCATACAACAACAATGGGGTTGCTAGACTAACAGGATGGAAGTCAAAGATATTTAAGCCAAGCAATGCTGGAGATAGTAGATAAGCGGCAGCCATCAGGACGGCAAATATAGGCCATTCTGGAAGATATTTGCGTGTGAGGAGAAATACGGGTAAAGCTCCTGACATCAGCGCAAGTGTTTGGAAGACGAGCAGGATTCGTGGGTCCGCATGAAAGGCATAGAGCAGAGAAAGCGGTAAGATGATTGGCTCAAAATGGATCGCCAGTCGTGTTGGTGGACCATACCAGTCAATCGCCTGGTTAGTGAATTGAAAGAAACGTCCATGTATCGTGTTCCATAGCACCTGGTCCATGTTGCCCAGGTCAAAAGCTCCTGCTTCGAATGTGTCATATCGAAGTATCGCATGGTGACTCATTTCCACTGCATACACCACCATGACCAATATCAACAATCCCCAGGCTATTTTTTGTTGTGCACGCAAGTCAAATCGTATCATTGTTCCATTTCAAATTTTAATAATGGCTTGCCAGACGCCAATGCAGACTAAGAGCATACATGAGTAAACGATCACGTATTCCGGCCAGTCACCAGTTCGAAAACGCCAGTGTGGATTTGGAGGAAAGCCAAAGCGTTTACGGTATGGCCATAACAACGGCACACCTCCCTCTGTCAGACCATCGGCAACTATATGCATGATACATCCAAACAACACAGCGACAAAAACCAGGTGGGTCTTTACTACAAATTGGGCAGGGAAGATGAAACCTCGTTGTGCTAAGAGAAATACTACCAACCACTCCAGACCTATCGCCAGTAATGAACCCAATAACAAACCCAGAAGACTATGAAAAATGGTTCGATGTCCTGCAATGTGCTGGATCTCTTTACTGATCCAACCAAACTTGCGTCCTATTGTACTTTGTGCATTGTCTATATCTGGTAAGAGAGCTCCAAGTGCTACCATGCAAAAAAAGATCACTTTATTGATTATCAACTCGGGAGGAATAGGTGTAGTAGTTGCTAAAGGAGGACCTGATATATGTACAACGCTGTCAAGAACGACAGCAGCGGTCAAACCAAACATTACATGTGATCTACCAAGCATACGACGAAGCACCTCGGGAATAAACAGTTTCAGTTTGCCCATTTTAGAAGTTGTTAGAACAAATATCAATAGGGTAAAGGGCAGAAATGCCTTAATATGATGATCTATGTATTAGAGTAGCGTCTTAGATTTCATCCGGCAGACTAATCAAGACCGAATTGCCCTCTATTCGTACTGGATATGTTTGAATATCCTGGCGTGCAGGCCCACGTAGCACCTTTCCTGAACGAACATTGAACTGCGCTCCATGCCAGGGACAGGTTAGCACATCGCCTTCTAGTTCACCTTCGTTCAGAGGGCCACTAATATGGGTGCAATTATCGGTAAAGGCATAAATGGAATCTTCTACTTTTGCCAGGCAAACTGGCTCACCATCAACTTCCACGGCCATAAGTTCGCCGTCATCTAATTCATTGAGTTCAGCTACTTTGATAAAGTCTGTCATAGGCTCCTTTTAAATAGCGTTCAAAAGAAGCGCTATTTTTTGATCTGCTCTAGAG
>WNFY01003529.1_pt1 | contig 14627 bp, 11 predicted proteins | sample 5400091 | NCBI WGS metagenome assembly WNFY01 (sample SAMN13153364, study PRJNA577476) | soil metagenome | isolation source: 60 cm soil or saprolite under grassland replicate 1 | place: USA:California | collected 2016-06-15 | reverse complement strand
GCGGGAAAAGATTCATAATTTAGTCAGACAATATTCAGCAAAACAAATCACATTTGACCAGCTAAAAGCACAAGTATATCAAGTAATGCGTTATGAATTTCCGTTGAATACGTTTATTCAGCCGGAAGTAAGAATATATATGCTAGATCATAGTAGCTTGCCATTTGTAGAACGGTTAACATGCACGACTGTAATGCAAGAAACTATGGAGCGCATACGAATAGAGACAAGTAGATGACTATTCTCGGCATAGACACACAAGGGAATAAAATAGATATCTCCATCATAAGCCGTTTGACAGGAATGTATGTCATCGGGGCGAATGGAACAGGGAAGTCTACTCTTTTAGAAAATCTAATAATCCAGGACATTGAAGCGGGTATGGGCTGCTGTCTGCTTGATCCTCACGGGGACTTGACCAACTCGGTCATCAACCGGATTCCCAAGGAACGAATGGTTGATGTTATTTATTTTGATCCACTAGACGTTGACTATCCCTTTGGCCTGAATGTCTTTACCTGCGACGATCTTACTAACCCTGAAAAAGTAGAATACTCGGTTGAACAAATTGTCCAGATATTCTCTAAGGTCTTTGGCATGTCGGTTGAAACACCGAGGTTAAACCAGTATGTCAGACACATTGCCTATAGTTTGGTTGGTACTTCCTATACGATGGTAGAAATCCCTCATCTCTTGCTTGACAAGGGGTTTCGCGAGAAAACGATTAAAAAAACGCTTTCTCCATCAACAAGCCTCTTCTGGAAAAGCTATGACAGTCTGCGTCCAGTTGAACAAATCGAACAATCTGCGAGCACAAGAGACCGTATTGACTTACTCGTTTCGAACTCCATCATCCGAAACATTGTCGGACAATCCAAAACAACCATCAACTTCCGGGATGTAATGGATAAAGGAAAAATACTCCTTGTCTCTCTTTCCGCCAGATATGAAAGCCTGACATCCTTACTTGGCTCGATCATTATTGGTCAGCTTTTGACTGCTGCTCTTCATCGTGCCGGAGGCACGAAAAGGAGGCAGTTTAATCTCTATGCGGATGAATACCAGCGGTTCGCAACACCTGATTTTGCAACGCTTCTGACTGAGGCTCGTAAGTTCGGTGTGGCAACGACTATCGCGCATCAAGTGAGATCGCAATTAGATGAGAAAAATGCTTCGACTGCGCTGCAAGCAGGATCGCTCGTTTGCTTTCGGGTAACTGCTGAAGATGCCGAAGAACTAGCACCCTCGTTTAATCTTACCCCCCGTCCAGGTGATCCGATTGAACGATCTGTTCGCACCCCTGCGCAGAATGTTATCGAAACCCTCATCAATCGTGGCAGTCATGAAGAACCGCGGGTGAATGAATTCGTGCAAAAGTATCTTCGTCCCCTCTCTCAAGCGGCAAACGATAAAATTGACTTCCGGCGCGATCTCATCATAAAAACTGGCGAAAATGAAATCTACCCCAGAAAAAGCTATCCTGAAGGAAGCTATGCCTACAATCCCAAGCTCATCAAAGAAGAGTTAAACATCCTCAACACCGTTCTTTTTCAAACAATGACAGGAGGGAATACATGTAAACCTGATTATGTTCACCAATGGTCAATATTCGCGCAATATTTAGGTTGTTCCCACTTTATGCACCATAAAGATGTGAAAAACCTCCGGTCATGGGACTCCATGATGGTTCTTAACCTCATTAATCAGCTTCTGGAAACAAACAAGCAGTCACCATCTGACATAGTTCTCGACTTAATGGGACAACTCAAAGCACCGCTCTATTATGCGAACTTTGACCCTTATGAAGAGGAAGGGTTTCCATTAGAGCTGACTTACTTTTATACCAGCCTTCCTGTTACAGTGGATATCAACGATCTCTATCGTGTTGCAAAACAGATTATCGCCGCTGAAAGGATAAGAATGGAGGCGTATTTTACCTGTTTTGACGGCGTATTTGATGGTCTCAAAAAATCACCAATCATGGTTGACAGCGGAAAATATGAAAAGACAGAAGGGCCACGCCAGCCATATAGCGACCGGGCAAACCAGATCGCGAATGAATTAGTCCAACTCCAACGGGGGCAATCAAGGGTAAAACTGCCAACTGGCGAGTATCTTCTTACAACGATTGTCCCGCAAACAAGTAAGAAAGACCTGCAATCGAAAAAACAACGCATTATCGAGAATACCAGAAAAAACTATTGCAAACCGCGCTCTGAAGTAGAGGAAGAAATTCGACGAAGACAGGATGGGGAGGAACCGCCGCCTTCGATCACGAGAAAGCATCCGGTATAACACGCACATTTTTATGTTCTGGTTTGGCCGAAAAAGTGCACAAAATTATATTCCTATTGACAGTGATTGCCAAGCGTCAACCACAACACTGCTTTTCGGTACTCCTGCATAAGTGGCTCAGGGGTAAATAGTTTGGCTCTGTATCGGTCCAAAATTAGCGGCTAGATTAGAAACACAATTGCTTCTAATAAACAAATGGGGTGAAAAGTGCCAAACTATAAGCAGCCCGTAGGAACTCTTCTCTGCATGTATAAAGGACATTCTTCTGCTTCTTTTGCACGAGCTATAGTATGGTCTCCTGACGGGCAAAGAATCGCATCAACAAGTTACACTACCGCAATTGCCTATGGTAATAGGCGAGCAACAGTCAAGGATGATAGAGTGCATGTATGGAGTGCTACTAAAGGCAAACTTCTTTTCACCTATCAAGGTCATACTGATGATGTGAGTACACTCGTCTGGTCACCTGACGGACGGCGGATTGCATCTGGATGTACGGATAAAACAGTACAAGTATGGGACGCAGAGAAGCCAAGCTGGCGAGGACACAACGCCTTACGCTACGACAAACATTCCAGCTTTGTAAGTGCTATTAGCTGGTCTCCTGTTGGGAAACATATCGCTTCTGGCGGTTTCGACTGTGAACTACGAGTGTGGGATGCAACAACGGGGAAAACGCTCTTCATACATGAAAACTTTAGTCGAATTGTTGCAGTCGCTTGGTCACCCGATGACAAACAGGTAGCATCCGCTGACCAATGGAGGGTAGATATTTGCAATGCTGCTTCTGGGGCTAAGAGAACAAGCTTAAATGCTTCTTCCGATCACCACATACTCGATATGGTATGGTCTCCTGATGGACGCTATATTGCAACAGCGGAGAATACTCGCAATACAGAAGAATTTAGAGGAGTAGTTATCTGGAATGTAACTTCAGGGAAGGAAAGCTTGTCCTATGAAGGGCATCTTGGGCCAGTGCAAGAAGTGGATTGGTCTTCTGATGGCAAGTACATAGCTTCAGGAAGTAATGATGGTACTGTCAAGATATGGAATGTTGCCACTGGTGGCAATATTTTTACATATAGTGCTCATGCTTTCCAAGGGCCTGTTCCGGTAGAAGCAGTAGCTTGGTCACCTGATGGCTCTCGAATTGCCTCTAGTTCCTGGGATGGCATGGTACATGTATGGCAAGCAATCTAATTCACTAAAAAGCTGTTGCTATATGTTAATGAATGAGGGTAAGACTGCGACGCACAAATGTTCGTTTACGACGTGTGGGAAGAGGATTATGGGGATAGGGGAGAAAATGGAGAAGTGATATAATGCGCAAATGATAAAAGGAGAATACGAAAATAAAGATGCTTTACTTCATCCAATAATATTACATACAACAGGATTATTACATCCAACTATTCTGAAGGAAAACGCAAAAAAGATCACTCAACTAGAAGAGGAAGTGTACAAGCTGACTAATGACTTACCCGATCAGATAACGCTTCGCCCGTCGCTCTATTTTTCCAGGAAAGAAAAAATAACATCACTTCATTTTGTGAAATCACCGCTGTTATTGAACAAGAAACAGATGTTAGCAAACGAGAGACATATACAGATTTTTTTCTCTCGTGCAACCCACAAGCAGCGCTTGTTTGGAAAAGAGAACAGGGTTGATACGCGCTTTGTAATTAAGCTTAATATCTTTTCAGATAACGAACTGGAAGCTTTGTTTCATAAATTTCTTGCATCGCGCCAGGAAGAGCATATGTATGTTGACACAGAATATTCCTTTGATGCTAATGGAAATGCAGCGAAGGCTATCTGGTTACCGAGTGAAGTACCTGTTCAAAGAAAACCAGTTGAAGATTTGAATATTGTCAAAGTATACCAATCACAAATAACGAGGGAAGATGTGGATACGGTAGAGCAAGCGCTCCTCCTGCTAAAAATTCAATTAGAAGCGTACATTAGTATTAAGCATAACAGTCTTAAAAATTAAGAGCCTTACAGAATAAATCCATAAGGCTCTGTTATTGATTGGCAAAGTCGCGTAGTTTCATCCTTGATTGAGACTAATGGTATTAACGTCGGAAACTGTCGATCGCATCACTGAGTTCTCTGATTTCGGCTCCGAGTTGTTCCTTTGCTTCTCTCTCCGCTTCAAGTTCAAGGTTTAGCCCCTCGATTTGCTGTTGGAGACCATCTCGGCCAGGGTTGGTGTAGCTCATGTTGGTGAGTATATCATCCTTGGTTCTGATGTCCGCCTCAAGAGAGCGTATGCTCGTGTCTAACCGCATTGATTCGTTGAGCTTGGACACTCTCTCGGCCTTGAGCTCGTTGAGCTGCTCTTTAGCAGGATTGTATCGACCAGAGCTTCCACGATCAGAGCTGCCACCGCCGCTACGAAATTTATCTCGATACCCTCGCGCTTCATTTCCTTCAGACATTTTCGGTTTACCTTTCGTGAAACTAAGCAGGATTGCTCCTGCAAACAACAATCGAACGAGCATAAAAAATACATGCTATTTCACTCTTTTTCACACATTGCATGTATGCATTGCCTCTATTGAATAATGAGGATACAGGTGTACAGAGTGAAGAAGATGTACTCTTGCTCGTAGGTCTTCCGGCTTTTCGCCTTTGTTCAAGGTGCTTCGTTCTCTCTGCATAAGAGAAAGACTACTCTTCAAATTTGAAAAATAGTAGCGTGAGTATAGCAATAGTACAAATAAAATGCAAATTATAGGCTATAAAAACACTTTCTCTATTTCGTTTGATTGCTTCTTCTGCTGAAAAGTTTTAACGAATTCATTTTGAGGGGAAGAGGACAAGAGGATTGTTCGTAGAGAAGAAAGCAGAAAGCCTTATTTACGAGCAAGTAAGCGGAACTCAGTCAACCAAACAAGGGTACCACTATCTCATAAACGAAGGTTTATGAGACAGTTCTGGTAACGCATTGAAAGATCTATTTACAAACTAAAGTGAAGCAGGGGAGATAGTATCAAAACCTGTCTTACAATCATCGTCTTACCCCTTGACAGTATTGTTGAGTTTTGATACAAATAATCTGCTATGGCACTGCCGGAACAGAAGAAAAAACTCCTCAAAGCAAAAATTGCGGTTGCCCTCCATGACGAGTTAGGAAGAGTCCCCAAGACTGAAGAAATCGACCAGGTGTTTCTTTTGAGCAGGGTGATGTACAAAGCAGTGCTGGGACTCCATTTCACCCGTGAGAAGCAGAAACAGAAAGGACAACTGGCAATCTTCTAAACCTGTCTGCCGACTGGCAAGATACTCTACAATACATAATATATGCTCATTGGCTATGCACGCGTTTCCACCCAGGATCAGACACTCAACCTCCAAAAAGATGCGCTGGAAAAAATAGGGTGCGCGAAAATCTTTACCGATGTCATCAGTGGCGCAACAACGGAGCGACAAGGACTGGATGAAGCATTGGCATATGTCAGGGAAGGGGATACCTTAGTTGTGTGGCGGCTGGATCGGCTCGGTCGGTCTCTGAAACACCTCATTGAAACCATCACAAACCTCAACAACAGGAAGATCGGGTTTAAGAGTATACAGGAAAACATTGACACAACAACCAGCGGGGGAAAACTGATTTTTCATATCTTTGGCGCACTGGCAGAATTTGAACGGGATATTATTCGAGAGAGAACCAACGCTGGATTGCAAGCTGCACGAGCACGGGGGAGATTAGGAGGCAGGCCAAAAGCAAAAACACTTGATACATCAAAAAAAGTATCCCTGGCGCAATCTTTATATGACGATAAAAACAATACCATTGATGAGATTTGTAAAACACTCAATATCTCACGAGCTACCTTATACCGGTATATCGAAGTGAAGAAATAAAAGTAATCAACGTGGCCGCTGGTGACAGCAACGTTGGTACTACTGTTTTTGTTTCACTAGTCTGTTTTGTCCGTAAAACCCTCGTTTTCCGAACACTATTATTTTACCTATGAGGGGGTTGCTCAAAAATACCCGAGCGCGAGATCGTGCTCCTTCTGCTTATCTCTACGAGGGTGAAGCCTTTTTCTACCTGAAAAAAACTTCCATCAGCTTTTCCCATAAAAAGTCTCTGGTAAATAAACTGACAAGTGTCCCTCCAACGAGAAACGGACCGAAAGGCACGGTGCCTCCTCTGAATTTCTTTTTTCTCCACAAAATCAGTATGCATGCTACCATAGCCCCTATCAAGAACGCGATATATAACGAGATAATAATCCCCGGGAACCCGAGAATCAGCCCCATGAGAAACGCGAATTTCACATCCCCCAACCCCATACCTTTCTTTTTTGTAAAAATATACAGGAGAAAAAAGAAAAGAAGTGCTGCAAGTGACGAAAGTAAATACTGGGGTAGGGAAGTTGTGTGGAAAACAATAAGGTATACCAGTGAAACAGCAACAGTGGGGTACACAATCTTATCCGGGATAATTCCGTGTTCTAAATCAATAAAAAATATAGCAATCATGGAAGAGACAATATATAAGTAGTAGAGCAGGGAAGTGAAAAACGCGAAGCTGAAAATCTGGTCTTCAAATGAGGACTGCACAAACAAGAATGTGATGACAAATAAAATTCCGGTAATGCATTCAATAAAAAACGTATCCCAGCCGATAGAGGAGTGACAGTATCTGCATTTTCCCCATAGGATAAGAAAAGAAACAAGAGGAATCAAATCAAGTGCTGATAATGTATGTTTACAATGGTCACAATGAGACCTACCCATTGCTATCGTCTTATCCCTAGGGAGTCTATCAATGACGACACCCAGGAAACTACCTATAAAAATTCCTAAAATGAAAAAGAGAAAAGTATACATAAAAAAAGCACCCTTCGGTGCTTAGCAGAAAAAAACAAATACTGTTAATATAACGTATCAGCTGCCGTCGGTTGCGCTGTGTTTGCTGTTAAGCAATCGATGCCAGTTCCTCCTTTAGAGAATATATATGTAGCAGCAGCATATTTAGTACCTCCTGTACAAGAACCAGCTTTATTTTTATATGTATTCGAATCTACTCCTATCCAAATAGCACCATCTGTATTTCCAGCAAAAGGCACATAACAGAAAGAATTCTGCAAGCTACCACTAGCACTTGGCGTGCATGGCGTTACAGGTGAAGGATCTGGAATGGCCTGTTTAATATCACCTGAACCCACTAAAATTGTCATCCAATTACCTGCTGCAAACGCACAAGGTGCCGCTCCTATACATGGATATGTACCCACGCCTTGAGCTGCTATATATTGCTGTACCGCACGACCCAGTTGTGTTACAGAACTAATCCTTCCCGCATCTCGGCCTCTTCTGAGTTGTTCAACCGGATCAATTGCAATTAAGAGCACTGCTGCTAAAACTCCGAGGACGCCGATAACGATGATGAGTTCGATTAATGTGAAGCCTTTGGTGTTTGAAGAATTTTTGATGTTTGCTGATGTGATGTTGATGAGTTTCATATGTCTTTTATTTTTAACTTATATATTAAGTAAAACAAGTAATTTATACATTGTCAAGAGGCTAATTTTCATGCTCAAATAGCTTCGAGAAACAATGAAAATTCTAAAGGAGTATGGGGGAATTTTTATCAATTTTTTAAAAATGTGACACTTTTTTCCTAGAACCCGTTTTGAAACCTTGCTTGTCCTCCCGTCATCCTTGCGAAGGCGAAGATCTCTCGAAGGGAAGAATATCAATACTCCTCAGATTCCCACATACGCAGGAATGTCAAATGCGGAGCTTGAAATAGGCTCAATATTCCTAAACAGCATTATTGTGATAAACTTCTGCCTCCTTAAGGACTATACCAAACCTTTTGAACCAGTTGCTTACAGTCGTAGGGTTTTGTGAACAAGGTGTGCAATAGCGGTCATGGACAGTCCTTGTTTGATGTATAAATCTTCCAAGACCTGTTTTGGATCTCCACCAAGTAATTGTTTCACTTTTGTTCTCTGTTGGTTTTACCTGCTCTCTGGATGCGTCTAAGTCTTGCATCCTCTGAATTTTCGTTTACTTGTAAGGAGTGCAGGGTTGTTTTTTCAAGTTCATGAACGCGCTGGCGGCTGATCCCGCCCATCTTTTCTGCTATTCCGTCTAATGTCAGGGGTGTACCCGTTTGTAAATAGCGTAGTGTTAACAGTTCTTTCTGTCTTTGAGGAAGCTTTTCAAATGATCCGTTTTTCATTGCAGAAAGAACCAGTTCTCGCGCTTCGCTGTTGATTGCCCCTCCTGTCTTATAATAGGGGATCGTGGCTATACCAAACCTTTTGAACCAGTTGCTTACAATCTGATTGGTCTTGTGAAAACGGTGTGCGATATCGGTTATTGAAAATCCTTGTTTGAGGTGTAAATCTTCTAGGACCTGTTTTGGATCTCCACCAAGCAATTGTTTCAGTTGTACTAGCTTGTGTTCTCTGTTGGTTTTAGCGGATATAAAGGGGATCGTGACTATACCAAACCTTTTGAACCAACGACTTACGGACATAGGGGTTTTGCGAAAACGGTGTGCGATATCTGTTTGTGACAGTCCTTGTTTGAGGTGTAAATCTTCCAGAACCTTTTTTGGGTCTCCGCCAAGCAACTGTTCTAATTGCTCTAACTTGTGATCTTTAAGGGTTTTGCCCCTTCTTTTGAAAATGTCGGGGTCTTCCTTAAAACGTTTCGCACGCGCTCTCCTGCCTTTCGCCTGAAACTCCGGGCTACGCAATCTGGCAAGAACTGACTCACGATATGCAGGGTTTTGGAATTGATGCTTCGCAGACTGGCTGCGTCTCGTTTTTGTATCTTCTAGCGTTTCACGCACGATGATAGCATCATCAGAGTCAGGATGTGGGGGATTGTTTTCTTGTCGCTTTAGTGCAGGGTGGTTCATGCAGGGTTTTTAACAATCAGAGTATATTGAAAATATAATTGGAATACAAGAGTGTGACGGTAGAAATATAGGTATACCAAAACTATGAAGTTTTATTTGCGGTGGGGCGTGCTGGCGAGGAAGAGAACGCTCACTGCGCCTTCAGCGCAATCAGGAGAGTGACATTGGAAAATGTTCCTCCTCCATTCTCTGTGCCATGGATGGTGCCTGTTGCGCCAGATGAGGAATCGATCTCCTGGGACATTTCTGAGGTGGTCAGGGAATTGCTGGCAGTGTATGATCCTTCAGTAAAGCCTGATTGGGGATTGACAGTGGTTGATTGGACAACACCAACTGCATAGACGAGCATATCATTTGCTGCGGTGGTGGTCACACCACTGTTATCTACGTTGTTGGTTGCTGAGTTGTATTGTCCATGGCTGACATCAACCGGATTTGTGGTATTCACGCCGATATAACTTCCTATTGCCCCTGATGCTTCACCTGATGTCCCGAAACTCCAGGTGTAATTTGATGGCTCTGAGGAGCCGGCAACTTTTTCATATGCAACAGTTGAGAGGGATGAACTAGTATCCTGTCTGACAACCTGCGTCCAACCTGATGGGGCAGTGATGGTGTTTCCTGCACTTCTGACAGCAACATGGGCAACCATGACGTCCCCGCTTTGGGTTCCATTGGGGACATTCAGAGTGAGTGAAGATGATCCTCCTCCGTTGTTGTTTGCTGCTTGTGACCTGAGAGAAATGCCTGATGGAGGTGTCGGGGTTGGTGCATTTGCAGGCCTGAGCGCAATCAAGTGGGTAACACTGGAATAGTTACCTGTTGAGAGTGTGCCGTGGATATTCCCTGTGGCTCCGGTTGAAGAGAGGAGTTTCTGGGACATCTCAGAGGTGGTCTGGGAGTTGGTTGCTGCATACCACTCATCAGTAAAGCCTGAAGGGAGGGTGAATGAGGTGGGGATAATGATACCTGCTGCATAGACTAACATGTCATTGGCGGTTGTTGTAGTGACCCCACTATTGTCAACATTACTTGTCCCACTGTTGTACTGTGCATGCCGCCCGTCAATTGGTGTTGTGGTATCAACACCAATGTAGCTGCCGATCCCTCCTGAAGCTTCACCGGATGTCCCGAATGTCCAGGTGTAGCTGGATGGCTCAGAAGAAGTGGCGACCTTGACATAGCTGGCTGTTGAAAGAGATGAACTCGTATCCTGCCGGAGGGCCAGGTTCCACCCTGAAGGAACTGCAATGGAGTTACCGGCTGTATGGACGGCAATCTGGGCAACCATGACGTCTCCAGTTGTGGTTCCTGTTGGTTTCGTAATGACCAGTGTGGTACTTCCTGCGCCATTGTTACCGGCAGAAGAGGAACGAAGAGATATGCCTGATGGCGGAGTGGGAGGTGTTGCATTGGCAGGTTTTAAGGCAATCAAATGGGTGACGGTAGAGTAGGTGCTGCTGAGTGTTCCATGGATCGTGCCGGTTGCACCGGTTGAAGAAGCAACCTCCTGGGACATCTCGGAGGTAGTATTGCTACTGCTACTTGTTTTCCACTCCTGGGTAAAGCCTGAAGGATTACTAATACTTGGAGAAGCACTGACAATGCCTACCGCATAGACAAGCATGTCATTTGCATAGGTTGTGGTGACGCCGGTATTGTCAACATTGGTTGTCCCATTGTTATACTGCACCATACTTGCATCAACAGGGTTTGTTGTATCAACTCCAGTGTAGCTGGCAATACCTCCTGATGCTTCACCACTGGTGCCAAAGCTCCACGTATAGGAAGATGGTTCTGAGGAGCCTGCCACTTTCCAATATGTAGCAGTGGCGATGTTGTTTGTGGTATCCAACCGTTTGATGATATTCCAGCCGGAGGGAGCGGCAATGGAGTTACCGGCTGTTTGGACAACTACATGGGCTACCATCACGTCCCCATTTGCTGTGCCGGCGGGAACATTGATAGTAAGCGATGAACTACCTGTACTATTGTTTGCTGATGAGGAAGAGCGGAGTGAAATATACGGGGTCGGCGTATATTGCTCAATGAGCGTTTTCTGGACACCTGATACTTGGTAATCACCAACAGCCCAGGCGTTGCTTGTAGTAGTATCTGTTGCAATACCGTAAAAGACGGGCGAGCTGGAGGGATTCTCCGTTGATATCTGTTGCCAGGATGACCCTCCATCTGAAGAGTGCCAAATCAACGAGTTCCAACTCCCTGAGTTATAATTCCCTGCGGCCCAGATGTTATTTGAGTCAACGGCTCTTACCGCATTCAAGGCACTCCAGGAACCAGCAGTCAAACTGGTTTCAGGACTCCATGTTGTTCCATTCCAATGGGTAACAAAACCTTCATCCGCATAGTCTTGCCCTACAGCCCAAGCATCGTTCGCACTAATTGCGGTTACGCCATAGAGAATTCCATAGCCAGAAGGAATGCCAAAGTTGGTGCTGGAGCTGGATTTCTGTGACCAACTACTCCCGTCATAGTGCATCGTGAACACACCGCTAGTAGATACACCTACCGCCCATACATCACTGCTGCTGTGTTCCGAAACACCATAAAGGTCTATGCTGGTGTCAGGGCTGACATTGGATTGTTGCGACCAAGAGCCACCAGACAAATGCAAGGTGAGGTCGTGACTGCTGCCATTCCAGTAGTTTCCCACTGCCCAGGCATCACTGCCAACCCCGTCAATCGCGCGGAGTTCTTCATCTTGCACCTCGTCCGTTGTATCTTCCGTCCAAGAGTTTCCGTCATAGTGCAAAATGAGCGAATAGCTATGGTTTGAATCACTTTTATTGCCAACCGCCCATACGTCCGTAGCAGAGAATGCTTTCACGCCTCGCAAGACGTTAGAAACCGATCCTTCAGAGGTGGGTGTTTGCTGTGTCCAGCTAGAGCCGTCCCAGTGTTCAATGAGCGCGTGAGCTTCATTACCGTAGGTGCCAACCGACCATACATTGTTCGTTGATAAAGCGGACACTGCATTGATAACATTATTCGAGGATGCACTCGGATTAGGACTGGAAATGGAGTTCCAAGCCGGCGGCGGGCTTTGCGGTAGATCCGAACCGTCCTTAACTGTAAATGCGTTCGTGAGGCCATTGGTGAATGAAGTCCTGGAAATTATATTGTTAGAACTATCCACCATGTCTATACTGTCAGTAGCGTAGGTATGTTTTGGGTTTGCGCCATTTAAGGTGTCATTTTGAAATGAAGCTGAGCCATAATTAGCTAAACCTTGTGATCCACTAAAGTTAGGATTTTCTACAATCCACTCAGCTGTACTTTGGAGACCGCTGTAAGAACAACAATTAGGAGGTGAATACGTCCAGTTTTGTGTTAAGTCCTTGATGGTAATAGTCCAATTCCCCGAGGAAACTTGTTTAACTTCTGCAAACATACTGTCTCCAGCATGTACTGTATTGCTAATTTCTGTCTCGTTCTGGTTGGCGAATAATTCATACCATGCTCCATATGTTGCGTTTGGATTGTTCGCACTTACACAGGCTGAGGTTGTACCAGTTTGAATTAAATCAGAGTTGGAATCATTGCCATCATCTATCCCTACCCACGCGCTGGAGTATTTATTATCACCTGAACTACAAGTTGCTGTGGGAACAGTCCAGGTGCCGGTGATATCAGTAAATGAAAAGTCGGAGCCAGTTTTTTCATATCCCGACCAACGGGTATCAGTTCTTCCTACATTTCTAGCTACTTTGCCTCTACCCGTAATTGTTATAACGGTGATAGTTGCAGAACCTTGCCCAACTACTTGTAGGAGTGCGATGTCTCCCTTCGCCAAATGATATTTACCTTGTGCGTTTTCAACTATTCCCTTGTCAGGATTAATACTGATTTTGCTGCCTCCTGTTGGAAAATGGAGAGAAAGTCGCGTGCCGACGGGTAACTCTGCTGTCCTTCCGTCCTGTGAAGCATCAAGCCTAATGATATTGTGACCTCGTACCTGGTGTGCTTTTAATATCGGTTTTCCGTTTGCATCCAGAGTATCGTTTGCATTCCCTCCCTGTATAGTGAATGTCGTTGTTTTGCTGGTCTGTGTTTGGCTTGAGGCTGCGGCTGCTTTTTGGGGGATGCTAAGCTGTATAACCAGTGCAAAGAATAAAACTGAAAAAACAAAACAGCTTATTCTTTTTATCATACCTAACTTGACAGTAGCAAGAATAATCATTTGCTGTCAACTACCATTTTTTAGTCGGGTTAATTGCCGATGTATCTCAATTCAGCAACCGGGCGTAGCCGGTATTGGATGAAATGTTGACAGGATAGTGTCAATTAAATGGGGATTTATCGTAATCCATAGTGAAGCAGGCAAATTAGACATTATAAGCACAACCTCATGCTCAAGGGCTCTTGCCGGAGGCACAGGTCCTCTTTTTTCTGCGATTAAACGGTACGAGACTTGATAGGATGCCCGGGTAGTTATAACATGCGAAATACCCAAAAAATTACTAGCAGGAAGGCCGGCCAAAGTTGTATTGGGACGATCATTTTTATTACATGGAAAACTATGTTTGTCAACATAAATTTGCACAAAGGGAAACGGATATCCCGGACCTGGAGGCCTCAAGATAATAGTTTCAGTCGCATAGTTTACCTGCAGATTGTTGGAGCTGGAATGTACATACCCAGGATTTAAATTCGCTTGCCAGGTCGCTGGTATTTTGATTGTGAAATACCCATCTGGGTCCGCGTAGATTTTCCATGCAAATGAGTTAGTTGGTAGTAATGTAAGAAATGGTTGTATTAGCAGAATAAACAGAGCGGTTATGGCAATAACGATAACAATAGCAACAAGGAACCACTTAGAATACATTAGCTTTCTAAGTTTCTTTGCAAGGCTCTGTTTTTTCATAACCGGTAATAGCGTCGCATATTCGTGGGGTAGTTAACAAGTGGATCTTTAAGGAGAAGGGAAGCAGAGAGACTGTTCAATTGCCCAAATACACTGCGGACACACCCGCGTCGCACAATATACAAATCCCGACACGGCAGTAAACCCCCTGAAGTTGGTATTCCCGAATAATCACTACTACAGGTTGAGTATTTTTGCATTATGGGATAGTTCGGGCAATCTTGGTGTATTCGCCTCCTGTCCAATAGAAACTTTACTTAGTGAATGTGAAGAAGCGCGGTAACAACCCCTATGAGAAAGCAGACGGGTAAAAAGAGAAGTAGAAACAGAGGAGAAAGATAATTAGTGCGTTTTCTTTTTTGATCTAAGTAGAAAGCCGACCAAAGGAAAAAAAGGAAAACCACAGGGTCTGACACTGGCGAGTGATAACCGAAAAAAGAGAAATTAGGAATAGGAAGACCGAGGAGAAATTTATTTATTGCGTTTGCGAGATAATCCCCAACAAAGATGCTAATTGCGGATACGCCTATATATAAAAGAAAATCAAAATGCTTT
>WNFY01003526.1_pt1 | contig 14632 bp, 14 predicted proteins | sample 5400091 | NCBI WGS metagenome assembly WNFY01 (sample SAMN13153364, study PRJNA577476) | soil metagenome | isolation source: 60 cm soil or saprolite under grassland replicate 1 | place: USA:California | collected 2016-06-15 | reverse complement strand
CAGAGCGCAGCACTTCGCGCCCGTAACGTCTCGAAGACTTCGTCATCAAACCATGATTCGTGACGAAATTCGAACGCAGCGCGCATTCCACCAGGCAGGCCATTTAAAAAATCGCCCAGCACAAGAGTGTCCTTCTTGAAATTGGGCGGGAGTTGAAACAGCACCGGTCCTAATTTTTCACCCAGCGCTGACACTACATCATGGAAATATCGCAGCGTATCCGCGCATTCACGCAGTTTTGACCAATGCGTGATCTTCTGCGGCGCTTTCAATGCAAACCTAAAGCTCCTGGGAGTTAGCGCTCTCCAATTATCGATCGTCTTGGGCGCAGGAATCCGATGAAACGTGTAATTGATTTCCGTAGTCGAAAGGCGTTCTGCATAAAACGGCAACATTTTTGCCGCCGGCAAGTCTTCCGGATAAAAATTTCCCTTCCACTCGGCGTACTGAAAACCTGATGTTCCAATCCAAAATTTCATTGGCTCAAAATTGGCAGAGTAAAAGCGCTCTTCAAGGAGCCAAAAAAGCTCATCGAAACATCCGGTTCGGAAAGCGCATACGAATTGTATTTAGCGGCGAAATTCTTCGCCTCGCTTAAAGCGGCTTGGAATACAGAGGGATTGTCGCCGCAGCAACGCAAAAGAAGAAAGGGGAAAAGATGAAAAAAGTGCTCTTAAGCATTGCCTTGGCAATGGTGGCATCGCTTGCGTGGGGCCAGACCACGCGGCAGCCGCTTATGAACGAGCGACAGGTGCCGCAGCAGCAGACCACTACAACCACAACGACCACGACGGAAGGAACGGGGACAATTACGGAGTTCACGCCCGGGAGCGCAATCGTGCTGAGGGAAAGCAACGGACCCGTCCGCTATCGCTTCGGCAAAACGGTCACTTACGTGACACGAAGCGGAAGGGTTCTGGATGAAAACACCGTGAAAACGAAGATCAGAGTTGGTGTTCCAGTCCGAGTCCATTATGCGGGGACTGGTCCCAACATGGTTGTTGATCGTGTGATCCTCGAAGAGGATTAATATCTAAGCTCGTTTGTCTCCATCGCGCCTTTCTGTTCTGCCGGTTTGGCGGAGCAGAAAAGGCGCGTTTTGTTTCCCATAGCCAACACCACCGGTCACGGATGCGGATCTCCAAAGTGTTGGTCCGTTGCCCAGCAAAGTGGCTGAACAAGCAAAACTAAAATTTCTACCCTACCACGATGCTGCAGACGCAATCGCGGAGAAGTTTCATAGCGATGTTCATTTTTTGGAGCAGCTAAACCCGAACAGAATGAAAGGAATCAAATCTGGTGATCAGATCATGGTGCCGAACGTCGAACCTTTTGAGCTCGCTTCCGTCAAGGCTATTAAGCCAGGCAGCGAGTTCAGCTCTCAGGCGGTTAACGAAATGGAAGATCAACCCGGAACGCAAACTCCAAATCCAGGCGAAAGTGCAGGCGCACCCGGAAATGTCGCCATTAGTGTCGACACGAAAACAAACATTCTCGAGGTGCGCGAAGGCGAAAAGCTCGTCGCGGCCTATCCGGTCACAGTCGGCTCCGCGCATACCACCTCGCCTATCGGCGAATGGAAGGTACGCGGAATCGCCAAAATGCCTACGTTTTGTTGGGACAAGGAAATGCTCAGGCACGGAACGCGCAACAATTTTTGCCTGCTCCGATCCGGCCCGCGAAATCGCGTCGGCGTGATGTGGATCGCGCTTAACAAAAAAGGCATCGGTATTCACGGTACCAACGATCCCGCGTCGATTGGCCACGCCGCCAGCCACGGCTGTATTCGTCTGGCGAATTGGGATATCGTCCGGCTTGCGACAAAAATAAAACCGGGCGACAACGTCTCAATTCACTGAAGTTCGACAATGAACGAAACGCTCGCCGCTCGCGCATCACCTATTCTCCACGACTGGGTCCAATCCGAAAGCCTGCGAAAACATTGCTACGCAGTTGCCGATTCGATGAAACATTTCGCGCAGCTGCGCGGCGAAGATGCCGATCTTTGGGAAGCCGTGGGATTATTGCACGACATGGATTACGAGCGTCACCCCAATCTCGAACGCAGCTCGACCGAAGGCCATCCATTCGTCGGGGTTGCGTGGCTTCGCGACCACGGATGGAGCGAGGAAGTCTGTCGCGCGATTCTTTCGCACGCGGATTACGCAAACGTCTCGCGCGAGACAGCGCTTGAGAAAACGCTCTACGCTGTAGACGAACTAAGCAGCTTCGTCGTAGCAGTAGCACTCGTTCGCCCCACAAAAAGTATTCAGGATGTCGATGTGCGCGCGGTAAAAAAGAAAATGAAGGACAAAGCGTTCGCCCGCGCTGTGAACCGCGATGACATCCTTCGTGGCGCCGAGCAGCTTGGCATCCCGCTCGACACTGTCATCGCCGAAGTGATTACGTCACTGAAAGCTGATGCAGAGCGCCTCGATCTGCGGGGAACCATCCATTGAATACTACCACCCAAGCTTGAGTCGGGAGTTGCCAACCTTCGCTCTAGAGTTTTTCGGCAACAATTTCCAAGACCAAGGGCGTAATCATCAGCGCATTTGGATCCTTTTCCGCCTTTCCCAAGTCGCCGCGAACTTGATCTGCAAATTCATGATTGATCCGCCCCATTTCAATCAAGCGGGGAAGGTAAATCTCAATGAAGGTAGCGGGCCATTGCCACATGTAGTTGTTCGGACGCACACAAAACAGATGCGGTCTTGCGGAGCGAATTGCGAAGCCATTCGCGGGAAGCAGCGTGGCCAGTGGCACTGCTCCGTCGGGTTCACCGCCTGACTCACGCCACGTTGCGATCACATGTTCGCGGAAGCGCTCCTGATGCGCCAAACGCGGGAAGAAATGCCAGGTTTCATAATGGCCGTATTCATGGAAAATCGCCAGGCTGCCTCTGCGCATCGCGTCGCCCAGCTTCCTGATCAACAAGGCGGGATCATTCACGAATGACATGACCCATCGGCACCAGGCAAAATCGTAATCTCCGCTGGGCAATTCATCCGTCATTAAATCTAGTTGGTGGATCTTAACGTTCGTGAGCGATCGGGCGCGGCAGGCCTGTTCCATTGCGCGGATGAAGTTTTCGGAACGTTCCAGCGCGACGACTTGGCCGGTCGGTTCAACGATTTCCGCAAGATCGACAGTTGCATAACCAGGACCCGCACCCACATCGAGTATGCGTTTGCCGACCGTGATACCGGCTCTCTGCCAGCAATCCAAAACCACCGGACGCCAGACACGATGTTGCAGTCCGAGTCTTGCTAGTTCCTCGTTGTGCGTACCCAAGACGTAATCTCGATCCATTGTTAAAAACTAATCGCTCACAGGCATGGACGCGTCGACGAAATTCGGGCACGAAATTCACTCCTGTCGGCATGAGGGGTGTAAACGATGCATTCCGCCGAACGCCGGACTGGCGTTTTCCCGCATTATCCCCGACAATAGAAAAGCCGCATTTATCCATGGAATACGAGATTCGACCACTCCTTGCCAAAGATGAGGCGATCCTCCGGGAGATGCTTTATCAAGGACTATCCTCTGTTGGTAATCACCAACCTTCACGCGAGATCCTGCAGCGGCCGGAGTTTGCGCATTATGCCGACGGCTGGGGCCGGACCGGCGATATTGGGTTTGTGGCACATGATAAGAAAGACGGATCAGTGCTCGGTGCCGTTTGGCTACGCAAGCCGATCGACGAACCTGATGCACCGCCGGAACTCGCGTTTGCAGTAAAACCGGAGCACCGTCGGCATGGTATCGGCACGGCCCTCCTGACGCAATTGGTCCGCGCGAACCCTCATGAGTCAACAATTTCAGTCAGCTTCGTTGCAGGCAAACCGGTGTTGCGCCTTTACGAACGCTTTGGATTCAAGATTACGGAAGAAGGATCGAACGCCATCGTAATGCGAAGGCACGTGTAAGGGGACTGCCTCGACAAGCAGGAGCGGGAAGCATTCTTCAACCGCACCGTAGAGAGCAGTTCAAGGTGCAAATATCAGCAGCACAAAAACAGCGAAGAGGAGCAAGTGCACGCAACCCTGCAAGACATTTGTCTTTCTGCTGGTAAACGTAACCACACTCACGGCCAGCGTTAACAGCAATAGCGGAAGATTGCCGCCTTGCACGCCGAGTATGACCGGTCGTTTTGTGACCAGGCTGATAGTCAGCACGGCGGGAATTGTGAGTCCGATGGTCGCAAGCACGGAACCGAGTAGAATATTTATCGAACGCTGCAACTGATTGCGCAAAGTGGCTTGAATAGCGCCGATTCCCTCTGGTGTAAGCACCAGGGCCGCGATCATTGCGCCGCCGAACTCCTGAGGCAGGCCAAACTTCTCCATGCTGTTGTCCAATGGGATGGCAAATTTTTCCGCCAGCAAAATTACGACGATCAGATAAAGAAGGAGCATCGGCGCGTGAAAAGCCGTTGATTGGACGTGCAATGAGTGATGACCTGGGCTTGGCGCCACACCTGCCTGCTCCGATTCCATGAAATAACCGCGATGCCGCATCGTCTGAATCACGAGAAAAATCGCGTAAAGAAATAGCGTCACTACAATGAGAAAGATTTGCTGTTCGGTAGAAAATGTTGGGCCTCCCGTTGTCGTAGTAAAGTTTGGCAGAACCAGACCGAGCACCGCTAGTGTCATGATGACGTTGATATAGGAATTGACGCCTTGCAGGTTGTAATACTGCTCGCGATGGCGTAATCCCCCGATTAGCAGGGACAGACCAACGAACCCGTTGAGGGCAATCATGACTACGGCAAAAATCGCGTCACGCCCGAGAGTGGGATTATTTTCGCCATGCAGCATCGCTGTGGAAATCATAACCACCTCGATGGTGATCGCGGACAGCGTCAGGACTAAAGTTCCGTAAGGTTCGCCCCACTTGATGGCAAGACAGTCAGCATGCCGGGCGACGGACACCGCAGACCAAAGAATAACGGCAAAGAGCCAGAAAAAGACAATTATCAACGCGACCGGATGCGCGACGATTTCGACCAATTGACTTCCGGTTCCAAAAAAGGTTGCTGCCGTTCCGAGACCGACGAACAAAGAAAGTTCGGCGCGAATGAAGGCGCTAAAGTCCCAGGCTCTTTTTCCATTACGGTGGACGGACACGAGCGCGATCATATCCATGGCGCTGGAGTCATGCAATCGGCGGATGGACGATCTCAGCCTTGTCTACTTACTTCGAGATCCTCAGTTGAGGCGAAGGCCTATCGCTGACCTGATGTGAGTTAATGCAGTATCAGCGCCGCCGCGAATTGGCTGCACAACACGAGCGACCGCATCGCGATCCAGCTGGATAAAGCGATTTGCGTCCGAAAACATTAAACTGTATGAAATGGATGTGAACGAAGTTATCGAGGCGAACTGGACAACCAGAGCAGTCGTGAGCGCTTTCGGCGTCATTGCACTCGCATCCTTCTGCTCGCCGAGTCTGCAGGCTGTACATGGTTTCACAACTGCCCTTCAGCACCAACAGGAGCAATTTAATCACAACGGGAAAATTGATTTCTGCGTCCTCGCCAAGACTCCGGCGAAGGTCTCTATTCGAAAGGGCAACGCGCAACAACCAGTTCAGCTTTTCTATTCTGCCGGTGACGTATCGTTGCGCCGCATCAAGTACTCTGCGCGCTCGCTTTGCGCGACCAGAATTCATTCAGACATTGCTCGCGGTAGCCTCACGCTTCGCGAACGCGCCCCGCCGGTTTAGAGCTGCTCTCGCTTGGCGGCGCTGTTGAGTCGCCGTCTTCACCGGCTCGCCCGTCTGCGACGTTAGTCGGTTGCGACAACGTGTGTACGACATGGCACGCCAGCATCTGCGATCTAGCACGACATGCTGGATCCAAACCCTTTCAGCTCTTATGTATTTATGACTCCGGGATTTACTTTTTTAGCAGGCATTTCCTTGCTTGCTCTCTTCGGCTGGTACTTCGCGACAAGTCGCGCGCGCCTCAAACGCATTTTGGGCACGATGCTCACCGTCTTGCTTGTCGCGTTTAGCCTAACGACACTATATCCGCCGGACAAAACCATCCGGCTCGGTCTTGATCTGCAGGGCGGCACATCTTTCCTGATTCGACTCACTCCGGAAGGTGAACGTGCGATCGGTGCCGATACGCTCGACCAGGCGGTCGAGGTGATTCGGAAGCGCGTCGATGAATTCGGCGTCAGCGAACCAATTATCACACCACAAGGCGCCGACCGGATTCTTGTGCAGATCCCCGGACTCGATCCGGAACAGATTGCGATGGCGCGGCAGCAATTGGCGCAGGTGGCGAGGTTGGAATTCCGCCTTGTCCACTCCGAGAACGATCGGCTGATTACACAAATCAGAGAAGGCACAAACTTGGTGCCGCCAGGCTACCGTATTGAAACACAAACGCAGACGAACAAAGGACAACAGATCGAAGAAGAGCTCCTGGTGAAAGTGCGCCCTGATCTTCTCGGCGACCGTGTGAGAAAAGCCTTCCCCACTTATGATGAGCAAGGCTGGGGCGTTGCTCTCCAATTTGATCACGAAGGAGCGAACCTTTTCGGACAATTGACGAAAGCACATGTCGGCAAGCGTTTCGCCATCGTGCTCGACGGCAGAGTACAATCCGCACCGGTGATTCGTGAGCCGATCTATGGCGGTCACGCTTCGATTACCGGCGACTTCACTGAAGAAGAGGTACGCAATCTGGCGAGTGTCCTGGAAAATCCCCTGCAAACACCGGTGGCCGTGGAAGAGGAACGGAGCGTTTCTGCGACCCTTGGCTCTGATTCCATCAGGAGTGGCATTTGCGCCGGATTGGTTGGTCTCGCACTTAGTTTTTCGTTCATCCTGATCTATTATCGATTTGCCGGGCTCGTCGCCAGTGTCGCGCTGATTGTCAATCTCGTGTTGCTCTTCGGAATCATGACGATGTTCAACTTCGTTCTGACACTACCGGGAATAGCCGGAATTATTCTAACGATCGGTATGGCTGTGGATGCGAACGTGCTGATTTATGAACGGCTTCGCGAAGAACTCGCAACCGGTAAACCACTGAGCGTGGCCTTAACTGCGGCGTACGACAGGGGCTTCAGCGCGATCTTTGACTCGAACGTTACGACACTCATCACGGCGCTAATTCTCTTCTGGAAGGCGACAGGGCCGGTCAAAGGGTTCGCCGTCACGCTCACAATCGGCATTGTCGCGTCGATGTTTTCTGCGCTGCTCGTGACGCGCAATTGCTTCAACTGGGCCATCGCCAGCGGCGTTCTGAAACGCGTCAAGATGTCGAACTTGATCAAAGCGACGAATTTTGATTTTCTGAGCAAGCGCCGGCTCTCCCTAGGAATATCTGCTCTCGTAATTCTCCTGTCGGTCAGCGTTTTTGCCGTGCGAGGCGGGAACAACTTCGGCATCGATTTTAAAGGCGGCGATCTGCTCGTGCTGGAAGCGCAGAAGAAGGTGGACGAGGGCGACGTTCGCGCTGCGTTAAGGCAGATCGATTTGGAGGAAAGCGTTGTTCAAACAGAGAAATCGGGGGCGAAGGAATTCCTCACCATTCGCAGCGCTCCGGGCACGAGCGATCGAATCGAGAAATTGCTCGATGAAAAATTTCCGGAGGCGAAGTTCCGTGTCGAGCAAAATGACAAGGTCGGAAAGCTTATCGGTGGCGAGTTGGCGCGCAACTCCCTGATCGCGCTCAGTCTTGGAATCATCGGCATTTTCATTTACGTCGCGGCACGATTTGAATTCGCGTTTGCTCTGGCCGCAATCATTGCCTTGTTGCATGACGTGATTTTGACGATCGGCGCATTTGCTTTGTTCGGTCGCGAGTTATCTCTAATTATCGTTGGCGCGGTGTTAACGATCGCCGGTTATTCGATCAACGACACCATCGTAGTTTTCGATCGGATTCGGGAGGGAATGCGCAGGAGCGATACAGGCTCCCTGCAATCCATTATGAATCGCGCCATTAACGAAACGCTCGGCCGAACGATTTTGACTGGCGGCACAACCGTCCTGTCCACTTTCGCTCTTTACTTTTTAGGTGGTCCGGTGCTGCACGATTTCGCGTTTACGATTCTCGTTGGCATCTTCGTCGGGACCTACTCGTCGATCTTCGTCGCCTCTCCAATCGTGCTCTGGTGGTCGCGCTGGGCAGGGCAGAAGCACCCCGAATCACAACCAGAGACGGCCTTGGCCGCGCGCTGATGTACGCTCCGCAATTTTTTTCGGCAAACGCGCTCGCCCATAACAAATGGGTGCGATCCTGCCTTGAAATCCGACATTCCAGACGACTAGATAATTTAGCAGGTGCATGAAATCCCTCTAATCACGACGATCGCGCTCGCGCTTAGCGCAGCGCTGCTCTTCGGATTACTTGCGAAGCGGCTCGGACTCTCGCCCATTGTCGGTTATCTCATCGCTGGTGTTGTAATCGGCCCCTACACGCCTGGCGTGGTCGGCGACGCGAAGATCGCGTCCCAGCTTGCGGAAATGGGCGTGATCCTGCTGATGTTCGGCGTCGGTCTGCACTTCAGCCTGAAAGACCTGCTCGCGGTGCGTTCGATTGCGGTCCCCGGAGCATTGGGGCAAAGCACCGCAGCTACGATCGCCTGCACCGGCCTGGCGGTTGCGGTCGGTTGGGCATGGCAGACGGGATTGATCCTCGGGATTGCTGTCTCCGTTGCCAGCACGGTCGTCTTGCTCCGCGCGCTGATCGATCACGGCAGCGTTAACACGCCGGAAGGACACGCCGCCATCGGCTGGCTGATCGTGGAAGACATTACTACCGTGCTCGTGCTCGTGCTGCTACCGTCGCTCGCCGCGACCGGAGGAAACGGAACAAGCCTCTGGCAAACGGTCGGAATCGCAGTCCTGAAGCTCGCCGTGCTCACTGCGATCGTGATGCTCGCTGGCGCGCGCTTTGTTCCGTGGCTACTGCTGCGCGTCGCGCGCCTGCGTTCGCGCTAGCTCTTCACGCTTTCCGTGCTCGTGATGGCGATTTGCGTCGCGACAGTTTCCTACGTCGCCTTTGGTGCCTCGTTGGCGCTCGGCGCATTCCTTGGTGGCATGGTTGTGGGACAGTCGAAAGTCAGCGATCAGGCCGCCGCGGATGTCCTGCCAATGCGCAATGCATTCGCGGTCCTCTTTTTCGTCGCCGTCGGCATGCTCTTCGATTACCGCGCAATCCTTGAATCGCCGAGACTCGTTGTCGGGGTACTTGCGGTCATTTTGATTATCAAGCCACTCGCCGCGCTCGGCATTGTCATCATTGGCGGGCATTCACTGAAGACCGCGCTGACTGTTGCCGGCGGGCTCGCGCAGATCGGCGAGTTCTCGTTCATCCTCGGCGATACGGCTCAATCGCTCGGCCTCATCCCTGGCAGCGGCAACAGCGTGCTCGTCGCAGCGGCCGTCGTCTCGATCAGTCTCAATCCCCTCATCTTTCGCCGCATGCTCGCACTCGAACCGCTGCTCGCCCGGCGCCCGCTGCTCGCGAAGTGGCTGGCCGGCCGACGTGAGAAGCTCGGAGCTCGCGCGAACGAAATCGCTGCGGAACGAATGCAGGATCCCGGTGCGATCGTCGTCGGCTACGGACCGGTCGGTCAAACGGTCACGCGACTGCTCGCCGAGTTCGAAATCAACCCGGTCATCGTCGAGACCAATGTCGACGTCGTCGTGGAGCTGCAACAGCGGGGCAAGCAGGCGCTTTTCGGTGATGCTTCGAGGCCGGAAATCCTCCATGCCGCCAGACTCGACGCCGCGGCGTACCTGATCGTTACGGTGCCACACGCGGATATCAGCTTGCGCATCATTCAATCCGCACGCGAAGTTGCGCCCCTAGTTCGGATCGTCGCCCGCGCCGAGTATATCAATCAGTCTGACGCCTTTTTGCAGGCCGGCGCGACTATTATCCGCTACGACGAAGCCGAATCCGCCGCCGCCCTCGCCGAGGTTCTGCTGCAAGACATCGATGTGCCAGCGGATCGAATCGGTGCGCTGGTGAGCAGCATCCGCAACGAACTCGCTCCGGCACGGAAAGGTCTAACGATTGAAAGCTGATTACAGCGTCCACGTATCACCGCATTGCCAAGCTCAACACCCATCGGCGGACCAGGCCTTGCGCTACTTTTTGTCACTCTTTCTCTTGGGCCAGCGGCAAAAATTCTTCGTGCGCGACTTTGCCGTCCTTGACCTTGTAAATTCCTACTTCCGACAATTGCATTCGCTTCCCGGAAGGCTTCTCGGTTACATCGATATCGAACCCAACGACGAAGGTGTCGCGCGCTACAAATGGTCCGGTCACCTTTGCGCTGTGCACTTCCATGTTCTTCTCCCACCAGTCGGTTTTCCCCCGCACTTGGTCGATGCCGCGCATTTCTGCCGGCATATTTTCCATCTCCTGCGCCTCCACGCTTACTATGTCCTTCGCGTAGAGATCATCTAGCGCCTTCCTCCATTCGCCTTTGCGGCAATACTCCGCTAACTTTGTTGCCACTTCTTCTGTAGTATTCATTCTTCCTCCTTATTTTTAATTCAGAATTGTTCAACCGATATTTGTGTGACATTCGTGGGGCGGCTTTTTACTAACAGCGATGGCCGCCGCGTTGAAAAGCGATGCGAATCAGCCCGTCCCCAGCATCCACGCGCCCTCGAAGCTCTTCGAGGAGCTTCTCTCAACTATCCGCCCGCAATGGCGCCGATGATTACAAATGGCTCAGATCCCTTTGCGATGGCTTCGGGCAGGGGAGCATCAGGCGATTCATGCGATAAATCTTCCCCACAGGCAAAAAACCGTACGAGCGGCCGACGCAGTTGAGTGACGTGGTCGCGCATCGTACCGCGCAGCATGGGATATCGAGCTTCGAGCTCGTCGAGTATAGACCGCTGAGTCACGGTGGGGTTGACGTCGAGTTTTAAGTCGCCATCGACCCGCGCCAATGTGCGCAAATGCGGCGGCAGAACAACGCGAATCACGGCAGCGTTTGCACCTCCACTGAAAGCACCGCCGGAAGATCGCGCACGATCGGCTTCCAGCTATCGCCGGCGTTCGCCGATCCGTAAACCTGACCGCCGGTCGTTCCAAAATAAATGCCGCATGGTTCGAGCGAATCTACAGACATGGCGTCACGCAAAACATTCACGTAACAATTGCGTTGCGGCAGGCCCTTGGTCAGCGCTTCCCATTCGGTCCCCCCTGTCCGGCTGCGATACACACGCAGTCTGCTGCTGGGTGGGTAATGCTCGGAATCGCTCTTGATCGGTACTACGTAAACCGTCTCCGGCTCATGCGCGTGCACGTCGATCGGGAAACCGAAATCGCTCGGCAAATTTCCGCTGACCTCCCGCCACAAATCGCCGCCATCATCGCTCCGCATCACGTCCCAATGTTTTTGCATGAATAAAGTATTGGGGCGCGATGAGTGCATCGCGATCCGATGGACGCAATGGCCGACTTCTGCAGCCGGATCGGGAATATATTCTGAATGCAACCCGTGATTGATCGGCTTCCACGTTTCTCCACCGTCATCGGTGCGGAACGCGCCGGCGGCCGAGATCGCCACGTATATTCGTTGTGGATCTTGTGGATCGAGGAGGATTGTATGCAGACACATTCCCCCTGCACCCGGCTGCCATTTCGGGCCGGTATCGTGTTTTCGGAGACCGGACAATTCCCTCCACGATTTGCCGCCGTCCTTCGATTCAAACAGCGCCGCGTCTTCCACACCGGCGTAAACATGCTCGGGATCATGCAATGACGGCTCCAGATGCCAAACACGCTTGAACTCCCACGGATGCTGCGTGCCGTCGTACCACTGGTGTGTGCCCGGCACACCATCATAGACGAACTTGTTGCTCTCGGCTTTCGGCGTGCCGTCGGGACTTTTCAATTCCTCCGGGCTGCTCCCGGGCGTGTTCCACTTTTTTCCGCCGTCATCCGAGCGTTGAATGATTTGGCCGAACCACCCGCTGGTTTGCGATGCATAAATTCGGTTCGGATCGACTGGCGAACCTTTCACGTGATAAATCTCCCAGCCCGCAAAATGCGGACCGCTGACTTTCCACCGTTTGCGCGCGCCATCCGCTGTCAGGATGAACGCCCCTTTCCGTGTACCAACTAGAACTCGAACGCTACTCATGTTTTTTCCTTAGTGATTTAATGGTTCGGCACAACGTCCCAACCAAAATAGACCTCTACACTGATAATCTTGTTGTCTTTAATTAGTAGGATTTCCGTATTGCGACCTTTCTCTCCATTCGGCTTCGTCATTTCATAGGTTACAACGACTTCATCGTCGTGTTCTATCAACCGCAAGAATTTGAACTTTTGACCATGCCCCGCTCCGGGCCAGCATCTCGCGAAATATCCAGCACGATCCAGCCCCACATCGAGCGGACTCGAGAAAGTAAAATCCTCAGCAAGATGCTGCTCAAAAAATTTCCGGTCGCCTGCAGCAAAAGCTTCATATGATCGCTGCGCTAAACGGCGTGGGCTGAATTTCGGCATGAGCTTGTTAAGTCCTGTTCTCCGCTATCCGTGCTTTGAGCAGTTTTTTCACCAGTGCCAGCGGCAAAGGGTTATCGGGCGAGAAGCGAATGGTCCCCTTGCTAACCTGAAAACTTTTCAGATCATCCCGAAAGTTTTTCAGCGTAGTGGAACTGCCTGGATAGAACGAGCAGTGATTCGCCCACGCGCCGAAGAAAACCAGCGAGCGTCCGTTCAGGCGGAAAGCAGGAATTCCATAGCTGATACACTCCTCACTCTTGGGCGCCACCGTGCGAATGGTCTTGCGAAGTTTTTGCAAGAGGGCACGCTGAGCGGGACTCACGCTTGAGAGATACTCATCGATCGTTGCGGGTTTTTGTTTCACTAACACCATAAAGGCCGTTTCGTAATGTCATTCTGAGCGAAGCGAAGGATCTCGGGCCATTTCCGGATCGATCGCCGCCGCATGAATAAACAGAGATGTTTCGCTCCGCTCAACATGACAGCGCCATTTATAAAAAGGACTCGAAAGCATCATTTCCCGGCATAAGCAGCGTTCAATTTTCTGATGTCGATCTTCTGCATTTGAAGCATCGCCTTCATGACTCGTTCGACCTTGACTGCATCTTCGTCATGCAACATCTCGATCAACGCCGTGGGAACAATCTGCCAGGACAGTCCGAACTTGTCTTTGAGCCAACCGCACTCCGATTCTTGTCCGCCATCAGCGCTGAGTTTCTCCCAGAAATAATCGACTTCTTCCTGCGTGTCGCAGTTCACGACAAACGAAATCGATTCATTAAATTTGAACACTGGGCCGCCGTTGAGCGCTGTGAATTTCTGGCCTTCGAGCTCGAACTCGACAGTCATGACCGATCCCGCCGGTCGTCCAGCAGCCTTTTCTGCCGCTTCGCCGTAGCGGGTACTTTTTCCAACCTTCGAATTTTTGAAAATAGAGGCGTAAAACTTCGCCGCCTCCTCGGCTTGATTATCGAACCACAAAAAGGGAGTAATCTTTTGCATCGTAATTTATTCCTTTGTTGGTATCGGCGGATATTGCTCAAATTTCGGAATCGCTGGATCCATTTGGTCCCACGGTTGCGCGTCTGAAACGAAAATATCCATCTGCGACCGAAACCAGCTCGGATCATCAAGGGACCCCGCCAAGATTCCCACAAACGGCGATTCCTCTCCTTCAAATTCGCCTCCCGTAATTCGAGATCCGCATTCTGGACAAAAACCGCGTTTATGTTTCCCCCGCCTGATACTGGGCGTAAGATTGTAGCGCAATTGTCCGCGAGTTAGCCGAAATGCCGTTCGCGGCAGCAACATACCTGGGGCGAATCCGCTGCCAGTCACCTGCTGGCAATCGCGACAATGGCATTTAAACATCATGATTGGCTCGGCGGTGGATTCGTAACGAATCGCGCCGCAAGAGCAGCCGCCAGTGAAAGGTATTTTCATGTTCATTTCCTCGTCTTCTGATATTCGCCAACTTGATAAAGGGTTCTGCTCCAATCCTGTTTCATTCCCATCTTGTGATCATTGTTCTTTCGGTCCCAGGAACAAGCCGCCGTTGACTTCAAGCGTCTGGCCGGTGATCCAGCGCGCATCGTCGGAGGCAAAGAACGCCACCGCGTCGCCGATGTCGGCTGGCCTTCCGGGACGACCGAGCGCTGTCATGGCGGCGACCCGTTCCACTGCCTCAGAATCCTTGTCCCGAATGGAAGGATTCATGTCCGTGTCGGTGATCCCGGGAGAAATCGTATTCACCGTAATGTTGCGAGCCCCAAGCGAGTTTGCCAATGATCGGCCTAGCACATTGAGCGCGCCCTTGGTCATCGAATAAACAGTCGCCGGCGTGGCAAACCAGGTCACCCCCGACGAAATGTTGATGATCCGCCCGCCATCGGGCATAAGCGGCAGCGCGCGCTGAATGATGAAGAACGGAGCGCGCACGTTAATCGCGAAGATGCGGTCGAACTCTTCGGCAGTTGTCTGGGTGATCGTAATCTGAGGAGCCACAGCCGCGTTGTTCACCAGAATGTCCAACGGCCGCCCGGTCAATCCTTGCGCGAGCTTGGTGAACAGCGCATCGATGTCTCCGCTCACGCCAAGCTCTGCCTTCACAAGGAATGCTTGACCTCC
>WNFY01003525.1_pt1 | contig 14633 bp, 21 predicted proteins | sample 5400091 | NCBI WGS metagenome assembly WNFY01 (sample SAMN13153364, study PRJNA577476) | soil metagenome | isolation source: 60 cm soil or saprolite under grassland replicate 1 | place: USA:California | collected 2016-06-15 | reverse complement strand
GGATGCATTTGGCATTGCTCAATACTTCTTCCGGAATGCCTTTGTCTGGAGTCGCCATGATGGCGTGGAGAACGTCGACGGAGGATTGCAAGCGCGCATCGGTGTCTTGGCGGGCTGACCCTGCCCACGCGGCGGTGCCGACCAGACCGATACAGCCCATCAATAGCAGTGACATTGCATTTTTCATAAATTTTCCTTTCGGGACGGCGGAACTAAGAGGAGAAAACTTCAGATGGGCTGACTTAGTTCAGATGACCTGAAAGAGAGAGAAGAAATGCTCGTCTCTGGCACTATGATCGCTCAGGGTCCCAACAATAGCTGGTCTGAATTGCTCACTTACACGGTCAGAAAGGGCCGATAGGGGAATGGCCACCGGTGCGAATCTGCAGCGTCCGGTGCGAATCTGCAGCGTTCTGACGAATGTGAGCAATCCAGCACAGAACGGTCTGCATTGGCATGTCATCCTTTATCTGTCGGAAATCGCAATCGCGAGACCAACCTCCGAAGATCCCGCAGCGCGGTCGCACCAACGGGCCCGTGCCTAGGAAAAGAGCGAGGGTAGATCGATGAACCCCATCCTGCGAAGGCTCGGAAATGGCTTGCGTAGAACGCTGTCCTTCGTCGCGAATTCCTTCACGAAACTGGATGGTTGGGCCCAGTCGGAGAGCCGGAATTTCGGCCAGGATCTCAGGTCGCAAAGGATGTGCCCGTTTTGCGGGTTAATCACTTCACGGCACAAGATGTGCTGTCTGGAGTGCGGCAAGTCACTCAAACCAGCCTAGTCGGACGTAGCTCATTCGAATTGGAATGATGCGAGACAAAGAATGTGCGAGGCGATAAATCATGCTTTGGACGATTTTTGTTGTGCTACTGATTCAGTGGCGTCTGGGTTTTAGCTTCCACGTGGCCCGCGGCCCTGATTCACCTGCTGCTCGTTGTCGCGTTAGTGATGCTTCTCATTAATCTAGTAAGCGGTCGGCACGCGACCTAGAGCCACTTCTCTTCGGGTTGTGGTCAAAATTGGACGGTCCCATTCCAGATGCTTCTCCATACACTTGGCAGAAAGGGGCATTGTCTGCCTCATTTACCGCTTGATCGGTAACTGAGGTGCTGCCGTACCTACGGCCTAACTCTCTCCGTGATTGCGCAGGTCCGCCGCGAATGCACCTGCACTTCAGTCCTTAGTCTTTCTCCGTGAAGCCGGGCTGGCTTGACATTCAGCACGAAGTGAACAGCAGCCCACAGGAAATGAGGAGGGTCGGATGTGGGAACAAGTGCATCCACGAACTTCAAAGCACCATCGGGCAATTCTGCATGCTCGCCCAACATGACAATTGGGACCTTCGGTCGGACTTGTTTGATTTCGGCCGCCATGAACGAGCCATTTAGAACGCCGAGGTGGTGCTCGATCACAATTGCATCCACAGTCCGGGACAAGAAAAGTCGTAAACCATCGTGACCGTTAGTCGCGGTTACGAGCTCGTATCCGTTCTCCTCTAGCAAACTCAGCTGAGCCGGGTCCCGGTGTATGCACAGTAGGGTGCCGTTGGCAGCCATGCCGGTCAAGTTTTACCAGCAGTGGCTCGCCGAGTTCTGTTCAAAATTGCTCATGATACAAACGCTGGACCGCACGCGACGCGAGAGGCTGAGCAGTATTGACCAGATGTATCGGATGCAGAGAAGTAATATTCACGTCAGAGCGGCTACACCTCAAAGGACGCCTATGAGACGACAATACCTTCACGTCTCCGCTTATTCGTGTGACAAATGCGGAGGACCAGTTATCTCGGGCTCTACCGGAGTGCGCGAGAATGAAATATCGAGAGAGACTGACGTCAGAAACGTAGGAGCGATTTGCCTGTCGTGCGGCCACAGACAGAACAAGGCAACGTCCCCTGGCGGCACGCGCGATTTTCCACCAGTTCAATGGGACGCACCGAACGCTCCTGACGCCGAACATCTGGTAAGCGCATACTTCGCGGTTAATCGTGAAGAACTACACTGAGCAGCGAGTGCACTTGAGACCGCCTGGTTGGCCTCCGTTTATCGAACTCCAAGCCATCCTTGCAGAACTATTAGCCAACACTTCACGGCCTGACTAGATTCCTGAGAGTAAAGTCGAACATCCAAACACTTGGCGCGTGAAGAGGCGCAATCATGCAAAATCAGGAATCACCAAAACAGGAGTTCGCCGGCGACACCAACATCAACTGGGTAACAGCCTCTTTCATGGCCGCCTTTCACATCGGCGCCATCGCGGCGTTGTTTTTCTTTACCTGGAAAGCTCTCTTCGTCGCAATTGCTCTCTGGTGGATATCAGGAAGCCTGGGCGTCGGGATGGGCTATCACCGGCTGCTCACGCATCGCGGCTACCGAACTCCCAGGTGGGTCGAGTATTTCTTGACATTCTGCGGCACGCTGAGCCTCGAAGGCGGACCCATTTTCTGGGTGGCTACGCATCGCATTCACCACCAGTTCACGGATCAGGCGGGTGATCCGCACTCACCGCGCGATGGAAAATGGTGGGCGCACATGGGATGGATCCTCATCGGTAAATCCATGCATCATGACACCACTACGCTGACCCACTACGTACCCGATCTCGCCAAAGACAGGTTCCACGTATGGATCACCAAGTATCACTACCTCCCAATAACCGCGCTGGGCGCAGTGCTGTTGGCAATCGGCGGATTGCCATTTCTTCTGTGGGGAGTTTTCTTTCGTACCGTGGTCGGACTGCACGCCACGTGGTTGGTGAACTCAGCTACACACGTCTGGGGTTCTCGCCGCTTTGCAACCCGCGATGATTCCACGAATAACTGGCTGGTCGCCCTGGTCACATTTGGAGAGGGTTGGCACAACAACCATCATGCTCATCCCACCGCCGCCCGGCACGGCCTGCGGTGGTACGAGATAGACATGAACTGGTACGGAATCTGGGCGCTCAAGACGCTCGGCCTCGCCAAGCAGATCAAAATCGCGCGATGGTTTCGGGGCGACTTTCACAGCCAAATGACTCCGATGAGTGCCCGGCATTCAGAACCTGCCGCTGGAGGTTAGGGGGTTTCGTTCGCCACCGAATTGAGGCTAGCGATAATCTCTTCTTCTCAGTTCTAAGCGGCAACGTGTGCTCGGCTATTTCCGTTTTGGGGACCTTGAAACACCATAGCTGGAAGTTGCACGTGAATGATTTCGTTCCGCACCGCATACAGAACCAGCTCGACGGTGGAATGAAGATTGAGCTTGATCATGATATTGCTGCGATGCGTTTCTGCCGTTTTCAATGTCATGCCAAGCATCGCCGCGATTTCCTTGGAAGTCTTGCTCTCACCAACCAGTTGTACGACCTCTCGCTCCCGAAGTGTCAGTCGGGGCGGTATGGCCGCCACTGGAACACCGGGATGCTGTCCCAGGTAACCATGCAAAATCAAATCACAAACTCGCGAGCTGAAGATGGACCGGTGGCGTTGCAGGGCGTCCACTGCGGTGGTTAGTTCAGTACTTCCGTCCGACTTAAAAACCCATCCGCGAACACCCGCCTCCAAACAGTCCCGAATGACCTGTTCAGAGCCCACGTCCGTAACAACCAGAATTCTCTGGAGGGGATTGTGTCTTAGGATCTGGCGGGCCGCATCCACGCCATTTAGCCTTGGCATGCAAATGTCCAAAATAAGAAGATCTGGTTTCAACTGCCTGCACTTTTCTACCGCTTCCCGTCCGTCAGTGGCCTCCCCGCAGATCTCCCATCCTTCATGAGATCCAAGCAGCGAACACAGACCAAGACGAAAAACGGGATGATCGTCAGCCAATAAAATGCGAAATACGCTCATCGAACCTCCCCGATAAACCCTAGGACCTTCCCATAGATCTGGCAGCTGAGACACAACCGCTTCTGCCATTTCAGAGTTGGTGAATTCTCGCATTCAGAGTTCCTGAGGTCTGGTCAAAATTGAACATCATTGTTGGCGCGGTCTATTAAACGCGCAGATACTAGCGGGGGAACAGTGCGACTCTCCACTTTGCAATGCGCCAATCCTGCAAATCAGGCACTTGCTGGATCTAACCCAGCGAACGGTGTGATCTTCGTCACGACCAGCACTTCCAATAAAGTTGCCGTGTTGCGAACGCTTCCAGAGATGCCGAGAAGCGCCTCTGAGACCAGAGGATGTTGTTCCGACAGAAAGTCGAGACGGTCACTCACGTTGTGGAGTTGCTGAGCTTCGTACAGGATCGCGGTCGAAGGCACGGGTAGCCAGCTTTCCTGGTAGGCCTAAGGGGTAAGATTTCCAGATGGGCTGACTTAGTTCAGGGAACCTGAAAGAGGAGAAGGGGGTAACCACCTCAAGTTCATTCTATCACTTCAGCGTCGGGAATGTTGTAGCTCTCAGTCCTTGGTCTTGTCCTAAACTTGCGCACCTTTGGGACACTACCCAGTCCTGCCTGAAACAGCAGGCCCTGTACGGCACCAACCCTGCTCGCGATTTGAAAAAAGCGCCCTGCTGGAGAGGAGAGCGCTTTTCTTGAAAGAGGTTTGAGAACCTCGCTTCGCAATTGAGTAGACAATAACGCCGACAATAATTTCAGGATGTTCAATAGTGTACAGACCGAGATCCAAATCCAAAGTAGCTTGGTCCCTGCTGTAGGAGGTCCACCGTGTCCCACGACAACTGGCGCGAGCTCGCTGAGAAAGCCACAAAAGAGCAAGACCCTGAAAAACTAATGGTTCTTGTTGAAGAACTGAACGGAGTTCTGTCGCAGCGCGAAGCTGCTGCCCAGCACTACAGAAACGCGAAAGCCTGATTGCACCCCGGCGGGAACTCAATCGTGCAGAACTACATTGAGAAGTGAGCTATGGACTTGCAGCCCGCCGTTGTAGTGAATGAAACCCAATTTCCTAAAGCGGTTCATGAAGAAGCTGACTCGCGCACGAGTCGTGCCAACCATCTCGGCTAGCGTTTCCTGGGTGATTTTGGGGACCACGACTTCGGGCACCCCCTCCTTGCCGAAACGGGCGAGCAAGAGCAGGATGCGGGCCAGTCTTTTTTCACTGGAATTAAACAACTGGTCCACCAGGTCCTCTTCATAGCGGATATTGCGCGCTAGCAAATACCCCACAAACAAATCCGAGAATGCATGTTCGCGGTGCAGCGCATTCATCATCGCTTTCTTATCGATCCGCAGAAGCTCGCAATCTGTCATCGCGGTTGCGGACCCCATACGATGGACCTGACCTGCCAGTGAGCCTTCGCCAAAAAAATTCCCTTCGCTCACTATGCCGATCGTTGCTTCCTTGCCGGTCTTGGATACGACTGCGAGTCGCACCTTGCCTTTTTGAATATAGAAGACAGCGTCTGCGTCGTCCCCTTGTGCAAAGATGGTTTGCTTTTTCGGAACCGCCACCATCCTCCTGCCGTCGCCAATGGTGGCAAGGAAAGTATAGGGATAGAATTCCGGCTCTTCTTAGCCCCTGTAACGCGAGTCATGGGTTAGTGTGCCCCTTAGAGACTTCGGAGCATGTCGGCCACTCTTGGTGTTCACAGTAGCTCAGCTTCAGTCATACGGGTGAACTCTTAGCAGATTTTAGCGCAAGGTTTTAGCCCAACGCACGCAATGTAATTTATTGATAAGGCGAACCTTGGGGTCGATACGCAGCAGATCGCAACGGCAGGAATGGTATCAGCATGCGATTTTTTGCGGTACGATTTCTTGCGTACTACTATGACACTCCGGTGAAAGGGAGCAACCCGATGGGGCGCAATGGAAACGGAAAGGACACTCACTATGCGTCGGTGAATAGGTCCGAAGTTCCGCAGGCCGCAAAGGAAAACATCGGAAGGCGGTGGCCGACATTCTAGCTGACCTCTCAAAGCTGAGCGACCAGCAAGCGGTCAAGATTCCGCTCAGCAGCCTGAATGGCGAGAAAATGCAGAATCTTCGCTCGGCTTTGAACCGCGTGACGCGCGAGAAAAACATCCCGGTGGTAACGTCGAGCGACGAGAAATACCTGTACGTTTGGCGCACCGATTCACCCAAGAATGCGGCAGCAAACGAATAGCAGGTTCGGACACGCAAAAGTTCAAGATTTATTGCGCGTTTGTGGGGCGCTCAATCGTGCAAAACTACATTGAGCAGCGAGCTGTGGACTTGTAGCCCGCCATCTTCGCCTCCGGCGTAGTCAATGAAGCCCAACTTCCTGAACCGGTTCATGAAAAAGCTGACCCGCGAACGGGTGGTGCCAACCATCTCCGCCAGCGTCTCCTGACTGAATTTTGGGAACCACGGTCTCAGGAACTCCTTCCTTGCCAAAATGAGCCAGCATAAGAAGGACGCGGGCCAATCGCTTTTCGCTCGAATTAAACAGTTGGTCAACCAGGTCCTCTTCATAACGAATATTTCGCGCCAGCAAATAGGCCACGAACATATCGGAAAGCGTGTGCTCCCGATGGAGCGCTTCCATCATCGCCTTCTTCTCAATTCGCAGGACAGAACAATCGGTCATTGCGGTCGCAGTGCCCATGCGGAGAGCTTGGCCGGCCAGCGAGCCTTCGCCGAAGAAACTCTTGTTACTCAATATGCCGATAGTTGCCTCCTTGCCAGCCTTGGAGACAACTGCGAGTTTTACCTTTCCGGTCTGAAGATAAAAAACCGCATCTGACAGATCCCCTTGCGCGAAGATGGTTTGCTTCTTCGGAAAGAGCATAGCTTTCCGACCTTCGCCGACGGTGGCCAGGAGTGCCTCTGGGTCAAATTCGCGGCTTTTCTTAGCAATTGCACCAGGACTCATCGTCCTTCATTGTAGCCCCAGAACGCTAGTCCGGCACGGTCATTTCGGATCCAAAGCCAATACTGAACTGCCGTCGGGAAGTGAGCCATTCTGCACAGTATTTCAGGGAGAAGTAAGCGATTCTAGGGATGGCTCAAGAGAGCAGTTTTCCGCCAAACCAGACGGCCTACCTACATTCTTGAGGCCGGGGGCTTGCCCGGGCCAAGTGGTTCGCGGCTATTGCCGCTGAATTTCAGCAGCCGGAATTCGCAATCGATCGCCTTCCACGGAAGGCGCTTGGTCAGGGGCCCCCGAATTTTCAGGAGGAAGACGATGAAAACTTTTCTCGGAGTTTTCGTGGTGGCGGTTTGTGTGCTTTTGCCACTGTCTTCTGTCGCGCAGAACCAACGTTCCGATGATGACCAGCGTCCCAACCAGGGCTACGGCGTCTCCCACGATCGCTGGCAAGGGCGCTTGTCCGCAGAAGATCAAGGCCGTTTTGATAGCTATTACTCGCGCTGGCTGGATTACGCGCAAACCAATGACCGAGACAATCGAAACAGCATGGAAGACCGTATGCGAGATGTGATGTCCCATTACAACATCCCGTCTGACGTGCCCTTCGATCAGATCGCCTCGAACAATAACCAAGGCTACGGCGTCCATCGGCGCCCTGATCAGGAGCGCGATAACGACGACCGAGGCCAGCGTGGTGATCGTGATCGCCAGTGGCAGAGCCGCCTGTCAGCCAAAGACCAACACCGGTTCAACACTTATTATTCGCGCTGGTTGGAAGCCAGGGAGACCGGAGACCGACACGAGACTGCCAACATGGAAAAGCGCATGCTGGATCTCATGGCGCACTATTCCATTCCTCCGGACGCGCAATTTTCCCAGATCGCATCGGGCTCAACCGAAAGAAACAGACGACACTGAAGAGTGGCCTGGGCGAACAGGAGTTCAAATGCATTGCGAAGATCTACTCTGCCGCGACCTGCTTAGCGAAATCGTGTTGGTCGGCTTCGCCACGCTGATGCTCGTATCGCTGTTGCTGTTCTTTGTGGCTGTGCTCACCCGAGCGTAAGCGCCAGCCAACTTTTTCTTCCGGGAGGATTCATGCCGCAAACCGTTCAGGTCGGTACGATTCTGGTGAAGGAATCACCGCTGATGCCGGAACTCCTGGGTTTCGAGATCCAGCCCTACTCCGGAAACTGGAACCTGGTCAGGACGCTAGATGGCTTTGCCCTAGACCGCAAGATTCGCGGCACCGGATGGAACTTCTTTTTCATGGCTGCGGAAGTAAAGGCGATGTTCTTCGGCGCTCTTGGGGCGAAGAAAATCCAGAAAGCATTGCGTCGGATCTTCGGGAAGGTAAGACAGCAACCCTTCAATGCCCTCGAGATCACTGGAATTGTCCGAAAGCGTTTTCTCGCTGTGCCCTATACGATTGTTTCGGCGCACTCGCGCCATATCCAACAGAGCTGCTACCTGAATGAAGAAAAGGGACGATGGACGTCTCAGATCGCGACGGGGAATCGGTCAGCGGTTGAGCACGAACTGCGGTTCCGGAGCGCATTATCATGAAACTCACCGAGAATCAGACTCTTGAGCAAATACTTGAATCTGCAATTGTCGCATCTTGGCAAGACCTGACGAATGGTGCCCAACCCGGCCTCATTCATGTTGAATACAACTTCACCGCCGGCGGCACTTTGGACGATCTGAGGATCTGGTCTTCAATAACCCGAGGCCATTGGCTTCTGACCTGTGAGTACGGGATGTCCGCTTCCAAATCCCACAGCGGCGGAGTCCGCTTCGATAATGGATACCACTCGGAAGGTTTGGCCCACACGCTTGAATTCGTGATGCAACGCCAGAACGCTTTTGCACTTCCCCCAAACCTGGGCCGACCGGGATTGCTCCAGATTCCGCGTCCCACGGAAGCAGAAATCGGAGCGGCCCAGACCTCGGTCCGCGAAGCCTTCGACCACGTCAGATCAGCCCTCCCCGAGCTTGTCCTGGCCTAACTTTTGGCTTTCTTCATGTTGATCGTTGGCCGATTCTGGCCAGTGCGAGAAATCCACACGCACGCTACTCCCTTACGTGCTCAGTTTTAATAGGAAAGCGATTTGAGCGCGACAGCCCACTGGGCGGAAGCTTAGCTGTGCAACATGATTCCGCGTCCCAGCACGATGACATATAGACCAATGCCAGAATCGCCGCCATGACAATCCACACGTATCCCCGGCCAACGTGTTCGGGCGTTCGCTCCGTCGCGGTTCCTGGCGGGATGTGATACTGCAGCCACAGCAACCCGCTTTGACCGCCTGCGGTCGCAGGCAGGGCCGATTGCCACAGCAGTTGTATTCCGAGTGGATTTAGCAGGCCTGCAACGATCGACAGCAGAATAGCCGAGACGTACGGCACGATGGTCAACTTTCGCAATCGCCTTTTATGGTCCCGCGGAACTCCCACGTAACGCACGAGCCCGATTCCCACGAGGCGGATAGCCGCGTAATAGGTAGCAGTTCCTCCGACCACGAGCAAAGCCCGCCACAACCAATGCGGATACAGTCCTGAAATCACGGCCGCCCAATCGCCGAAGTTGGTCACACCTGAAAAGAAAAAGTATCCAGTTCCAGTGAACAAGTTGAACGCACAACTAATGAGCAGGAAGTACCGAATAGACATGCCTGCATTCTTGGCGCTGCGCAAGGCCCACCAAAAAACTAGAGCAGCCGCAAGATTCACCAGTGTTCCGTCTGCCTCGATTAAACGCGAATCGAATGCACTCGACCATGCTACCGTGGTGAGTACTCCGGAATTTGCTCCGGTTAGCAGAGCAGTCAACCCGTGCCCCACACCTTCGTGGAGCACATTAGTCAAAATCGCTGCCACAACGCTAATTGCAGAAAGGGTCAGTGCGTCATCAGCCGTTAGCGTTGTGTTCTCACGCTGCGAAGCAACGGCAGCAGTCGAGCTTTCGGGCATCAGTCTCTCCAATCCTACGCATACGAATCCGAATGTGCCGACCAGCGAAGCACACGAAAGGCACTAAGTCTCAGTCCACTGGCGAAATCAAGCGGGCATATTTCTCCCGCGTCGCATGTGTTCCATGAATCCCAGAGGTGCAAGACCGCGGTCGGTTCGCGAGGAGACCAGCTGCAGATCGGGCAGCGAATGCGTGGTCCGAAAGTTCGATGCTCTTCCCTTGATCGGCTTCGCGATCCAGAACGGCGGACGATCCGGAGGATACAATCAGAAAGTAAGGCATCCCAGCCATTAATAGCGCAGTCGCACACCTCCGGTTTCTCTTCTACAGAGGAATGCGTTGCTACTCAACAAGAGGAACTACTTATCCGAGGCCGCCAGGCGCCGATCTCGATGAGGATCCGTCCGCGGCAGTCCGGTGCTAAGCTCACATTTCTCGCCTGGCTTAGCCCCGCAGGTGGGGCAGCGAATCGAAAGCGCTTGTTTTTCACCTACTTTCACAATTGCATAATGCCCTTGTACTCAACTCGAAGCTGGTCAATTCTGACCATTCCGTGGCGGGTCTGCTGATTCGGGGTTGGTTGGTCAGAGGCTTCCGAATTCGCACGCGCGTTCGCAAAACCCTGAAGAAAAAAATGCCGTCGAAACTTGTGCCGCTATGGTGACCCCCTTTCGCCATTTGCGGGCAATTCGCACCTTGAGCTCGCTACTTATACTAGGCGGCGGTTTGAAGGACACGGCCCCATACCGCCGCCGCCAATCTGACGGAGAATGCGGCAGTGAGAAATCATTTGCCCTACAGGATGGGAGGGCGTGGCCACTCCCAAAATCGGAGGAGAGAGAGAGAGAAGGTTAATAGGCTTGCAGCCTATGGTGCCCATAATCGTGTTCAGTGAGTACGGTGATGTGTTCTCCGAGCGAGAAGCTCCTTCTAGTGGTATTTCCGGTATCGTTTCGAAAACGGAGCACCTTTCAGTGCTACTGGATAAGGCTCGTGCTAGGCTCTGTTCCGCGGTAGCTTGAGTTTTCGCTCCGAGATTGGCAATCCTTATCCTATCGTTCGCTCTCGGCTTCGAATTGCTTAATCGTGAGGTAACATTCACAGGTGGCATGTTCCAAATTCTTGCGGTTCAGGACTCTCACCGCTCCGCGCCTGTACCGGATAAACCCGGCCTTCTGCAAAATCCCAGCCGCAATGCTAATGCTCGCACGTCCCGTCCCAAGCATGTTCGCCAGAAATTCGTGCGTAAAGGGCAACAACGCGGAACCAACCCTGTCCTGGCTCATCAGTAACCAGCGTGCGAGGCGCTGTTCAATTTCGTGAAAGTGGTTGCAAGCAGCGATTTGCGATACCCGTAGGCATTGGAAGTTTGCGTAACGGCTCAATCGAGATCGAAGATACGGAGCCGAAGGCAGTATTTCCTGCAATGCCTCAGCTTTAATCCGAAAACCGTCTACGGGAGGCTGGCAAATCATACGGTAAGGATTTGTCCTTTGGCCAGCTGCGAACGATCCCCCTACAAAGCCTTTCTTCGTGACGACGCCAACCTCCAAAGTCCGGCCGTCGCTGATTTCGATCACAATGGAAATCATGCCTCGGTTGGGGAAGTAGGCATACTCCAATGTTTCCCCAGGTTCATGTAGGGTCTGGTAGCTCCGAATTTCTACGAATTCCAAGTGAGGCCGGATCAGGTTGTATTCGCTGTCCGGAATCCGCAGTAGGATGAGGTTTTCTAGTTGTGCCCCACTCCCGTCGGTTCGCCTCAAGCCCTGCCGCCCGGATGCACTCCGGCTTATCGAGTTTGGCTTGTTGTTCAGTGTCCGAGCGCTCCTTCCTTCTAAGAAGTGGAGTTTTCTCTGATGCGAGGACTTCCGACGCGCGTAGCTCGCGCTGAAGCCTACAAAAGCTCCATATTGTTGAAATAAATACCTGATAGCGTACACCACGTGAGCGCATAAAGTTCATTCGAAGGCGAACGAAACTCCAGTCCGGCGCGGGTTCCGTGCGGTGGCGAACGCAGAATTCAAGCAGCGTAGCTGTACAATTAGAGACGATTAGTTCGCGTAGCGGTTCCCCCCTTATTTTTGAGCAGATCAGCTGATTTGTCCGGTTCCACCATGGCGGCAAGGAGAACCATGGTTACTGACCCTTCGCGCTGGGCACGATTCTCGACGAGTAGTTTCGGTGGTTACGCGATGGCTCTCGCGGCGACCGCAGTCGCGTTGCTAGGCCGCTGGCTCCTGGATCCATTTCTAGGCAACTACACTCCCTATATTTTGCTGTACGCGTCTGTTGCGTTCTCGGCCATCTACGTGGGATTTGGCCCGTCGATGTTGGCAACGCTTCTTGGCTTGATCGGTGCAGCCTACTGGTTTATCCCTCCGCGTGGCTCTTTCGCGCTTTCCAGCGTGGCTCACCTCGTTGCAACCCTGGCATACCTATCCGTTTGCACAATGATATCGGCTGCTGGCGAACGCAGTCGAAGGTCGAAGTCCAAGCTGAAAACTGCCATCGAGAAACTCCAGCAGAGCGAAGAATCGCTGTGTCTGGCTCACGAAGTACTCGAAGGGCGCGTCCGACAGCGCACCGCTGATCTTGAGCGGGCAGAAGCGAAGTTTCGCGGACTGATGGAGTCGGCGCCAGACGCCATGGTTGTGGTCAATCGTGAGGGCAAGATTGTGTTAGCCAATGCCCAGTTGCAAAACTTGTTCGGTTATCAGCAGGAAGAGCTGTTGGATCGCGAAATTGAGATGCTCATGCCGGAGCGTTTTCGCGGCACGCATCAGGGACACCGAACCGGCTTCTTCCTCGAACCTCGTCTGCGGGCCATGGGCGCCGGTCTCGAACTATATGGTTTGCACAAGGATGGCCACGAGATTCCAATCGAAATCAGCCTCAGTCCTTTAGAGACTGAGGACGGCATTGTTGTGACAAGCGCCATCCGCGACATTAGCCAGCGGAAACGGGCGGAAGAAGCCTTGCGCACGCTTTCTGGCCAGTTGCTGCGTACTCAAGATGAGGAAAGACGGCGCATTGCCCGCGAACTGCACGACAGCTCTGGACAGATGCTAGCTGCTCTGAGCATGAACCTGACTCCTCTGAAGTCCGAAGATGGAAAAATCCCTCCGCGTACCGCCAAGGCGATCAAGGAGAGTCTCGGACTGGTAAAGGATCTCTCAAATCAACTGCGCACGATCTCCCATTTGCTGCATCCGCCGCTTCTGGATGAGGTTGGTCTTTCATCAGCTCTCCGTTTATTCCTGGAAGGATTTGAAGAGCGCAGCAAAATCAAAGTGAATCTGGAAATTGCAAATAGTTTTGAGCGACTCCCGCAGGAATTGGAGACCGCCATTTTCCGCGTTGTGCAGGAATGCCTCACGAACATTCATCGTCACTCTGGGAGTCGCGTTGCCGCCATCCGCGTCGCTCGCGAGGGAAATGAAGTAAAGCTGGAGGTGCGGGACCAAGGCAAAGGAATGCCCGCAGGCCCGAACGGCACGTCGCACGCGCATCGAAAGATGGGCGTCGGCATTCAAGGCATGCGCGAGAGAATTACCCAACTCGGCGGTCGCTTCGAGATTCGTTCCGGCAAGAAAGGAACTACGGTGGTCGCGAGTGTACCGGTACCGAGCGTTTCCGTTCAGACTGCCACGCAGGTAAACTCCTAGACGGACTCCGTGTCATTTTGAGCAACTCGGTCGCGTATTTTTCCTAAAGGCAACTTCTAAGCAAATTACAGGGAATTCCTAACCTCCTCACAAGCAATCCCTTAAGGACAGCAGCAAGTCCGGAATTCGCAGCATGTCGAGGTATCAAACGTGCTTTGTGGGAGAGTGTGCGTGGTTCCGTACTCCATCCCAGGAGGCACCATGAAGGATACCAATGGATCAGAAGATTGGCGCGTTCTGTGCGAGCTGGCTTCGAAAGAAAAGGACCCCGAGAAACTGATTGATCTTGTCGTGAAGATTAACCAGGCATTAGAGGAGTGCCAGCAGAAACCTCGCTCCCACGTATACGCAAATGCGTATTCGTACAGCGTTGCTCCTCAACTCTCGCAGCCTGCTGAATACGATTGTTAGTCTCGCAACCTGAGACTCGTATTCTTGTTTCTTGAGTTCTTGCCAAAACCTCTATGCCATCCCCGGCATCCCACTCTTGCTACATGGTGAAGTGCTACACGCAGCGTGCACCTCACGTGGCTACAGCGATGGTGAAGTCTGTTCTAATCGCGGACGACAATGCCTTTGTTCGGCAGAGGCTTGGCGAACTGTTCAGCCGGGAACCAGACTTTGAAGTTTGCGGAGAGGCGGAGAACGGGATGAAGGCAGTTGAGGAAGCTCAGGAGTTGCGCCCTGACTTGATTCTGCTGGACCTCTCGATGCCGGTGATGAACGGCCTCGATGTGGCACGCGTTCTGAAGCGCGTCATGCCTAAAGTGCCAGTCATCATGTTCAGTGCTTACAGCGATTCCTTCACCGAGAAAGAAGCGCGTTCTGCAGGCGTATCGGCTTTAGTCTCAAAATTCGAGGACATGTCAGTGTTGGTGGGCATAGCCCGCGACCTGATCTATGCGACGCCGCTTGATTACTTGTCCGCAGCCTAGCAGTGCAGATGACCAAACATGCGAAAACGGATTGTCACACCGACTCCAGCAACTGTTCAGACCCGCGGCGAAGGTTGGTTAGATCTTGAGCATGCCGCCACGGTGGAGATCGCGTCAGAGGATAAAGATTTTCCAATCGAGTCTTCGCTATCGATCGAGCCAAGCCAAGGCTGGCGTGCCGCTGAACCGGGAGCTCAAACAATTCGGCTGCTTTTTGATCAGCCTCAAGAGCTCAAACGCATCTCGCTGGTTTTCGAAGAGGACGAGATGACGCG
>WNFY01003519.1_pt1 | contig 14644 bp, 15 predicted proteins | sample 5400091 | NCBI WGS metagenome assembly WNFY01 (sample SAMN13153364, study PRJNA577476) | soil metagenome | isolation source: 60 cm soil or saprolite under grassland replicate 1 | place: USA:California | collected 2016-06-15 | reverse complement strand
CAGTTCCGGTTCATCAACTCGCTTTCCATTCTCAGGTGTTCAAAGACATAGCCTGCGAATGCTGTGAAGTTCCCCATTACAGGACTACTGCCTGGAATAGAGAATCGCGACATGATCTCGAAACAGCGCCGTTGTAGTTCCAAAAAGTCGGTTCCCTCGGGTGGTTGCTCCAGTGCGAGCTTATAGAATTCCGCCAAGTGCGGAATTGTTGCCAAGTACGCCCAGCCGCCCGCCGCATTCGTCGCGAAGCGGGACCGACCGTGCAAAGCAATTGATTTACAGCGAGGCGAGATTTCACGGCCAGCGTTTTCCCTCGCCAAGCTGCCAAAAATTCTCCAAGATCGGTGACTATGAAAACATTAATTAAAATACCAACCCCATCATTTCTGATCGCGCTGATACTTGGGCTTGTGCTACAAGCTCAGGCGGTCAGTCCGCCACCGGATGGCGGCTATCACAACCAGAACACCGCTGAGGGTCAAAATGCCCTCTTCGGTGTCACGACCGGCCACCACAATTCGGCGGTTGGTTACCTCTCGCTCTTTGCCGATACAACCGGCTTCCAAAATACGGCCAATGGTGCTGGTGCGCTCCGTAATAACACAGACGGAAATTACAACACGGCCACCGGTGCTCAAGCGCTCTTTAGCAACACCATCAGCCGGGACAACACGGCCATCGGTTATCGCGCGCTCTTTAGCAACACAATCGGACAGGGCAACACGGCCACCGGTTCTCAAGCGCTTGCTAACAACACAAGGGACGGCAACACGGCCACCGGTGAGTATGCGCTCCATTACAACACAACCGGCAGCTTCAACACGGCCATCGGAGCGTCAGCACTCGAAGTCAACACCGGCTCAGATAACGTCGCTTTAGGCTTCTTGGCCGGGTATCATCTTACGAGCGGCAGTGGCAATGTCTGTATCGGCCAGGGCGTCTTCGGAAATGCTGGCGAAAGCAACACCACTCGGATCGCAAATGTTTACGATTCGGTCGCGTTTGGCCGAGCAGTTTACGTTAACTCGGGCAACAAGATTGGCACGCTTTCCTCCTCCCGGCGATACAAGGAGGAGATCAAGCCCATGGACAAGGCCAGCGAAACGGTCTTCGCGTTGAAGCCGGTCACCTTCCGTTACAAGAAGGAAGTGGATCCCGCGCGTGCGCTCTCCTTTGGTCTGATTGCAGAGGACGTGGCCGAGGTCAGCCCCGAGTTGATCACCCGCGATGAGAAAGGCAATCCCCAAACCGTGCGCTACGAGGCGGTCAACGCCATGCTGCTCAATGAGTTTCTGAAAGAACACCGCAAAGCAGAGCAGCTAACGAAGGACTTTGAGTCCAAGTTTGCAGAGCAGCAAAAGCAAATTGAAGCGCTTACTGCAGGCTTACAAAAAGTGAGCGCACAGCTTGAACTGAACAACTCCGCCCCGCAAGCGGTGTCGAACGGTCAATAAAGCAGCCCAGCGGTAGCTTCGGTCACGGCCAAACGATCTTCGTGTGGATGGGCAGCGCGGCGAGGCGAAGGATTTTGTCGTGCGAGCGGAAGAAAGGCTCACTGCCTTTGTTAGAACTCGAATCGGCGATCGGCGATGCGGCGGTACGGCGACTTCAGGGCAGCTTGGCCAGGATTTTATCCATCTCGGAAGTGGTGAAAGCACGCATTGTCTGCGTGCGGATGTTACCCAGCATATCCGCAGTCAGCAAAACGCTGGCAGCCGTCTCATCGTCCGGGGCCTCCAAAACGCACACCTGGTCATATTGACCGAGCGTCCAATGCATCTGCTTGACGCTCACACCCTTCGACTGCACCTCTGCGGCCCAGTCGGCCAGCCGCTGGGTCGTCTGCTTGGCGGCTTGGATGCCCTTGTCTGTAAATTGCACCAAACTGACGTACGTCGCCATGATGGATCCTGCGATTAATCTCTCCAGTCGAATTGTGCCGTGACCAGCACGGGGATGCTTCGCGCGACGCGATAACTGCGTGCATCCGCGATGCATGACTGTCTCGCCTTGAGTCGGTGCTTTGTGGTGCGCTGCTCGGTAAATCTCCGCTCCTCTCGACGTCGCTCACGAATTGTGCGATCGACGAGAGCTTTGAACCTGCGTTCAATCCAATCTCGGCTGAATAACCGAATCTTCTCCGAATTCATTGTTTCTACCTCCCGTGAAGAGTTTTCCGCTCGGGCCGTGTTTGGTAATCTCGAAGCACACACACTTCGTATCACGCCTGGCATATGGATGTGCCGCCTACCAAGGCCGAAGAGGCAAAACCCGAAAAGTGATCGCTTTCCTGAGGCGGGGCTCCGGTCGGGGCGGTAATTCATTTAGACATTGCTCAACGATGATCGATGCCGCATGAATCTGGGTTCACCTTCACTGCAATGAAAGAGCATTACTTCGATGATTTGAAAGTGGGTGATCGCTTCAAGTCCGAGTCGATAAACATGACGGAGAAGCAGCTCATCGAGTTCGCCCATAAGTTTGATCCGCAAATGTTTCATCTGAGCCGCAAGAGCGCTGAGCGATCGATTTTCAAAGGCTTGATTGCGAGCGGCTGGCACACCGCCGCGATGACCATGCGGCTGTTTGTGCAAACGCTGAACTTCGCCGAGGGCGCAATTGGGCTCGGCGTGGATGAGCTGCGGTGGCCTCGTGTCGTGCGACCCGGCGACGTGCTTACGGTTGAAACGGAGATTGTTGATTTGCGGGCGTCGCGTTCCCGGCCGAACCACGGCATCATTCGCCTGCGCAACGTGACCATTAATCAACGCGGCGAGATCGTTCAGACGATGCTGGCTAGTGCGATGGTGCCACGGCGAGCGGCCAAGCAAAGAGCGAGCAAAGCGTGAAGGAATTTTGGGCTGGGCCGAATGATGCTGAATAACCTGCCGTTGGTAGAGCATGGCGCTATGATGGAAGAAGCTATGCGCGAAAGCGCCGAGAGTAGAACGGCGCAAACCATGGACGACATTCAGAAACGAGCCGACGACAAAGCCTGGGACAAAAAACAGGATCACCGGATTTCGGACGTAAATCGCAGGATTGAGAGTGGACTAGCTGGCGAAGCGCTTGCGGCGCTACACGGTTTGCACGTGACTTCAAATGATGAGCCACCCTGTGACGTCGACGACACGAGCGAGGTAGACGATCAAACCACGTTACGTGACAAAATCATTATGCGACTGATACAGATCGGGGAGATCTTCTCGCGAAATCGCGATCTGCCCGACGAGGTGAAGCAAAAGTGGACCTCCATGTTGGGGGAGTGCTACCCGAGCGAAGCGAAGAGCGTGCCTCTCCTGCGCGATCTGAAACGGGAGCTTGATACATGGGAAGAGATAGATCCACAATCCGGTCTATCTGTGATCTACAGCGCGATCAATGCGGTGGCGACGATGATCGAGATTTATCAACGAAGGTTCGATGCTCGATAATGACATCGCGTCGGAGCTTTCGCTGTTTCGATGGAGTTGAGATCATGGTGTTTAAGATTCGATCGTCAGCTTGACCGCAGTCTCAAAGTCGTCGGGCAACGACGCTTCAAAAGTCTTCCATTGGCTGGTGCGCGGATGACGAAAGCCAAGCTTCCACGCGTGCAACATTTGGCGCGAAAAATTTTTTGCAAACCGCGGGGCATAAACTTTATCGCCGAGCACGGGATGACCGAGATGATGAAGATGTACGCGAATTTGATGAGTGCGTCCGCTGTGCAACCGGCATTCGATTAAGCTCGCCGCGTCGCTCGAGCGAATGACGCGATACTCGGTTCTGGCTGTTCGTCCACGGAGCGAACTCACCTGCATTCGTTTACGATGAACGGGATGTCGTCCGATTCTTTCATCAATAACGCCGGCCGGCTTGCGCAATTTTCCGGCAACCAACGCGAGATAAATCTTTTCCACCGCGCGCGTGGCGAACTGTTCCGACAATTTCCGGTGCGCCATGTCATTCTTTGCTACCACGAGGCAGCCGCTTGTTTCCTTATCGAGACGGTGAACGATGCCGGGTCGTTCTTTTCCGCCGATCCCTGATAGCGTCGTGCAGTGACTGAGCAACGCGTTGACCAAAGTATGTTCGCGCTGACCTGCGCCGGGATGAACCGTCATGCCAGCCGGTTTGTTGATAACGATGAGATCGTCGTCTTCGAAGAGAACATCCAGCGGAATCGGCTCTGGTCGGATGTCGACCTTCTCCAGCGGCGGCTCGATGAGATCAATCTTGTCACCGACTCGGACAATTTGCCGTGGTCGACTGGCTCCTCCGTTGACCCGAACGAACCCGCTCCGAATCAACTGCTGAAGGCGCGACCTGGAATATTCCGGAAGCCGCTCCGCAAGAAACTGATCAAGGCGCAGCTTCGCGTCGTTTTCTGATACCAGAAACTCGATAAGCGCCGAATCTTTCAACCTTTTCGAACTAGATCAGAGCAAGAGCATGAGCAAGAGTAAGGATAGGAATACCTAACAAACCGAGGATGAACGAATCCCGCGCCTGAGAGTCAGATTTTAGACGAATCGTTGCCACGAAGCCTCCTTGGCACGATGTTTCTTCGCGCATGGCAGAAAACCCGCCACCACCATTTCCTTCGCCGGAAGACCTGAAGTCCAAGATCACGGAGTTCATGAAACAGAACTTCGGCGATCGGGTTTCGGTGGCGACCTTTGCCGAGCCGGAGCCAGCCACATCTGAAGAGGATGACAAACCGGAGAAGACCGACCACAAGGAATTCGAATTCAATCTCCTGCCGCGCGACATCAAAGCGCATCTGGACCGCTTCGTCATAAAACAAGATGAGGCAAAAAAGGTTCTCGCGATCGCCGTCTGCGATCACTACAACCATGCCAATTATCTGCGCCGGCTTGAGAAGGAAGATGCCAGGCGCGCCGAGGAGATTGAATACACTAAACAAAATGTAATTTTGGTGGGCCCGACCGGCGTCGGCAAAACATATTTGATCAAGCACATTGCTGATCTGATCAAAGTGCCGTTTGTGAAGGCCGACGCGACGAAGTTTAGCGAGACGGGCTACGTTGGGGGCGACGTGGAAGATTTGGTGCGTGAGCTGGTGCACAAAGCCGATGGTGATGTGAACCTGGCGCAATTCGGCATTATTTACATCGATGAGATCGACAAAATCGCTGCCGCCGGAAATTTAATTGGCCGGGATGTGAGCGGGCGCGGCGTGCAGACCACGTTACTGAAGCTGATGGAGGAAACGGAAGTGCCCGTTCGCAGCATGAACGATCTCCAGGCGCAGTTGCAGGCCGCATTCGAATTTCAGCGGCGTGGCAAGGCAAAACGCGAAACGATCAACACTCGGCACATTCTCTTTGTAGTGAGCGGCGCGTTTGAGAAGTTGAAGGAACAGGTGGCGCGCCGTGTCCGGCATGGTCAGATCGGATTCAGCGCGCAACCAATTCAAGTGATGGACAACGAATTGTTCCAACACGTGACGACGCACGATTTCATCGAGTACGGATTCGAGCCGGAATTCATCGGCCGGTTGCCGGTGCGAGTGGTTTGTGAAGATCTCGACGCCGATGATCTTTTCGACATCATGAAATATTCCGAGGGCAGTTTGCTCCGGCAATACGAGCGCGCCTTTCGCGCTTATGGCATCGAGATCAGTTTCGAAGACGAGGCGTTGCGTCTGCTTGCCGAGGCTGCCGCAAAGGAGAAAACCGGCGCCCGTGGATTACTGACAGTGTTCGAGAAATTATTTCGCGATTACAAATATTACCTGGCGGGATCGGGCCTTACCCAGTTGCGTGTCACCGCGGCGCTCGTGCGCGAACCGCAACGCGTGCTTGATCGGTTAAGAGTCGAGGGACACAAGCTGGAGGCGCAGATGCTCGAAACCGGCGCGCGTCAGTTTGCTGAAAAATTTAACGGTGAACACGGAGTGGAAATCGTTTTCGATGAAACCGCAGTTCGGCGTCTGGTCGGGCGCGCACAAGCTGAGCGGATGAACATGAGCGATTTGTGTGCTCATCTGTTTAAGGATTACCAGTTTGGGTTGAACTTGATTAAAAAGAACACCGGCCGAACCAAGTTTGTTCTTAACGCCGAGGCAATCGACGCTCCAGACAAGTTCCTGAGCGAACTTGTGGTGCAATCGTACTACCCTGCTGCAGTCGCGCAAAAAGCTTGATTGTTGATGAAGCGATTGTTGATCACAACGCTCATAATTGCAGTTGCCATTGCTTTCGCAGTAGGGGCACTGCATGCCAGCAAGGCGATAGCAGGTATTGAGGCTATCGCTGCACAGCTTGTCTCCGACGATGTCGGCGCGACAAAGATCGGCAGCGAAAAATGGCAATACGTTTTTGTCTTATTGGTAGCTCTTGCTGTCGCGTGGCTCAGCCTGAGCATCCTTCCGCGATGGCGTAGCCGCCTGCTGGTTGGTTTGCTTTTAGTGGAGCTATTTGGCCTTTCATGGGTCTGCTCGCTTTATCGAATATTCTTTCAGCCGATTCCCGCCGTTCTTGCGCTGGTATTCGCATTCGCTGTCGCGGAAGGCTGGTCGGCTTTCTTGCGGAGGGACCGCTCATATCTCGTGCGTACATTCTTTACCGACCGCGTCTCGAAAAAGGAATTTCGCCGTCTTAGCGACGGTACAGCTCTGTTCGATGCTGAGCCAAGAGCATATGAAGTGAGCGTGGTGGTGTGCAATATCGGTAACAAACTTGAATTCGCGAAAGATTCGGAGCCGGCGGCCTTCGCCGAAGCTACAGCGAAATTCATTCGCGAGACCGCTGAACACCTTATCAATGAAGGCGCTTACCTGCATGCCGCTGACGGAGAGGGAGTGGTCGCCTTTTTCGGGTTTCCAGTTCCGAATGGTGAGCACGCCCAGAAAGCGGTTCGCGTTGTCCTGGACATGATCAAAAATTTCCGGGAGCGCCGGCAAGACAACGCAGACAATGTTGGCAAGTGGGATATGCGCGCCGGAGTTAGCTCCGGGACGATAATTGCCGGTGCGCTAAAAGACAGCCAACGCCCTCTGCTTCTGGCGGGCGGCGAACCGATTGACCTTGCCCGCAGATTTTGCGCGCTGAATAATTTCTACGGATCAAACGCCCTGATCGACACGCCCGTCTTCGATCGCGTGAGTGACACAGTTGTCGCGCGACCGATTGATTTTGTGAGCGGGCTGAATTCGCACGATCGGCTTGAAATCTATGAGCCGCTTTTCCTGAGTGCGGAGGCCAAGCCGGAAGACGTTGCCCGGCGGGACTCTTTCTGGAGCGGCGTGGTTCTGTATCGCGAGAAGCGCTGGGCGGAAGCTTACAATGAATTTCAGAAGGCGCGGGGCTCCGAAGAGGAAGATGATCCTCCATTGCAATTTTACCTGCACAGGCTGGAGCCGCTTCTTCTTCAGTTGACGGAATCGCCCTCGGAATAAATCTGCCAAGAGACGGATTCACCGTGGCAAACCTGAGCGCGCTTTGAGAAGGACAGAATATCCGGCGGCGATCCGGAATTTGGTTGCACAACTGCGACAAATGCCGGGAGTGGGACCTCGATCCGCCGAGAGGATTGCGCTTTGGATGGTGCGGGCGCGCAACGATCAACCGGAGCAGATTTCGCGCGCTATCGCGGATACTCGACAGACGATTCGTTCCTGCAATCTTTGTGGATTTTTTGCTGCCAACGAGCTGTGCGAGATATGCGCCGACTCCTCGCGCACAACGGAGTTGCTCTGTGTCGTTGAACAACCAACCGACATACTTCCTCTGGAGAAGACCGGCGCATTTCGCGGTCGATACCATTCTCTCGGGGGGAAGATTTCGCCGCTCGATCACGTCGGCCCGGACGACTTGCGGATCAGGGAATTACTTCAGCGCATTGACCAGGAAAAGATGACTGAAATAATTTTCGCGTTGCCTGCTGATGTAGAAGGTGAGTCCACCACAAATTACATTGTCGATCTGTTAAAGGACAAACCGATCAGCCTTACGCGAATTGCTCGCGGCATTCCAGCCGGTGGCGGCCTTGAGTCGGCCGATGAATTGACGCTATCTGCTGCGCTTTCGGGTCGAACAAAGCTGTAGGGGAAGCGGTTCGCTTCCCAGGGACGCTAACGGAGTCCCCTACAATTCCTTGCAACGCTTTAGCCTTCCTGCGTCAGCGATTTAACTTTTGTAACTTTTTTAACGGTTGTAACTTCATCGAAATGTCCTGCGCGAAAATAGATCCGGCATTACACCAGCCGCAGAAGCCGCCTTGGATCAAAGTGCGGCTGCCCTCCAATCCGGTTTTCTTTTCAACGAAAGCGCTCGTTTCCGATTTGCGGTTGCACACTGTTTGCGAGAGCGCGCAATGCCCAAACCGCTGGGAATGCTGGAGCCAGGGCACCGCGACATTCATGATCGCGGGCGATCGTTGCACGCGTGCATGCGGATTTTGCGCGGTCACAACGGCAAAGCCCTTTGTGCTGGAAGAAGACGAACCACGGCGTGTGGCCGAGGCGGTGCGCCGGATGAAATTAAAGCATGTCGTGATCACCGCGGTTGCGCGCGACGATCTCAAGGACGGCGGCGCGGATCATTTTGCCCGCACGATCACAGCGATTCGCGAAATGGATCCGTCAATCATCGTGGAAGTGTTGGTTCCCGATTTTCACGCGCAGGATTGGTGCATTCAGACTGTGCTCGACGCCGGGCCGGACATTTACAATCACAACATGGAAACGGTCGAACGCCTGACGCCGCTGGTGCGCTCGCGCGCAAGATATCACATCTCATTGAGGGTTTTGCGGCGCGCAAAAGAATTGTCGGTACAAACAGTGACGAAGAGCGGTGTGATGCTTGGGCTCGGTGAAAAAGAGACGGAACTCTTCCAGACAATGGACGATTTGCGCGCGGTCGGCTGCGAAGTGTTGACCATGGGCCAATATTTGCGGCCAACTCCGAAACACTTGCCTGTCGTTGAATACATCGCGCCGGAGCAATTCAATTACTACGGCGACATGGCGCGGAGGAAAGGTTTTCTTTACGTCGCCTCCGGTCCGCTGGTTCGCAGCTCTTACCACGCGGCCGATTTTCATCCGGTAGTGCGACGATGACACACGTGGAGCGCGACCCGCTCGATCAGATTCGTTCGCAAACTGCTGCAGTCATTCCTGCGTATCAGGACGAAAAACATATCGGAGACATCGTTCGCCGAACCCGTCAGCGACTCGACCACGTTGTTGTAGTTGATGACGGCTCAACCGATCAGACCGCGCAACGCGCGCGCGAAGCCGGCGCGGAAGTGATTGTTCACGTTCAGAACCGCGGCAAAGGCGAAGCGATTAAGACAGGACTAGGGCACTGGTTCGGTGCAGCGAATCCGTCCGGCCATTCAGCGGTGGGACCAGATCGACAAATCAAATGGGCCATTCTTCTCGATTCCGACGGCCAACATCTTCCCGAAGAGATCGATCGATTTTTGTCGGCGGCCGACGCCGCGGCGCAGCCGGCGTTTTTTATCGGTACCCGAATGAACAACCTGGCCGGAATGCCCTTTGTCCGGCGTGTCGTGAACCACTACATGAGCAGCCAGATTAGCAGGCTTTGCGGACAAGAAATCCCCGATACCCAATGCGGTTATCGTATGGTAGATCGACAATTGGTTCCAGACTTACTTCGAGGTGGACACCGTTTCGAGTACGAAACTGAAGTGCTGATTACATCCAGCCGCAAAGGTTACCGCATTGAATCGGTCCCAATCACGACTGTTTACTCCGACGAAGTGAGCAAGATTCATCCGATGCGGGACGCGTTACGCTTTTTTAAATTGATCTGGCGCTATCGGAAACTGCAGCGCAGTTAGCGCTACCCTGACAACTAAGTCAGGGCTTTCTGGCCGGCAGAGCCTTCGAGCTCTTGAGGATTTCCGACTCGGGTGTGAGCGTGGCCGGTTTGCCGCTAAAAATGATGCGATTCGGTTTTTGAGCGAGCGTTTCGACAAGCTCCTTGGCGTATGTGCTAACCACTTTCAGGTTTAACAGGGTCACGTGCAACTGTTTCAACTGTTCCTGAAGCTGTTTGTCCGTCGATTTAACGAAGATATCCGCCGTGCCGAACACCTTGTCCGCATCTTTGGCCATACTCTCTACGTTTTTGAGCACGTTCTGCAAATTGTCCACGTCCGTCTTGAGCGAATCCGCAATTGGCCCAAGCTTTGGCGTGAATTGTTCGAGATCCTTCTTCAAACCCGTGACCGTGACGTTCAAATTGTCGAGCAACTTGTTTGCATTATCGAATAGCGGGCCGGCTGCCGCAGTGATTTGCTCGAGGCCATAAGAGGGATGGCCTTCAATCTCTGCGTTATTTGCCAGTGTCTGACCTCCCGGTGTGCCTGCGGAAAGCGCCACAAATTTCGGGGAAAGCATACTGTCGGAGCTGAGCGTAGCAGTTACATCCATGGGCAACGGCGGAATTCCTTCGTCCAGGCTGACCGTCACCCGCACAGCGTCTTTCTTGTTTGGGCTTGCTTCGCGCTCTTTTGCGGTGAGATGCCGCATCGCGATTACACGTCCAGCGGGGCCGCCCGCATAACGCACCTCGGAATTGATCTTTACGCCTGTCACATCTTCATAATTGATCTGCAGAGTGCGCGTCGGTTTTTTAAGGTGATATCCCGAAAGCGCGAAAGTAAGCGCGGCGAGCAGAACGATGCTGCATGCGATTACGAATAAGGCGACGAGGTAATCGGATAGATTGCGCTTCATGGATGCTTGTGATGAAAACGGAACCGCCCGCCCAGAAATGGCCGTGGCCGGACATGTTGGTGATCTTTATGCTCTTCCTGCGAGATGTTCAACGGAATCGGACCGTCGGCTCTCCCATTGATAAATTGCTGCACTTCGGGGCTTGAGCTGTTTCGAATCTCATCTGGCGTGCCCTCCGCCACGATCGAACCGTGGCCGAGCATAATCATCCGCGTGGCAATGCGAAAGGCGCTAGTCATATCGTGTGACACGACCACTGCGGTCATGTGGCTGTCTTTAGTCAGGTTCTGCGTTAGCTGGTCGACCACTGCGGTCATGATTGGATCGAGCCCCGAGGTCGGCTCATCGCTGAATAGCAACTCGGGATCGAGGGCGAGAGCGCGCGCAAGTCCAACCCGCTTTTTCATCCCGCCACTAATTTCATCTGGCTTAAGCTCTTCAAAGCCGGTAAGCCCAACCATCCCAAGTTTTTGTTTCACGATCTCTTCGACCTCATCTGGGGATTTGTTGGTGTGCTGCAAAAGCGGCAGCGCAACATTCTCGCCGACGGTGAGCGACGCAAGCAGCGCGCCCGACTGGAATAACATTCCAAATCGTAGCCGCACACGTTCAATCTCGCGTTCCTTCATTTCTGTAATTTCTTCTCCAAAAAGCCTCACCGATCCTGAAGTCGGTTGCATGGAGCCAATCATGTGCCGGAGCAAAGTGCTCTTGCCGCAACCGCTGCCGCCCATGATAACCACCGTCTCGCCCCGCTGAACGTTAAAAGAAATGCTATCGAGTACGGCGCGGTCTCCGAATGTCCGGACGAGATTGTTTACTTCGATGATGGTGAGGTCAGAGGACATGAAAACAGCGACGAATGGCTTTGCCACGTTAAATCGTTGAATGGTTGAATCGTTAAATTGGGAGCCCGATGTAACGGTCTAACGATGTAACGAATCACGCCAATTATTCTCGGTTTCGTCATTCCTTCGTCATTCGTCATTAGGGCTTCGTCATTCATATCATCCGTTGAAAAAGAAGATCGATGTTAATACCGCGTTAGTCACCAACATCGCCAGTAAAGATTGCACGACCGCTACGGTTGTGGCCTGACCGACGCCTTCGGCACCACCTTCAACATTCAGCCCTGCGTTACAGGCGATTGTAATGACGATCCAGGCGAAGACCACGCTCTTAATCATTCCCGAGTACAAATCCCATGTGTCCGCGCTTTCCACTGTGCGGATGATATAGCCGGCGGTGTTGAAATCGAGAGCGAACCGACAGACCGCCCAGCCTCCGAGGATGCCAATGTAATTTCCGAAGATGGTGAGCGCCGGCAGCATCACGAGCATTGCGAGAAAACGCGGCACCACCAGATATTGAACCGGGTTAATCGCCATGACTTCCAGCGCTTCGATCTCCTCGGATACTTTCATCGTGCCCAGCTCGGCCGCCACAGCCGAACCACTTCGACCAATCACGATCACCGCGATCAAAACTGGTCCGAGCTCGCGCAGAAGCGTGAGCATTACAAGGTCGGGAACGTATATTTCGGCCCCGAGACTTTGGAGAGAGTGAGCTGCCTGCATGGCCAGCGTTACACCGATACTAAATGCCGTAAGTGCTACCATCGGGGCAGCGCGCACTCCAATTGACACCATTTGCCGGAAGATCGGCCCGATCTTGAAAAATTGGCCCTTAAAGGGTGCAACCAAAATCCAGTAGAGCAAACTGAGATTAAGCTGGAGATAATTTTTCACTTGCCGTTTGAGCGCGCAGAATGCCAAGGTGCGCGCCTTGACGAAAGCCGAAAATTCAGCGCCTTAGTTACAAATCGTCCCCGAAGCTGAGGATCACGCAGAACGCAATGGCTCAAAGCGAAATCGACTCTATCCGCGCTCTGTTGACTTCCAAACCACGGCCGGTGGGATGGGCTGGCCGTCGAAAGCGCCTCGATGATATCGGTTCCATTTGGCCTGTGGCCGATGATGTGAAACTTGAGGCGGTGGACATCAGCGGTCTGGCCGGAGAATGGTCAATTGTTCCCGACAGCGACGCGTCGAGCGTCCTGATATTTTTTCATGGCGGTGGGTACTGTTCTGGTTCGATTCTTAGCCACCGCCGCATGGTCACAGAGGCGGGGCGCGCAGCCGGAACACGGACGCTCGCCGTCGCTTATCGACTTGCCCCGGAGCATCCGTTTCCAGCAGCGTACGACGATGCGCGTACCGCTTGGCGGTTTTTGCGAGACGAAGGCATCCCGGCTTCGCAGATCGCAATCGGTGGCGACAGCGCTGGCGCAGGGCTTGCACTGGCGTTGATCGGCCAGTTGCGCGATGCACACGAGGAACTTCCCGCATGTGCATGGCTCGTATCGCCGTGGACGGACTTAACAATGTCTGGCGCGACCCTGACGACCAAGGACGCCGTAGATCCAATCGTCCACAGGACATATTTGAATGAGTTGGCCAACGCCTACGTTCCCCGGACAATGGACAGGAAAGACCCGCGCGTCTCTCCGCTCTACGCCGACTTGAAAGGTCTTCCTCCAATACTGATCCAGGTAGGTTCTAATGAAACGTTGCTCGACGACGCCAGTCGTTTCGCGCAGGCTGCAGGTGCGGCAGATGTTTCGATGACTTTGGAAATTTGGCCGCACATGATCCATGCGTGGCCTCTGTGGAACGCTCATCTTGAGCCCGGCCGCCGGGCGCTAGCCAGCGCCGGCGCATTTATTCGGGTAAATCTTTCCGGCCCGAGTCGTTCTGTCACGACGCGACCCGTTGCGCGAGAGTCTTAGATCAAACCGCGTTTGCGAAAATCGCCTAGATTGCCGCCTGACGAGCGCTCGACGAGGTCGATGGTGAATTTGAGCAGGCACACTTCCCACGCGTCGTCTACACCTTGTATGATTGCGCTGAGCGGTTCGTTTTTGTTTTCGACCTGCCGCTTGGTGCGATTGATCACCGTGTCGATCGAGTCACTCAGCGTCTGTTCGTTTAGATCGGTTTTGCGAAATTGAAAACCGTAACGGAGCACCGCGATGCCCCGCGCGTGCTCACGCAGTTGATCGACGTATCGCTCAGCCTTTTCTCCGAAGCCTTCCAGTAGCAACCGGCAATAATGCTCTGGTGTCAGAATCTGCGGGCGTTCCGCCTGGATCTTGCCGTTGCGAATCCGCACCTGGTTCACGTGGTCCATCAACTCCGAGATCAAATAGAAATTGAAACTGGTGCTGCCGAACGTCGCGATCTGACGCTCCGGCGCAAGGATCACGCGCGTATTTTCAAGCGCGTAATCAAAATCGTCGCGGGTCATGATGGCTGTAGGTTATCGTGTCCGTTGCTCTTTTCAAAGGACACCGGCGAACAGTACGCGATGCGGAAGGATTCTGTCGTCTGCGATAAAAAGCTGCGGCTACTTACTTTTTCGCCTGCGGTTGTTCGCCGCCCGTTTGCTGCTGTGACTGAGTCTGCTGAGGTGGCTGAAACAGCGAAACATATTCGGCGTAGCCTTCTTCTTTCAACTTCTCCGCTGGAATAAAACGCAAAGCGGCGGAGTTCACGCAGAAACGTTGACCAGTCGGGGCGGGCCCATCGTCGAACAGGTGACCGAGGTGCGAATCGCTTGATTTTGCACGAACCTCGGTGCGCTCCATTCCGTAAGAAATATCGCGCTTTTCCGTAACGTTCTCTGATTTGATCGGTTTGGTGAAACTGGGCCAACCGGTGCCGCTGTCGAATTTATCCAGCGAACTGAAGAGTGGTTCGCCGGTGATGAGGTCGACGTAAATTCCCGGCTTGTGATTGTCCCAGTACGCGTTGTGAAACGGGGTTTCCGTGCCGCATTGACGCGTGATCTTGTACTGGTCCTTGGTTAACTTCTGCTGCAACTCGGCGTCGCTTGGAACAGGTTTGGTCGGATTCATTTTCTCAGCTT
>WNFY01010150.1_pt1 | contig 14652 bp, 16 predicted proteins | sample 5400091 | NCBI WGS metagenome assembly WNFY01 (sample SAMN13153364, study PRJNA577476) | soil metagenome | isolation source: 60 cm soil or saprolite under grassland replicate 1 | place: USA:California | collected 2016-06-15 | reverse complement strand
GGTCACGACCGAAGAACGAGCCAGGGACCTGAAGCAAATGCCGGTCTTCGTGCTGGGAAGCAGCGAGAGCCATACCCACACGCACATCTCGCAGATGCCTGATCTGACGGTGACAGCAGCCGCAATGACTGGGCCACTAGCATTCGCCGAGGCGGGAGTGCGGCCAGACCAAATCGATGTAGCTATGATCTACGATTCGTTCACGATCACGGTCCTGTTGCTGTTAGAAGACCTGGGATTTTGCAAGAAAGGGGAGGGTGGGGCATTCGTGCAGGACGGGCGTATTGCCCTGGGTGGGCAATTACCAATCAATACGGATGGAGGGGGTCTCTCAGCCAACCATCCTGGCATGCGTGGCATTTTCCTCCTCATTGAGGCGACACGTCAACTACGAGGGCAGTGCGGTCCCCGTCAAGTGAAAGATGCAAAGCTGGCGGTAGCTCATGGCAGTGGTGGCTTGCTTCCCTCGCAGGCCACGGCGATTTTGGGACGGTAAGAAAACGTGATAATCGAGACCGATCAGCTACGCTCTGAAACGCGTAACTCAGGGAATCGTTTGCACTGCTCCAATATTCGAAATCCCAAGCGAAACCTCCACACTTTGAATACCCTGCTGCTGAAGTACGTGAGAGTACTTTCCAGGGTATTTGAGGCGTGGTCAATATGGTTGTGTACTACGACACCAGAAATGGGGTGAACCTGAGCGGCGAAGTTGCCTTCGCCGCTCAGGTTCACCCCATTCATGACCATTGCACCTGCAAGACGGGCACAGGAAATGCGTATGCGAGGTGGGTACACTTTTGTGATGCTTTGGTGGTACTCGGCTTTCCCGTAGGAAATGAACATGCAGGTAGCCACGTGTGCGTCTCCGATGTCTGTCAACGAGGACGTATCTGTGAGCGCATCCTGGACAGAACTGCTTTCTTCCAGGGTCAGAGCTTAGTCACCAGCCCTGGAAGATTGCTCCTTGCCCGATTATTTCTCAGACTCTAACTGGTACGCTGCACCTGACGCGCCGCTTCCTCCCATTGCTCTCGTCCCTGCTGCGTAGCCTTTTCGAAGCTCTCGGTTGCCTTCTGAAAGCTCTCTAAGCTCTGTCTCGAGGCGGTCTCCACCACTTCGAGCGTCTGCCGATAAGCAGTGAGCGGAGCGCGGAAGAAGCTCAAATAGCTCTCTGTGACCTTCTGATCCACTTGCTGTTTCTGCGCCTGCTGTTCCCACTGCTCCAGCATGGAACGCGCACTCTCCGCGTGGTCCTTGAGCAACGCGATCGTACTCTCAAAGACGCTTTGGGCATACTTCAGGTTTCGCTCTTGAGCGACAGAGATATTCTCTGCCAATGATTGGTTGGCCTCGCTCAAGGCTTCGATCGGACTTGCAGTGACTTCCTTGCTCTTTTTGTCTGTCATGGACTTGCTCCTTCTTTCTTTAAAGAACACGCTGTGACTCTCACTCGGCTGGAGATTTCCTTGAGGCCATGACGCGCCTCTCCTAAGCAGTATATCGCATGCGTTTCCCCATGTCTTAGCGCAGAGCAACTTTTGCCTCACAAAACTGTCACAATGGTTCGCCCTCTTCTGCGAACCACTCTCCCCAAGCTGGAAGAACCGCCACCAGGACCACTGCATCAAACAGCAACGCCCAAAATACACTGCCCCGCGGCCACACATTCGGCCAGGGAACGATCACATTGATGGAGGCGACTGCCGACGTGATCAGGACTAGCCGCGTTCATTCTTACTGTGTCCATAAGTCGTAGATCCCAGCAAGAAAGCCAGCACACATTGCCAGCGCAAGGATGCCGAACATCTTCCCAATGGTGCTCACCATGCTACTGCCTCTAAACAGCCACGAGGTACCAGGAAAGGATGGACACGCGTCCGCCAGAAAGAGACCAGGGAACCAGGAGACCAGAGCAGGCATCAGGTGTTGGAACTAGTTCCTCGAAATGATGGATACTGTTCACAAAGAACTTTGTCTGAAATACTGGCGCCATGACAGCAGAAGAACGAATAGCATCCTTAGAATCACAACTGAGCCAGGTTCTCAAGCAATTGCGGCTGACCCAAGAGGAATTGCGCCAGGCACAAGAGCAATTGGAAGCGGCCTCCAAGCGCATCGAGGAAATGGAAAAGCAGAAGACACCCCCGCCGACGTTTGTGAAAGCGAATGTGGTCAAGCGGCAAGATGACCAGAAGAAGGCACGCAAGAAGCGCGACCCCAAGCATAATCGCGCACGGCAAAGGCTCGAGCCGACGCGGATCGTGGAGCATGGGATCACAGACTATGGACGTGCTCTAGGTCCATTACGACACTCATCAGGTGCGGCCAAGGCTGTTGTTCACAGCAGCATACAAATCTCTTAACGCGAATGGAATGCTGAGGAAGATGGTATGGTAGCTTTGGGGATCATTCCAGGATGTTACAGGTGAGTTGAGGAGAATTGTGGGAATGCTTTTAAGCTCTTTGATGTTGTGCAGCCGATGAGAGAGTTCCAGCGCATTGTGATCAAGGAGGTCATCGTCAATGATCAAGAGGTCGGGCTTAATACGCTCTGCCGTCTCTTCTGCACTCCTCCCTCTGGTGATGGAGAGGACTTCACACTCGAACTCAAGCTTTAACGCCATTTCCAAAAACTTGAGAAATTTCGGATCGCTTGCGACAACCAGGATCGTTGGGAAAGCCACCTGGACCGTTCTCATGAGCATGAATTCATAACCAGCCATTGTTCACCTCCATCATTGCAGGAAACACTCGAGGAACTGTTTAGTACTATCCTAGACGATAGATGCCGGAATTGGAAGTGCCGGGTATCACAACGCTCTCTCAATGTGGGAGCATATGCATACGAAACACATGGAGCTGTAAGCGTAGGTGTAGATATATTCCTCGCGAAAGGAAATAGACTGAATGGAGGTGCAATTACCATAACGATGCGCTATGCCTACTCTCTCAAGTCTTCAGGCCGATCTCGTCTGGATCAGAAGTGGGTGCACATTGATGTCTAGCACACCTATCTGCCTTGTGCACACGTCTTGTTTTTCTGGCCTCATGATGCTACATTAATGTTATATTCATCTACGATGACAATTCATTCTCATGAGCTGAGATTCTGGCTCTTTTTGAGAGAGGGACACGCCATAAAGCATCAGGCAGCATACCCATGAACAAGGCCCACCCAGGAAGAGAGACGAGCTAGCTTGCGTTCCAAAGACCAGGTTCTTCCTCCTTCGATGTTCCATGGAGTGGTTTCATCGTCTCATACGCTGGTTGTTTTCTTTCAGAGCTACCAGTTGTGTTGTCGGAACAGCCCACAGTTCAGAGGAGCTTCCTGAAATCTGAAGGGTACTCTCTGATCCGTGTAGTTTACTTTGCTCAAAGCAGGTCCCTTCTCCTTTGCGTCTCATCAGTGTAATCAGCGTTGCCAGTAACCCTCGACAGGGAGGATTCGCCGATGGCCGACTCACGACAATTTGATACGAGCATGCCCCCTCACTCGTCTTCGGCTCTGCGCGTCACGTCGACAGAGTTGCTCCACCTGTTGGACATTTCGCCTGATGCGCTGCTCATTGTCGATCGGGAAGGGGCCATGGTGATGGTGAATGAGCAGGCTGCCGCACTGTTCGGCTATCGTCGCGAGGAGTTGCAGCAGCAGCGGCTTGAAATGCTCTTGCCCGAACCCCTACACGCCATGCATATCGCACACCGACAGCACTATTTCGCCACGCCGCGCACGCGCTCGATGGGCGCCGGACTCCACCTGTTGGGACAGCACAAGGATGGGACTGAGTTTCCGGTGGATATCAGTTTGCGCCCCGTGCTGCTGGGTGACGAGCCACTGGCCATCGGGGCCATTCGTGATATGAGCGCACAGAGGCACGCCGAACGCGAGCGCGCGCAACAAGCTGAGCACATCCGCCTGCAGGCTGAGCTGATTGACCTGTCGCACGATGCGATCTTCATCCGCGATTCCGTGAACCGTGTGATCTTCTGGAATAGGGGAGCAGAGGAACTCTACGGCTGGTCGTCCCAGGAGGCGCTCGGTCGTATCACGCATAGCCTGCTCAAGACGCGTTTTCCCAGCAGCCTTGCCGAAGTTGATGCACACCTCGAAGGGGATGGTCGTTGGGAAGGGGAACTGACACATACCCGCCGCGATGGCAGCCTCGTGGTCGTCGAAAGCCGCCAGGTGCTGGTCTGCGATGTGCTGGGGCACTCCACAACGATGCTGGAGATCAACCGGGACATCACCGAGCGCCGCCGCCTGGAGCAAGTTGCGCAAGCCGTCCATGCCCAGACCGTCGCTCGCTTGGCTTTCCTCCAGCAAATCATAGATGCGCTCCCCAGCAGCGTCTACCTCGTGTACGGCCAAGACGCGCGCCTGCTGCTGGCCAATCGTGCCGCTGCCAGCGTGTGGGGAGCAGCGTGGCACATTGATCAACCGATGCAGGAGTTTCTTGCCACCCATGGCATCAGGATCTTCGATGCGCAGGGGCGTCCACAGGAACTCACGGATTTTGCCACGCTGCGTGCTGTGCAAGAGGGTGAGACAGTCTTGCATCATCAGGAGATCATCCGTCGTCCCAATGGGTCGAGCTTGCCGGTGCTGGTCAATGCCGTAGCACTCGACTCGTCCGATGGGTGGCATGCCTTCAGACAGGCACCAGATGCACCAGAGCCAACAGCACAGTACAAGCAGCATGCGGATGTAGAGTCAGTAGCGCTGGTCGTGCATCAGGATGTGAGCGCACTCAAGGAAGCAGAGTACCTCAAGGACGAGTTTATCGGGGTGGCTGCCCACGAGTTGCGCAACCCCCTCGCCGTGCTCAAAGGCTTTGCCGGGATGCTGGTGTACCAGACGGCGCGCGGCAAAGGCGCGCAACTGTCTCCCTGGCAGACGGAAGCCCTCGAGGAGATTGATGAGGCGACCTCGCGGCTGGATAAACTCACCGAGGACCTGCTCGATGTGACGCGCTTGCAGGCAGGGCGACTGGTCTTGTCCCGCACCTCCACCGACCTGGTGGCCTTGATCCGGCACATGGTGACACAACGGCAGATGACCACGAGGCACCATGCGTTCTCCCTCGACACAGAGCACACCTCCCTCGTGGTGGAGGTCGACCGTGAGCGCATCGAACAGGTGCTTACCAATCTGCTGAGCAATGCCATCAAGTACAGCCCACACGGAGGACCAATCGAGCTGACCATCCGTGAAGAGGTCAAGCCACACGCCGCGCTCCTCTCCATTCGCGATCGGGGCATTGGCATTCCCGCCCTGCAACAGGCCCGTATTTTTGGGCGTTTTGTGCGGGCAGAGAATGCGCGCGCCAGTGAGATTACGGGAACAGGGCTGGGACTCTATCTCAGTCGCGAACTCGTCGAGCGGCATGGCGGGCGCCTCTGGTTTGAGTCCACCGAGGGAGTAGGCTCGACGTTCTTCATGGCCTTACCATTGCTTTGAGAAAAGCCTCTATTGCATTGAAGTACAAGAAGCGATTTGGTTTAACACCCCTCGTCCTGCGCATAAGAAATGCCCGCAGTCCTTGCAAGCAAGTACTTCCTTTCCTCTAACTACTTCATCCTTACAGAACACGTCATACCAAATCCGATTGATCCCTGATCGTTAAACACCTCGCTCTTTTTGCTCAGAAAAGGAAGATGAGGGTTCCTGAGAAAAAGCTCAACTGTTTATGCCAAAACCGTTCCAGCCTGTTGAAAAAGTCTCTGCCGAGCTTATTGAGAAGAGGGTGAGCTTGGCCGTTTAACAGTCCCTCCTCATTGCCTCAATGAGATTGAGACGTCAGCGAAAAAGAGCAGAACCACGCACTCAGAGGAAAAGGCGGGATACTAACACAAACAACGATCACATAAGAAAACAAGCTTGTTTGGGCATCAAACCATGTTGTGGCAGTGTTGACTGAGACCAGAGAGGCCACAGAGACCCTGATCCTTAGGCTTTTCAGCGGTTCGTCTCTGGCGATCTGGTCTGCCTCCCTCTTGGGAAGAGCCACCGCCTCTGCTGGAAACGGACGCCGTCCCCATCCCCGCTTTCTGAGCAGGCGTTTGAGACTTTGCCCAGCTGCGATGATCTGGGCTTCACAGTTGACCCTCCAGAGTCTTCGCAAGCGAAAGCGCCGCATCCCATGCCAGTCTTTGCCCTCTGCAAATAGTGGTTCCACCCAGACCTTGCGTTTATTTATGGCCTTCTGGTAAGCGGAGGTCTGATGGTACCCCTTGACCCGTTCGAGGTAGTCGGCATAAAAAGAACGGTGGAGTTGCCGACCGCGTTTGCTTGAAGTACACTGCGCTTTGCAGGGACAGGCATTACAGGTGGCTGCACCCGCGCTGTATTCCACTTTCTGCTCTTTGTACTCTATCCGAGATGGCAAGAGTGGCTGCCCTTGCGGGCAAAGATACCGATCGTGTTCAGCATCATAGGTGAATTGAGAGGACCCATAATAGGGCGTCATGTGCTCCCAATCGGGTAAGGGAACGTAGGCCCGAACGTGTGCATCTTCGATGGCTTTGATGTTCTCGATTGTTCTATTCTTGGTATCGCCAGTAACCTGTGTGGGCCGCACGCGCCAACGGAAGTACACATGCCAGCGTACATCAAGCATGGGTTGATTGTCCATCACCTCCCCTGGTGTGACCAGCACTGCCAGGATCATCCGACGTTTGCCTCCATCCACGACGTAATGCGTGTGGTAGCCCAGGTGGGTTCCTCCCCCTTTGAGGCGCATGGGTGTGGCATCAGGGTCGGTGATGCTGATCCGAAAATCAGCGGTTCGCCGGTAGAGGCCATGGACTTCTCGCTGTTGCCGGCCTTCTTCCGCGATCCAGTCGTGTCGAGCAGCATTGTCTGCCGCAAGGTCCTCAAGCTCAGCCTCGTGGATGGCAGTGGGGAGAAGCACGGGACTCGGGCAGGAGGTCTCCACAGGTGACTGTTCGGGAAGCGGTCCGTCACTGCTGCTTTCCTCGGTGCTCTCTGACTTTGCCAGTTCTGGTGCAAAAAGGGTGGCGAGATGCTCTCGAATCGCTTCTCGTGCCTCGACGGCAAAACGAGGAGTGAGCGAATCCAGATCGGCATTGGCATTGACTTGCGTCGAGTCGAAGTGTTAAACTAAACGCAAGAGTCACCTCTTCCGCTCGTCTTCAAAACTGGACATGAGCCTTTCGACTCATCCAGCTCCTCTGTTGCATGGCCTTTTTCATAGGTACGATGTCTCTGATCATGGCAATGTCGGTGGATGACTCGTAGGTTGTGCCACTCGTCTCTCCCACCTTCAGAACGCGGGAGAATGTGGTCGATTTCTAAGAGGTCTCCATTGCGAAAGTAGAGTCCACACCAGGGGCACTGACCTTGCTGTGAGTGGAGTAGTTTTCCTACGGTACTCTGGGTCATTGGATGGTCTTTGAGCCTCTGTGCCCAGTAGATCAGGTTGCCATCGTAGGGACTGGCCATTCCCCTCACCTTGATATGCCTCGTGATGGGAGTCGCGGCATGCCTTATGAGCGCATAGCCTGTGTGGGCTTTGAACTTCCACCCTTCGTGTTTGTCCACCGCCCAATACTTCCCCATAATCCAGTGCATATTCTTGTTCGGGTGTCGGCGTCGTGCCCAGGAGCGCATGATGTGATAGAGGACACTATCACAGTCACTGAACGTTTCCTTGGCTACCACGCTTCGATAGTAGCTCGACCATCCCACGATTTGTGGGTTGAGTGCTCCGATCACCTGCTCTTGTGAAGCGGCTTTGAGCAGGTGGACGGTTCTTCCCACTGCTCGCAGATGCGCCTTGACCTTTTCCTGACTGGGCTTGATGAGCGTTTGAACCCGAGAAAGTCAAATCCTGCCTTCCCATTGATAGGGTGCAGAGTATGGGCGATTCTCGTTTTACTGGCTTTCATCTCTAATCCCATATCTGCTAACCATGCTGCGGCTCGTACTTGGGCTTTCCGTACCCCCTCTTCTGTCGGATGCAGCACCACAAAGTCATCCGCGTAGCGCACCACATGCGGTTGTTGTCCGCTCGGATAGGCTTGGATGATGGCGGTTTCCATCCCGTGGAGCGCAATATTGGCAAGCAGCGGCGAAATCACCCCTCCCTGCGGTGTCCCGCTGGTGGTTTCCAGAAAGACGTTGCCATCGAGCGCTCCAGCCCGCAGCCAGGCTGTGATCGCTTGAGCCAGTTGGGGGTAGGTGGATAGTTTCCGTACGAGAGCGTCATGGTTGATGTTGTCGAAGCAGCCAGCGATATCGGCGTCCAGCACATATTTGTGCTTTCTGACGATACTTTTGAAGATGGCTTCGATCGCATCATGACACGAGCGGCCAGGCCGGAACCCGTAACTGTTTGGTTCGAATTTGGCCTCCCATTCCGGTTCTAAGGCAAGCTTGACCAGCATCTGCCTCGCCCGCTCAGCGATGGTGGGAATGCCTAAAGGCCGTTTCTCCTCTTTCCCAGGCTTGGGAATGTAGATTCTTCGGACTGGGGTGGCTTTCTTGGGCCACTGTCTCGGGTGGATCTCTTGCACCAGCGTGAGTCGTTGGTGGGCGTGAAGGGCTGTTTTCCCGTCAATGCCCGCCGTCTTCTTGCCCTGGTTGTCCTGAGTCACCCGCCGAACGGCTAAGGTACGGGCCGCTTGGGATTTCATCAAGAGTTTCTGTAACTTGTGGACTGCTCTTTGATTGCCCTGTTGACTTGCTCGGAAAATGCGCTTTTGGATGCGGAAACAATACCTTTCGAGCTTGCGCCAGGGAATGTGTTTCCAAGTCTCACTCACCTGCTCAGCATGGATAGCGTCAGGTGGTGCTTTCCTCTCTTGCATCGGACTTGTGCCTTTTCCTTCCATACAGCAGTGTTCACGTCAGCATATCCTCGCGGTTAGGCGAGGCCTTTGCTTCTTGAACAATCCTGCCACTCCTCCCATACGGTGGGCACCTGCTTGCTCAATCGACCTCTATCGCAAGAGGGTAGGAGTGGTTACTCCGTTCCACTCGCCTGTTTTGCGCTGTCGTAGGTCTGCACTATCCGCCGAACTCGTTGGGAGTGAATACCCTTGGAACTGTAACCGCAGGCCCCTGAGTTGGTCCCATTTTGGGTGAGGCTTCTCAGTCCACGTAAGCCTCGTGGCAGTGACGACGGTTCAGGCGTGCATTCAATTGCTTTGACCAGAGCAGCTAGCTTGAGGCTTCACTCTGTTGGACTCACAGCTTATCCTCGTTCTCTCCCGCTTTACGGATTGACGGCCAGTCGCTGCCGTAGGGAGATTGCTGTCTACTTTCACCGAGTAGGTTAGGAATTGCGCCTAACATCAGACGAGTAGTTATCAATGTTCCTTTCGGTTCATAGCCACTTATCCCCCGTGTTAGCACACGGTTTCAAGTGAACGGATCGCACACAACTCCTTGCCCCACACTAGCTTCGCCTGCTGACACTGTTCGACAATGTAAATGCTATCATGATAGAGGCTCATCCTCGAAAAAAGTGAGTGTATTTGTCAATGATATTGGGTCTCTCCCCACGGGTTGCGCAACGAGATGTACATCCCAAGCGAAGTGGCTCTGGAACGTGCTTTGTTGCATTCATAGCATTTGCATAGAAGCGGAACTTCTCTCACATTGAAAGCCGAGTAAACAATGTGAGCGAGATTGCTCATGAAGCCATTTCGTGCTATATAGTTTGCTTGCTATAATCTCGTTGCGCAACCCGTGGGGAGAGCCCCTTTTATATTAACCTAAACATGGTTTGCCATATGCTGCAACAACTGCATGTGCAGCGCCGCCTTCTGCCCGGTCCCTCTGGCGTGCGGGCACAGGCGCTCGCGCCAGATGGCACACTTCTTGACGATTTCATCGTGGATGGGCAAGGAGGGGTATTGCATGCGCGCAATGCTCCCTCTCCTGTCGCGACATCATCACTGGCGATTGCGGACATGATCGCCAGTACCGCAGAGAAGCAATTCGGGATTGCTTAACTGTAGCTCCAAAGTAGCCAGTATAGCTAGGGAACTGTGACGATTTTGTAATGATGAAACCATATTTGTGATAGCCTTGTGAGGTCAATGCTACATACTTTAAAAAAGTGAGCTGGTGGCCTCAAAAACTGGTAGTAGAAATAGGCACCAGCAAGATTTTCACCTGTTTTGGAAGAGAAAGAGGAAAGAAATGAATATCCTCCTCATTGGAGCCCCAGGAGCAGGCAAAGGGACACAGGCAGAGAAGCTTTCTCAACTCCTCGCACTTCGGCATATTGCGAGCGGGGACCTGTTCCACAAAGCCTTTGAAGAGCAGACTGAACTTGGGTTAAAAGCTCAGCGCTATGTTGATCTGGGCGAACTAGTTCCCGATGAGATCACCATCCCGATGGTGATGCTCCACATTGAAGAACCTGAGAGCATGCAAGGTGTGATACTGGATGGCTTTCCGCGTACGCTTGCGCAATCACAGGTGTTGGATGCAGAACTCTTGCGGATCAATCGACAGATCGATCTGGCGATCCACCTGAAGGTGTCGCGCGAGGAGTTACTTTCGAGGCTTGCAGGCAGAGTCTTCTGCCAGGCAAATCAACACGTGTACCACATCAAATTTCGTCCTCCGAAAGTGGCTGATCGATGTGATCTGGATGGAAGTAAGCTCTACCAGCGCCCTGATGATGCCGGAGAAGCCATGCGAAGGCGACTGGTCATCTACTTCAATCAAACCTTCCAGGTGCTTGACTACTATAGCCGGCAGAACAAGCTCAGAGAAGTGGATGGCAACTCGAGTATCGATTCGGTCCAGGCAATGCTCTTGAGCGTAGTAAATGACTACACGGGAAGAGAAACGAGGGTCTAAAGCAGCATCTTTCTCGCCAGCACGAAATCGACCGGCCAGAAGAAAGGGCTCGTCAGCACGCGAAACAGGCGTGGCCCGTAGTTGACGCGCGTCCGCAGGATCAGCCGCATCATGTCGGCATCCGCTTCGATGAGGATGAACACCCAGCGGTACAGATGAGCAAAGCTGCCACCTGTGTCACTCTGAGCGAACCGCGAGCCATTCATTGATGTGTGGCCACGTAAACTTCATCGCACCGCTGCCCGCCATCATGCCAATATGGCCTCCCTTCACCTTCTGCAGGAACTGATCCTGGCTGCTGACCTTTGTCATGATACTTTCCGATTGGTATAGTGGCGAGATATGATTGGATAAGGCGATTACATTGAGCAGGCTGGCGCGGATGCGGCTGAGGTCCACCCGCTCACCACGAAGAACCATTGTTCCCTGAATAAGTCGGTTCTACCGGTAGAGCTCCTTAATGAGCTGCAGATAGGTTGCCCCGGCCATTGGGATAAGATCATTTACCCAGGTGTTCATGGCGTGCCATGATTCTATGATACGCGGGTTATTCAGGTTGTCCCATAATGTGGGTTTCGAGTGAACGGGTCGCACGGGTCCGTTCCTACTCGACTTCCTACTTCGCACGCCATCTGTTCTACAACCTCCTGTAATGCTTTTTCAACTTCTGAAGAAAGTCCAACTCCAGCACAGAAATTCTTTCCTTCGATGGCATATACGATGAGAGATGGCGGGAGTTGGTCTATTACACGTGCGAGTTCGATAGCCTCTGCTACGCCAAAGACATGGGTAGACTGAAATGAAAGTTGCGCTGGGATTGGTTGCTTAAGTGCATCAAATCGGTAAATAGCGCCTGGATTTCCACCCGAAGAAACAGCATCGATGAGGATGACCATCTTTGCTTCACTCCACATCTCCATCAGGTCCGCGCCATCGCTGGTACACTCTTTGAAGAGCGTACCAGGAAGACCTTTCGCCTGGAGTGCCCGAATGGCTGCCAGTCCAGCACCGTCGTCACCGCGGTACTCGTTGCCGATACCGATCAACAGGATTTGTAGTGGCATAAACTCCCTCTCCTTTTGGCGACCACAAGGGTTCCATCCCCGCGCCAAACCGCCCACGCCCCTACGAGCGTTCGATGTGCAGCTTGAGAAAGTGCGTGGCGCAGGAGATGCATGGATCATAGTTGCGGATTGCCTGCTCGCACTGCCAGGTGAGCTGTTCTACAGGTAAATCTATAGCTTGCGCAACATACTGCCAGAGGTCATTTTCGATGGTTTTCTGGTTTTGGGACGTTGGCGGTACAATCTTCGCGTCGAGAATCAGCCCCTCGTCGTTCAGCCGGTAACGGTGATAGAGTATGCCGCGAGGGGCCTCCGTGATTGCATACCCTACCGATGCGCGTGGATGAAGCTCGACCGCGGGCTTGTCGGGCCTCTCGTACCCCTCGATGATGCGCAGCGCTTCGTCGAAGGCATAGAGCACCTCCACGCTGCGCACAAGAATGCTTTGAAAAGGATTGCGGCAGCGCTCCCCAAGTCCAGCGGCGCGAGCCGCTTCCTGAGCCAGGGGAGAAAGCTGGTCGAAGTTCAGGTTATAGCGGGCCAACGGCCCAACAAAGTAGGCTCCCCGCTCCTTTAGAACAGAGTGTAGCGCATTCGAATATGGCACATGCTCTTCGACAAAGTGCGTATCGTATGCTTGAACAGCAATATCCAACCCTCTATTAGAAACAAGCCGACCCTCATTCAGGGGGTATTCGGCGGGATGGCGCAGCGCAACAAACTCGTAGTTCTGCTCGAAACCTGGAAAGGGCAATTGCGCGGTCCAGCGTACCGTTTCCAGCGCAGCGTCCCGCCCCCACTTCAGTTGCTCTGCGAGCTGGCCAAATTCCTGCTTCGAAGGCACCTTATAAAAGCCGCCAACACACACGTTGATGGGATGAATCTCCCTGCCACCCAGGAACGCGACAATGGCATTGCCAGCCTTCTTCATGTGCAGGCCGCGCTTCACAATGTCGGGGTAGTCCTGCGCCATGTGCATGGCATCAGGATAGCCCAGAAAGTCGGGCGCATGGAGCATGTAGATATGCAAGGTATGGCTCTCGATCCATTCGCCACAGTAGAGTAGCCGCCGCAACTGGCGAAGCTGCCCGTCAACTACCACGCTGAGGGCCTGCTCCATCGCATGGACGGCGCTCATCTGGTAGGCGACGGGACAGATGCCGCAGATGCGAGCAGTGATATCGGGGGCCTCACTGTACATGCGACCTCTCAAAAGCGCCTCGAAGAAGCGCGGTGGCTCGAAGATCTTCAGTTTCACGTCCGTAACCCTGTCGCCGTTGATCTTCACGTAGAGCGCCCCCTCCCCTTCGACGCGAGCCAGGTAGTCCACCTTGATGGTCTTACTTTTCATGTAATTCACTCTCCTTGCGAAAAGCCTCGGCATAGGCATTGAATCCGCGGAACGTGCGCACCAAATCCTGCTCACTTGCGCCAAGCTGGCTCCAGCGGGCGCTCAACGAGACGGTATTGGGGGTCTCTTTCGGGCCGTAGCAGCCGTAGCAGCCGCGCGCATAGGCCGGGCAGATGGCGCCGCACCCGGCGTGGGTTACCGGTCCCAGGCACGGTATACCCCGCGCAACCATCACACAGACGGTGCCGCGCTGTTTGCACTCCACGCAGACACTGTGCGCCGGGGTGTTCGGCTTGCGACCGTGTAGAAAAGCGCTGATGACTTCCACGAGCTGGTGTTTGTTGATAGGACAGCCGCGCAATTCGAAGTCGACGAACACGTGATCGGTGATGGGCGTCGACTTGTTGAGCGTTTCGATGTATTTCGGCGTAGCGTAGACGATAGAGATGAACTGTTTGACGTCCTTGAAGTTGCGCAGCGCCTGAATACCACCGGCAGTAGCGCAGGCACCGATGGTCACCAGGTACTTCGAGACGCGGCGCACCTTGTGGATGCGCTCCTCGTCATGCGGGGTGGTGATGGACCCCTCGACAAGCGATAGATCATACGGCCCCTTCACGACAGCGCGCGACGCTTCGGGGAAATTGGCAATCTCTATCTCACCAGCCACGGCCAGTAGCTCATCTTCGCAGTCCAGCAGGCTCAACTGGCAGCCGTCACAGGAGGAGAATTTCCAAACGGCCAGTTTTGGTTTCTGTGTGCGCATCATCTCAAACCTCCCACTTTGTGAGCAACTCTTGAACCTGGCTGTACTGGAACACGGGGCCGTCCTTGCAGACGAAGTGAGGCAAATACTGGCAGTGTCCGCATAGGCCGATCGCACATTTCATATTGCGTTCCATCGAGACATACATGTTCTCTGCTGCTACCCCGCGCTTCTGCAGCTCTGCCGCAGTGAAGCGCATCATGACCTCGGGACCGCAGACCATGGCCACCGTGTTCAGCGGATCAAACGGCGCCCTGGGGATGAGCCGTGTGACGACACCAACACTGCCACGCCACTTGCCTGTAGCATTATCTACCGTGACATACACCTCGAGGTCAAAGTGCGCACGCCAGTGCTCGACTTCACGCCGGTAGAGGATGTCTTCCGGCGTACGGGCACCGTAGAGGAGCACGACCTTGCCGTACTTTTCCCTTTCGGAGATAACCTGGTACATGGCCGAGCGCAGGGGTGCAAGTCCGATGCCTCCGGCGACAATCACGACATCCCGGCTCATGGCACGCTCGATGGGCCAGTGACTGCCGAACGGCCCGCGCACGCCTATCACGTCGTCAGGCTTGAGTTCGCGCATGGCCTTTGACACGGTGCCCACAGCCCGTGTTGTATGCACAAG
>WNFY01012319.1_pt1 | contig 14656 bp, 24 predicted proteins | sample 5400091 | NCBI WGS metagenome assembly WNFY01 (sample SAMN13153364, study PRJNA577476) | soil metagenome | isolation source: 60 cm soil or saprolite under grassland replicate 1 | place: USA:California | collected 2016-06-15 | reverse complement strand
CGCCACTCCGCCTGGAGACATCCATCCCCGAAAACCGCCACTTTAAATGAGAGACCATGACCGATGACAACCCCGCAAGCAAGTGGCGCGCCGCAGGCCAGCAGCACCCAGCCGCGCCAGATCCAACGAGAAATGACAGAGAACCCGCAATGACCAGCCAAAACCCCGCCACCACAGAACGGGCCTGCGCCTACCCCGGCTGCACGCAGCCCGCCGCCCCGCCGACCGGTCCCGGACGGCCGCCCGAGTACTGCGAGGGCCGCGGCCACACCAAGGTCACCGCATGGCGGGAACGCCGCCGCCTGGCCGCCGCCGCGGCCGGGACCGCCGCGGCGGCCGACACCGACCGGCCGGTGACCCACGCCCGGGTGACCGGCGCGGAGCTCCTGCGCCTGCTCCGCGCGGAAGCCGACCGGGTGGAGGGGATCGCCGGGCAGCTCCGTGACGCCATCACGACCCTGACCGACCCGACCGCCGCCGAGGCGGAGGTGGAAGCCGCCCGCGCCGCCGCCGAGCAGCGGGCCGCCGCAGCCGAGGCCCGGGCCGCCGCCGCCGAGCAGCGGGCAGCGGACGCGGCCGTCGGGCAGGCCCGCGAGGACGCCGCCGCCCGGATCACCGCCGCCGAGGCCGGCCGGGACGCGGCCATCGGGCAGGCGCGGGACGAGGCTGCCGGGCGGATAGCCGCCGCGGAGACCGACCGGGACCAGGCCCGCGCCGACGCCGCCCAGGCCGCGGAAACCGCCCGGCTGGCCGGGCAGGAAGCCGCCGCCGCCCAGGCCGCCGCCAGCGCCGCCCGGGAAGAGACCCGCCGGGCTCAGGCCGCGGCGGAGACCATGCTTGCCGGGTTCCGCGCCGAGGCCGCCGCCGAGCTGGCCGCCGTCCGTGCCGACCTGCGGGCCCGCGCCGAGCGCGCCGAGAACCAGGCCGACGCCTACCGCGCCGAGCTGGCCCAGCTGCGCGGCAGCGTCAGCTCGGACACCTCGGACGACCCGGCCGCCGCACCGCGGCGGGCCAGCCGGCGCAGCTCAGCGACCGCACCCTCTGTCAGGTGATACGCAAAAGGGACTCTCTGGTGTGAGAGTCCCTTTTGCGCGGTCCCAGGTGAGGGGCGGGCCAGCCTGGCCAGGCGGAGTGCCCGCCTGTTCCGGCACATTCCCTTCAATACGAGGGGCGATTACCCCGGCTGATGATGCACCCCGCTACTCCGCTGCACTTCGCGGTAATGGCGGCGACCCTGCGCAGCATCCCGGGCAGCCACCGGTCGTGGAACACCAGGGCGTCCGCGAGCGGGGGCTTGTCCGGGGTGAACACGCGGCGGTATTCCAGCCATGTCACTGAGACCTCGGTTACCGCGTCGGCGTGGGCGAGCCAGCATTCCCTGATCGCGTCGCGGGCCGAGGGGTAGATCACGAACAGCACCTCGGTGACCCACTGGGCCAGGTCGGCGCGTACCGCTGAGGCCTGTGCCTCATCCAGGTCGGCCCACCTGACCGCAGGCGGCCCTTTCGGCGCGGGCAGCGCCTTCGCCTGCCCCTCCAGGTCATCCATGCGCGCGTCCAGGCCGGCGATCTGCCCGCGGTGGGCAGCGACCTGGACGGCCAGGTGAGCCAGCGCGCCGCCTGGCGTGCCGTCAGGCAGCGGCATCGGCGCCACCCTCCACGGAGGGCATGCCGGGCTCGGCCAGGTACAGTCCCGGAGCCACGGGCATCATGTACGGGCGGGGCAGCCTGCCCGTCCTGTACGACATCCGCCGCCACGGGGTCCTGAACTTGACGACCACGGGGGCAGCGTCCGCGTGGATCACCAGCGCCCGTCCCGCGGGCAGCGCCCGTATCGCCTCGGGCGGCAGGGCGGCAGTCATCCCTTCCCCGTCGGGGATCCTGCCGCACAGCGCGGACAGGTCGCCGAGCTCGTCCGCGTCGGCGAACCCGGACATGATGACCTTGGTGCCGCAGCAGGACAGTGCGGCGCCGGCCGCGTGCTCCCCGTACGCTTCGCGCAGCTGGGCGATGGAGTGGACCACGATGGCCATGAACGACCCGAACCCGGCGGAGTCGGCGAGCTTCTGCGCGAGCTTGGGCAGCCCCACGTTGGCCACCTCATCAATCGCGTAGAAGATCCCCGGCACGTGACGGCGCCACGGGGTGCGGGTGGCGGCGAGGTTGCCTTCGTGGTGCATCAGGTCCGTCACGAGGCGGAACAGCGGAGCCGCGACAGATGATGACCCGTCGCGCATGATCAGGTAGAGCGTCGACCGGGTCCGGGCGAACTCGCCGGCGTCGAGCGGCTCGACGTCAGGACCGCACACCATGTCCCGCAGTTCGGGCACGGCCAGCCATCCCAGCGAGCGGAGCACCGTCATCCTGATGGATGAGGCGGCCTTGGTGTCGGCGAACAGCTCCGGCAGGGCGGCGAACAGCTCCGGGCAGGCGCCGGGGTTGCGGGCGATCCTGGCGAGCTGCTCGTGGCCTTGCCGGTTCGCCCACATGTACGCGGCGGCCATCGTCTGGCGGTCGATCGCGGCGGCGTGCATCAGCGCGGCCAGCGCGACCTGTGCCTTGTCCGCCCAGAACGCCAGCTCACCCAGGTTCGAGGTGTCCCCGATGAGCGCAGCGGCGCGGCGGACGGCGACCTCGGGTGCTTCGCAGCCCGCGATGATGTCCGGGCGGAAGTTCGACGGCAGGCCGCCGACCTGGTAGGGGTTGAACACGTACACGGGGCCGAGCTGGGCGCGGGTACCTGAGGTCAGGTCGTACAGGTCCGAACGGGTGGTGAACGACACGCACGCGCCCGGGTGGGACAGCATCCACTCGCCGAGGAACCCGGACTTGCCGACCCGCGGCGGCGCGATGATCGCCACCTGGTGCTCTTGCGGGACGAAGACCCGCTTGAAGTACTGGGCGCGGCCGAGCCGCCAGGCGTACCACGTAGCCGGGCTGAACAGCCGCGCCCAGAACCCGAGGTCGGGGCGGACCCGCTTGCCGTGGCGGACGGCGGCGAGCCGGGACCAGCGGATGCACAGCTCGGGGAACGTCGCGCATCCCGCCGAGGGGCGCAGCCGCAGCCGCACCCGCCAGCGGAACCGCCGGCGGGGCAGGTGCGAGAACGCGGTGGCGCGCAGGAACAAGGCACCGGTCCCGCCGAGGGCCAGCATGGCGCCGATCGTGTCGGTGGTCATGATGCGATCTCCTTGGGGTCGGTCCCCGCCAGGGCGGCGCGGGCGTCAGCGGCGAGGATCTCGCTGGCATAGGTGCGGGCGGTCCCCCACTGAAGGCCCGCCAGCTCGCCGACCTCCCGGGCGACCCGGGACAGGGCTTCGCGGTCTGCGAACAGCGGGTGACGGCGGTAGTGCCACTCGAACGCTTCCTTCTTCGTGGCGAACAGCGGCGGCTGGTCACCCTCAGGCGCAGGGCACGCGGTGCACAGGGCCAGCTGGCCGTGCCCGTCAACGGTCAGGTGCGGGCTGGTGATCCCGTGGGCGGCGAAATCCACCTCGGACGGCAGCCCCGCAGGCGCGCGGACGGCCTGCTGACCAGGAACCGGGGCGACGTCGAGCACCATGCGGCGCAGCCCGGTCAGGGTCGACTTCGGGGCGAGCACGGCACGCAGGCCGTAGAGGGCGAGCAGCGCGGCCACCCTGAGGCAGGCCACGGCGGCCTTGCCGAGCCAGGACCACGCGGACTCGGTGTCCGTCGGCAGGACGTGACGGCGGATGACGGAGATAACCCGGTCGGTGATGACGGCCAGGACGAGGGGCGGCGCGGTGTACGCGACCACCGAGCGCCACTCGTGCGGGTCCGCGGCGGCGTAGTTCATTCCCGCGGCGAGGAAGGCGAAGGCGACGATGAGGAAGCGCTCGCCTTTCGAAGCCTTCCCGGCCAGGGCCAGGCCGATGCCGAGGGCGGACAGGATCACCATCGCGGCGTCCGGCGACAGGGCCTCGATGAGGCTCGCCGCGGTCTGCTGCTTGATGTCGAATACGTAGTGGAACTGGGCGCTGGCCGAGACGAACAGCAGCCCTCCGCCGAGGATCGCCAGCAGCCAGGTTGCGGTGGCGATGACCCTGCTGCCCGGGTTCCGGGCGTTCCCGGCCAGGCGCAGGACGTTGGTGATGAACTTCCGGTCTGGATCGCTGCCGTTCACCTCGAAAAGGCCGGGCCCGTTCAGTTCGGCCTCGGTGGCGGCCCAGTCGCGGAGTCCCGCGGCGCGGCTGAAATCATTGCTCATGTCAGTGCTCGTTCCTTGAGTGCTGATGGGTAGCCCCGTCCTGCGGCTGGTCCGTGGAAAGCTCGGCCGCGGGACTGGGGTCGGACATCTCGATGACGGCGGTCAGGTAGCCCTGCGCCAGGTGCGGGTGACGGAGTTTCGTGCCCATCGGGCCGGGGGTGATGCCGGGCGCGGCGGCTAGCAGCTCGGCCGCGCGGTTCACCGCCTCCGGGCTGCCTGTCAGCCTCACCTGGACGGGTTCCGGGCCATCTGCCATCATGAGCCGGCCTCGGCTTCGCAATCGCGGGCGGGTACAGACAGCTCAGCCGCCAGCCTTGCCTGACAGGCCGCGTAGAATGTCACGTCCTGGTGGTGGCGCTGGGCGTCGGTGGCGTCGGCCTCGGCAGCGCGGGCCGCCGCACGTGTCCCGTTCCACCTGCCTTTCCACCCGGCGTCCGCGGCAGCGTCCCGCGTCCGCTCAGCAGCGGCTCCGAACTGGGCGGCCCGCTGAGCGGACGCGGCGGCCATGCCCAGCGCATAACCGGCGGTCGATGATGCTTCCCTGCTCATGATGCCTCCGGCTCGATGACACAGGTAACTCCGTTGTTAATGATCAATCCGCTTGTTTCCTTTTTCATGTCCTCTCCGTTTCCTTTTCCCTCATATCATCCGGGCCTGGTCTGACATTTACGATTGCAAAACCGCAGGTGGTCAGAACTTGTCAGAAAAGGCTCATTTTCCCGTTCAGGTTCGCGCGGCGCAGGAATTGCTATCTCATGCGGCTTGAGCGGCACCTGATATTCCCTCGCAGGAATTGCGGGAACTTTATCCAGGGTGCTGATTCCCGAGACCTCGATGCATGGATCGCAGAACTTTCTCCCCTCAGGCCCGTAAAGCCGGTGCGGCGCGCCGCATTTAGCGCACGGGCCCTGCTCGGTCAGCGGGTAGCCGAGCGTCCCGCGTGAGAACTGGATCTCGTTGTCCACCTCGGCGCGGACGCACAGCACGCACGGCGTGGGCTCCCGCGCGGCCGCGGCCGGGTCATTCTGGTCGAACCCCACGGCGGTGGGGTGCTGGCACAGCGGGCACGGCCTGCGGACCACCTCGGCCCAGAAGAACCGGAACGGGCCGCCGCTCATGACTGCCTCAGCGCGGTCAGCACGTCCTCAGCAGCGATCAGGTCCGCGAGCTCGCCCGGGTGCGCGGCGGCCAGGGCCGCCAGCCCGAGGAACTCCCGGGCCAGGTCCCGCCTGCGGGTCCCGTTCTTCACGGCCAGGTCGACCGCGAGGACCGCCAGCGGGTCCTCGCGCCAGTCCTGCTGGCCCCAGGCGCCGAGGTTGTACCAGCAGAACGCGCACGTCCCCGCCGGGGGCTGGCGGACCACCGACCAGCCCTGGAACCTCCCGGAGTGGCCTGTGATCTTCTGGTAGCGGCTGAGCCAGTCCGCGCGGGCCTTCGCGGCCTGCTCCGCGCTCGGGGTGACCGCGGTCATCCGCTCGCTGAGCAGCCGCCCGCAGCGGGTCTGGTCGGGGATCAGCCGCCATGGCGGCCGGACCCGGAGCAGGTGCGTCTTCATGGCTCCTCGAATTCCAGCTCGTCCTGTACCAGCTGCTCGGGCTCAGGGCCGGGCTCGGGCTCGCGGGCCTGGCCGAGGCGGGCAATGAGCGCCTCGTGCAGACCCGGGTGCGGGACCCCCTTCGTCCAGGTCCTCATGACGCCTCCGGGTCGCTGTGCTCGGCCACTGCGGCGTGCTCCTCGCGGGACAGCAGGACCCGGGGAACCGCCACATCACACGGGCCGACCCGGATTTTCTCCGGGTCCGGGCCAGGCTCCGGGAACAGCCATGAAAGCCAGCTCATGACGCCTCATACCAGCGCTGATCGTTCATGCCACGGATTCCTCTCGTGCGTGCTCGCGGTCGAAATCGACCCCGCCCCAGACCCCGAAGACCTCCCCGCGCTCAACGGCACCGACGGAACATGGCAGCCGACCGGGACAGCCCTGGCAGATCGCGGTGGCCGCGGCGATGTCGTCCGGCTGGCCGGAGAAGAACAGATCCGGGTCAGCGCCCGCGCAGGCGGGCTTGCGGATGAACGGGACCCTCGGCGGGACCGTGATCCGTACCAGGGGCATAGGCGCCCCGGTGATCCGGGACGGGTCCTCACCTCGGGCGATCGCGGCTTTCTTGCGGGCGGCCTTGCGGTCGGCTTCCCGCTTACGGTCCCGGTTCACGACCCGGCCTCAGGTTCGGCGTGCGCGTCGATGACCGCCAGCAAGGAACCCAGATGCCATGCGACAGCCCCGTAAGCCGACGGGTAGGCGAGTTCGCTGTCTCCGGTGAACCCCGGGTCGTCTGCTCGCGCAACCGCGAACGCACCTCCGGACTTGTGGGCCTCCGATGCCACCCTCGCGTGTTCGACCACGCGCCTGTCATCTGCGGAAAGCCTCATCCCGCCTCCATCCACGTCTCGCAGTCCGCCTGATACTGGGGGGTGGTGACCAGGGCGCCGGAGCGCCCGGTCCATTCGATGTACTGGCCGGTGCGGGTGTCCGCGCTGGCTTCGGCGGCGCTGCGGGCAAAGAAGAATTCCGAGGGTCCGGCCCGCAGGGACAGCAGGCGCGCGGGCACCTCGTACGTAGTCCCGTCGAGGCCGGCAAGCTCCTGCGCCTCAGCCGGGGTCAGCGTGGCGTCGCTCACTGGCCTGCCTCCGGTTCGCTCTCGCGTTCGATCCGGTCGCACGGCCCGATCCGCCAGGGAGCCGGAGCGTCACTCCGCGATGCGGCGGCGCAGCAAAGCTCCGCCGGAGGGGCAGCCGCCCAGGGGAAGAGGACGGCTGCCAGGAGGTCCAGGACCCCTACCTGCTCCGGCTCCCTGGCGTCCTTGGCGGGAGCACTCCAGGCGATCACGAACCCGCCTCCGCCTCGAAGCCCTCTGCAGCCGCCTCGCGGGCGGACGCGGCCAGAGCCCGGATCTGCGCGGGCTCCAGGCCTGACAGGTTCTCCAGGAAGCCGGCGAGCCCGGCGGCGCGGGGCGGGGAGTCCGCGTACACCGTCGCGATCTCACCGTTACCGAAGGTCCAAACAGCCAGCCGGGGAGAGGAAGTGAGGTGAGACCCGAGCATCATTCTCGCGCCGCCGATCGCGCCTCCCGGGATGCGCGGAGATCCCGCGCACATCCACGGGTCGTCAGGGTCGCCGTGTTCCTGGACGCACCAGGAGGGGCACTCGCGTCCGTCCTGATTCATCTTCATCCGGCTTCCGCCTCTCTCTCGGGCTTGTCCAGGTCAGGGCCGGGGTGGTTGTTGATCTCCCTGGGAGGCTCGGGGGTGACGTCGGGCAGCATCGGCTTGCCGGTCGAGACGCCGGGGGCAGCGTGCGGTCCCGTGGCGATGTGCCAGCAGAACTCAGCGGGACAGCGGTAGCGCTCTCCCTGCGGGTCGGTCCGGTGGATATGCCCCGGGGGCTCTCCTGAGGCCTCCATCCACTGGCCGAGGACAGCTACGGGAGACGGTCCGGTACGCAGCACCGGGGCTTCACCCGCCATCAGCCGGGCCGCCATCTTGTCCGCGTCGAAGAACTCACCCCGGGTGCTCATGCCATTGCCTCCGGGTCCTCCGGCTCGGCCAGGTAGGCAGCCTCTTCCGCCCGGGCCTCAGCGACAGTTTTCGGCGACTGGTCACCCCGCGAGGTCAGGACCTCCCAATGGGCGAATGTCCCATTGCGCTCATCGGCCAGGACCTCGACGTCAGCCCGGCCGAGGGAAGCGGAGTACCCGGCGTAGGTGCGGTAAGACGGGACAGCCTGGTCAGGCCGCGGAGTCAGGCCCGCGTCGGACGGGTGCTCCAAGACGTAGTGGTAGAGGTGCTCGTGCGGGCTACTCATGACGCAGCCTCCGGCTCTGCCGGGCGGATCTCCGAGGCGTCCCGGAAGCACAGCGGGTACAAGGTCTCGCCGTTCTCCTCGAACGAGACCTCGTCCGCCTCGACGCAGACCTGCCACTCACCGGGACCGCACACCGCGGCCACCGTCCCGGGCAGCCAGGACCACTCCTGGCGCGGTCCCTGCGCCTGCACGGCGGTCAGCGGGTAGCGGACCTGGACTAGGGAGTCCTCCGGGTAGGGGGACTCTTGCGGGTCGTTCATCCTGCCTCCATCTCCATCTGTGGTGCTCCGCGCAGCTCCCCTTCGGCAGCCGCGCTTGTTTCTGGGTCTTTTGGGGACCAGCTCTCAATCAGGGCGTCCACGAGCGCGTTGACCTCAGGGCCGTACTCGGTCACGGGCTCGGGCGCTTGCGCGGCGACCCGGGGTGCCGGGGGCTCGTAATGCGGGACTGCTACGGGGGCTGCTTCAGGCTCGATCCCGAAGATCTCCAGGAGGGTTGACCGGTCGGCCTGACTGGCGCACTCCCAGCCAGCTCGGGCTAGCGCCTCCTCCTTGGACAGCTGGCCGGACTGAAGGCCGTTGACGGCCTTGCAGACCTCGCACCGGCGGGAGGCTCCGTGCTGCTTGAGCTGGCTCTCGCGCATCCGGGAGCCTGGCTCCACCTGCGCAAGAACCCACTTCCCGCCGCGCTCTAGCTGCACCTGGAGCATCCGGGCTCCGCGCCCTAGCGCGTGATCGGTCAGCCGTGCTTTGATCTTGTTGCTGCTGCCGGTGTAGTGCTTCGCGTGAGCCAGCGGCGGCCACAGATGAAGCGTGTAGACCTGGCTCCGACCAGCCATCTTTCCCTCACGACTTCAGGGAAAGCTGGTTGTGATGGCGCAGGACGATCCGGCTCACTGACGAGCGGGTAAGCCCCAGCGCGCGGCCGATCGCTTCCTCCGAGAGTCCGCCAACATGAGCGGCGAGAATGGCCCGATCACGGTCCCGGCGCAGCGCGCGCAGACGGCGAGCGCGCAACACGCGGCGGTCCCGCTCGGACAGGCCACCCCAGGTGCCGTGAGCAATCCCATTGCTGATGGCGTAGTCAAGGCACTCCTGGCGGACCGGGCATCGCGCGCAGATCCGGCGCCCAGGCTCAGCCGACACGCCGTCCGGGGGGAAGAACAGGTCAGGGTCGGCGTCGCCGCACGCGGCACGGGCGCGCCAGGACGGATCACGCGGGCGAGGGGACAATGCGAACTCAGCGAGGAGGCTGGCGCTCACCGGTCGCCCTCCGCGGCCCGCGCCCGCCACCAGGCGGTGAACTCAGCCAGGTCCGCAACGTCTAGGCCGCTGGCCGCGAACTCGTCCGCGAACCGCCTCGGGTACCTGCGGGTTGTCTTCCTACTCCCCCGGCACACCACCGTGCACGGCAGCTCACCCGCGATGGCTTTCCGGCGGACCGTCTCATGAGAGATGCCCAGACGCCGCGCGAGCTGCTTGGCAGTCAGGAAGTCCGGAGTCTCTTCCGGGCGAGAAGGCGCGGGCTCTGGCCGCTGCGGGACAAGTACCGCCGCTACGGCCCGCGCCACCGCCTCCAGCAACTCCGGCGTCGCCTCAACGCCGCCTATGGAAGGCACGCTCACCTGCTGATCACGCACAAGGACGACTCCTCTCGTGTTCATCGAGGGGTCGACCCGGTGTCACATCTGGTGCAACTAGTGACTACTGGTGCCTCGCCGACTGCCTCTATCTGCTCTAGTCGCCTAGAGGAGTTATAGCACATGTATAGAGGAGTTGGGAGAACGCGTCAAGGCCGGTCGTCAGTGAGCAGGCAGCTCGTAGTTCAGTACATACGCGTCGGCGGACATGATGGTGTCGCAGACTTCGACGGCGCGGCCCTCGACATCAAACGCAGTACGGACCAGCCGAAACACTGGCACCCCTGGCACCATCGCTAGCAGCCGCGCCTCATCCTGGGTGGGCATCCTCGCGGAGACTTCCTCGGTGAACCGCTCAAGGGTGTGGCCCAGTTCTTCAAGGCGGGCGTAGATCCCGCCCGGCCCTGGGTTCGGGTCAGCGATCGGGGTTCCACGGGCCAAGTCCGCCGGAATGTACGATGTGGCAGTTTCGACTGGCGTCCCGTTGAGGGAATAGCGTCGGCTCCGCACAACCACGCGCCCGGTACTGTTAAGGTGCTCAGCTATTTCGGGTGGAGCAGGCATTTCGTCCACGCGGATCATATCGACGTCGGCTTGCGCGCCGACTTGCTCGGACTCCGCGATGAACGCTGCTTTCCCTTCCTTACGGTGGCGCCGGGCAAAGCGATCCGATGCCAGCCGACGGACAGGTGGCCTTTTGCGCACAAACACTCCGCGCCCGTGCTCAGCGAGAGTTAGGCCTTCAATCTCAAGAACTTGCAGCGCGTTCCGCGCGGTCATCCGGGCAACGCCATAGTGGTCAATCAGTTGCGCCTCCGATGGGAGCCGGTCACCCTCCGTCAGATGCCCATCTCGAATCGCCGCCCGCAACTGGTCGGCGATCTGCCGGAACACGGCCCTATCGCTGCCTGGATCAACCGCCAGGCCATCGAGCACACCGCCCATGAGCTGCCCTCCTCCCACGTACACCGACTCGTACAGACGTCTAGTAGTCTCAAGCGTACCCAGCTGCTGATGGGAGACACGAGGTGACCGGTGAAGACACGCGCCACTCGGTGAGTGTGGCTGGCGTCGTGATCGACGAGCACGGCCGCGCGCTCGTTATTCAACGGCGGGATAACGCGCACTGGGAACCACCGGGTGGCATCCTTGAGCGGAACGAGACGATAACAGACGGCCTATTGCGTGAAGTCAGGGAGGAGACCGGACTCACCGTTGAGCCGGTTGCGCTTACTGGCGTCTATAAGAACATGCGCCGGGGCATCGTGGCTCTCGTCTTCCGATGCCGCATGGTAGGCGGTCACCTGACGGAGAACTCGGAAGTCGTTGGGTTTCGCTGGGTCCGGGAAGGTGACGTGCGCGCGATAATGCCCGAGGCCTTCGCAGTTCGTATTCTCGACGCGTACCGGCTTAGCACCGCGCCATCCGTCCGGGATCACGATGGCGTGAGCTTGGTCGGCTCGGCACACTAGTTGCCGTGCCGACCGGCCATGTGGCCTAAGCACGCAGGACGCTGTCAGCTGGCTGCCTCTGACGGAAACCGACCGCTAGTCGAAAGCTCGACCAGCCAGGCCAGTGCTGTCTGCTGGTCAAGTCCGGCCGCAGGACCGAGGGTCGCGGCCAGGTCCTCCAGATCGGCGGGGGAGGACTCCCGATACAGCTCGCGGAGACGTTCCCTCTTGCGGAGCCCCTCCAGGCTGGCGGGGATGATGGCGGCGGCCTGTTTGTCGGCGGGGCGGGTGAACTGGGCATAGAACCGGAGCGTCGTAGACCCTTCGGCATGGCCGAGTCGTCCGGCGACGGTGTTGAGGTCGACCCCGTTGGATAGCAACTGCGTGGCGGAGTAGTGTCGGAGCTCCTTCAGCGAGCTTGTGATCCCGATCCTGTGGGCATACCGGCGGTACCGGTGAGTCATCGTGTCGGGGTTCCACGGTACGGCCCCCGCGGGGTCGGGTGAGAAGGCGAACGCGTCATCGCGCACCGTCACTCCGATAGCGCCAAGCTCCGCGCGGCGGCGGCGGAAGCGATCGCGGAACAATTCGCATGTCAGAAGGTCAAGGGATAGGCGGCGGCCTTCGCCGTCCTTGGGTGCCTTTTCGATCCGCTGGCCTTGCTTGACCAGGTAGTTACGCGTGACCCGGATTTCCTGGTTGGCGAAGTCGAAACGGTTCTCTCGCAATGCGGTGACCTCGCCGCGCCTGGCACCAGTGGTGAGCGCTGTCCATAGATAAAGGCCGAACTCCTCGTCTTCAGCCCATACCAGGTTGAGTAGCCGGGCGGCTTGCTCTGGACTCGGTGGGTCCGGCTCGCGCTTGCGGGGATGCGGCGGTGTGGCGTTCTTCGCGACGTTCCGGTCGGCCCATTCGTAGCGGACGGCCAGATCCAGCGCCGAGGAGATGATGGAGTGGATCCGCAGGATGGTCCCGGGCTTCATCGGCTTGCACTGGTGCGGGCGGCACCGCTGGTCGCACGAGTGCGTGCGGCTCGTGCGATGGTCGTGCAAAGGCCCGCACCGCTGCATGGCGCACGAGTGCTCGCCGCTGACGCGATGTTCAACTCTCGGCAGCCGACCGCACAGCCGGGAGCATTTCTTCAGCGCCGCGTACAGCGCGTCGAGGGAATCGGCGCCAAGCTTGCGGATCTTCACCTCGCCCAGTACCGGCCCGATGGTGCGGCGGATGTAGCCTTCGTGCGCTTCCTTGGTCGACACCTCGAGGTCCGCGATTTCGAGGTACTTGTCGAGGGCCTGGCCGAGGGTCGCCTCCCGGTCGGGGAAGCGGTCACCATCGGCCTGGCTGAGCAGCCGTCCGAGCGCGGCGGCGGCGGCTGCCTCGTCCGGGCAGGTCCGCTTGAGGCGCCGCGGCTTGCCAGTGACAGGGTCGGTCCCGGCGTAGACGTGGACCCGGAAGGACCCGCTCGGCAGCTGCTCTATGTGACCTCTGGCGATGGTGGCCATGGCGCAACGATAACCCGATCGGGGCCGTTCGTTCCACGACCCGTTCCACGCCTTCGAACGGAAGCGTTCGATTTACGCTTGCTACCTGGAGCCGCCTATCGGAATCGAACCGATGACCTACGCATTACGAGTGCGTCGCTCTGACCGACTGAGCTAAGGCGGCGCGCCGTCCGGGCGGGACGACGCGATGAGTCTACCGGACGGCGGGCTCACGGCCGGCCAGGCTAGCAGCAGGCAGACCGTAATATCCTCAGCGTGAGGCTTCCCGAGAGCGAAGCGCGGGCCCGGTTCGCCACCGTGCCCGTGGTGCGCCTGGGAACCGCTGACGGTCAGGGGCGGCCGCACGTGGTGGTGGTCACCTTCGCGGTCGACGGTGACACGATCTACACGGCCGTGGACCAGAAGCCGAAGTCCGGCGGCACGCTGCGGCGGCTGCGCAACGTCGGCGAGAACGCGGCGGTCACCATGCTCGCCGACCATTACTCCGACGATTGGGAAACGCTGTGGTGGGTTCGCGCCGATGGGCAGGCGGCGATCCTGACGGATCAGCGGCAGATGGCGGCGCCGTTGAGGTTGCTGGCGAACCGGTACTGGCAGTACCGGCAGGCACCGCCGCCGGGTCCGGTGCTGGCGGTGACGGTCGAGCGGTGGACCGGCTGGACCGGGGCGCCGGCGACCTGAGCCGCTGGGGCCGGGCCACCAAAGGGCTGCGCAGGCACTGGATCTTCGCGGCGCTGCTCGTGCTCGGGGCCGGGCTCGGGGGCGTGGTGCTCGCGGCCTACCACCCGGCGCTGATCTTCCCGGACAGCGTCCGGTACCTGCAGTACGCGCATAACTTCACCGCCGGGCAGTGGAGCCCCGACGCGCTGCGGCAAAGCGGGTACTCCGTCCTGATCATCCCGGTGACGCTGCTGCACGACCTGTGGCTCATCCCGCTGGCGCAGCACCTGGCCGGGCTGGCCACGGCCGTACTGGTGTACGCGGTGCTGATCCGCTTCGGCGCCCGGCGCTGGCTCGCGGCGGTGGCCGCCATCCCGGTGCTCTTCGACCCGCTGCAGCTTGTCCTGGAGCAGTATGTCCTGGCCGACGTCTGGACCGCCGTCCTGATCATGGCCGCGCTGGTGCTGCTGGTCTGGCGCCGGGAAGGGCCGGGGAAACTGGCGGCGGCGGGCTGCGGGCTGCTCCTCGGGGTGGCCGTGACGTTCCGGGACCAGGACCTGATCATGATCGTCCCGGCCGCGCTGTACGTGCTGGTCGCGGTCCGGCCGCGGCACCCCCGGCTCATCCGGCTGACGGCGCTGACCGGGTGCTTCCTCATCCCGGTGGCCGGCTATCTCGGCTGGTTCGACGCCGCTCACGGCCAGCCGAACTTCACCACCTTCAGCGGCGCGTTCCTCTACGGCCGGGTCGCGGACTTCGCCTCCTGCCAGGGGCTGGACCTGCCCGGCTACGAAAAGCCGCTGTGCCCGGCCCAGCGGTCGGCCCAGCCGCCCACACTGCGCAACGCGGACTTCTACACCTGGAACCCGCGGTCGCCGCAGTGGACGTTCCGCCCGCCGGCCGGGATGTCCAGGGACGCGGTGGTGCGCGACTTCAGCCTGCGGATCCTGCGGCACCAGCCAGCCGCCTACGCCGAAGCCGTTGCCCGCGACCTCGGGTACGGGTTCTCGCCGGCCCGCGGGGCCGGGCCGGAGCAGTACTCGCCGGCGTACCTGCAGTTCCACACGTACGTTCGGCCGGACCGGCAGGCCTACGCCTCCATCGCGGCGCTCGGCTACCCCGCCCCCGAACTCCGGCCGGGGCTGGCCGCCTTCCTGACGGCCTACGGGCGGTGGTTCTACGTTCCCGGGCCGGTGTTCGCGGCCGGGCTCGTGCTGGCCCTGGCCGGGCTGGCCGGGGCCAGGCGCCGCAACGCACAGGCCAGGGCCACCCGCCACGCCGGGCTGCTGTTCACGGCCAGCGCGGTGCTCGTG
>WNFY01005766.1_pt1 | contig 14657 bp, 13 predicted proteins | sample 5400091 | NCBI WGS metagenome assembly WNFY01 (sample SAMN13153364, study PRJNA577476) | soil metagenome | isolation source: 60 cm soil or saprolite under grassland replicate 1 | place: USA:California | collected 2016-06-15 | reverse complement strand
ATGGGCCTGTCTGGTGTGCCCTTCGTCGGCACCGACATTGGCGGCTTCAACGGCAACGCCAGCGGTGAGCTGTTTGCCCGCTGGATGCAATTCGGCGCTCTAGCACCCTTCTGCCGCAGCCACTCGATGATTGGTACCGAGCACCACGAGCCATGGGCCTTCGGCTCGCGCATTGAGGATATTTGTCGCGAGTTCCTGCGGCTGCGCTACCGACTGCTCCCCTACCTCTACACGCTCTTCTGGGAGGCGGCACAGCGAGGAGTCCCTTTGCTGCGGCCGTTGCTCTATCACTTCCCGGACGACCCGGCTACCTATCAACTCCACGATCAAGTGCTGCTAGGACCGTCGCTAATGGCGGCACCGATGTACCATCCTGGCCGTGAGCATCGCCACGTCTACCTGCCGACGGGTGCCTGGTACGACTGGTGGACCGACGAACTGATCACCGGACCGTCGCATCTACTCGCATACGCGCCGCTAGAGCGCATGCCGCTCTACGTCCGCGCGGGAGCGATCATCCCCAGCGGACCAGACCTGCACTACGCCGACGAGCACCCGGACGACCCGCTGACGCTGGACCTCTATCCAGGCAATGGGGCGTTCACGCTCTACGAAGATGACGGTCACAGCTTCGAGTACGAGCACGGCCAGTTCTCTACGACGAGCTACACGCTGCGCCGGACGGAAGATCGGCTGTTTTTCGAGATCGGCGCACGCGAAGGCGCTTACGTCCCGCCAGCGCGGCGGCTCCTGATCAGGGTTCGCGCTGTGGGCGAGCAGGCGGCGGAAGGGCTCCCCGGCGCGAGCTACGATCCTGCTCGTCGGCTGCTGACGCTCCAGGTGGACGATGATGGCAACGCGCGGACGCTGAGTTTTAAGCTGAGCGTCTAGTACACTTCCTTTCTTCCAAAACTTTTTCAACACAGCCTTTAGAGGCGTCTCATCGCTCGCCCACCTTCTATAGAAGGAATGTCCGCATTTTCGCAATAGCTTGAGCGCGACTGCGTACGTTGAGTTTTCTACAAATGTTTAAGACGTGTTTCTTGACCGTGTTCAAACTAAGGACGAGGTGACAGGCGATCTCCCGGTTGGAAGCGCCACTCAGTAGCAACTGCAAGACTTCGCGTTCACGCGCCGTGAGCGTTTCTACGAGCGGGTCGGGTTGAGGAAGACGAGCCGCCAACCCATGGGAGACTGTCTCAGCAAACAGGCCGTGCTGCTCGTACCAGCGGCTGGCACGCAGATGCAGCTCGGGGACCAGCGCAGGAGCAGTTTGCAGCAGTCGCTGGCGTAGAGCTTCGGCAAACAGGCGGTGGTAGCGATACCAGTGTCCTTTGTCGTCGAGGGCCACCAGGAACAGATTGGCACGCTCCAGGAAATCGAGCAAGACCTGGCTTCCACCCTGTTCCCGCACGGCATCACAGAGTGGCGCGCTCAGTCGATCCAGAATGCAGGTCTGCAACAAGAAATCCTGGACGGCTTCACTTTGACGATTCAGAACCTCTTCCAGCAGGTAGTCCACCACATAGTGATGGCTGCCACTGAACGCTGTGATAAAGGTCTCTGGATCATCACGACCCTGTAAGGAGAATGCGGCGAGCTGCAATCCGGTAATCCAGCCTTCTGTACGTGCCTGCAGGAGGGCACTCGCTTCTGTCGAAATTGGAAGCCCCATCACCTTTATGAGGAATGTGGCCGCCTCCTCTTGCGTGAACCTGAGATCGCTGGCACGTAATTCCAGCAAGTCGTCTCGTCCACGCAATTGCGCAAGTGGGAGCGGGGGATCTTCGCGGGTCGCAAGGACAAGATGCATCCAGGGAGGCAGATGATCCAGGAGAAAGGTGAGGGCATGATGAATGGTCCCGTCCGTAATGGCCTGGTAATTGTCCAGGACGAGAACGAAGCGCTCCTGGGCAGCGGCTCTATGTATCAGCAGGTCGTTGATCAGCAGCGTCAGCATGGCCTCCATCGATGGAGGTTGCAGCGGGTAGTGCAGCGTCAGCCGGATCGTGTCCAGGTGAGGGTTATCAGCCTGCAAGGCAGCAAGCAGGTAAGAGAGGAAGCGTGCGGGTTCATTGTCCTGTAGTTCGAGCGAGAGCCAGGCAACAGGGATGGCAGACGAGGCCAGCCAGTCGGAAAGCAGCGTGGACTTACCGAAGCCAATCGGTGCCGAAACGAGGGTCAGGGCCTGCTCCATGCCCTGCTGGAGGCGTTGGATCAAGCGAGGACGGTGTACCAGGTGTAGACGCGGACGCGGGACATGGAGTTTGGTGACAAGCAGCGGATCGGTTGGGAGATCGGTGAGTACCGACCTGGTTTTCAGATCACCTTTCTGCAGCCGAGTATCTGACGTATCGAGCCACAGTTCCTGCGCAGCCTGCTCTAGCCGAGAAAGGGTCAGATCGATGCTTCTGCCCAGATAGCGCTTTGCCAGTTTTCCCCCGACTCGCGCATAGGCGTACCAGTATCCCTCGCCACGCTGTTTGAGTTCTTTGCATGCAGTATAAGCGCCGTTCCTACCGTGAAAGGCGAACGAGGAGATTTGATTCACCCACACCAACCAGGTAGAGCTTTCAGGGACGATGTTCAGTACTCGGCTTCCCTGACTCTCATACAGTTCATAGGTCTGGTGTAAAGGTGACCAGGCAAGAATGTAGTGCGCGGTTTTCGGCATCTGATCCCCCTCGGGACATGTGCTGTACCATGTTCCCTGGCAGGGTGTTATCTACTATGGGAGACTCTTGTACCCGTTGGGTGATACGACTGCTATGTTGGGTGACACGGCTGCAAGATGAGACCCTTTCGCATTAGTCCAGCCTGAATGACGATAGTGTCTTCTCCAGTAATTTAACATTCCTATTGCCTCATAAAGAGGCTGAGCACTACGCTCATGTCATTCAGTTATATACACGTGTACATGCTCAAGCAGCAATTCAGTGTCCTGCTGCCCGGTACTACAACCACATGGAGCTGTAACAAATAGCTGTGGTGAAGAAGAGAAGCGCCTTGTGAAGACCATTCTCGACCAGTTCTTCTGTCCAGGCTCACCTGTAGTACGAACGAGAGAAATAACTGAGTATGATGCTTATATCATCCAGTGGTGAACACGTGTACACTCCTTATAGGGGAATATTACCATTCCTTTTCCACTCTGTCAAGTGACCGGATAGTCCCGTAGAGGCATGCCTTGCGTGTGCCGGGTGGGTGGGAAGGAACACCGTTGAGCGAAAGAGAATCCTCCCGAGCCACCCGGCACACGCAAGGCATGCCTCTACGGGTCAACGTGGGCTTGACAAGAGACGATTTCTCATGAGATACTACTTACGTCACTATGAACACGTGTATAGTATCATGCAGAGGTTTCGTATGGTCACGAGTGAACAGGTTGCTCAGTTAGCAGGTGTATCGCGTGCAACGGTTTCGCGTATCCTCAATGGATCGACGAGAGTGAGCGATGAGGCGAGAGAACGCGTCCATGCTGCGATGGCGGCACTTGGGTATGAGCCTGACGTGGTTGCCCAGAGCCTGGTTCGACAGCGTTCGCATGTGATTGCTATGAGCCTCTTTGCTGAAGACATCGAACTGCCCTTTTCGCACTTTGGGCGAACAGCGCAATTCTTCCTCCTGAGTGTGCTGGAAAACATTGAGCGTGAAGCGATTTCATTGGGCTATGATTTGCTTTTACCTTCCCGCTCACATAGTAAATTTCCCGAGAACTACGCGCGGAGTTTACAGACACGGCGTGTCGCCGGATGTATTGTGTTTCATGGAGCGGCTTCACGCATCCAGTCCTTGATCCATGCTTCCATTCCCACTGTATTCATCGATAAGATAGGTCAAGGGAGCCACGCTACCTATGTCAAATCGGATAACATGGATGGCGCTCGCCAGGCAACTGAGCACTTGCTTTCTCTCGGCCACAGGCGAATTGCCTTGATGACCGGGCCAACCATCGATATGCCTGGTCTGGAGCGTCTGCTCGGATGCCAGCAGATCCTGGCGCAGGCAGGGATCGTTCCAGATCCCGATCTGGTGCGTCAATCTGGCTGGAATCTGGATGAGGCCTACGAGACAGCCAGGCTCCTCTTAGCCGAGCGTCGCGACTTCACTGCTATCGTTGCTGGAAGCGATATCATGGCTATCGGTATTCTTCGTGCGCTCACGGAGCAAGGGCTGCGTGTTCCAGATGATGTTTCCTTAATTGGCTTTGATGATATTGATTTGTGCCAGTATACCCGTCCACTGCTCACGACCGTGCGACAGGACCGTGTAGCTATGGGGCGTGGAGCCGTGCGACGGCTTGTCGCTATGATAGAGGACTCAGAAGAAACTTCTCCACTGATTCTTCCAACTCAGCTTGTTATTCGCAAATCGACAGGGCCTGCCCCAAAGGAAGTGCAATAAGAGCGTTATTACAGCCGGATTTATAATTCCTCGCTATCCATCCATATTGTCACAGGACCATCATTGACCAGGTTAACATACATGTGGGCACCGAAGATCCCGTCTGCTACTTCGATACCATAGGATGAGATAGCTTCTTTAAAGCGTTCGACCAGGGGTTCAGCGATGCTGGGAGGTGCGGCATTGGTAAAGCTGGGGCGACGACCTTTGCGAATATCGGCGTAGAGGGTGAATTGGGAGACGACAAGAGCCTGACCGTTGATGTCCAGAAGGGAGCGATTCATTTTGCCTTCGTCATCGGGGAAGACACGCAGATTGACAATTTTGTCTGTGAGGGTTTTGATCTGAGCTTTATTGTCACCCTGGCCTATGCCTAAAAAGATCAGGAAGCCTTGTCCGATTTCGCCCACAATCTGGTCTTCTACCACAACGCTGGCGTGGCTTACTCGCTGAATTAATGCTCTCATATTTGCTAGTTATCCTCTTATTCATTTGTACTGAGACATGTTCCAATTGATTGCAAATAGGGTATGATCCTGCTCCCCGAGCCGGGCGGGTGCGAGACCGGCTCCTACTAATCTGATGGATGCAGTGTGGTCTGGATAGCGACGGCAACAGCGATGGAGAACTGAGCGAGATCCGATATGCTGACGTCGAAGGCGCTCAGATCGAGTTGTTCGGCACGGAGGCGAGCGTTACCGTACAGACGCACCGTTGGACGACCGGTGCGTAGTTGTACTACCTCCAATTCGCGCCAGGAGAGGCCATGCATACCTGTACCAAGCGCTTTGCTGATCGCTTCTTTGGCGGCGAAACGTCCTGCCAGTTTAATGAATTTCCCACGACACTGTCGTATCTCTTGCTCGGTGTAGATGCGGTGCAGGAAGCGTTCTCCATGTTGTGCAATGATCTTGCGTATGCGTTCTACTTCGACAATATCGACGCCGACTGCCACATTGACGCCCTGGGGCAGGTGCAAGGATACAGGAAGACCAGCCACCCCTGGCACGTCGAAAAGCCCATTGGAAACGGGAGTTCCTGGCAGGCCTACCAGTGGCGTGAAAAGGAGTGGCTGGTCGTCATTCATTACTTGCCCTCACTGAGGCCCAGTGTGGGTTGCTCGGTTAGAATGCTTGTTGTATCGCCTGCAGGCAGAACCGAAGGCGCGGGGCTGGTACTGCGTCCCATGCCGCGATAGATGAACCCCTGGCGCTCCAGCTCTAAAGCCTCGTAAATGTTACGTCCGTCGATCAGTACCGGGCGATGCATGGCGTTGCGGATCATCTGCATATTCAGCGATTTAAACTCGTTCCATTCGGTAACAACGATAATGGCGTCGGCTCCCTGCGCGACTTCGTAGGGATTTTCACAGAACGTGATCATATCTAAATGGACGCTTTCGCGTTTCAATGCCTCACGACCAGTCTCCGCGGCAACGGGATCGTATACGCGTATCATCGCGCCCTGCGCCGTGATCCAGCGGATAATATCAATCGAGGGCGCTTCGCGCATATCATCGGTATTAGGTTTAAAAGCCAGGCCCAGGACACCGATGGTGCAGTTGCGTAAAGAACCAAGGATATTTGTGAGTTTGGTTACAACCAGGCGGCGCTGATCGTGGTTGATATCCATTACTGCATGCAACAATTGAGGGTGTAGACCTGCTTCATCCGCCATATGTGCCAGAGCGCGTACATCTTTGGGAAAACAATTATGGCTAATTATTCCAGATGACGCGATCAGAGTTCCGGTGCTGGTCTCCATACTATACACAGTGGTTTCAACGTCTTTATGCTCGACTTCGCGAACGGTAAGTGTCGCAAAGGCCCCATGCCGTTGATAGCCACGGCATTGAATATGACGTTGATAGGCGGAGAGTATATCCTCAATTTGTGCGCGACGCTTGCCGCCAAAGGCGTCTTTGAGTGCAGCTATCTGTTCATAGCCGCTCACGCGTAGAATATACGCCTCTTGCGTTGATTTATTCATCCAACGTGTGCGGATGGACGGAATAATGCCTATTGTTTGCAGCAGCAGCGCCATGCCATCGACCAGTCCTTTGCTGACAGTCGCATATTCCAGCATCAAATTATGTCCATTCTGAACAGTTGTGACAGCGCCATCGCCGCTGAATGCGCCGCGGATGAGTTCCATTCTTAATTCAGGTGGAACGTTAAATGCCAGGCGCGGCAGGGCCTGATCTTCTGAGCGTGTGCCGCAGCGTAAGATGTCCCGTAGCAGCCAGGCAAAGATGCGAGAAGAGACAATCGTTGTCAGAGCGTTGGTGGCACACCGTTCGATGAACTTGAGGCCCCAACGACTCAGGATGCGCTGTACATCCGCAATGTATTCAAGCTCTTGCTCATGGAAGCAGATGCCTATACGTTGCCGTATTGCGCCTGCGCGTCCTGTATCTTGAGAGATGTAGCCTTCAGCAATAAAGTAACCGCACAGGCGGAGCAGATCTGCATCAATTGGAATTAGCGCGTTAATCATCGTAGCCGCGCCTTTTGCGGTATACAGTAGCAGCTTTTCGGCAGGAACATCAAGCACATGCAACATGCTCAGGTAGCGGAACAGGCGTAGCGACATACGGTTATGGCGCTTGATCTCGTTTGGGTACTTGAGCATATCTCGTGGAATAGCAGCGGCAAATTGTTCATACTGCTCGCTGAAGGTGTTATCAGTAGGCATCACATAGACGTCAGCCTCTAGATCAGTATCGCGAAGCAACTCGATCAGATTGAGATTTGTGGCTTGTTCGACGGCAGGCAATTCGCACAAGGCCATTAATTGATCGCCTGGGACAACCGCAGCGGCAGGTAGAATTGTAAACTGCTGATCCTTGTACAAAACAACCGGATGGTCAGCGGTAACACGCAGCATGCGTCCCATGCTGATGTTAATTTTCACCATTGTGCCTTTAAAAGGCCGCCGTGTGATAGCTTTCACATCGGCAAGGATAGGCTGTCCCGTCTCCAGATCAAAAGCAAGCACACGTTTCTCAGAAGGCTGCACAAGCTCCACAACATCACCCTGGAATGGAGTGCCACCTGTAATAAACAGTGTATCGAAGCGTTCAGCCACCACATTGGGACTATTGAGCGCAAAAATCGTCTCATCCGCCTCAAAGCAACTGCCACCGTACCCAAGACCAGCATCCAGGAAGGCCCGGCCAATACGCTTATCGTAGCCCATACCCTCCGCAACCTCTTTAACATCGGCCCCCAGGCGTTCACAGATCTGTGCGATTTCGTTAATAAAGGAGATTTTGGTGGCAAGGAACGCGTTGGAAGCATATTTGATCATCTCCGCCGTATAGAGATCGGTGATAACGATAGGGGCGCGCAACGGCAGATAGAGACGAGCAACGGTGTTAGCTGCCTCTGGTTCGGACGAGCCAAGCACCACGCGATCCGGATTCTGGAAATCCAGTACTGCCGAACCCTCGCGTAAAAATTCGGGATTGGAGACGACGGAGAAGCGCAGGTCAGGTCGCTTGAGGTTGTTGCGAATGACACGCGAGATCACGTCACCGCTGCCAACGGGAACCGTACTCTTATTAATAATAATAGCATAATGGTCGAGTTCCTGCGCAATACTGCGAGCCGCGCTCTCGACATAACGCATATCAGCGCCGCCCTGATTGGTGCTTGTGGGAGTATTTACCGCGACAAAAATGAATTCGCTATTATCCAATCCCTCGCTGTAGCTGGTTGTGAAGCGCAGGCGTCCTGCATGGACATTGCGCTCAACTAACTCTTCCAGGCCTGGTTCATAGATGGGAAGGACACCCTTTTTGAGGCTCTCAATTTTATCCAGGGCGATATCAATACAAGTTACCTGATTACCCATATCGGCGAGGCAGGTGCCGGTGACTAAGCCAACATAGCCAGTGCCGATAACGCATATAATTGACACAACATTACTCCTCTACGCTTACGAATGGATTTTCATATTTTTCTTCTATAATTGTGGTTGGTTCGCCATGACCTGAAAAGACTACCAGATCATCATCGAGGGTATACAATTTGTGCAGGATCGAGTCTTCAATCTGGCGATAGTCGCCACCGGTAAAATCTGTGCGTCCGATGCTGCGGCGGAAGAGTGTATCGCCGGTGAAGACGCAATAAGGACGGCCCACCAGGCTAATGCCGCCGGGAGTGTGGCCCGGCGTGTGGAGCACCTCAAGTGAGAGAGTTCCGAAGGTAATGTGGTCGCCCTCGTTGAGTAGAAGGTCTGGTTTTCTTTTGACAAGCGGAGCCTGGCGTCCATACATTTCAGCCATAGCCTTATCGGTATACATAGGAACATCGGCGGGATGGATAGCCAGAGGAACGGGGTAGACCGCGCTCACAGCATCGATGCCACTGATATGATCAATATGTCCATGTGTATTAATAATATATTTGGGAATGAGGTTAAGTTCCTTAATAGCTTCCAGAATCCGTTCAGGCTCATCGCCTGGATCAATAATTACTGCTTCCCGCGTCTGTGGGCAGGCGTAGAGAAAGCAATTCTCCTGGAACATACCAGTCGTCACACAGGCAACGATGGGCATCTGTCCTTCATTTGTCTCAAGATCGGGCATGCTCTAAATCCTCCTGGCCCTTACTGAGGTCGATATCACTGAGGACATTATAGCATAGCAGGTCATCCGGCACACGCAAGGCATCCGGCACACGCAAGGCATGCCTCTACGGGGGAGTACCCTCTTGTTTATTTCGAACACTTGTTCTATAATATGCGTGAAGCATTGGGATGTGTTCACAGATGACCTGAGAGCGGTCCGAGGTGCTCTTTTTGAATACAATCAATAATCAGGGATTTTTCTGGGGCACAATAAAGGTAAATCGCTAAAAGATGCAATTGTATCATGGAATGGCAGAAAAAAGGAGCATGGCTCTCAAAGATGTACACCAGGTGGCATACAAAACCAGGGTAGGCATCCATTTTAGGGGTGCATGTATCACAATTTTGTGATGTGGGACCGGGGTATAAGATATGTAAGACAGAACTTTTCTTTGAGTTTTGATCTTAAGAAACAAGGATGATAGCAGCGAAAGAGAGAGATATTGCAGCGGATATATGCTTATGATAAACTATGGCTCGTAATAAAGTCGTTGAGGACGCTTCAGAAGAGGCACAGGCGGTTGTCCTTACAAAAAGAGCAAATGATGCAAAAGAGAGTGTTTTGATAGTAGTTTATTACTAGTGAGAACATAGAAAATTGAGTTCTCTAACTAACACGTATAGTTTCTATTCTATGAGCTAGACGAAATAAAATGTGTAATGTAAAATGAGTATTAAGGGTGATTGCCTTGTCGCCCAGTGGCCAGGAGCCACTTGTCGCCCGTGTAGTCGGCGTGAGGCCGATGAAGGTCAGGAGAGTTGAGGAAACATGTCAAAGGATTATTCGGAGCGAAGAACTTATCGAAAGAGTCCTGGACGTCAATATGGATATGATTATGATCCACTGCGTAATCGCAGCGAGCAGAACCAGAACGGACGACCAGATGCTTCGGGACAGGGTGAGCGTGGGGCCACTCATGGAGAAACAGCGAGTAAGTCAGGTGCTTTGATGGCTCAACGGCCCGATTTACGTAGAACTCGACAACTCCTGCGTCAAAATATCATCGCGACGAAAGCACGTATTGCTGAAGAGAGCGGCGAACAAGAAGACCTGCCAGATACTGAGGAGCCGTTTCAGCACACTCCAGAGTATGAAGAGGCGGAAGAAACAGCATACTATAACCGACGCAATCCCACGCGGAGTGGGCGCATTATCCCGCGCCCTACTCCATCGCAGGAACTTATTGAGACCCAGGAAGAGGGCGAGGAATGGGACGAATCGGGCGTGGGCGATGCAGATCCAGATCTTGGATATGATGAAGAACCTGACCCATTTGATAGGCGACCGGGATATACTGAGGTCGAACCTGTTAAACGATCTCCTTTACCTCCACCTGTACGCCCTCGTCAGGGCATACCCACGCGCCGTGACATGCGGCCCATTGAGCCGGAAGACGATTACTATGATGACGAAGAATATGATTACGACGAAGAAGAATTTGATCGGCCTCCAGTAAGGCGTAAGAGCAAGAAGAAGGTTTCGCGACGTGCTTTGTTAGTGGGCGCGGGAGTCGTCGCGATAGGTGGTACAAGCATCGCAGCTTATGAACTGGCTCCCAAAATCCCCCAGGTTGTGGGTACGGCAGCCCACAATGTCGAGCAACAGGTGCAGGACGCTTTTCAGAAGGGAATCACGCAGGGTGCAGAGAATGTGCGCAAAGAGTTTGTGACGGCCCTGGACAATCTGGAAGGATTTTCGCTGGATGGAGCCATCGCAGCCGCCAAATTGACGCGCGTAGCATATGATGTTTTCGTCGCACCTGTCATTCAATTTGGTTCCACGCTTGCAGGCGACTTTCTCGGTGGCATGCTCAAAGCATTTAAGGCCGCCCGAAACGTGCTTATAGCTGTAAACATGGATAACTCTTCGCTAATTGCTATTCAGAAGGTACTCGAATCGTGGACCTCCCAGGTCTCGACTATGCCCAAGCAACTCCGCAGTCGTATCTGAGGGCGCTGCAACGTAAGATCGATGATGAGAAAGCCAAGCTGAATAATCCTCAGCCGCAGGCGACTCCTGGCGCTAAGCCAACCGCGCAGCCAACGAAGAAGCCAAAGTAAGAGGTCAATTATCTCCCTTTTGGGACGTTGCCTTCTTTATCGATTTCTTTTGTAGAGATATCCTCTGCTATCTCTTTTTCAGGCTGCTCGTTTTCTGCTTCTTTAACCTCTGCATCTGCGTCCTCTTTCGTCGCTTGCTCATTATCTATGTGTTTGATCTCACCGTCTTCGACTTTGACGACTTCACCATCCAATGTCTTTGGTGCCGGTTGGTCGCTTTCCGCTGGTTTTTGAGCTATGCCATAGGTTGCAGCCACCTCTCCCCGTGGAACTGGTTTAGAGTAGCGTGCGATCAGGTAAGTGATAGGAAGCAGAACGATTAGTAAGAAGAGCGCGGTCCATTGTGCCTGTTTCAGGTGCCAATCAAGCACGCCAAAGAGGTTTACATAAATGTTGTCACGTACGAAGAAGAGGAGAAATTGGGTAATGGCATAGGCATACAGGTAGACCAGCATAAGTATGCCGGGGCGTGTAACGCGGCGTGCGAGGTAAAGCATGCTCAGGAGCAGAACGACGTTGGTGAGCAGTTCGTAACCGGCGGCTGGTTGTACAGGAACACCGCAGATGCTAGAGCCTGGTAAGCAAGCCCAACTGTCAGGGTGAACATAGACTGTTGACCAGGGAAGTGTGCTGGGATAGCCAACGATATCGCCGTTAATGAGATTGCCTATACGCCCGAAGATCTGCCCGGCGGCTCCAAAGAGCACACCTGCATCAATAAGCACCAGAGGATTTATACGTTCAACACGTGCCCGCCAGATGAGCGTGGGGATAACCAGGAAGATAGCGCCAAAAAAGGCCATACCTCCTTCCCAGGTAGCGATAATGTGAATGGGATTGGCAAAGTAGTATGAGACGAGGTTGGGTTGCTGTATCACAAAGTAGAGGCGCCCACCGATCAAGCCTGCCGCAATACACCACCATAGGATACGATAGACCATTTCCTGATTGATCCCTTTACGTCTCGTGTAGCCCCTGATGACCCATAGTGCAATAATGATACCGACCACATACATCAGGCCATACCAGCGCAACGCCAATGGTCCCAGGTGGGCAATAACCGGATCGATATTGACATAGATGTATGGTGGGCCAATACGTAGCCAGCCCCAATTGATAACGTCTGCCAGGGAGAGAGTAATCATAAAAACTCCAATACTTATAAAATGTTGTGCTATCACCTATCCTTTATGATAGTACGCTTTGGAGATACATGCAAGAGGGTAAGGGCGATTCAAACATCCCCGTAGCGGCATGCCTTGCGTGTGCCGGGTGGCCCACCCACCTTGCGCGGACAGAGGCCATGACAGGCCATCCGGCACACGCAAGGCATGCCGCTACGGGAACGGCTTATCCCATCTTGCTCAGGAAACTTGCAACTGTGCGAATACCTTTGAAAAACTGATCGAGGGAGTACTTTTCATTAGGCGCATGCAGGTTATCATCAGGCAGGCCGAAGCCCATCAGGACGACAGGAATATGCAGGATTTCATCGAACAGAGCCGCTATAGGGATAGAGCCGCCTTCGCGAATGAGGACGGGATCTTTGCCATACGTTTCCTTCAGTGCGGCTGTTGCCGCTAGCATCGGTGGGCTATCAGGCGAGACAAGTACACCGTCTCCAGCGTGGATTTTGCGTACCGTCACGGTAACGTCGGCAGGTGCCACAGCCTTGACCGCACGCTCGAACAGAGTAAAGATCTCGTTTGGTTGTAGCTGTAGATCTGGCGGCAGGCGCAGGCTGATCTTCGCAGTAGCTACGGCGGGAATAACGGTCTTGGCCCCTTCGCCAGTAAAGCCACCAGCAATGCCATGCACCTCAAGCGTAGGACGTGCCCAGATACGCTCAAGTGGTGGATATTCTGCTTCACCGGATAGTTGTTTCACACCCATCTCTTCTCTGAGCGCTTCATTGATATGTAGAGGATCTTGCTGCCAGAAATCTTCCTCTGTTTTTGTCGATTTGCGCATCTTATCATACAGGCCAGGAATGTGGATGTGACCGTCTGCATCCTTCAAACGGCTGATGATAATCGTCAGTGCGTGGAGTGGGTTGGGAGCAACGCCGCCATATGTGCCAGAATGGAGATCGCGCCTGGCTCCGTGAACCTCAACTTCAGTGTAGATAATGCCACGTAGACCATAGATGAGGGCCGGAATATCTTTAGCAGGCATATGTGTATCGCAGATGAAGGCTGCATCGCACCGCAAGCGTTCAGGATAAGTCTTGACATAATGCTCGATCGACTCACCGCCATGTTCCTCTTCTCCCTCAATAAGCACCTTAACGTTGAGCGGGAGAGCGCCATTAACCGTCATCAGCGACTCAAGAGCTTTAAACACCAGCATCGCCTGTCCCTTATCATCGCAGGCGCCACGACAATAGATATCCAATATGCTCGGGCAAGGCGCTGATGCTAGGAATACGCAGCCAGCCTTTCAGGTCTTCGAGAAAGCGGCTTTCGTGCTCGCTAATGTATGTTTCTAGTTGAGTCATAATGTATCCTTTCCCTGCTATGCAGAATATGTGTTATGGTAGCAAGGAAAAGGGAGATTGTCCAGGGGGATAGTGCAGATGCATCTTGCATCGTATGGTATACTGTAATCTGAATACCATTTAAGAGAGTTTATGGCAAATGGTATACGAGGTGCCATATGATAGAGATAAGGACAAAACTGGCCGAAGGTGGCAGGATAGTGATTCCTGTTGAATACCGGCAGGCATTGGGGTTACATGTCGGGGACGAAGTGATTTTACGTTTGGAGGATGGTGAGGTGCGCATTTTTACTCCTCAGCAGGCTATTAAGCATGCACAAGAACTGGTGAGTCGTTATGTTTCACAGGGACGGTCGTTAGCAGATGAGTTGCTGACAGAGAGACGGGCGGAAAAGGAATGATGAAGCGGGGAGTTCTGGACGCTTCCGCTTTGCTTGCTTTACTGAATCGGGAACCTGGCAGTGAGCAAGTAGCAAGCGTGGTTGCGGATGGTGCTGCGATAAGTGCGGTGAATCTTTCAGAAGTAGTAGCAAAGCTCTGTGAAGTGGATATGCCCGAGGCAATTGTCCACGATGTACTTGATCTACTCGGACTGGAGATTGTTGATTTTGACACTGACCAGGCCTATCAGACCGGGTTGTTACGTGCTCTTACTAGGCACGCTGGTTTATCCTTAGGTGATCGCGCCTGTCTTGTACTTGCAAGGCAACTGGATCTTCCTGCCCTCACAACGGATCGTGTCTGGGAAAGTCTGACAGTGGGTGTAACTGTCCAGGTGATTCGTTAGGCAAAAGGGACAACAGCATGTTCCATAGGAAATCTCATCGATTAGGAGAGTAAACAAAGATATATGTAACCCCCCAAAAAGCATGTTATAATGCTCCTGAACACTCGTTCTTATAAGGTAAAGCATATTGTTCTGTCGGGGGAGGATGTTTATTATGTCAATACGACAACTGGAGCCTGATGTTGCTGCGAAGATTGCGGCGGGAGAGGTGGTGGAGCGGCCTGCCTCTGTTGTGAAAGAATTGATTGAGAATAGTATTGATGCAGGTTCAACGCA